>Ga0136627_1000585_pt1 | contig 13893 bp, 7 predicted proteins | sample AntDrymUQ4892206_2_FD_104652 | JGI IMG/M metagenome (GOLD analysis project Ga0136627, IMG submission 104652) | Polar desert sand microbial communities from Dry Valleys, Antarctica - metaG UQ489 (22.06) | ecosystem: Environmental > Terrestrial > Soil > Desert | place: Antarctica: Dry Valley... | reverse complement strand
TGGCGAACCCCTGTCACGAGGTTCGGCGTCTCTTGGACATGGCCGAGGCGTGGCGCGAGAGCTGAGCCGCACGTCGAGGCGAGAAGCCTCGGCGAACGACAGCCATGTAACTCACGGGGTACAATGGTTGCGGAGGAAGAAGCGATCATGACCTCACCCAACAGCCACCGTCGTCGCCTCGTCCAGCTCAAGAGGAACGAGGCCAAGGCGCGCAAGACACAGGGCGACCGCGAAGCGGACGCCGGCAAGCTCCGCCGTGACGCGACCAAGAAGCGCGAGTCAGCGAACAAGGCATCGTCAGCGACGACGCAACGCTCCCGCCTGCGCGAGGCCGAGCGTCTGGAGCGGCGCGCTGAAGCGGCCGATAAGAAGACCTCCGCCGCCGCAGACCGGGTGGCCTCGCTCCGCGGCAAGCAGCAGCAAGAGAGCCGTCGCCTGAACAGCGCCGAGAACGCCGAGCAGAAGAAGCAGGACCGTGACACCGAGCGGCGACACCGCAGGGAGAAGGAGCACGCTCGCGAGGTGGCCCGGTTGCAGCAGCCGGTTATGCGCTACATCCATGAGGTGCGCGAGGTTCCAGAGGCCAGGCCGGAGGTGCTGCGTGTTGCGTATCTGACGGCGAACCCGCGGGTGATCGACGAGGACGATGACGGCAACTTGATGCTGACCCGCATCCGCGTGGATCTTGAGATGAAGCAGGTGAAGGAAGCCGTCAAGCGGTCGGTCCATCGCGACTACGTCACGATCGATCACTGGCCGGCTGTTACCCGCGACGATATCGTCACCATGCTAAACGACTTCCGTCCGCATGTCGTGCACTTCTCCGGTCACGGCGGAAACGGCACCCTGGAGTTCGACAACGGCGAGATGATTGCCGAGGGCGTACCGGTCTCCTTCGATTACCTGACGCAGGCACTGTCGGCGACCGACTTCCGACCCACCGTGTTAATCTTGAACGCCTGCGACACGCTCGATGGTGCGGACATTCTTCTGGACGCTGTGCCGGTAGTGATCGCGACTGCCCGTGAGATTGAGGACGCCGGTGCCCTAGTGTTCGCGGTGTCGTTCTATAGCGCCATAGCTTCCGGGCAGTCCATCCGAGCGGCACTTGATCAGGCTCGACTTGCCATGGATCAGCTTCCGACTGCACAAGGTGACGTCATCGCGTCCTTGGCCCGAGACAACCTCGATCTCGGCGAGATTAAACTGGTCAAGGCCCCATTAGGAGATTGACGTTCCGCTAGGGCGCGAGGCTGTACACCTTTACGGGAACCCAGGTAGGTTCGACGCCGTCGTGCTGGTCGTACTGCTTGTGTCGGGGGTGCTGGTGCTGGGTGTGCTGGTGCTGGGTGGAGGGGTGCTGCTGGTGGTGACCGGGGCGGGGGGAGGGGGAGGGGGAGGGGGAGGAACGGGAGCGGGTGGGGTCTGGCGCGCAGGGGTGCGAGCTGGGGCTGCTGGTGGACCTGGTTGCGCAGGGGGAGGAACCGGGGCTGGCGGAGGGGTAGACGCTTGGGTGGACTCGGGGGTGGGCAGCGTCCGGTCCACCACCCCAGCCCACCAGCTCCGGAGCTTGGCGTAGTCCGGGTCGATCCGCGTTGCCAGGCCCAATGTCTGGGATCCGTTGTCGGTCCACTCGATGAACGATGAGCCGCGCTCTTGGTAACACAGAACTCGCCCACTTGTTCGGCCTGACTCGCTCACGTACGAGCCTTCGGCTCGTTGCGCGATGCGACAGTCACCCGAGTTTCGGGAGATTCCGGAGGTAACCACGGCTGCGCTATACCGGTCGCCGAGGGCTTTGGGGGAGGTGAACGTCGTGAACACGACCCTGTTTACGTCTCCGTCAGACGTGCAGATAACGGAGGCTTGCACGTTCGCCGTGTCTTGTCCCGCGTCGTCGCGCGTGCAGCTATTCTCCAGGGTCAGGGCAAGCGGTAACTGATCGAGGAGCGCTTGCTCCGCTTCATTGGGAAACCGTGAGCTGAGGTAATCCAGGACGAGGGCTGTCGACCCCCCGATCAGGGCAAGTGTCAGCACACCGCTCAGGACCAGTAGCAGCGGCCTCCGTTGCGACGGTGCAGCGGGCGCGGAAACCCGCACCGGCGGTGGGGTTGGCGGGGTGTAACTGCTGGTCATGCCAGAGGAAACGGGTGGTGGCGGACTGTCGGTGAGTCCTGCGGGAAAGGCTGCCCCGCTCCCGTCGGACCTTGCAGGAATGGACGTGGCTGCACTGAGGGCGAGTGCCAGCTCTCTGCACGTGGAGTAGCGGTCCTCGGGCTGCTTCGCCATGGCCTTGGCCACGATGCGGTCGATCTGTGGTGGCAGGTCAGGACGCCGGGCAGTCACCGGCGGTACTTCTTCGTGTACGTGGGACCACATGAAAGCGGCGGCCTCTTCACCTGCGAAGGGCACCACCCCCGTCAGGCACTGATAGAGTACGCAGCCTAGCGCGTACAGATCAGACCGGCCGTCTACCGGCTTGCCCTGGATCTGCTCGGGAGCGATGTAGTCGATGGTGCCGACGATCTGGCCGGCCGAGGTAAGGCTCGTGTCCGAAGAGACGATCTTGGTAACACCGAAGTCACTCAGGTAGTAGTGCTCCTGGCCATTTAGGCTGTCGATGAGGATGTTCGCCGGTTTGACGTCTCGGTGGACCATGCCTTGGGTATGGGCGGCGTCGAGGGCGTCAGCCACGGCAGTGATGACGGAGGTCGCCTGCTCGAGGCTGAGCGGGCCGTTGGTCTCGAGCACCGCCCGTAAGTCGCCCCCGCGCACGTAACGCATGGCGATGTACAGCAACCCTCCCGCCTCGCCCGCAGCGTAGATCGGGACGATGTTGGGATGGTCGAGGTTGGCTGCGCTTTGCGATTCACGGTCGAAGCGCTTGCGGAACAGCTCGTCGTCGGCAAGGGTCGGGATAAGGATCTTCAGTGCGACCTTACGGCGAAGGTGCACTTCCTCAGCCAAGTAAACCACACCCATGCTCCCGCGCCCGAGCTGCCGCTCGATCCGGTAGCCTGGCAACGCGCGGAAGATGTCGCGCCCATCGGGCAACTGGCCACTTGCACCAGCCATCTTCTTTGACCCCCTTTCCCGCGCCGGTACTCCAGAACCGTGCAGGTCTTACTGGCACTCACCCTATGACATCAAGCACAGTGTCACATCGCACATGCCGCGCTGCTGGTTGGATACCTCCACGCTCGCCACAGGCCTAATCTTGCTCACGGTCAACGCATGTGCCTGGTGCAGACGACTCTCATGGAGACCGCGTCCCATGAGAGTCTTCCGACCCTGCCCCTGTTCATCCTGCCAGGGACCGGCTTCGGCCGACGCACCGTAGCGGCTGGCGCGGGGTAGGACTACCCTCACGAACGGTGCAGCTCGTCATCGAAACCGCCGGTGTCGTCCGAGACGTGGACGTGAACGTCCAGGTGCCAGATGCCACTGTCGGGGACCTCCTTGAGGCGCTAGGGCATCGAGCGGACGACGGTGTGGCAGGCATCGTCGTGGAAGGTCGCTTCCTCCAAGCGTACCTGGCGCTGACCGAGACCGGGCTGCACGACGGCGCGGTCGTCCGTCCCGGGGTCGGGCACGAGCGCCCGTCGATCGACCCCATCCGTGGCCCGATCCTGGCCGTCGTCGGAGGTGTGGACGCAGGCCTGCGCGTCGGGCTCCGTCCGGGGCGTACGCTGATCGGCCGTGCCGACACCTGCGACGTGACGCTCACCAGCTCCACGGTGTCGGCCCGGCACTGTGTCGTGGAGGTCGACCCCCTTGGCGGGGTCGTCATTGAGGACCTCGGGTCGCGCAACGGTACCTGGATCGGCAGCGAGCCGGTACGTGGCCGACGCAAGGTCTCGCCGGGTGAGATCATCCTGCTGGGGGCGGTGCATCTCACGCTGCTGGAGCGCGAGCGCGACGATCGTCCGGCGTTGCTCGGCGCGCAGCGGACCGCCGGAGGGAACATGGCGTTCAACCGGCCACCCCGACCCATGCCGGCTGCGGACACCTCAGCGGCCGCGCTGCCGAAGCCGCCGCAGGAGTCGACCGCGAGACAGCCCTTCTCCTGGATCTCGATGCTCGCCCCGCTGGTGCTAGCCGCGGTGATGGTCCAGGTCGGCGGCAGCCCCATGTTCGCGCTGTTCGCACTGCTCTCGCCCGTCATGCTGGTCGGCAACTTTGTCGAGGGCCGCCGCCATGGGCGGCAGACATCCCGGAAGGAGGTCGCCCGGTTCGCCGCCGACCTGGAGGCATTCCGGTTGCATCTGGAGCAGGAGCGTGCCCGGGTGACCGTCAGGATGCGTGCGGAGTTGCCTGATACGTCGGAGGTTCTGCGCCGGGCGACGGCACCGAGCGTGCGGGTGTGGGAGCGTCGCCCCGCCGATCCCGACTTTCTGCACCTGTCTGCCGGCTTGGGCACCGTCGACTGGCAGCCGCCCCTGGCCAACGCCCACGGCGAACGTCCGGCGGAGGTGGTCCAGGCGTTGGCTGAGACCTCCTCGCTCGGGCTCGCTCCGGTGCTGATCGATCTGTCCGAGGGTGGAGTGGTGGGCATCGCGGGGGAGCGCTCCGCGTCGCTTGCGCTAGCGCGGTCGTTGGTATGCCAGGCCGCGGTCCATCAGGGGCCGGCTGATCTGCGGGTTGCCGTGCTCACCGAGCCAGAGGGTATGGCGGTCTGGGAGTGGACGAAGTGGCTGCCGCACACCCGCGATGCCACGGCCGGCGGCGGCGCTCGGATGTTGGCAGGCGTGGCCGAACAGACGGACGTGCTGTTACGGGATCTGCTTGAGGCGGGTCGGGGAAAGCTGGACCGAGAGCTCGATGCCGGTCGGGACCGTCGGGTCGGGCCGGTGCTGCTCACAGTCGTCGACGCGGTGGGGTTGACCGAGGGCAAGAACGCGCCGGCTCGGGCGGTGCTGCGCGGTGCCGCCGGCCCGGTCGCCGGGATCGTGCTTGCGCCTACTCCCGACCGACTGCCCGCGGTCTGCACCACGGTCGTCGAGGTGCTCGACGCGGATGGCACGGTCACCCTCACCCGGCCCCGGCTCGGTGAGGTCGTCGAGGGGCTGCTCATTGGCGGCGTCAGCGTCGGGACTGCCCGCTCCTGCGGGTTGGCGCTGGCGGGTTTCGAGGATCCCGAGACCGCAACCGCCGGGGCCTCACTGCCATCCAGGGTGGACGTCGCCACCCTGTTTCCCGAGGACGTGTTCGACCCCGAGGCCGTGGCAGGATTGTGGCAGACCGGCGGGCAGGACCCCGGCATCGCCGCCCCGATCGGCGTGACCGAGGACGGGGTGCTCACGCTCGACCTGCTCCGCGATGGACCGCATGGGCTGGTGGGCGGCACCACCGGGTCGGGAAAGAGCGAGCTGCTGCGCAGCCTGGTCGCCGCGCTCGCGCTGCGCACCGACCCCGAGCACCTCAACTTCGTCCTGATCGACTACAAGGGTGGCAGCGCGTTCGACGAGTGCTCTCGGTTGCCGCACACCGTCGGGATGGTCACCGACCTCGACGCGCAGCTCGGCGAGCGGGCGTTGCGCTGTCTGGAGGCCGAGCTGCACTACCGTGAGCGACTCCTGCGCGATGCCGGCGCCGACGACTTGCGTGCCTACCTTCGGCTACCGGCCGCGACCGAGACGCCGCTGCCGCGCCTGGTGGTGGTCATCGACGAGTTCGCGACGATGGCGGCCGAGCTGCCCGACTTCATGGAGGCCCTGGTCGGTGTGGCCCAACGCGGGCGCAGCCTCGGCGTCCACCTGCTGCTTGCCACCCAGCGACCCTCCGGCGCTGTCAAGGACAACATCCGCGCGAACACCAACCTGCGCATCGCGCTGCGAGTCCAGGACGTCGGGGACTCCACAGACGTGATCGGTCAACCCGACGCGGCGCGGATCGGCCGGGACCAGCCAGGGCGCGCCTTCGTCCGACTGGGCCCCTCGGAGGTGGTGCCGATCCAGACCGCACTCGTCACCGGGACGAGCCAGAGCAACGGCGGCCGGGTCGACGTGGCACCGTTCCAGTTCGGTCGCCGCCCGCGGCCCGCGCGACCGGCGGCGGCGTCGGATGAGGTCACCGCCAGCGACCTGCAGCGGATCGTGACGGCGGCGCGGGCGACCTTCGTTGCCGCCGGCATGCCGGTGCCGCGCCGGCCCTGGCCCGAGCCGTTGCCGGCAGACCTGCCGTTGGACACCGTCGCCGACCCTGCGGCGGTCAAGGCGGGCACGGCGCTGGTCGCGCTGGCCGACGACCCGGACGCGCAGGCGCAGTATCCGGCGGGCTGGAACCTGGGGGCGGGCAACCTGCTGCTGTTCGGGCTGGTGGGCAGTGGCACGACCACCACGCTGGCGTCGATCGCGCTGTCGCTGGCCGCCGGCACCTCCCCCGACGACCTCCACCTGTACGTGCTCGACTTCGGTGCCGGTGCGCTGTCCCCGCTGCAGGGACTGCCGCACACGGGCGCGGTGATCAACGCTACCGAAGGAGAACGGCAGCGCCGGCTCGTCCGGCTGCTGCGCGGTGAGCTCGACCGTCGCCGTGAGCTGGGCGTGGCCTCTCGGGATGAGCCGCTCGTGGTCCTGCTGGTCGACGGCTTCTCGGCGTTGCGGGCTGAGTATGATGAGCCTGCGGTCCAGTGGGTCCAGGACGAACTGGCCCGGATCGTGTCCGAGGGTCCGCCGCTGCGCATCCTCACGGTCATCACCGTTGACCGGACCGGGGCCGTGCCCGCCGCGCTGTCGTCGACGGTGTCGCAGAAGTGGCTGTTCCGCCTCTCCGATCCCTACGACTACGCGATGTTCGGAGTGAAGTTCCGGTCGCCGTCGGCGCTGCCACCCGGCCGCTGCGTAGTCGCCGGCAACGGCCAGCTGATCCAGGTCGCCCGGCCGACGCCGTCGCTGACTGAGGCGGTGGACCGGATCGCCGCAGCCGCGCCCGTGCCGCTGCGGTCGCCGATGGAGCTGGGAACCTTGCCTGTCTCGGTGGATCCCCACGAGTTGAGCGACGCGGTGCGTCTGGATAACGAGCCGTGGCTGCTGCCCGTCGGCATTGCCGAAAGCACGCACACGCCGGCAACCTTGCGCGTCTACCCAGCCGAGCACGTGCTGATCGCCGGACCCGCACGGTCCGGGCGCAGCGGAGTGCTCTACGCGCTCGCTCGGCTGCTCGCCACAGCAACCCCCAAGGTCGGCCTCACCGTCATCGCGACACGCCCGTCGCCACTACGGCAACTCGACGGCGTCGGCCAGGTGGTCACCGACGCCCAGGCGCTGCCCGAGGCTCTCGCCCAGGTCGCCGACGCAGGCAGTCGGCACGTTGTGCTGATCGATGACGCCGAGGCGCTGGACGACCCGGCCGGCGCGGTCAATGCGCTGCTCAAGCGGCTGCTGCCAGACGTGCACATCTTCGCCGCCGGCCGCACGGACCTACTGCGTTCCGCCTACGGACATTGGACCCAGACAGTGCGCCGCTCCGGAACGGGGGTGCTGCTGCGTCCCGACGTTGACTTCGACGGTGACCTGCTCGCGGTCCGGCTGCCGAGGCGGGCGCCGGTTGCCGTCACCGTCGCCCGCGGTTGGATGGTCAACGGCGGCGAGGCGGAGTTCATCCAGGCGGTGACCGTCCGTTAGATCAGTCCAGGGCGGGGAGGGTGGGGGGTTATTGGCTTTCACACCCGTGGTGGTGTGCTCCATACTGGGTTGCAGGCCGTGGCGCTGGTGTGCTAGACAGGCGCCTCGAAGCTAGTGGTGTGGGGTAGCTGACGGGGAGGTTTCAGTAATGACGCGTGTACTGTCCAGCGAGGAAGCCAAGATGGCGATCACCCAGATGCAGAACATCATCAATGGTGGGTTGGTGGAGCAGATCCGCAGCCTGGACGCGCAGGGTCAGCGGTTGATGGATCCGAACGTGTGGGACGGCAAGCTCGCGACCGATTTCCGCGCGCAATGGCCCGAGACGAACCGGTCGCTGGACAATGTGGTCCTGCAGCTGGAGGAGTTGCGCACCAAGATACAGGCGATCAACACCGACATCATGAGCGCAGGCGGCAACAGCTGAAGCCCAGGCAGGGTGGGGGGCGTCGATGCCTGATCTTCGTGGGATCAACGAGGATGTCCAGTTCAACTGGAATGCGGCGGCCGAGCTGGTCGCCGAGTTCCGGTCCACAGCCAATGTGCTGAACCAGCAGATCGGCGAACGCAAGCAGGTCGGCGCTGCGGCGCGCAAGCAGTGGGAAGGCTCCTACAGCGAGCAGTTCGACGGGCGGTTGAACATCTGCACCGGTGATGCGCAGCGTTTCGTGGTCAGCATGCGCAAGGCCGCGGACGATCTGGAAGAACTGGCCAGGCTGGCGCGGCAGGAGCAGCAGCGCCGGGTGTTGGCGCGGGAGTGGGTTGCGCAGCAGGAGCGCAAGAACTGGTTCGAGCGCAACGTCGTTGATCCTGTCAAGGAGGTCTTCGGTGAGGCCGATGTGCCACCACCCCCGCCGCGGGTCGATCCGCCAAAAATTCAGATCCACGACGCGCCGCAGACGCCGCGCGGGTCGTCAACGCCGGGCAGGTCGTGAGTGACGCGCTCGGTCTGGGGGTGAGCAGGGATCATGGCGGGTCGGAGTTCGGCGGATCCTGATGATCTGGCTGGTTGGGTGAGTGCCAGTCGGGGGTTGGATGGGGTGTTGTCGCCGCGGCAGGCTGCGTTGGCTCGGTTGCAGGGTGAGTTCAGCTCGTCGTCGCGGTGGGGTCATTTTGATGCGTCGTCGATGATCGCTGGGTTCAGGACTTATATCGGCTATAACGAGACCGATGCGCAGTGGACGTCGACGATCGCCGGGTTGTTCCGGAACGCGGACTCCTCCGGTGGTGTGGTGAGCCTGCCGGACTCGGTGATCGCGGCCGGGTTGAAGTCTGCCGGGTTGACCGGGGGGCGGGCCTCGGTGACCTTCAATGATCCGATCGCATGGGGGGAGCCACCCACGAGCGGGTATGCGAACGACCCGGTCAACACCGCGAGCGGTAACTTCGTGGAGACCGAGGTCGATCTGGCGTTCACCGGGCTGTTGCAGGCGTTGCGGTTCAGCCGGACGTTCAACAGCCGCTCGGATCGGGAGGGACCGTTCGGGCGGGGGTGGGCGTCGTGGGCGACGACCCGGCTGCGGGCCGCGCCGGACGGTGCGCATTGGGAGTCTCCCGATGGGCAGCGGGCCGTGATCCCCGTCTCGGCGAACGGGTCCGGGTATCGGCGGGTGGTCGGTATCCACGGTCGGGTGGTGCCCGGCGAGGCGGGGCTGGCGCTGGAGTGGTTCGGCGGGGGCCGGTGGGAGTTCGACGCCGAGGGCCTGCCGGTGCGCGTCGAGGGTGGTCCGGGTACCGAGGTGCGGTTTGTCCATGAGCAGGGCCGGCTGGTTGAGCTGGTCCATGCCGGCGGCAAACGGTTGACCGTGGCGTGGGACGGCGAGCGGATCGTCGGGGTGGTGTGCTCAGACGGGCGCCGGATGGCCTACCGCTACGACGACGCCGGCAACCTGGTCGAGGCCGACGGCGGTCCGCAGGGTGTTCGTCGCTACGAGCTCGACGCCGCCGGTCGAGTCGTGGTGGTGCTCGACGCCGACGGGGTGGCCCTGCTGCGCAACACCTACGACGCCGAGGGCCGGGTGCTGGGGCAGGTCTCGGCTCACGGCCGCCGGTCGCGGATGCGGTACCTGCCCGGGCACGTCACGATCGTCGACGACGAAGACGGCGGCCCGGTCAACACCTACCTGCACGACGAGCACGGCCGGTTGACCGGGGTGGTGGACGGTCACGGCGCCGAGCTGACCAAGGTGTACGACGAGTGGGGCAACCCCACCGTGGTCACCGACCGCAACGGTGCGGTCACGGTGCAGCAGTGGGACGACCGGGCGCGGCTGGTCCGCCAGACGCGTCCGGGTGGGGCGGGGTTCACGTTCTCCTACGACGAGTCCGACCGGGTACTCGAGGTGGCGGCGTCGGGCGGCGCGACCACCCGCTGTCGGTACGAGGGCGCGGAGCGGACCCCGGTCGAGATCATCGACCCCGAAGGCGGCACCACCCGGATGGAGGTCACCGGCGGGTTGGTCCGCCAGGTGGTCGACCCCGACGGGGTTCGGGTGCGGTTCGGCTTCGACGCTGATGGCAACATCACCTCGGTCACCGACGCCCACGGCCACACCGGGGTTCTCGAACGGGACGCCGCCGGGCGGGTCACCGCCGCGGTGTCGCCCACTGGGGGGCGCACCGAGCTGGACTATGATCAGGCCGGACGGCTGGTTCAGCGCCGGGCTCCCGGTGGCGGGGTGTGGCAGTTTGCCTACACCCCGGCTGGCAGGCTGGGTGCGGTCACTGATCCGACCGGGGCGCGCACCGAGACCCGGTATGGCACCAACGGCGAGGTCGAGCAGGTCATCGACCCGTTGGGGCATGTCACCAGCCGCCGGTTCGACCCACTGGGCAACCTGGTCGGAATGGTGGCCCCCGACGGGGCCAAGTGGGAGTTCAGCTACGACGCGCTATGTCGCCTGGTGGGGATCCACGACCCGGCCGGAGCGAGCTGGCTGCGCGAGCACGACGCCGATGGCAACCTCACCGCCAGCATTGACCCGTTGGGGACACACCGCACCGCAACTGTGGACCAGCTGGGACGGGTGACCACAGTCGATGATGGGGCCACGTCGACAGAGTTCGAGTACGACGAGCTGGGCCGGGCCACGGTTCAACGCCGCCCCGACGGCACCGAGCTGCGAGCTAGCTACGACCGCTGCGGCCGGCAGGTGGCGGTGACCGACCCCCTCGGTGGAACCATCCGGTATGCCTACACTCCCGCGGGACGGCTGGCCCAAGTGACCAGCCCACTCGGGCATACGATCAGCCTGGAGTACGACCGGGTCGGGCAGAGGATCGCCGAAGTCGACCCGCGCGGGCATCGGCGGGCCTACCGCCACGACGCCGAGGGCCGCATCACCCGGATCACGGCGGCCGGGCAGGCCTGGTACTTCAGCTACGACGAGGCCGGCCGGCTGGCCACCCGCCGCGACCCCAACGGGGGCACGACCCGCTACGGCTACGACGCCGCCGGGCGGCTCACCGAGGTCACCGACCCCACCGGCGGAGTGTCCCGATTCGGCTACGACCCGCGCGGTCAGCTCGTCGAGGCGATCGACGCCAACGGCGGGGTGACCCGCTACGCCTGCAACGCCCGCGGCTGGACCACCACCGTCACCGACCCGCTCGGCGGCATCGTCGAGCACCACTACGACGAGGTCGGCAGACCGGTGGCCAGCACCGACCAACTCGGCCGCACCACCCGCTGGGAATACGATCCGGCTGGCCAGCTGACCCGCCAGCTGGACGCGGCCGGCAACCAGATCCGCTGGTCCTACGGCCCATCCGGGCGCCTCGCCGGCTACCAGGCCGGTGACGCCGACCCGGTGACCATCGAACGTGACTCGTTGGGCCGCATGGTGGTGGTCAACGAGCCGGGGCGGCGTCACCAGCTGTCCTGGGACCCACTCGACCGGCTGATCGCCAAGCGCTCCGGTGACCTGGAGCTGACCTGGCACTACGACACCGACGGCCGCCAAATCGCCGCCGGCAACCCCGACGGCACCCACACCACCTTCACCCACGACCCGGCCGGCGGGCTGACGGGCGTGCAGCATCCCGTGCTGGGCACCATCCAGCTGCACCGAGACGCCGCCGGGCGCCTGACCGGCCTGGACGCGCCCGGGCGCAGCCAACGCTGGACCTACCGCGACGGTGAACTCGTCGGGTTCGACACCGACCGGGACGGGCAGCGCCAGCTCACCCAGCTGGAACGGGACGCGGCCGGCCGTGTGGTCACCGAAACCCGCGACGGCGCCATCAGCCGCTACCACTACGACCCCGCCGGCCAACTCACCACCGCCGACACCCCCCAGGGCGTTCGAACGTTCGGCTACGACCCCGCCGGGCGGCTGACCACCGAAACCGGGCCCGAAACAACCACCAGCTACGCCTACGACGCCGCGAGTCAACTGTGTGAACGTCGCCGCGGTGCGGACGCCACCCAGTACGCCTACGACGCCGCCGGCCGCCGAGTGACAGAAACCAGCCCTGAGCTCACCCGCACCTTCACCTGGACCCCGCTAGGTCACCTCACCAGCATCCACCGCCAAGACCCGACGGGCGGATCCACCACCACCCTGACCGTCGACGCCTTCGGCGACCTCGCCGCCGTCGACGACACCCCCCTGGCCTGGGACCCCACCGGGCCCATCCCGCAACTACGCTGCCTCGGCGACACCACCATCATCGGCGACAACCACCAACCCTGGGCCACCACCGACCCCACCGGCGGCATCACCTGGCTCGACCCCGACTGGCAACACAGCACCGGCGACAACAGTCACGACCCGTGGGGAGCCACCCGCAACGGAACCGCGCCTGACGGGCCGCGGCTGGGCTGGCGCGGCGAACTGGACATCGACGGACTGACCTGGCTACGCAACCGCGCCTACGACCCGAACACCCGCGCGGTCCTCTCCCCCGACCCCCTACCGCCCGTCCCCGGCACCCCCACCGCCACCAACCCCTACCACTACGCCGACAACAACCCCATCAACCAACTCGACCCCCTCGGCCTACGCCCCATGACCGACGCCGACCTCAACGCCTACCGACAAGCCCACAGCCAAAGCTACTTCAGCAAAGCAGCCGACTGGGCCGGCGACCACGCGAGTGCTATCGGGCACGGCGCACTCGACATAATCGGGCTGATCCCCGTGGTCGGCGAAGTCGCCGACCTCGCCAACGCCGCCTGGTACACCGCCGAGGGCGACTACACCAACGCTGCCCTGTCCGCCGCAGCCATGATCCCCTTCGCCGGCTGGGCAGCCACCGGCGCCAAAACCGCCCTCAAAGGCGCTGACGCTTTGAAGGGTTCAAACGTTGTCTATCGCGGATTGAGGGAAGGTGAGGACGTCGCGGCCGGGTTGACCGCGCGCGCCCCAGGCACAGATGTTTCGCTCATCAGTCATGTTGCCGGGAAGGGGGAGAGCCCGTGGATCTCGACGAGCAAGAGCTTGGACGTCGCGTCGGGCAAGTACGGAAAGCACGGTGTCGTCGGCATCGATCTGTCCAAGGTCGACACCGAGGTCGTCGATATTTCGGGAGGGATCCCCGGGAAGCCTGGCATGTTTTCAAACTGGGCTAAGAAAGACCAAGAGGTTTTGATCCGTGACCGCGTACCTCCGGAGGCGATCTTCTCCCCATGACAGACGATGCGACGCAATTGATCTCAGCCCTCGAGGCCGAGTACGACCAAGAGGAGGGATTTCTCGGCCTGCTGCGCGGCGGGCATTTCGACACTCGGGCTCGGGATCGGTTCTTGCGACTGTTAGAATCGATGGACCTGGGCCAGACCGAATTGATCGACCGTCGAGTGGTGGCGTTGCTTTGGTATGTCCCGCTGTTCTTGCAATGGCAGAACCGGCGGCTCGACGACGAGGAAAGTGCTGCGCTACAGCAGGTGCTTGATGGAGTGACGAACCAACTGGAGCGCATCCTCGGCGTTCCCTGAGTACCAGAAGTAGTGGGCGTCGACGTCATCGGCCGTGTGATCACTGAAACCTGTGAAGGCGCCATCAGCCGCTACCAATACGACTCCGCCGGTCAACTCACCACCACCGACCTATCCCACTTACGCGCGGCCGTGCCTCGAAACGCCCGATGGGTCACAGATCACTGAGTGCAGCGGCACGGTTATTGTACCGACACGTGGGATACTTTATGGGTGCGGCTCTTCTGAAGGGACAGCGCGGGCGGTGACTTTCACCGTGCCGAGGCTTGAGTTCCATGCTGTCCGTTCCTGGCTGAGCAGGCGCGCCGATCCAGCATCCCCCACTTTCGG
>Ga0136627_1000584_pt1 | contig 13895 bp, 10 predicted proteins | sample AntDrymUQ4892206_2_FD_104652 | JGI IMG/M metagenome (GOLD analysis project Ga0136627, IMG submission 104652) | Polar desert sand microbial communities from Dry Valleys, Antarctica - metaG UQ489 (22.06) | ecosystem: Environmental > Terrestrial > Soil > Desert | place: Antarctica: Dry Valley... | reverse complement strand
GGATCACCTACACCACCAGGTCGATTACATCCCCGGCGACCGCCGCCCCCCACCTACAAGATCAAAGTAGCCCGACCAACCTCAACTGCGATCTTCACCCGAGTTCCGGAGGTCTGAGACTGGAGCGGACGAGGCATGGATGCAGTCCGTAGCCGCCGAGATGAACCTTTCGGAGACGACGTTTCTTCGAGGCGGTGGCTGCGAGTGGGAGCTCCGGTGGTTCTTGCCGGTGGTCGAGGTCGACCTGTGCGGTCACACCACGCTCGCGTCGGCGCATGCCCTCTGGTCGACGGGGGTGGCGTCGGCCGGGGAGACGCTGCGCTTCGCCACGCGCAGCGGGATTCTGACCGCTTCGCCCACCCCGGAAGGGGGCGTTGCTCTCGATTTTCTCGCCGAGCCGGTGCACCCGGTCGAAGCTCAGCCGGGTCTGCTGGACGGCCTGCCGCGGCCGGGTCCGAGACGGCGGCCGATTTCGTGTCGCGTTTCTTCGCACCGGGAACCGGCATTGATGAGGATCCGGTCACCGGGTCGGCGCACTGTGCGCTGGGACCGTACTGGTCGGAGCGGATCGGCCGGAGAACGGTTGTGGGACAGCAGCTGTCGGCCCGCGGCGGGACCGTCGGCGTCGAGGTGTGGGGTGACCGGGTCACCCTCACCGGCCGGGCGGTGACCATCATCGACGGTGACCTCGTCGCCCGCGCTGGCGGATAGTCCACTGTGCGTCGGTCATGGCGGCCGGCACATCGGGATCGACGTCGACCTCGATGCCTGTCCATACGCGGCCGGCTGGCCGTCGTGCTCGGCCTCGCCGTGGTCGTCACTGCCCACGGAGCCGTGTGACGAGCCGGGCCAGCGCCCCCACCCGGCGATGTTGACCCGGGCGTCGCCCCGCTGCATCGCGGGCATCGGTGTGTTGCCAGCGCACTGCGATGCAGCCTGAACACGGCGGGCCCGGCGGCCAGACCAATCCCGCGGCCAGCATCTCGTGTCCGCACAGCGCTACCCGTCGGCCCGCGTGCTCGGCGCCCGTCTCCGTGTCGCTGACCAGGTGCTCGCGGCCATCCCGAGTGCAGGTGACCCGCAGCGCCCGCCCGCCTCCGCTGCCCGTCACGGCTGTCATGAGGGCGCCGAGACCCGGGCTGTATCGCGTCGGCTTGGGTGGGTGCGAGGCGTGGAGGTCATCTCGGTCGACCCAGGGCGCGCATCAGGTAGTGGCGATCATGACCAGCTGGGCGTCTCTCAGCGGTGCCCAGCGGCGCTGGACCAGGTCCAGGTTGGTGTGGATCATCCTGGTTCCGCCATCACTGTTGCTCGGCACGATGTAGGCCCGTCCGCCGGGCAGCGCGAACACCCAGGCCGTCACGCCGTCCTCGGGATGGTGCAGGCCGTAGACAGTCGGGATCACCGGCAGGGTGACGCAGTCTCGGACATCGACGAGCCCGGGCAGCGGCTGCTCAGGCAGGGGCTGCTCGGAGCCCGGACGGTGCGCTGTCATCGTGACTCCTCCTTGTCGACCTTGACGGTCTTCCGAGGCGAGGCGCCCGGAGGGCCGCCTGACGCTGGTCCGGTACCAGCGCTCACGAAAGCTAACTACGTCCTACCCACGCACTGCAAGGAGCTATCCGTGGGTAACGTGCTAACCTTGTCGAACACACCCTCAAGCCAGGACCGCGACCTATCCGGCCAGCACTACAAGGAGGCATCGTCATGCGCCTGCACCTGCTTGCGAAGGACCCGGCCAGTGACGTCGGCGGCTGCCCCTCCGTCCACGAGTGGATGGACGGCCCCGCCGATGACCCGGAGTGCGTCGTCCAGGGCCCGATCGTGGGAAACGAGCACCTGCCCGACGTCCTGCTCGGCGAGGGCGCGGTCCGCATCAAGCGCTCGGTCCTCATCAAGGCGATGCGCGGCTACCTGGACCGTAGCTGATGGCGTCGGTCGAGCTGATCCCACCGGACGCGCCGGAGTTCCGGGCCCTGTTCGACAGGTTCGAGCACTCGGTATTCCGGCTGGAAACCCTGCAGAACTACCACGGCTCACGGGAGCGTGAGCTGCTAGCCGAGTTCCTCGCTGGCCGACCAAGGCCAGCGGATCGACTCAAAGCCGACTGGACGTCGATGATCGCAACCAATGCGCGGGCCGGGAAGACCGTGCAGCGGGTCCACGTGGTGCGGAAACCACTGACCGACTACCTGCGCTTTGAACTCACCTGGGGCTACGAACTGAACGTCGAGGCGGGCGAGGACATCCGCGTCGTGCCGGTGCGCGAGGACTGGCCTCGCGAGCTGCCGCAGCACGACTACTGGCTCTTCGACGCGGCGAGGCTCTACGACATGCACTACGACGCCGACGGGACGTGGTTGGGTGTCGAGCACGTGACGGACCCTGCGATGATCGTCAGGGCGTGCGCTTGGCGGGACGCTGCCCTGCACCTGGGCATCCCCTGGCAGTCTTACGTCCGCGATCATCCGGAGCTTGCCGAGCACCTGTCCTTCGCCCGTGCCCGTTAGGAGCCGGTTTGGTTGACAACCCCGACCGCGTCCGCCTCGCGGCCCGCCTGCGGGAGCTGCGTGCCGCGACGGGGTTGTCCGGCAATCGCTTCGCCGCAGAGCGGATCGGCTGGGCGCAGTCCCGGTTGTCCCGACTGGAGACAGGGACGCAGCTGCCCACCGAGGCTGACATCCACGCTTGGGTGGATGCAGCCGGTGCGGGCAACGACGTGGCGGCCGAGTTGCTTGCACTGCTGGAGCGGGCCCGGATCGAGTACGCCACCTGGCGCGACGCCTACCGTCGCCTGGGCGGCGCGGGCGGCAAGCAGACCAGCGTGGCCGAGCTTGAGAAACGGGCGGCCAGCATCAGGGGGTACCAGCCCCGGATGATCCTCGGCCTGCTCCAGACCCCAGCCTACATGCGGGAGCTGCTCACCCTATCGGGCACTCCAGTGGCCGATGAAGATCTCGACGCAATGCTGGCGGAACGCATCCAGCGCCAGCAGGTTCTCTACCGGGGGGACAAGCAGATGCACCTGCTGATGGGCGAGGCGGCGCTGCACGCCAGTGTCGGCACCGCGGGAACCCTGGTCGCGCAGCTTGATCGTCTGACAACGATGATCGAACTGCCTGGCGTCGTGGTGGGGATCATCCCGTTCACCGTCCCAGTGCTTCCAGTGCCGGGGTTCGCGATCTACGACGCCAGCGTGGTGACAGCCGAGACGCTGAGCGGTGAGCATCGATTGACCGAGCCCGACGAGGTCGCTGGCTACGTCACGTTCTTCGACCAGCTCCGCGACGCCGCGGCCACCGGCGAGGACGCGGTAGCGCTGATCCAGCGCGTCGTGGCCAGGCTGCGCGCTTGACGGCCCTCCACTCCCGTGCGGTAGTCCCACGTCCTGCCACCCGCTGCGGGAGCGAGCGCAGCCGGGAAACAGCAGCGGCGCGGTCCGAGCCCGGCAGGGGCACCGCGTTCTACCTCATCCTGGACGGCCAGCGACAGATGGACATGCGGAAGGTCCCGTGGATGGGCCAACCGGTACTCACCGATGAGGTACAGTAGCCGCTGGGTCAGCCACTTTGCCGCCTCACCCGCTGTCGTCAGCGGTCGGTTGCCTTCGGATGCCCAGTTCCGGCGTAGGTGACCCACACCGTGCGACTCATGTCCTCGATCAAATACCAGATACGTCCGCCAGCAGTGACCTCGAACTGCCACTGTTCCAGGTCAGCTCCGCTGCGGCTGGCGGTGGAGAGGCTGCCGCGCAGTCGGTGATTCCGTTCATTGGATGGAGTCGGTCGAGGAGTGTCGCGGATGGCCTCGAAGGCACGTCGCAGGTTCGCGGGAGCCGTGCGAGCGAGCTCGTCCCAGCCTTTGGCGCTGTCGGCGTTGTCGAAGCGGATGTCGTACTCCTCGCCGACGCGTGGCGGAGCGGCTCGACCATCTGAGGCCGCCGACTCATTCGCCGTCCTGGGGGTCGGGGGGTAGCGCCGGGCCGTGGTCCTCTCCACGGGGCGCCGACAGTAAGGCGTGCAGTGCAGGGTCGGCATGCACTTCGGCGGTGTGGCGCCATTCGATGAGCAGTTGAGCGATCGGTGCCAGGTTGTCGATCGATGCGGCGGCCCCGGTGACTTCGGTGAACTCCTGGATCAGGTTCTGGCGGTCGACAGCGGGAAGGAACCGCGTCCAGGGCAGGATCTCGGGAAGCAGTTCCTGGAGGAGGGTGTGACCGTTGGCGTGGTGGACCAGGGAACTCAGGAGGCGGGCGGTGAGCTCGATGATCTCTCGTTCGCGCTCGGCCCGAGCCGCCGACATGACGATGAGATCATCAGCGTCGCGCCGCCGCAGCCGCAGCGCGCGCACGGTGGCGAGCCGGCCGGTGGCTGCGGTGGGATGTTGGATGAACTCGGTGAAGGGAACGTCCTCCAATGGCAGGCTCATACCCCAACGGTACCCCAACAGTGCTGTGGAATCGGGGGCTTACGTAAATATGCAGCAGGTGGGTCAGCTGGCCGGCCACAGCCACGGACGGCACGAGCCACGCAGCCACCCGACGGCACACCACCGGTACGGGCTGAGCGCGACGATCGCTGTGCGTCGGAGTCGTGGCGCAGCACTCCGTCGGCTTCGCCGTGGTCTTCACTGCCTGCGCAGCCGGGACACGAGCCGGGCCAGCGCCCCCGCCCGGCGATGCGACCCGGGTGTCGCCCCGCTGCGTCGCGGGCGTCGGTGTGTTGCCAGCGCACCGCGATGCAGCCCGAACACGGCGGGCCCGGCGGCCAGACCAGTACCCCGGACAGCACCTCGTGCCCGCACAGCGCTACCCATCGACCCGGGTGCCCGGCATCCATCTCCGTGTCGCTGACCAGGTGCTCACGGCCATCCCGGGCACAGGTGACCCTCAGCACCCGCGGGTCCACACCGCTGGGTGGGGCCACCATGTCCCAGCCGCATGGTTGTGGCAGAAGATTAGGAAGCCTCGCGCGGCGGATCCAGGTCGAGCGGGATGTCGAGCACGCGCACATGGACGGTCCTGCCGTTCTCAGTCGCGGCTCGCGCCTCGCCCTCGAGCAGTGCCCGCAGCTCGTCAATCGAGTGCTTGTTGGCCGTGCGGAGCCGGTCTTTGTCGGTCGGCTCCCATTTGTCGCCGTGGAAGTACCCGACAACGTAAATCCCTTCAGCCCCGACCGGTCCGGCCAGGTACCGGTCCGCGAGCTGGGACCTCAGCGCCGTGACGACCTCACGGTGATAGTTGCCCTTGACCTCCATCGGCAGTTCGACCGCGGCAGTGTCCGTGGTGATTGCGATAGCGAGGACGTCTGGGAGGTCAGCTCCGGTCCGAGACAGCCGGGGCTGGATCTCCACCTCGCGCACCACCGCGACCCGGCCGCGGACCCGCCCCTTGAGCTCCGACTTCAGCTGCTCGGCCAGGTCGGTCTCCTCAACCGGGACGGACGTGCCGCTCCACGCTGTACGGTCGCGTTGACGCTCCCACAACCTGCTTCGCAGCCCGCGGTCGCGGAGCAGGTCCGCGGCGATCTCATCAAGCTCGGCGAGAACGACTTCGGCGAGCTGGGCGGCGCTGGTGACGGCTCGGCGGGACGGGTCTTGGAGCACGGCGAGCACGGCTCGCGGGGACGGCGGCGCGGCCGCCTCGGCGGCGACCGCCGAGGCGAGCCGCTCGGCCTCGGCCCGCAGGTAGACGTTGCTTGTCCTGACGGCGAGATCTTCGAGCGCCCGAACGGACGGCCCGTCCGCCCGCCCGGTCAGGACGGCGACGAGATCACTCGGGAACTCCTCGGCGCGGTCGGTGCGCACGACGACACCAGGACCGGTCCTGCGCGACGGCATGGCGGTCCTCGCCCACAGATACAGCCGCGCGACCTGCTCGGACTGTAACCCTTTCCAGCTGTCTCGGCGCTGCCAGGCGTCCAGCCTCCGCACCGCCTCGACGGCGAGCCCGGGCTCGGCCTCAAACACGGCCAGCAGGTCGTCGTAGACCTCGGCCAGCGCGGCGTTGCCGATCAGTGCGCGGGCGGCGGCCACCGAACGCAGCCAGGCCGCCACGGCCGGGTCGTCCCGGCTCCTGGCACCCTCTGCGGGCGGCCCGGGCACGCGACCGACGTGGCCGAGCGCGACGCGGCACGACTTCGACGGCCGGCCCGCGTTGCCGACCGCGAGCAGCCCGGGCAGCGCCTCGATGGGCACGTCCGGGCGGTCGGCGTGCGTCAGTGCGCGGTCGGCGAGGTCGGCGAGTATCGGCGCAGGGATGTCGCTGAGGACCCATTGCGGGAGGTGGGCGGCCCCACGGGCCGCCTCGTCGACGAGGTCCTTGAGCGCAGCGGCGACGCCGGACGGATCGTGGGCCAGCGCCCGGTGCAGGCAGATCTGCCCGGCGCGGTAGCTCGGCGAGGCGAGCAGTGCCGGCAGCCACTGCCCCCAGCGATCGGCGGGCACGGTGTCGAGGAGCCCGTCGCCACCGACAGCGACGACATCGATGGTCTCGCCGAGCTCGTGCACTTCGCCGAAGTCGTCCAGGTCCGGCTCGTGCGACGCCAGGCGGGCAGCGCCGAGCCGGACGGTCTCCTGCCGGGTGCCCTCGGCAGCGGCTGTCCAGGCAGGGAGCGGGCCGTCGGGTCCGGCCGGGCGGTCCTCCCGGGCAGGTTCACGGCGGAGCTCGTCGAGCGCCGCGAGGAAGTCGCCGGCAGCGAGCCGTTGGGCGAGCCGGTGCGGCGAGAATCGGCGCTCCGCCTGCTCGGCCTCACGTTGACGGCGGTTGTCGGCCGCGCAGGCACGCAGGCGGCGGCGCTCCGCGACGACCTGCTCGGACAGCTCCTGGTCGGCGACGGCGGTCAGGGCCGGGGTGGCGGCGCATCGCTCGTGCGCCGCGGCGAGCGCGTCGTCGTCGTTGACAACGAGCCACGCCAGCACCCGGACGGCCGCTGTCGCCGACAACCCGCCGTCGCCCTCCCCGCGTCGCCCTTCGGCGAGCCGGTCGAGCCACCACAGGAGGTCATCGGCGCGCAGCAGCCCTCGCTTGGCGAGGTCGTCAGCCAGGATGTCGTCGCTTCGTCCGTCGAGCACGGCACGGCAGACTTCGCGCCTGAGATCCGGACCGAGCGCGTCGATGTCCCCGGCCGACCACTCTCCAAGACGGCTCGGGCCCCGTAGGAGCCAGACCACGACGCTGACCGCGGTCGGCCAGCGCGACCCTGCACTCCCTGCGGCCATCGCGGCCAGCGCTGCCGCCGCAGCGAACTCGCGGGTGCGGTCATCGCTGCCCGCGGTGTTTGTCGGTTTGGCGAACCACTCGATCAACTCGTCCGCGCCGACCTTGCCGCCGGAGACCGCCTCCCGCATCGCCTGCACGACTGTCCTGCCGAACGGCTGGATGAACCGGTCCTGCGGGTCGACCAGGCCCACGAGTTCGTCTGCTCCGAGCCGGTCCGGAAACACGCCCATCACGAGGGCCGCGCGCACCCGATCAGGCGCCCTGGCGTCGCCGAGCAACGCCCGCATCCGACCGACGACGCCAGGGTCGGCGGCGTCGGCGAGAGCGTGCGCCGCATACACGGCGAGCTCCACCTCTTCGTCGTAGCCCATGTGCCCGGCTGACTCCTCAACGATCGCGAGCAGCACGTCGTCCAGGCCGCGAAGACTGGTGATGGCGACGAGCATCACCGCTTCGCGCCGCTGCCAGTGTGGCTGCCCGGCGTCCAGCAGCTGGCCCAGGTCGTGCTCGATCCCGGCGTAGTCGAGCGCGTCGGCGGCGCCTCGCTCAAGGATCGGCTCGCCGTGCGCCAGCCGTTCGACGACTGCACGCCCGACACGTTCTCGGTCCTGGGCCGGGCGGCCACGGAGGTCAGCGTTCATCAGCAGCCACGGCTGAGAGTCCGCGAGCCGGTCGAACATGCCGTCGCCGATGCTCGCAGTCCACGCCGCGGTCTCTTCGAGCTGCGGCCTCAGCCTCATGGGGTCGCCGGGAGCGGCGAGCAGGCTCCACGCCGTGCCGACCGGGAGCCCAGCCAAGGTCTCCGCGCACAGGTACTCCGCCACGGAGTGGTGGCACCAGGAGCGGGTGGTGTCCCCTCCAGTCAGCAGCGCCGAGTCCCACACATCGTCGAGCGCGGCGAGGCCGGCGTCATCGTCCGCCACCTCGTCCAGAGCGAGCTGGGCCGGAGTCTGCACCGGCCCCAAACGGCGCACGATCGCCGGGCGACCTGTAAGCAGGCTGACGGTGGCGAGCCGCCTCGCCGCCGCCAGCCGGCGATCGAGCGTGGCGCCTGTGCGCCGGCGTTCCAGGCGACGCTCGCCAGACTCCCTGGCAAGGCCGGCAACACCGGTGCGGTACACATCGAGCTGGCGGGACGGCGGCGCGCCGTCGCGCGCTCCGGCGAGTAGCAGGCGCAGCGTGACCGGACGTGCGGCGAGTGGGCCGGCGCCCGCTGCGCGGACCGCGCCCACGAACTCGTCGCCATCGACGTCCTCGGAACTCGCGGCGGCGGCGATGTCCGCAGCAGTCAGCGGCGCGAGGAACAGGGAGACCACTTGCTCCTCGCCCCACCACTCCGCGAACTTCTTCCGCAGGGCTGGGTTCCACAGTGACGTTCGGCTGGCGACGATTACACGGAGACGCCGGGTGTCGAGCCGGCCAAGCGCGTCGGCCAGGACGTCGCTGAGGTTGCGGACGTCGAGAAGCGGCTCGTCAAACCCGTCTAGCGCCAGCACGAGATCGCCCGATGCGCCCGTGTCCTGCCAGGACCGTACCGCCTCCGAAATGGCGTCCTTCACCTCGCCGATCGAGGCATACGCACCCAGATCGACGAGCACCGCGTGCTCACCGTTGGCCCTGAGCCGCTCGAGCTCACCGTGGAGTTCGGTGGACTTACCCATGCCGCCATCGGCCAACAGCACCCGCGCCCGGAGGTTGACGCTGTCGGTAAGCGGGACGAGCCCGCGGTTGAGAAAACGGAGGTTTCCCTCGCACGGATCAGGCAGCAGGCCCTGCCACAGCGTCGGCTCCTCGCCCGCCGGCAGCCACCACCGCCGCCATGCGATCGGGTCGCCGTTCAGGAATCCCACGGTCGTGACGCTAGTGATCGACCACTGTTGTGTCGCCGGGGGTTGCGTGGCGCTGCGGACGCTCCGGCCGCCATCGCCTCGACCAGCGGAAGCTCGAAGCCCTCGTCGCGCGGACGACGTAACCAGCCGGTATTCACCGGTACCGCAGCCGGGAGACCAGCCGGGCCAGTACTCCCGCCCGGCGGTGCTGACCCCGCCGACCTGCTGCATGGCGGTCGTCGGTGTGTTCCGTGCGCACTGCGATGCAGTCCGAGCGCGGTGGGCCAGGCGGGCAGACCAGTACCGCGGGCAGCACCTCGTGCCGGCACAGCGCCACCCGCGGGCCGGTGTGCCCGGCGTCCATCTCCGTGTCGCTGACCAGATGTTCGCGGCCATCTCGCGCGCAGGTGACTCGCAGCGCTCGTGGGCCCACGCTGCCCGTCACGCCTGCCATGAGGACGCGTCCGCTGTGATCAACGACGACGGGCCGCTGCTCGGTGGCGCCTTGGCTTCGGGTGGAGCACAGCGGGGCTGGGGGCTCGGGGAGGGCGTCATCCCGGCCCCGCCGTGGTCGTGGGCAGGCCGTCCTGCCCGGAGGGCACCGCTGGTGGAGCGAGGGGCGCGACGGCCGGGGACTCTCGCCAGCACGTCGGTCGCATCCGGATCGACCGGTGCCTACGCGGTGTGCTGCACGGATCGGGCGGGTCGTCCACATTACGGAGCGCAGGGCGGCCGTGGGCCAACTCGTTCGCGAGGTGGGCGAGCAGTACCTCTTGAGGCTGGTGCAGGTAGTAGCGCGCCGCGACGAGCACGCGGCAGACCTGACGTCGCCGTCGGAGCAGGCCACGCGGGCCACGACAGGACCGGCACCGGCCGCGACGATCGATCAGGTGATCACCGAGCAACGCATCCAACGCAGCGCTCGCCCGACACGCAACCGAGCCGATCTCGCCCTCACCACGCTTCGACTCGACGGCGGTGAGCACGGCGATCAGCAACTCTTGCCGCAGGAAGTGATGGCTCATCTGATGCGCGCTCGGATTCACGCGAGCCGTCCCCGCGCCACACTGGCATCGCCTGCCGTCATGATCGGCCCCTCTGTCTGGTTGGGACCGGTGGTCCGGCCGAGTCGGGATCACGGCCAGACCACCGGAGCTGGCGCCAGTGAACTCGTCACTGACACGCATCAGCGAACCGTTCCCGCGGCAGGTCGGGCAGGGGGTGTGGGGGTAGTTTGGGGTGGTGCGGGTGACCACGCCACGGACGGTGAACGGCGACTTGGAGCGGGTGTGGGCGCGGACCGGGTGGTCGCGCAAGGAGCTGGCCCGGCGGGTCAACCGCCGCGGACAGGCGCGGGGTCTCTACCTCAACACCGACGCCAGCCGCGTGCGGGCGTGGTTCGCCGGTCAGCAGCCCCAGCCGCCGGTTCCCGCCATCCTGTGCGAGTTGTTCAGCGAGCACCTCGGCTACCCGCTCAACGCGGAGGACATCGGTCTGACAACCGGTCCCGACACGGACGTCGGGTTGTCCTATCAGTCGGGTCTGGGACCTACCGTGGCGGCGATTGCCGATCTCGGGAGAAATGACGTGCACCGCCGCGACTTCCTGCGCGACGCCGCCTTCGTCGCTGCCGCAGCCATCGCCCCCAGCCGCGACTGGCTGCTGGCCACCCTGGACGCCACCCGTCCGACGCCCCGGTGGGCGGATCGGGCAGGTGCAGGTCGCGACGATCCGGGAAGCGTTCGCCGTCTACCAGGAGGCTGACGTGATGCGCGGTGGTGGTCATTCCCGCCGTGCCCTCGCCCAGTACGTCACCGGTCACGTGCTGCCCCTGTTGCATGACGTCGATCCCGACACCGATACCGGCGCTGGTCTGTTCGCTGCTGCCAGCGAGCAGACCTATCTGCTGGGGTGGATGGCCTTCGACGACGGCTGCCAAGCTCTGGCGCAGCGTTACCTCATGCAGTCATTGCGGCTGGCCGAGGCTTCCGGTGATGCCCAGCTCGGTTCCCACGTGTTGGCCGGGATGAGCGATCAGGCCCGCATGCTCGGGCATCCCCGCGAGGGGTTGCATCTGGCCGCCGCCGGCCGCCACGGGCTCACCCGTGCCTACAGTCCGGCCTGCGCGGCTGACCTGTGGGCGTTGCAGGCTCGAGCCCATGCGACCCTCGGTGAAGCGAAGGATGCGGCTCACGCGGTGGCCCGGTCCGAGGCGGCGTTCGAGAACGTTCACCGCGTCGAGGAGCCCGAGTGGGCGCGGTTCATCGACACCGCCTACCTTGCGGGGGAGTGGGCCAACGCGTTCGGGGAGATCCCCCGCCCGGTCGAGTCGGCCCGTTTCGCTCGCCGCTCCGCAGTTGAGGCGCGCAACCAGAAGCGGGCCCGCCGGGGTGCCCTGAGCCGGGCCGCGCTCGCCCGGGCCGCCCTCGCCGGGCGGGACGTCGACCTGGATGCTGCGGTGCACAACGCCGAGCAGGCCCTCGACCTGGCAGTCACGGTGAAGTCCTCCCGCTGCACCGCAGCCATCGCCGACCTCCGTGCCCGCATCCGCCCGTTCCACGGCGTGACGGCGGCCCGCGAGTTCGACGACCGCGCCCGGATTGCGCTCGCAGGCAGCCACCCGACCTGATCGGCTTTGTGCTGGGCGCCGGGCTGGTATGCCGACACGGTCCACAACCTCGTCGTCACGAAGCTGGTCAACCGCTTGGTCGGCGTGGACGAGTTTGCCAACCAGGAACGGCCCGGTCGTCCGCCACGAGCGTTGGCCTTGACAATTACCGTACGGGGATCCGGCTGGGGGGCTCGCTGGGACCTCGACCGCCTGGCCGCTGGGCGACAGGTTCACTCGAAGCCAGGATCGTGCGCCTGCGCTGAGTGCGCTCGGCCGATGAGTTCCGGGGCCGGGGCGGGTCTCTCCTCCCGGGGACAGGAACGCCCTTGCCCAACAAGCACGCGACCGAAGGGACAACCCATGACCACCGAGGCCCTCTCCGTCACGACCACCGTCCCGGCGCCGACGGACGCCGTGTTCGCGGTGCTCGCCGATCCCGCCAGCCACGCGGCGATCGACGGCACGGGCTGGGTGTGCGGGCCGCTGGACGGCGAGCGACTGACGACGTCCGGGCAGGTGTTCCGCATGGGCATGTACCACCCCCACCATCCGGACGGCCGGTACGAGATAGCCAACCAGGTCCGGGAGCTCGATCCGCCCCGCGCGATCTCGTGGGAGCCGGGGACGGAGGACCCCGAGGGGCGCCTCAGCTTCGGCGGCTGGATCTGGCGCTACGACCTCGCGCCGGCAGCGGACGGCGGCACTGAGGTCCGGCTGACATACGACTGGTCGGGCGCGACCCTGCAGGCGCGCGAGGTCATCGAGTTCCCGCCGTTCGACGTCGAGCACCTGGAGAACTCGCTGCGCCACCTGGCGGTGCTCGCCACGGCGTAGAAACCGGATCAGCCGGGCACGGGGGTCCCCGACGGGATCTACGTCGACAACGGATGCGCGTTCGTCGACTTTGGCGACACGCTCGCCGCTGGCGGGCGCGGTCGATCAAACGGCCGCGGTCATCAGGTGGCGTAGTCGATCCTGGTCGGTGTGAACCTCGTCGTAGTCGCCGAAGCAGCCGGGGCGGCCGACTCGTAAAGGGATCGATGTGTGGCTCGGACCGTGCTGCGTCAGGAGATTCTCGAAGAAGATGTGGCCGAGGATGTCGAGACCGGCCCGGCGGCTCCGTCCCAGGGCCAGATGCGGCCACCGTGGCCGCACCGCACCAAGGAGACCCAGCATGTCGAAGTACCTGCTTCTCAAGCACTACCGCGGCGCCCCCGAGGCCGTGAACAACATTCCGATGGACCAATGGACCCCAGCGGAGATCGAGGACCACCTGCAGTACATGGCCGACTTCGCCACCCGGCTTGAGAGCACCGGTGAGTACGTCGACGGCCAGGCGCTCTCGCCCGAGGGCACGTTCGTCCGGTACGACGGGGAAGGCCGACCGCCGGTCACCGACGGGCCCTTCGCGGAGACCAAGGACCTCATCGCCGGCTGGATGGTGATCGACGTCGACACCTACGAGCGCGCGCTCGCGCTCGCCGGCGAGTTGTCGGCAGCCCCCGGAGCCGGCGGCAAGCCGATCCACGAGTGGCTCGAGGTGCGCCCGTTCCTGAGCGCACCGCCGACGGTCACCGAGTGACCGGACCGGCCAGGCCAGATCAGGAGCCAGATCAGGTGATGGACGAACTGCTGCTGCGGGAGCTGACTCCCTCGGTGATCGGCGTCCTCGTGCATCGCGGAGTCGACTTCGCGACGGCCGAGGACGCCGTGCAGGAAGCACTCCTCCAGGCCGCGCTGACCTGGCCGGACCGGCAGCCCGCCGCCCCGTTGGGCTGGCTGGTCACGGTTGCCTGGCGCAAGTTCCTCGACGCCCACCGCTCCGAGGTCTCGCGTCGCGACCGGGAGCAGCGGGTCGAGGCCGAGCCGTCGCCCGGACCGACCGAGACCGCGGACGACACGTTGCAGCTCTTCTTTCTGTGCGCCCATCCGTCCCTGACCCCGGCCTCCGCAGTGGCCCTCACGCTGCGCGCCGTCGGTGGCTTGACCACCCGGCAGATCGCCCAGGCCTACCTCGTGCCGGAGGCGACAATGGCGCAGCGGATCAGCCGGGCCAAACGCACGGTCGGTGATGTGCGGTTCTCCGAGCCTGGCGACCTGGCGACCGTGCTACGGGTGCTCTACCTGGTCTTCAACGAGGGCTACACCGGCGACGTCGACCTGGCGGCCGAGGCGATCCGGCTCACCCGGCAGTTGGCGTCGATGACCGATGACGAGGAGACCGCGGGGCTGCTGG
>Ga0136627_1000583_pt1 | contig 13903 bp, 16 predicted proteins | sample AntDrymUQ4892206_2_FD_104652 | JGI IMG/M metagenome (GOLD analysis project Ga0136627, IMG submission 104652) | Polar desert sand microbial communities from Dry Valleys, Antarctica - metaG UQ489 (22.06) | ecosystem: Environmental > Terrestrial > Soil > Desert | place: Antarctica: Dry Valley... | reverse complement strand
GAGATCAAGCGGCCCATCACCGAGTTGGGCATGGTCAAGGACGCCACCGTCGGCGCCGACGGAGTAGCCGATGTGGCCATTTATCTCACCGTGGCCGGTTGCCCCCTCAAGGAGACTCTCACCCGCGACATCACGAATGCCATCAGCCCTCTTGTCGGCGTGACCGCGGTTCGCGTGGAGCTCGACGTGATGAGTGAACAACAGCGGAAAGAACTGCAAACCCAACTGCGCGGCGGTAGACCGGCACGTGAGATACCGTTTGCGCAGCCCTCCTCACGCACCCGGGTGTATGCAATTGCCTCCGGCAAGGGTGGTGTGGGTAAGTCCAGCGTGACGGTGAACCTAGCCGCCGCCTTGGCGTCACGCGGTCTGGCCGTCGGCGTGGTCGACGCCGACATCTACGGCTTCTCGGTTCCGGACATGCTGGGAGTGCAACAGCCACCCACCAAGGTGGAGAAGATGATCATGCCCCCGGTCTCGCACGGGATCAAGGTGATCTCCATCGGGATGTTCACCCCCGACAACAGTGCGGTGGTGTGGCGGGGACCCATGCTGCACCGAGCACTGGAACAGTTTCTTTCCGACGTGTACTGGGGTGATCTGGACATCCTGCTCATCGACCTACCACCCGGCACCGGCGACATCGCGATCTCGGTGGCGCAGCTGGTGCCCACCGCCGAGATCGTAGTGGTCACCACCCCGCAGCTGGCGGCATCCCAAGTGGCCGAGCGAGCCGGCTCCATCTCCAAACAGACACACCAGCAGGTGATCGGCGTGGTGGAGAACATGTCGTGGCTACAGCTCGAGGACGGCAAGCGCGTCGATGTTTTCGGGACCGGTGGTGGCCAAGCCGTCGCGGACGCACTCACCCGGATGATGGGCACTAACGTGCCGCTACTGAGTCAGATTCCGCTGGATCCGCAACTGCGCCAGTGCGGCGACGCAGGAATGCCGTTCGTACTCGAACACCCGGACAGTCCGGCCGCGAAGGCACTGCTTGTCACGGCCGACCGGCTCGCGGTGCGAGGTACCAGCTTGGTAGGTCGCTCGTTAAGTCTGACCCCGGTCTGAGCCGCTACCGACCGCGAGCACTCGCAACAATTCATGAGCAATGGTCGCTATAGCGACCATTGGAAGCAGCTATTTCTGAGAAATAGCCCAACAGGAACGGACGCGAGGTACCACTACGTGGCGTCGGGGTCGAACTGGTGCGCAGGCTTACCGTTTGTGGCCTTACCGTTCGCATTCGAACGACGCGCACGGCGACTGCCGTCGGCAGCTCCGCTTGAGCCCGCATCCTCATCGCCGGGTTCCAACCCGAACATCGGATGTTTCGAGTTCAAGAAACTGACGTCGAACTCGTCGTCGTCAACATCGCCCTTACTCGGATCCAGCCCGGCTTGGCCACGCATCCGCCGCAGCACCTTGCGGTAGTCGTCGTCGCCCAATGCCTGACGGAAGGGTTGGCGCAGCTCCTCTTCCTCGGCCTCTGACAATAAGTGACGGCGCAGTAACCGTTTGGGGTGCAGATCTTCTAGTTCCACGTCCGGGCCGAGCTGCTCGCGGAAATCCTGCGTGGCGTTGCGGGCCATGCCCCGCAATTTCCGCAACATCCGCGCGCCATCGCGCACCGCGTTGGGTAAGCGGTCGGGGCCGAGTATGAACAACGCGAGCAACGCCACGAAGGCGATCTCCAGCCAACCTAAGTTATCGAACACATGCCAAGAGTACGGCGCGCGGCAACCCGACCGGGCGGTAGAGCCAGCTTTAGGACCGCACCGGCTGATCGGCTAGTGTCATCGATGTCTGCGAGGTCTCGCCGTCGCGCTCGTAGCTCACTTGCACTTCCTCTCCGGCGGCGTTCTTACGGATCAGCGCAATGAGCGCCACCGCATCGTCTATCGGTCTGCCGGCGAAGCGAGTGATCACGTCGCCAGCCCGCAGCCCGGCTTTTTCAGCAGGGCCGCCAGGCTCAATGCTGCCCAGCCTCACTCCCCCGCTACCCGAACTACGGGGATCCAGCCGAACTCCGATCACGGTTTGGCGAGCTTGACCGTCGGAGATGATCTGTTCCGCGATCCGTTTTGCCTGGTTGATCGGGATAGCAAATCCCAGACCGATACTCCCGGCGCCTCCGGGCAACGATGCGATAGCGGTGTTCACTCCGATGACTTTGCCCGCGCCATCGGCCAACGGCCCGCCCGAGTTACCAGGGTTGATCGGAGCATCGGTCTGCAGCGCGGCCATGTAGGCCTCGTTCCTACCTGTCTCCAACCCCGGATCGGTGCCGCCGGTGATAACCGGCCGATCCACCGCACTGAGAATGCCGGCCGTAACCGTTTCGGTGAGCCCTAACGGAGCGCCGAACGCTATAGCCGGATCACCGACGCGCACCTTATCGGAATCGCCGAACTGCACCGGAGTGATGTCATCTTTCCCCGACACCTGAATTACAGCAAGATCGGTACCAGGATCGCGTCCGACCAGTTTGGCAGGTTTAGCATCGCCGTCGTGAAAGCGAACAGTGAGATTGCCGTCGCCACCGCCCGCTGAAGCCACGTGATTATTGGTGAGGATGTGACCTTCCTCGGAGAGGATCAGACCCGATCCGTTCCCGGCAAGGTTCCCGGCGGTGATATCGATCGTGACCACCGAGGGCTGCACCTTCTCGACCACTCCGGCCACTGACTCCGGTGGACGCTTGGCCAGTATCGGAGTGTCACCGTTGCTTGCTCCCAGAGAGGAGGATCGGCCGTCACTATCATCATCAAGGCCCGAGGAGATTCCGTAGCCGACGCCCCCACCGACCAATCCTGCCACGAGGGCAATCAGCATCGCCAGCAAAATCACCTGACCGCCACCACTGGTTCTCATGGGTGATGACGGCGAGGAGACGTAGGACTGCGGCGCCGGATTCGGGTACACCCAGTTGGCTTTCGAGGTGGGGTTACGCCACGGATCGCTAGACGCATTTTCATTCCACCACATGGGCTCGGCCACGGTACTCCCGCTCGACGGCGGAATTTGCGGACCCGACTGAGCGTAGGGGTTCTCCGATACTGGCTCGCCTGGCTCAACTTGTCGACGCGCACCTGCGTCTTCCACGGGAAGAACCTCCTATCACGCTGATGAGTAGTCCGAACCGGGCCGCGGCAACTGTGACTCTCAGCAATGCTGGATTAGGCCGCTACTTTGCTGAGCTCGGCGTAAAGCCCGTTGGCTTCATCGGTCGACATCTCCACCACGAGCCGACCGCCACCTTCCAGCGGCACGCGCAGCACGATGCCGCGGCCTTCTTTGGTGACCTCAAGCGGGCCGTCCCCGGTCCGCGGCTTCATGGCCGCCATATTGCACTCCTCGCGTAGGGCTAGCTGTTCAGCGGACTCGGAGGTCACGCTCGGCGTTACCGGGGTAATTCTTCCGTATCGGCGCTTGCCTTCGCGGCGCACCCCCGAATATCGCGTGCCTCGTTCGTGGTGCTCGATAACTCCGCAATACGGAACGCGGCAGCCGCCAGCTCCGTCCCCAGCCGATTCACCACCGCATCGACTGTCGATTTTTCATATCCCAACAGTGCGCGCGGGAACTTCACCGTTACATCGGGACGATCGGCGTTGCCAGGTGACAGGTGCTGTATCACGCGACCGTCGGGGTTGGGAAGCGATAAACCCGAGGTGCGCCCCACCGTGTAGACAACGATACCGAAGCCGGTCATACAGATCGCGACAACTACGGCTGCCAGCAGAAAGAAGCTACCCATGACTATCAGCTTATAACGGCGTTTCCGGGAAAACGTCCCAAAGGGCGCTACGCCTCAGCCGACTCGCCGAAATCAACCGACATCGCCGGAGGCGTACGACCGTTGCGGCGGTCCTCGGCGGCCACGATGGCCACTGCTTCGTCGACATCGTCGGTTATGGTGATCAGATCCATGTCGGCCGCGCAGATGTTACCGGCGGCAAGCATGGTGTCACGGAGCCACGCCACCAGCCCCGACCAGTACGAGCTGCCCATCAAAACCACCGGAAACTGGGTGACTTTACGGGTCTTCACCAAGGTGAGCGCTTCGAACAATTCGTCGAACGTACCGAACCCCCCGGGCAGTACGCAGAATGCTCGGGAGTACTTCATGAACATGGTTTTTCGGACAAAAAAGTAACGAAAGTGGATACCGATGTCCACCCAAGGGTTAAGGCCTTGCTCAAATGGGAGTTCGATCCCTAAACCCACCGAAACTCCGCCAGCGTCCCGGGCGCCTCGATTAGCGGCCTCCATGATGCCCGGCCCACCACCGGTGATCACCGCATACCCGGCATCTGCCAGCGCCGCGCCCAGATGCTGCGCCATGCGGTAATCGTCACTGTCGGGTTTAGTACGTGCCGACCCGAATACGCTCACGCCGGGACCTAGCTCAGCTAAGGTACCGAAACCCTCGACGAACTCCGACTGGATACGCAACACCCGCCACGGGTCGGTATGGACCCCGTCGGATGAACCACCTTCGTCGAGTAGCCGTTGGTCGGTAGTGGTCCGCGGCACCTGGGCACCCCGCAGTGTCACAGGGCCGCGCTGTCTCACCCGGCGATTTTCACCTACAGCATCGTCGGTGTAATGCTCTGGCTGTGCGTTCATGGCCCTACCGTATCTATTGCGGTCTACTGGTCGCCGTGTGGCCGCGCATCGTGATAGGCGCTGAAAACCGGGCCTTCGCTGGTCGATGTTGGCCGTTAGCTTGTGAGAAACCGGCGGAGGGCTGTGGCGCCGGTTTCGATCGATGCCACATCGACGTATTCGTCACGTTGGTGAGCTAGTGCCGGATCACCGGGTCCGAAGTTCAGCGCCGGAATACCCAGCGCGGCAAAGCGCGCCACATCGGTCCAGCCGTACTTGGCGACCACCGGCACATTCAGGACGGCAACGAAACGTTGCAGGATGGGGGCGCTTAATCCCGGCGGCGCGGCTGGGGCCTCGTCCAGCACCGTCAGGTTGTATCCGGCGAAGAGTTCGCACATGTGGTCGCGCGCATCGGCGGGACCGCGATCGGGCGCGTACCGAAAGCTCAGCTCCACCTCGCAGAAGTCGGGGATGACATTTCCGGCCACACCACCGGAGATTGCGACCGCGCTGAGTCCTTCTCGGTAAGTGCATCCGTCCATGGTCACCGATCGCGGTTGATACCGGGCAAGCCGCGTCAGTACCTCAGCGGCGGCGTGAATCGCGTTACTGCCCAGCCAGCCGCGGGCCGCGTGTGCTCGATGTCCTTGAAGGCGCACTACCGCGCGGAGTACGCCCTGGCAGCCGGCTTCGATCTTTCCTGAGGTGGGTTCGGCCACTATCGCGGCGTCGGCTGCGAGTAGGTCCGGGTGGTTTCTGACTAGCCGTCCCAGACCATTGCGCTCCGATGACACTTCCTCGTTGTCGTAGAGCACGAGAGTGAGGTCGTAGCGCGGATTGGGAAGGGTGGCCACTACGTGGAGCAGCATCGCGACACCGGATTTCATGTCCGAACTGCCGCAACCGTAGAGCCGTTCTCCTCGACGAGTCGAGGGCACATTGCCGGCGATGGGAACCGTGTCGAGGTGGCCGGCTAAGACTATCCGCTGCGGTAAACCCCAGTGCGTACGCGCCATCACAGCGTTGCCGTCGCGAGTGACCGTGAAGCGCTCCAACGTGCGCAACGACGTTTCCACCGCATCGGCGATTCCAACTTCAGAGCCGGAGACCGACGGGATGTCAACAAGCGCCGCGGTGAGCTGCCCTAGATCGGAGTGTAGAGCTAGGGCTGGAGTTCGACTCAGCATCGACTCAGCATAGAACTTCGACAAATAACGCTTACCCCCTTGCGCACTAGTCACTCAGTGAATATTCTCTTAGTGAATAGTTTCATTACCTTCGAATTAAGGAGTTCTTCATGTCTCATCGCCTATATCGCCGCGTGGGTCTCACTGCGCTCGGAGTCGCCATGGCGGGCGCGCTCGTCGCCGGCCCTGCTGCGGCGGCCGGCTCAGTCAATAGCATGGAAGAGTATTTCTACTACGCCGCCCAAACGGATTTTCCGGGTGGCGATGACGAATACTTCGAGAATGGCGGCCAGGAATACATCGCATCTGGTGGTGATATTTTACTCAGTCTCGACAGCAACCCAGACGGCGTAGAGGTGTTACTAGAGAAATGCGACAGCGGATCGGACCTCAGCGATGTCGTGAACATTCCGGAGGGCGATTCCGAGCCTCGCGTTCTGGCGGCGGACCAGGACGTGGAAGCCGGAACATGCTTCGTAGTGCTCCCACGGTCGACAGGTGACGAGCCAACAGAGATCGAGGGCACCCTCAGCTTCTGAGGTAGGACCGCTATGTAGAGGTCGCGCGGATAGGTCACTTGTAGGTACCTATCCGCGCGACCTCTACACGCCGAAGGTAACTACATGACTAGTCGGCGGATTCTGCCGATCCGACGTGCTTGCCGTGCACGTGTCGGCATGCCCACGATCTATCCATTCAGCACACATCGTTAATCCGTAAGCGGCCAGGCCTTCTTCGTAACCAGCCCACATCAAGACGGCAGGGTGACGCTTCCAGCCGTATACCTCGCGGGTCAACGCACGGAGAATTTGCAAAGCCTCCACGCGCTGTTTACCCAGCCGCCGAACATCCAGGACTGCGGCACTGGCGGCGAAGTTCGCATAGGGCAAAAAGGTCTGCACAGCACTCCTCATCGTCAACGCTACGGTGACAGATATGACAAGCGCAGATTGTGATGCCCCGTCCCAAGAACACAACTCCGGGGCCTGGGGGGTGGGCCTGGCCACGGTGACCTCCGATGAACAGGTGCTCGACACCTGGTTCCCCGCGGCACAGCTCGGTCTTGGTGAACCGCCGTGGCGGAACGAGCAGCAAGCGCAGGACCAGCTCAAGCGCATGCCCACCGAGGCGACCCGGCACGACCCAATTCGCCGCGTGCACACCCGATGGGTCCGCACCGTGATCGAGTCGCTCGACGAGCCCCCGAGCAGCACCTCGGATGCCTACCTGCGGCTGCATCTGCTGTCACAGCGATGGGTCCGGCCACACAGGCTGTCCACCGACGGGATCTTTGGGCTGCTACCCAATGTGGCGTGGACGTCGGCAGGACCATGCCATGTGGACGAACTCGAAGCCGCCGAGCTGCGTGCCCGATGCGCCGGGGTGCCACTGCACCTCCTCGGTGTCGACAAGTTCCCGCGCATGTTGGACTATGTGGTGCCAAGCGGGGTCCGCATTGCCGATGCTTCTCGAGTGCGGCTGGGAGCACATCTGGCCCCCGGTACCACCGTGATGCATGAAGGTTTCGTGAACTTCAATGCCGGCACGTTGGGCGCCTCCATGGTGGAGGGACGAATATCGGCCGGGGTGGTCATCGGTGATCGCTCCGACATCGGTGGCGGCTCGTCCATCATGGGCACGTTGTCGGGTGGCGGCACCGAGGTGATCCGCATCGGCGAGGACTGCCTGCTCGGCGCGAACTCCGGCGTGGGTATTTCGCTCGGGAACGGTTGCGTGGTGGAAGCGGGCTGTTACGTCACCGCCGGCGCCAAGCTCACCGCGCGGGGCGGGATCACGGCGAACGGCCGGCGTTACGAACCCGGTGCACTACTGCGCGCTCGCGAGGTCTCCGGGGTGCCCGGACTGCTGTTCTGGCGTAACTCCACCACCGGCGCGCTAGAAGTGTCCGCCCGTTCGGGTAACTGGAGTGGTCTCAACGCAGAGCTGCACACCGGGCAGTAGTCAGCGACGGTTATACCGGGTTATACTCCTGCCATGAAGACCGCGATCTCCGTGCCGGATGCCACGTTCTCACAGGTAACCGAGCGCGCGTTAAGACTGGGTTGGAGCCGATCGGAGTTTTTTACTCGGGCGGCACAGCGCTACCTGGAACAGCTCGACAACGATGTCATCACCCAGCAGCTCAACGCCGTTGCCGATGCGATGAACGATGACAGCTCTACCCGCTCGGCGGTCTCCGCAGGCCGCCGCCTATTAAGCACAACGGACACCTGGTGACTCAGCGTGGTGACATCTGCTGGGCAGATCTCGGTGAGCCAGTGGGTAGCTGCCCCGCACACCGTCGCCCGGTACTGGTTGTGCAGTCAGATCGATACAATGCCAGCCGCTTAGCGACGGTTCTGGTAGCAGTCATCACATCGAACACGCAGCTAGCGATGGCGCCAGGGAACGTCTTCCTTCCGGCGATATCCAGCGGCCTCCCCCGAGACTCCGTTGTCAACGTCACCGCGGTAGTAACCATGAACAAGGCCGACCTGGACGCTCCGATCTCCCGGGTACCAGGCAACGTGATGGAAGCGGTTGATAACGGCTTGCGTGCGGTCCTTGGGCTCTGATCATTCGCCTCAGGACCGCGCAACCAGCCCCACCTACGGTGATCGATAGTTTCAGCTGTTCGCTACTCGGCAGCGGCATCTGCTTGTGGCGGTAGCGCGGCGACCAGTGGTGCGTCGCGGGGAAGCTTGCCCAACTTAGAGGCTCCACCCGGAGAGCCGAGCTCGTCGAAGAAGACCACGTTGGCGTCGGTGTAGGCCTTCCACTGCTCCGGAACGTCGTCTTCGTAGTAGATCGCCTCAACCGGGCACACCGGTTCACAGGCACCACAGTCCACACATTCGTCGGGGTGGATGTAGAGCATCCGCTCACCCTCGTAGATGCAGTCGACGGGGCATTCCTCAATGCAGGTCAGGTCCTTGACGTCTACACAGGACTCGGCGATCACATAGGTCACGCTGTCTCCTCCAACTGATCGTACTAAGTCAGCACTATTTACGCCTGGCGAGCACATGGTCGGCTTGCGCCTTCCAGGCCCGGCTCGTGGGGTCCTGGCCCAACGCTACCGTCGAGAGCACCCCGATGGCACCGCCGGCGACCAGTACTACGAGCGTCAGCAGCATCCGCAGCGCGACGACCTTGGCGCCGGCGCTATTGAACTCCTCACCCGATATCCACGGACCGAGCCAGCCGATGATCGTCGCCGCAGCTAGAGCGGCTGCTAACAGGTACGCCCACACTCGCGCGAGCAGGTATCGCCGTACCCACACCAGCCCGAACGCCGCCGCGGTGAGCAGCACCACACCGTAGACGATCAGGCCGAAAATCAAGTCCGCTTGATCCTTGGGGGCAATCAAGCGCAACACCAAACGGGCCGCCACGTCGACAACCACGAACAGTAGGGCCGCACCAGCGGGCGGAGACAGTGCCCTACCGCCACGGGTACTACGAAGCCGAAGCCAATTCAACACCGGGATATTTTTTCACGTTCCACCAATCGGGCAGTGACCGCCTCGGCTAACGGAAGTTCTCCGGTAGCCAGATCTGTTCTAGCCGCCCGAATCTTGATCCGGGCTAGGCGGTGGTTGTGCCGCCTCGGGTTGGTTCGGCTGCTGAGCGGGATCTTTGCCGCAGATGAACTTGGGTTCGGCTTTGTATTTGGTGAAGAGCGTCTCGCGCTTTACCTCACGTCCGCTTTGCTTGAACACCCGCGTGACGACAATGTCGAACCCGGGGATTCCCTTCGTCGCGATGCAACCCTCCTCCTCCAGATATTGCGTGGTCACCGGGCGAGGGTTCGTACGCGGTCCGCTGATCGACTCGATGTCGTACCGCTTGGTGGACCAGAACGATACCGTGATCGAGCTGGAGGTGTAGGAGGTGTCGATCAGCACGCCGTGCGGGCTGTCGTTTCCGAAGATGACGTCCAACGACGGGTAGTACACCGTGGCCTCACGTCCCGCCGGATAGCGGCTGATGTAGAAGCTGTGCGCCTTGTGGGCGATATCGTCCAGACCGGAGAAGAAAATCGCGTTGTACAGTGTGGTGGCGAACTGGGAAATTCCGCCGCCGTACTCGTTCTTCAGCTTTCCGTCCACAATCACCGGCGCCAGCACGTAACCTTGCGCCTGGCCTCGTTCGCCGGTGAACTTGTTCAGCGCGAACTCCTTACCCGGCTTCACGAGTGCGTTGTCGACCTCGTCGGCGACCAGCAAGATGTTCTTGTTTCGATCCTCACCACCGCTGAAATTGGTGGTGAAGCTGGAGATCTTCTCCTTGATGCCGAGCTTTCCCAACTTCTCAGTGGAGAGCTTGGGTTCCAGCGGGCCCATGCTGGCTTTAACGTCACGCTTGTCGGCCGTACTACCAGCAGCGGGGTAGCGCAGCACCGGCAGCAACGCCGTGGCCAGCTTGTCGGTATCTACCCCGACCCCGGGCTGAGACGGCGTGATGGCCAGTTTGCCGCCCACCACTTTGACTGCGGCGTTTTTGGCCGGGGTTCCCACTGTACGCAACTGCTCGTCCAGCTCGGCGGCAAGTTTATCGGCGTCGACTACTGGTTGCACCGCGCCGTCTTCATTGCTGTCGAAGGCCAGGCTCGCGGCGATCTGCTCCGGCTTGATATCGAAGGAGGTTTTGTCGGTGCGCACCTTCACCGGGCCAGAGACCGCGGGTTGGGCTAGCTCTCGTACCAGCGCATCGAGTTCCTCTCGGTCAGTTTCAGGGTAGATCTTTCCCTTGGGCAACTCTATGACGTCCTTCCGCAGCCAGCCTTCGCGAAGTGTCTTCGCCGCCGCGTCGACCAGCAGGCCTTCGCCGGGTTCGCCGTAATGCGGTGTGGGAAGGGTTCCGGCGAACGAGACGGTAGGACGCACCATGGGGGTACTGCCGGGAGCTGTCTGCGCCTTGGCGCCCGCGCGTAGCTTTTTCTCGTCGACCGTTATCACCGGAGGCACGTCTGTGGATCCCAGCAACCCGGAGAACGGGTTCACACGTCCCTTGGTCGCCGCGTCCACGGTTTTGGCGATATCGAAATCCATCCCGATATCTGCTGCCTTGAGTGCGAACTCCTTGCCGACGAATCGAAATTTGATGGGACGCCGTACCGCATCGTCCAGCTCGGAGCGCAACGTGGCGGTGGCGGCGGCTTTGCTGCGGCCACCGATGTCTATACCCACCACTCGCGTGCCGCGGGGAACCTCACCCGCCGTAAGCACGAGTGTCGCGGTAGCAACAATGGCGAGTACCGCAACGGTTGCAACCGCTGCCAACGTCCAGCTGGGACGCAGTATCCGGCGGCGGGGAACCACGGGATGCGACGGCGAAGGTTGGCCGAGGGGGGAGGGGGAGGCATTATCGGTGCCGGTCTGGTCCATCGAGCCCAATCCTAAGTGCTGGAGATAGTTCCCGAGTTCCCTCCCGGCGTGCTTTAGCGAAGGAGAGAAACGGGGTGCCGGTGATGACGACAAAAATCGCAAAGGCCAAGGTCGCACCACCGAAAAGCACGGTAGACAAGCTGACCCAGTCATTGGCAAGCACGACATCGCCTTCAGTACGCGCACTCCCCAATGGGAGCGTAACCGCAAGCCAGGCAGCGGCGGGCGCCAGTACGCCCCAGCGGAACTCGGCGACTCGGTGCGCAAAACTCACCGCGAGCGCGTTGCCGAGCACCACGATCAGCAGCGAGACCGGAAACCGAACTCCACCGATATGTAGCGGCACCAGAAACGCCGCCAACAGACCGGCTAATGCGGCACCTAAGCTCGCCACAACAAGCGCGCCGATCCGAAGCCACATATCCACCACACCCAAAGCCTACGGCGAGATGGCGGACAGCATGATATCCCCATCAGGGACGACTACACCACGGCGAACAAACCGTCGCCGAGCAGCTCTGACGGTGCTGATCGCATAGCTGCTACCGGCCAGGCCTGCCGGTAGTACTCCACTCCGGTGGGCTCCACGCCCAGGTTGGTGGCAAGCGCATAGAGCCAAGTGTCGGTTCGCACCTGCGTGGCGTGCGCCGCTAGGGCCGCGAGTTTGGTGTTGGCGTGGGCATGGGCGTCGATACGCACCGTGAGCTGGGCGTCGTCAACGACGAAGGGCAGTTGCGCGGCATCGGCGACGCCCTGAAACGGGTTCTCCGCCGATGCTTGGAATCGTGCCGCGCCCGCCTCGACCAGGCTGCGCGGAAAGGCGGACCAGTACACCCTGTCCACCTGCCAGCGACCAGACATCGCGGGCGAGGCAGCCAGCTCCACCGCCGCCATGGTGACGCGGTGGGCCTGCACGTGATCAGGATGATCGGTGAGGCCACGGTCGTCATAAGTGACCACTACCTGCGGACGCAACCGGCAGATGAGGTCGGCAAGCTCGCGCCGCGCCAGCGTGGTGTCGAGATAGCCGAACGCCCTGGGATGGGCATTGCCCCGTGTCCCCGGCATGCCGCTGTCACGGTAGTGGCCCGCACCGCCCAACATCCGCAGCTCCGACACGCCCAACAGCGCGCAGGCCGCGCGAAGCTCCGCGAGCCGGTACCCGCCCAGCTGATCGGCCTCGTCGGCGGCAAGCTGCGCCAGTTCGGGAACGTAGATCTCCCCTTGCTCCCCTAGCGTGCACATCACGAGTGTGACGTGTACTCCAAGAGCGGCGTAGTGCGCCATCGTGGCACCGGTGAAGATGGTTTCGTCGTCGGGATGAGCATGCACGAACAGCATGCGCCGCTGCGCTATTTCCGACATAGCCTGCTTCAGACGTCGCGGCCGCGGGCGGAGCGGGCGCGGTCTTTGGCGTCCAAAACCACCTTGCGGATGCGAATCGCGTCGGGGGTGATCTCCACGCACTCGTCGCCGCGGCAGAACTCCAGCGCCTGCTCCAGGCTGAGGAGCTTCGGCGGGATCAGCCGCTCCAGCTCATCGCCGGTGGAGGAACGCATGTTGGTGAGTTTCTTCTCCTTGGTGGCGTTGACGTCCATGTCATCGGCGCGCGCGTTCTCTCCCACGATCATGCCCTCATAGACCTCTGTGCCCGGTCCTACGAACATGGTGCCGCGCTCCTGCAGGTTGGCCAACGCGAAGCCGGTGACCGCGCCGGCGCGGTCGGCGACCAGCGATCCACTGGGGCGGGTGCGGAGCGTTCCGGCCCAGGGTTCATAGGACTCGAATACGTGGTGCAGCAACCCGGTGCCACGGGTCTCGGTGAGGAACTCGGTGCGGAAGCCGATCAGCCCACGAGCCGGAACGAGGTATTCCATCCGTACCCATCCGGTGCCGTGGTTCACCATCTGCTCCAGTCGACCTTTGCGCAGCCCCAGCAGCTGAGTGACCACACCGACGTACTCCTCGGGCACGTCGATGGTCAGCCGCTCTACGGGCTCGCAGAGTTTGCCGTCCAGGTGTTTGGTGACCACTTGCGGTTTGCCGACGGTGAGCTCGAAACTTTCACGGCGCATCAACTCCACGAGGATGGCCAGCTGAAGCTCACCACGGCCCTGTACCTCCCACGCATCGGGGCGTTCGGTGTCGAGGACCCGGATGCTGACGTTGCCGACGATCTCGGCGTCGAGCCGGTTTTTCACCAACCGCGCGGTGAGTTTCTTGCCGGACCTGCCCGATAGCGGCGAGGTGTTGATGCCGATGGTCATGGAGATGCTGGGCTCGTCCACGGTGATCACCGGCAACGGGCGCGGGTCTGCCGGATCGGCCAGAGTCTCACCGATGGTGATGTCGGCGATCCCGGCGAGGGCAACGATGTCGCCTGGTCCGGCCTCATTCACCGAGACGCGGTCCAGTGCTTGCGTCATCAGCAGCTCGGTGATCTTGACGGCTGTGATGGTGCCGTCGCTGCGGCACCATGCGGCCTGTTGTCCTTTACGGATGGTGCCGTTGCGGACTCGGCACAGCGCAAGGCGGCCCAGATAAGGGGAGGCATCCAGGTTGGTGACATGAGCCTGTAGCGGCGCATCGGGGGTGTAGCTGGGGGCGGGGATGATTTTGGTAATAGTGGCAAACAGCGGCGCCAGGTTTTTGCTGTCGGGAAGTTCGCCGTCGGCCGGTGCGGTGAGGCTCGCCCGACCGGCTTTGGCACAG
>Ga0136627_1000582_pt1 | contig 13938 bp, 10 predicted proteins | sample AntDrymUQ4892206_2_FD_104652 | JGI IMG/M metagenome (GOLD analysis project Ga0136627, IMG submission 104652) | Polar desert sand microbial communities from Dry Valleys, Antarctica - metaG UQ489 (22.06) | ecosystem: Environmental > Terrestrial > Soil > Desert | place: Antarctica: Dry Valley... | reverse complement strand
TTTCGTATCCATGACGCGCCGAGCGGCACCCGCCTGGACGACCATGACGCTTACGTTGTGGGCTACGACATCGTGCATCTCCCTGGCGATCCGACGGCGCTCGTCGATCACTGCTTCGCGCGATTTCGTCTCGCGCTCCTGCTCGAGGCGAGCGGCGCGCGCCTCGAGCTCGACCGTATAGGCACGCCGAGTGCGAACGTTGTCGCCGATGACCCACGCGGTGCCGTAGATGATGTAGTTCGAGATCAGAATCTGCAGCGTGAGGTCTCCCGGATCCGAAACCAGCACACTGATCGACAACCCGATCGTGGTGTAGACGAGGGCCTGAACGGCGAGCTTGCGGTTTCCATGCGCCGCGACCGAGTACAGGGCCACGAGGGTTCCCAGCGCGGCCGGCGTGTCGGGATAGCCGAGAGCGTAATAGACCACGGTGGCCAAGCCGGTGGTGCCCATGACTATGTCGGGGGCGACTCGGCGGTAGGCGACCGGCAGGGTCATCAGCAGGATCAGCACCAGGGAGCCGGCGTCCGGATCTCGACGACTGTCATCCAGAGTGGGCATCAGGCCGGGGAGCGAGACCAGCGCGATGACGAGACCGAGGAAACCATCGACCAGGCGTCGATCGAGTCCCCCCAGGCGCTTCACCAGGCCGGGAAGATAGGTCATGAACAAAACATAGCCAGCTCGGGCCGATTCCGCATCGTGCCTGCCGATGACGGCCCGTCGTGCTGCAGGATGATATTGGGTTACTCAGCGTAACGTTACGCTGAGTAACCCAACCCAACAATTGTTCTGGATGCGAGGAGTCCCGCCCATCGCAACTGAGGAGCCAGGGAACCGCAGGTCACGGCGCGCGCGCAGGCGGATGGAGCTGCTCGACGCCGCCGACAACGTGATCAGGCGCGACGGTCCGGCCGCGTCGATGGAGGTGATCGCGTCCGAGGCCGGCATCACCAAACCGATTCTCTACCGTCACTTCGGCGACAAAGGGGGGCTCTACACGGCGCTGGCGGAACGCTACGCCCACGCCCTCATGACCGAGATTACCGACTCCCTTCAGCGGGAGTCGCTGCCGCGCTCACGCCTGGCATTGACCATCGACATCTACTTTGCCTTCCTCGAAAGCGAGCCCCAGGTCTATCGCTTCCTCGTGCACGGCGCACAGACGGAGCGTCGGGAAGTGCACGAGGTGATCGGCGCCTTCATACGCGCGGTCGCGCTCGAGGTCGCAAGCGTGACCAGGAACGATCTGCTCGTCGACAACGCTCCTCGAGCCGCGTTCGCCGAACCGCTTGCGTTCGCGATCGTGGGGGCCGTGCAGATGGCCGGTGACTGGTGGCTCGAGGACCGAACCGTGCCGCGCGCGCAACTCGTCGAGCAACTCGTGACCTTGGTGTGGGACGGATTCGAGCGTTACGCGCGAGAGAGCGATCGCCCCGGCGAACGGGGCCACTCGCAAGGGAGCTACAGGGGAGCGTGAACGAATGAGCGATCTGATCCAGAAGCAGGAGTCCATCTCCTACGACAAGTTGTACCTTCCTACGAGGAACGGGCTCGCCGTCTGTGGGTGCTCATCTCGTCGGGTGTGCTCGGAGACGAGCGTCGCGACCCCCGGCCCAGTCGTGAGGCGCTCGAGATCCTGTTCGATGGCATGACGCGGTCGGTGGATCTCGAGGTCGCCCGCTCTCTCGGGGGGCCGATCGAGTGGAGGTTCTCGGACGCCGAGGCATGGCACGTCGTCGTAACGAATGGACACGCCGAAGCCAAGCCGGGCTCGGCGGGAGCTCCGGCCCTGGTCTCGAAACGACTGCGCCGGAGTGGGGCCAAGATCACGGTGGAGCGAACCACTCCCGCCCGGTCACTCGCCGCACGCCGACTCAGACTGCACGGATCGCTGTCCGCCAAGGTCAACGCTCCGAAGTTGTTCAGGTAGCCGCGGCGGTCACAAGCGCGCCGGTTGGGTAAGGGGGCGAGATAGCCCAGCGAACAGGAGGCCACCATGACGGACAAACGCGGCGAGCGCGACAACGACGAGGGCACCCCCCTTCCCCAGCCCGGCACCGACGAGCCGCAAGATCCCGAGGGCTCTGATTCCACCGAAGGCCCGGGAAACGTGAGCGTCGATGAGCCCACTCAACCGAGCATGAACCCCGAGGACGACCACTTCGGCGAGGACGACTCGGACGAGGACACGAGCTGAGACCGGTTCCTTGATTCGTCAGGGGTGGGTGCTGGTGGTCGCCGGCATCGCCGGGTCGTGCTCTTTGACCTGCCACAGCAGGACCGTCGCGGCCGCGACGCATCCAGCGGACACGAGGCCCGCGCGGCCGATCCCCCCCGCCGCGAACAGCGGCTGCGCCGCCAGTGCGCCGATCGCTCGGCCCACTGCGATCATCACTGTGAACATCGACAGGAGACGCTCTCGTGATTCGACGGCCAATTCGCTGGCAAAGGGGACGGCCGCCACGACCGTCACCTCGAACGCCGCGATCCACGCGACGACCACGACCATCCCCAGAAGGAGCTCCGACCCGGTGACCGAGAAGCCCAGATAGGCGACGCCCGACACCAGCAGACCCCCGAGCACCGTCCGGCGCAGGCCCCAGCGATCGCCGTAGACCGTCACGAGCACTCCACCGGTGAGCTCGGCCGCGACCACGACGATCGTGAACGCGCCGATGCCGGCGACCGAGAGACCGAACGACCCCTCGAGCCACTGCCCGTAGACGATGAAGGGGATCTCCGCCGCAACACTGAACAGAAGCGCGACGGCGAGAACCCGGACGCGCACCGAGGTCAGGACGAGCCGGTGGGCCGTGCGCTCCTCCGAGCTGTCTGACTCGATGCCTCTCACCACTGCGAGGGCGCCGATCGCCGAGAAGACGCTCACCAGGATGAACGGGGCCCTCCAGCTCGTGCGCTCGATGAGGAAGCCGGAGATGGGCACGACCGATAAGAGGCCCATCGACCAGGTCAGCTCGGTGATGCCGAAGACCCGGCCCCGCTCGGCGTAGGGAACCCGGTCTCCGAACCACGCCTGCATGGGGATGCCGAACGCCGGCACGGCCAGGCCCACCAGGACGACGCCGATGCCTGCGACGACAAAGAGATCGGTCGCGAACGTGAGCACGCATCCGGCTGTTATCCCCAGCATCGCGACGAGCATCATCCACCGCCGCCCCCGTCGCTCGGAGAGCCGGGCAACGACGGGAGTGGCCAGCCCGCCGAGGTTTCTCAGCGCGATCAGCGACGACAGTGTGCCCGGGCCGACCCCGAGTCCACGCGCTATCGCGGGGAGAAACGGATACACGACCCTGAGCGCCCCGTTGGCTGCGGTGCGCGCCACGAACGTCGCCACCAGAGCGCGCTTGACATCGGTTTTCACCCGGCGAGATTACAGGACGCCTCTACGGCCTGAGATGGCAGTGCCGGGGCGACGGGATAGGGTCGCCGGGATGGGAATCCAGGGGATTTGCCTCGAATGTCAGCGCACCGTGCATCTTGCGGACGGCGACGAGCCCACCTGTCCGGTGTGCGGCTCCAGGGTGCTGGGCCCCCAGGTAGAGAAGGCGCGCATCGACCGGATCGTCAAGAACGAGATCGCCTTCAGGATTATCAACGAGGAGCAGGTCGACGCCGATCAAGACCAACCGCTGGGCGTGATTTGCGAGTGTGGTGATCCCGAGTGCACCGCCGAGATCAGGGTGCCGGCTTCCAAGTACAGGAGCGTTCGGCGGCATCCGCAACGGTTCGTGGTTCTGCCGGGTCACGAGATACCGGATGCCGAAAAGGTCACAGAGAAGACCTCCGACCTCTACGTCGTGGAGAAGTTGGTACCGGTAGACGAGGTTTGAGCCGCCGGCCCGGTCGCTGTGCTAGGCCTTGTCGGCCAGGTAGTCGATGTAGAGCGGTCTTAGTTGCTCGGCAACCTCGGGCTCGTCGGAGTAAAGGACGTCGGTGACGAGCGAAGAGAGGCTCACGACGTCGGCCTCCGCTTCGCCCTGGTGGCCTGCCGCAGCCTCAGCTACCGGGACGGCCTTGATCAGGCGCCACAGGAAACCGATGTCGACATGGTGGCGTGCGTGCGCCATGGCCCGATCGTGTAGTTCCTTGGTGTCGAGCCCCTCGAGCTCACTGCGATCGGTCATGGCGCAGAGATTACACGCCAAACGTTCGCGGGGCCGGTTGATAGTGGGGCGGGATACGCGCTGGTCGCGCATGAACACCCACAATCAAGGGCTGGCAGGGTCAGGCCCGCAGCCACAACACCGCTAGGGGGGGGAGCGCCACGGTGGCCGAGTGGTCGAGCCCATGCCACGGGATGGGCTCCGCCTCGACGACGCCGAGGTTCCCGACGTTACTGCCCCCGTACGCCTCTGAGTCGGTGTTGAGGGCCTCGACGTAGGCACCCTTGGCCGGAAGTCCGACGCGGAAGTTGTATCGGGGGATCGGCGAGAGATTGGCGATGCACACGAGGAATTCGTCGTGTGTCTTGTTGGCGCGAAAGAACGAGATGACGTTGTTGTCCGCGTCGTTGGCGTCGATCCACTGGAAACCCTCCGGCTCGTGGTCGACCTCCCAGAGCGCGGCCGTGTCCCTGTAGATGCGGTTGAGGTCCGCGACGAGGTGCTGGACTCCCGCATGACGATGATCCTGCAGCGCCGCCCAGTCGAGTTGCGCGTCGTGGTTCCACTCGCTGTATTGGGCCAGCTCACCGCCCATGAACAGGAGCTTTTTGCCCGGGTGAGCCCACATGTAGGCGAAGAGCGACCGGAGGTTGGCGAACTTCCGCCAGGGATCCCCCGACATCTTGTTGAGCAGCGAGCCCTTGCCGTGCACCACTTCGTCGTGGCTCAGGGGAAGGACGAAGTTCTCGCTGTAGGCGTACATCAGCGAGAAGGTCAGTTGGTTGTGGTGATAGCGACGGTGGATCGGATCGTGGGTGAAGTAATCGAGGGTGTCATGCATCCAGCCCATGTTCCACTTGAATCCGAAGCCGAGTCCCCCAACGTAGAGAGGACGGCTCACGCCCGGCCACGCGGTCGACTCCTCGGCGATCATCAAGACCCCTGGATGCTCGCCGTGCACCACGGTGTTGAGCTCCTTGAGGAACTCGATCGCCTCGAGGTTCTCGCGCCCCCCGTACTGGTTTGGCACCCACTCGCCCTCCTCGCGCGAGTAGTCGAGGTAGAGCATCGAAGCGACCGCGTCGACGCGCAGGCCGTCGATGTGAAACTCCTCGATCCAGTAGAGGGCGTTGCTGATCAGGAAGTTTCGCACCTCGGTTCGCCCGTAGTTGAAGATCAGGGTGCCCCAGTCGGGATGTGCTCCCTGGCGCGGATCGAGGTGTTCGTACAGCGCGGTGCCGTCGAAACGGGCGAGGGCGAAGTCGTCGCGCGGGAAGTGTGCAGGAACCCAGTCGACAATCACGCCGATACCCGCGCGGTGGAGGGTGTCGATCATGTGCTTGAAGTCGTCGGGCGTCCCGAAGCGCGCGCTGGGAGCGAAGTAGTGACTCACCTGGTAGCCCCACGAGCCGCCGAAAGGATGTTCGGCCACGGGCAGGAACTCGACGTGCGTAAAGCCCATCTCGATGCAGTAGTCGGCGAGTTGCGACCCCATCTCCCTGTACTTCAGGGGAGCGCCGTCGGGCCCATGACGCCAGGAGCCGGGGTGGACTTCGTAGGCCGACATGGGGCCGGCATAGGGATCGGCCGACGACCGGCGCGTCATCCAGTCGTCATCGGCGAACTTGTAGCTCGGTGTGTAGACCTTCGACGCGGTATCGGGGGGTACCTCAGTCGCGAAGGCGTAGGGGTCGGTCTTCAGGACGAGGTGACCAGCGATGTCGACGATCTCGAACTTGTAGTTGGCGCCGTCGGGAACATCCGGGACGAAGGTCTCCCAGACACCGGACTCGCCCAGCTTCTGCATCGGGTTGGCTCGTCCGTCCCACGAGTTGAAGTCGCCGACCACGCGCACCTCTCGGGCAGCCGGCGCCCACACCGCGAAGCTGATCCCATCCGCTCCGTTGTGGGTCATGCGGTGGGCGCCCAACTTCTCGAACAGGCGCCTGTGTTTGCCTTCGCCGAGCAGATAGAGGTCGATGTCTCCAAGCGCAGGGGGAGGGGCGCGCCGCTCGGTGGTCATCCGGCTTCACTTCGTTCGATTACATCCCTGATGCCTCGAAGTGGGATGCGGACCCAGTCGGGTCGATGCCCGAGGTCGTAGCCGACCTCGTAGAGCGCTTTGTCGACCTCGAAGAAGTCGAGCAAGATCCCCAGGTCGTCCCTGTCGTGGGACAGGAGATCGCCCTCGTGGCTGGTGCGCAGGTAGGCCTGCCAGAAGTAGTCGCGCGCCAGTTCCTCGAACGAGGTCGCCCATGGTTCGAGCTGCTTCCAACGTCCGGTGCCGGGCTCCGCCCGCTCGAACAGCACCGAATAAGCGGCGTATGAGAACGATCTCAGCATCCCCGCGACGTCCCGCAGCGGGGACTGAAAGGCGCGACGCTCTTCGAGCGACCGGAGCGGCTCTCCCTCGAAGTCCAAGATGAGCCAGCCCCGGGGGCCGAGCAGGGTCTGGCCGAGGTGATAGTCGCCGTGGATGCGTGTCTTTGCACCGGGATCGGTCACTCTCTCGAGGCCGCCGATAAGTCGGTCGATGGCGGACAACAGCTCGGGTGTGAGCTGGGGTACGCGGTCGATAGGAAGAGAGGCAAGCGCGTGGCGTGCGTGCATCCCCCAGTCCCTGAGGTCCTGTGACGTCGCCGTCTCGCGTCCAACGTCCGGATCGTATTCCTGGCCGCGCGCAAAAGCCACGTGCACGCCCGCCGTTACCTCGCCCAGTGCCGCGATCTCCTCGAGCAGGGTCGAACAGACCGCCTCGACCTGCTGGCGGCGACTCGACACCTCCTCCTCGCCGGAGATGCCGTCGTAGAGGGCGGCGATGTGCTTCAGTGCTTCGCTCCAACCGTCGGTAGCGTCACCGATGAACTGTTGCGCGATGCCGAGGTCGATGTTGGTGCCCTCGTCGTACAGTTGCGCTTGCAGTCCGACGGAGCCCTCCCGCTCCTTGGAAGCGACGTAGAAGACCTCGCCCACTTGCGCGGGGATGTACTCGAAGCCCTCATTGGTGAGGAAGCGATTGAGCTCGAGCTCCGGGTTGTCGCCCTCTTCCACCCGCCGGATCAACTTGAGGATCACGGCTTCGTCGAGCACGATCGAGCTGTTGGATTGCTCCGTCCCCAGTGCCCTGATCGAGCCCTCGCCCGGAGGCGATAGGGGATCCAGTCCCGGGCCCCCGAAGCGAAAGCTCCCGTGTTCGCCTCTAAGAGTCTCACCCCGGGCCAGCAGGCGGCCGAACACGGCGAGGCGGCCGACATCCTCGAGAGCGTCGCGCACGGTGCCGTCGTCCGCTACCAGCAGCGGCATCTGGTACAGCGCGTCCCGCCCGTCGACGAAGCGGACGTCGAGCAGCGCGAGTATCAGCGACTCTCTCCCGTCCACGCCCTCGTCGAGCACCGCATGGTCGCGTATCTCGACGGCCCGCAGAGCGCGGTCCTTGGACCCGAACCAACGCTGGTCTGGAAGAACATGGATGAGTGGCCCGACGTCGATGTTCATTCTAAGAATCCTCGTTCGTTAGCTGGAACCAGTAGAAGCCGTGTGCCGGGATGGTCAGCAGGTAGGGGAGCTCTCCGATGCGGGGAAAGCGTTCGCGCCCCATGAGCTCGACCGGGTACATACCCTCGTGGGCCGAAAGGTTCAACTCGACAGCCTGTGCCCTGCTCGAAAGATTATTGACGCACAGCACCACATCGTCTCCATGCTTTCTTATGAATGCCAGTATCGCGGCATTATCCGGATGGAGTACCTCGAACGATCCGAGCCCGAATACCGAGTGTTGCTTGCGGATGACGAGGAGCTGCCGAAACCAATGCAGGAACGAGTGTGGGCTTCGTAGCTCGGCTTCCACATTGCAAGCTTGATACCCGTAGATCGGGTCCATAAGCACCGGCAGATAGAGCTGGGCGAAGTCGGCGGACGAGAAGCCCGCGTTGCGATCGCTGCTCCACTGCATCGGTGTTCTCACGCCGTCCCTGTCACCAAGGTAGACGTTGTCGCCCATGCCCACCTCGTCGCCGTAGTACACGATCGGTGTTCCCGGCAGCGACAGGAGCATGGCGTGAAACAGCTCCGATTGGTCCCGCGAGTTCTCCAGTAGGGGAGCGAGCCGCCGGCGGATACCGAGGTTGAGCTTCATGCGCGGATCCTTTGCGTACTCGTTGTACATGTAGTCGCGCTCTTCGTCGGTCACCATCTCGAGGGTCAGCTCATCGTGGTTGCGCAGAAAGATGCCCCACTGGCAGTTCTCGGGAATCTCCGGCGTCTGGTCGAGGATCTCGACGATCGGATAGCGCACCTGTCTGCGGGCCGCCATAAACATGCGGGGCATAAGCGGGAAGTGAAAGCACATGTGGCACTCGTCGCCATCGTCGCCGAAGTACTGCACGACGTCCGACGGCCACTGGTTGGCCTCGGCGAGAAGCACGATGTCCTCGTACTCCGAATCAACCTCTTTGCGCAAACGCTTGAGGAAGTCATGCGTCTCCGGAAGGTTCTCGCAGTTCGTTCCCTGTCGTTCGAAGAGATACGGAACCGCGTCGAGTCGGAAGCCGTCGAGCCCGAGGTCGAGCCAGAACTTCAACGCGGCCGTCAGTTGTTCCTGGACCTCGAGGTTGTCGTAGTTGAGATCGGGCTGGTGGCTGAAGAAGCGGTGCCAGTAATACGCACCCGCCTCGTCGTCCCAAGTCCAGTTTGATTTCTCAGTGTCGATGAAGATGACGCGGGCGTCCGAGTACTTCTCGGGGTCGTCCGACCAGACATACCAGTCCCGTTTCGGCGAGCCGGGCTGTCGGGCCTCTTGGAACCAGGGGTGCTCATCCGAGGTGTGGTTGACGACGAAGTCGACGACGACGCGCATGCCTCGCTTGTGAGCCTCTTCGACGAACTCCATGAAGTCGTTGAGGTTTCCGTACTCGGGGAGGATCGCGTAGAAGTCCGAGATGTCGTAACCACCGTCGCGCAGCGGGGACTGGTAGAAGGGCAGCATCCAGACGCAGTCGATGCCGAGCCACTCGAGGTAGTCGAGCTTGTCGATCATGCCCCGGAAGTCGCCGAAGCCGTCGGCGTTGCTGTCGAAGAAGCTGCGCACGTAGACCTCGTAGAAGACAGCGGTCTTGTACCACTGCGGGTCGCGCTTGAGCTTCTTCACGGCTACTTGAGCACCCGGAAAACGTGGGCCGGCTCGTGGAACGGGTCGAGACGGACGTATGCTTGCGCGCCCTGCCACTCGTAGGTTTCGTCGCTGATGAGATCGTGCACCTTGAAGGTGTCCCAGGGATCCAGCCCCAGCGCCTCGAGATTCAGCGTGAGCGTGCCCTCCTCCCAGTGATACGGGTTGAGGTTGACAACGGCGAGGATCGGGGTCTCGCCGGGCAACGACTTCGAGAAGGCCATCAGGTTCGGCGTGTCGACGTCGTGGAAGACAAGATTCGTGAGGTGCTCGAGCACCGGGTACGCCCTGCGGATCCTGTTAATGCGAGTGACGTAACGGTTGAGGTTGCCCTCGGCGTCATAGTCGCGCTGCGACACCTGATATTTCTCGGAGTCGAGGTACTCCTCGCTCCCGGGCTTGACCGGTGTGCTCTCGCACAGCTCGTAGCCGGAGTAGATGCCGTAGCTCGGAGACAGAAGGGCGGCGAGCACGAGCCTGATCTTGAACGCCGGCCTCCCCCCCGTTTGGAGGTACTCGTGAAGGATGTCGGGAGTGTTTGCGAAGAAGTTGGGCTTGAAGTACTGCGCCATGTCGGTCGCGGCGAGCTCGGTGAGGTACTCGGTGAGTTCGGCCTTGGTGTTCCGCCACGTGAAGTACGTGTAGCTCTGGGTGAAACCGATCTTGGCGAGGCCCTTCATCACCTTGGGCCGGGTAAAGGCCTCCGACAGGAGAATGACCTCAGGGTGCTCCGCCTTGATGGTTGTGATGGCCCACTCCCAGAAGGGCAGAGCCTTGGTGTGAGGGTTGTCGACTCGAAAGATAGTGACGCCGTGTCCGATCCAGAAGTCGAGGATTCCCTTGAGCTCCCTCCACAGTCCCTCTCTGTCTTCGGTGTCGAAGTTGATCGGGTAGATGTCCTGGTACCTCTTCGGTGGGTTCTCCGCGTATTTGATCGATCCGTCGGGCCTGTGCATGAACCACTCGGGATGCTCGGTGACCCAGGGGTGGTCCGGCGAGCACTGAATGGCGAAGTCGAGTGCAATCTCGAGACCTCGCTTGTCCGCTTCCTTGAGGAAGGTATCGAAGTCGTCGATCGTGCCGAGATCGGGATGGACCGCGGTGTGGCCGCCGTCCTCGCCGCCGATCGCCCAGGGGACGCCGACGTCGGCCGGGCCGGGATCGAGGCTGTTGTTGCGACCCTTGCGCCAGGTCGTCCCGATCGGGTGAATAGGAGGGAGGTAGACGATATCGAAGCCCATGCTCGCGATGCGGTCGAGCTCGTCGACCGCCGTGGTCAAGGTCCCATGCTCGCCCTCGTGCCCCGTCGAGCGAGGAAAGAACTCATACCAGGCGCCGAAGCGGGCCAGTGCGCGGTCGACCGTGAGCTGCAGGACCGGTTTCGTGACGGACGAGCCCGCGCGGGTGTGATGCTTCGATATGAGCTCGGCGATGTGCTCGTCGAGCGGTGCCGTGATGCGAGGGTCTTCGAAACTCGAGGCTGCGCCCTCTTGCTCGGCCGGTGCCCGGAGCGAGGCGATGGCCTGCTTGACGGTCTTGCGCTCGGACGACGGCAGCGCCCTGAGATGGTCCTCGAGGATCTGAGCGCCCTCCTGAAGCTCGAGGTCCATGACCTGGTCCGCCTCGACGCGCGCCTTGAGGTCTCGGCGCCAGGTGGCGAAGCGGTCGGTCCACGCCTCGATCCCGTACTCCCAGACGCCGATTCGATCGGGACGAAAGGCACCCGTCCAGCGGTCGTTGTCGACGTGAACCATGCGCGCCTCGGACCACCTCTTGTCGTCAGGCCCTCGAAAGCGGACGGTGGCGGCCAGCACCGCGGGCCCGTCGCGATAGATGTCCGCGCGGACTGTTACGAGGTCCCCGATGATCGCCTTTGCTCTGTAGCGGCCGCAGTCGACCTGCGGCTCCACGTCCTCGATGTTGACGTGACCTCTCCGAAGGGACGACTTCACGTCGGCGATGCTCCTTCCTGATGGTCTTGGTGGATTCATCTCGTCGGTCCCGCGGGCTCTCAAATGATGGTCCGCTTGTCCTGCGGTTCGGCCGAGCCCGTCCCGTACCCGCAGAACTACGTAGCTAAGGAGGCTACTGCGCGCCGCCTCGCCTGCGCGACACTGTGCGGATGAAAGCACTCAGGAGTTTTGCGGTTCGAGCGTCCTTACCCGAGCCGTTGGACGCGTTACCCGTCATCGCGACGAACCTTAGATGGTCGTGGGACGGCCGGGCACTCGATCTCTTCCGCTGGGTCGATCCCGATGTGTGGGACGAAGCCGGACACGATCCCGTGCGCATGCTGGGACTCGTGTCCAAGGAACGGTTTGCAGAACTCGCCGAGGACGGTCCCTTTTTGACCTTTCTCGCTTCCGTTAGCGATGGGCTCGCCCGATATCTGAACGAGCCACGCTGGCATCAGGGCCGTCACGATGAGACGTCGATCAACACGGTTGCGTACTTCTCTCCGGAGTTCGGAGTAAGCGAGGCTCTGCCGACTTACTCGGGAGGTCTCGGCGTTCTTGCGGGCGATCACCTCAAGGCGGCCAGCGATCTCGGGATCCCACTCGTCGGCATTGGACTGCTCTATCGTCAGGGTTACTTCAGACAGCAGCTCAACGCCGACGGCTGGCAGCAGGAACGCTATCCGGCCCTCGACCCGCACGGGATGCCCCTGACACTGGTGCCGTCGGGGGACGACGGGCCCGTCAAGGTCGAGGTCGATCTCGAGGGCCGCTCCTGCGTCGCCCAGGTCTGGCGCGCGCAGGTCGGTCGCGTGCCCCTCTATCTTCTCGACTGTGATGTCGAGGACAACGCTCCCGAGGAGAGGACCGTCACGGACAGGCTCTACGCGGGCGGTAGCGAGCATCGCTTGCGTCAGGAGATCGTTTTGGGGATTGGTGGAGTACGGGCGCTGCGCGCTCTCGGCCACGATGCGGACGTCTTTCACTCCAACGAAGGACACGCGGGTTTCCTAGGCCTCGAACGGATTCGTGAGCTGGTGGCCACAGGGACACTCGATTTCGGCCAGGCCGTCGAGGCGGTACGGGTATCGACCGTCTTCACCACTCACACGCCGGTGCCGGCCGGAATCGATCGCTACGACCTCGACCTCATGCGCCGTTACTTCGAGTCCTACGCCAAGGAATCGGGGGCCTCGTTCGAGGAGCTCATCGATCTCGGACTCGAGCCCGCGAACGCCGGACCAAGCCCGGCCTTCAACATGGCCGTGATGGGCTTGCGTCTTGCGGGCCGCTCCAACGGGGTGAGCAAACTGCACGGCAAGGTGTCGCGTTCGATGTTCGTCGGTTTGTGGCCGGAGGTACCCGAGGACGAAGTCCCCATCACCTCGATCACCAACGGCGTGCACACGTCGACGTGGCTCGGTCCCGAGCTCGCCGAAATCTTCAACCGGCGGCTGTCGCCCGGATGGGCCGAGACCGGCGGCGCGCGCTGGGACCGCATCAAGGAGGTGCCGGACGCCGAACTCTGGCGCGCACGCGACCGGGCCAGGGAGCGACTCGTCTACTTCGTGCGCGAGCGGCTGCGCAAACAGCTTCTCGCGCGCGGTGCGTCCGAGTCCGAGGTCAATTGGACGGACGAGGTCTTCGACCCGGGAGTGTTGACGATCGGGTTTGCCCGTCGCTTCGCCCAGTACAAGCGGGGGACGCTGCTTCTCGCGGAGGTCGATCGCATCAAGGCGCTGCTGCTCAGCTCGGATAAGCCCATCCAGCTCGTGCTCGCGGGCAAGGCGCACCCGCGCGACGACGGCGGCAAGGAGATGATTCGTCAGCTCGTGCACTTTGCGCGCGACCCCGAGATCCGTTTCCGCTTCGCCTTCATCGAGGACTACGACATGGAGGTGGGCCGCTATCTCACCCAGGGGGCCGATGTATGGCTCAACAATCCCCGTCGGCCGCTCGAGGCGTGTGGAACCTCGGGCATGAAGGCGGCGCTGAACGGCGCCCTCAACTGCTCGATCCTCGACGGCTGGTGGGACGAGTGCTACAACGGCGACAACGGGTGGGCCATCGGCACCGATGACGTCGCCTCGGACCTCGACTATCAGGACCGGGTTGATGCCAGCGCGCTCTACGACCTCCTCGAGCGCGAGATAACGGTGCGCTTCTACGACCGCTCGGAGGGACCGGTGCCTCGTCGCTGGACCCAAAGAGTTAAAGCTTCGATCCAGAGCACTGGCAGGTTCGTGACGGCGGACCGCATGGTGCGCGACTACGTGACCGAGCTCTACGAACCGGCCGCGGCTCAGGGAGCGTTACTGAAGGCCGGCGACTATGAACGGGCGCGCGCCCTCGCCGACTGGAAGGCTCGTATCCGCGCCGCGTGGGACGGGGTCAGGGTTCTCGATGTGGACGGCGACATCACCGCCGCAGACGTCGGGGACGAACGCACGGTCGGTGCGACAGTGAAGCTCGGCGAGCTCGGGACCTCGGACATCATGGTTCAGCTCGCGCACGGGCGGGTCGGACCCACCGGCGAGCTAGTGGACCCCACCGTCGTCGCCATGGAACCAGCCGGCACGGCCGACGGCATCTGCAACTACAGGGGTACGTTCGGAAGCGAGAGCGCCGGACTGTACGGCTTTGCGGTGCGTGTCATTCCCGCCCACGAGGACCTGCCCAACAGCATGGA
>Ga0136627_1000581_pt1 | contig 13942 bp, 12 predicted proteins | sample AntDrymUQ4892206_2_FD_104652 | JGI IMG/M metagenome (GOLD analysis project Ga0136627, IMG submission 104652) | Polar desert sand microbial communities from Dry Valleys, Antarctica - metaG UQ489 (22.06) | ecosystem: Environmental > Terrestrial > Soil > Desert | place: Antarctica: Dry Valley... | reverse complement strand
GATTCCTTTCATCAGTTGAAAGGGATCCCGCCCAGAGCGCGTTGTGGGAGAGATCCCGCCCAGACGGTGGTGGGGGCGATCAGTCCAACAAGCTGGTGTCGACCTTGAGGCCGCGACCTTCGCACTCGGGGCAGACGTCGGAGAACTCGGTGAGCAGACCCTCGCCGATGCGCTTGCGCGTCATCTCGACGAGACCAAGTTCGGAGATGTCGAACACCTGCGTTCTCGTCTTGTCGCGGGCGAGCGCGCTGCGGAACGTGTCGATGACCGCCTGGCGGTTGTCGCGTCGCTCCATGTCGATGAAGTCGATGACGATGATGCCGCCGATGTCGCGCAGCCGCAGCTGCTTGGCAACCTCCTCCGCCGCTTCCTTGTTGTTGTGGAAGACGGTTTCCTCGAGGCTCGAGCGGCCGACGTTCTTGCCCGTGTTCACGTCGATCACGGTGAGCGCCTCGGTGTGCTCGATGATCAACGAGCCGCCAGAGGGTAGCCAGACCTTGCGGTCGAGTGCCTTGTGCACCTGTTCGTGGACGTGCTGGTGCTCGAATAGCGACAGTCCCTCCGCGTGCTGGTCGAAGTACTCGATGCGATCGGCCAGCTCAGGGCTGAACGCCGCGACGTAGTCGCGCACCTCGCCGAACAACTCCTCGTCGTCGATGAGCACGCCGCGGTAGTCGGCGTTGAACTCCTCGCGGATCCGGCGGACCGCCAGCTCCGGCTCACGGTGCAGCAGCGTCGGACCCTTCACCCTCTTCGCACGCTCGGCGATCGACTCCCACTGCACCAGCAGCATCTGCATGTCGGCGCGCAGCTCTTCCTCGGTGGCGTGCTCCGCCGCCGTGCGCACGATGAGACCGTGCTGTGCCGGCTTCACGCGATCGAGGATCGTGCGCAGCCGCTTGCGTGTGTCGTCGGGAAGACGCTTCGAGATGCCGAACGTGCGCGAGTTGGGGATCAGCACGACGAAGCGGCCGGGCAGCGACACCTCCTGGGTGAGGCGAGCCCCCTTCGCCCCGATGGGGTTCTTCGTGACCTGACAGACGATGAGCTGGCGGGCACGCAGGATGTCCTCGATGCGTGCCGAATCGGAACGCTCCTCGATGTCCTCGGCGTCGAACTGCACGTCGCCGCGGTAGAGGACGGCGTTCTTCGGGGTGGCGATGTCGACGAACGCCGCCTCCATGCCCGGCAGCACGTTCTGGACGCGGCCGACGTAGATGTTGCCGTGGATCTGGCTGATGTCGTCGGCGGGACGGCTGACGTAGTGCTCGATGAGGCTGCGGCCCTCGAGGACGCCGACCTGCGCCATGCCCGGGCGCACCTGGACGCACATCAAGAAGCGACCGATCGGACGCCCCTTGCGCTCGCGGCCCTTGCGCTGCTCGGCCGACTCGGCGCTCAGCGTTGCGGGGTCGCGGTCGGGGCGACGCTGTCGTGGCGACTTCGAGCGACGGCCGCGCGTGCCCTTCGCCCGATCGCTCTGGCGGTCGCCACGGCGGTCGGGCTTCGTCGACGTGGAGGCATGCTCGCTGCGATGATCGCCGCCGTTGCCGACGTCGCCGTCTGTCGCATGCTTGGGCGCTGGCATCGTGTCGCCGATCTGTGGCTTGCGCACCGTGGCCCGGTCCCCCGCTTCCGCCGACGGGCGACCCTCGGAGATCCGCTCGGGCAGCTCCACGTCGCTGCGGTCGTTCTGGGGCGACGACGTGGTGGTCGCCCCAGGAGCGTCAGTGGTGCCCGTGGTGCCCTTGCGGCGGCGCTGGCCGCCTCGGTTGCCGCGCCGCCTGCGGCGTGGTGCGCCGCCGCCCGGATCATCGTCGCGATTCGTCGCGGTGGCGCCGTTGTCGCTGGCGCTTGGTTCGTTGGTCATGTGACTCGTCCTTCCTCATGCGCTCACCGGAGTGGGCACAGGCACGTCGGTGGGCAGCGAGATGACCTCGCGCCGCACCTCGTCGTGCTCGATCCATTGATGTGTTCTGAGCGCCCGTACGGCAACGAACGGTTCGCTGCTCGGGTCGCAGTGCGGATACGCGAGCTCGACGAGCTCGCCGGGTCGGAGCGCTCGCCCGACCGTGGCCAGGTCGGCCACCAGCCGGTCACCGTCGCTGCGGAGTTGGATGACGGCCGGGCGCACGTCGTCGCGGGCACGCACGCCCTTGCGCACGCGGTCGATGGGCAGCGTCGAGGCTGCGAGGAGCCGTTCCGCCGCCTGCGCGTGGTGCTCGGCCGTGAGCCACGGTGCGAACAGCTCCCAGGTCACCGACGTCACGTCGTCCTGCAGCGACACGGTGCGTCCGACGAGCGCCTGCGAGGCGACGACGTCGAAGCCGTCGGGTAGCGCAGCTGCGAGCTGCGCCGGCAGGGCGTCGATGTCGACGGCGTCGGTGAGCTCGACGTCGAGGTACTCGGCGAGCGACTCGCCACCGGTGGGGAGGGCGAGGCCGAAGCTGATCTTGGGGCGTGGCGTGAAGCCCTGCGTGGAGGCAACCGGGAGTCCGGTCTTGCGCAGAGCGCGTTCCCACAGGCGGGCTGCATCACGATGGCTCGTGAACCGCACCTTTCCCAGCTTCGTGTAGCGAAGCCTGACGCGCGTCGTCACCGGCTCATCCACCGACGGTCACCTCGCGTCCTGCGGGCTCGCGTCGCACCGACAGCGCGACAGGGATGACGTCGCCGACGGCGAGGTCTTGGCCTGTCCCCTGGCTGCCACCGGCGGGCGCCGACGACGAGGCAACGACGTGCTCGATGCCATAGCCGGTGCAGACGCCGCAGTCGTAGCACGGCGTCCAACGGCAGTCCTCGAGCCCGTGGCCGTCGAGCGCGTCGCGCCAGTCGTCCCAGAGGAAGTCCTTGTGCAGGCCTGCGGTGAGGTGGTCCCATGGCAGCACCTCGTCGCGCTCGCGGTGACGCTCCACGTACCACTCGACCGACAGTCCCTCCGCCTCCATCGCCGTCGTCCACTTGTCGAGCGAGAAGTGCTCGCCCCACTCCTGGAACGTGCCGCCCTCACGCCACACCCGCTCGATGACGCGCCCGATGCGACGATCGCCCCTGCTGGCGATGCCCTCTGCGAGGGTTGCCGCCGGGTCGTGCCACTTGAGCTGCACGCCGCGTGAGCGTTTCGTGTCGTCGCGCAGCAGGAAGATCTTGCGCCGCAGCTCGTCGATGGAGTTCTGCCCGAACCATTGGAACGGCGTGTGCGGCTTCGGGACGAAGCCACCGAGGCTGACGGTGACGCTCGCCCGGCCGGTGTAACGCTTGCCGATCTCGACGCAGTTGCGCGCCAGCTCGGCGATGCCGAGAGTGTCCTCGTCGGTCTCGGTGGGGAGCCCGGTGAGGAAGTAGAGCTTGAGCCGCGTCCAGCCGCTGGCGAACGCCGAGTCGGCGGCCCCGTACAGGTCGGGTTCGGTGATCAGCTTGTTGATCACCTGGCGCAGGCGGAACGAACCGGCCTCCGGCGCGAACGTCAGACCGCTGCGGCGCCCTGCGGCGACCTGCCCGGCGAGGCCGACGGTGAAGGCGTCGACGCGCAGCGACGGCAGGTTGACCGTAGTGGCCCCGCACCCGGTGGCGTCGCGCTGGATGCCATCGATGACGCCACCGATGTCGCTGAAGTCAGCCGTCGACAGCGACGTCAGGCTCACCTCGTCGTACCCGGTGCGGGCGAGTCCGTCGGCGATCATCGTGCGCACCTGCTCGGGTGGCCGCTCACGCACGGGACGGGTGATCATCCCTGCCTGGCAGAAGCGGCAGCCCCTGGTGCAGCCGCGGAAGATCTCGACGCTCAGCCGGTCGTGCACGACCTCGGTCAACGGGGCGAGCGGGCGCTTCGGGTAGGGCCACTCGCCGAGGTCGGCAACCGTGCGCTTGTCGACCGTGGCAGGGACGTCGGGGAAACGTGGCGTGACTGCGACGAGACGGGGGCCGTTATAGGTGACGTCGTACAGCGACGGCACGTAGACGCCGTCGATGGTGGCGAGCGCTCGCAACGCCTCCTCGCGTGACGGCGAGCCGCGCTGCTTCCAGTGGTGCAGCACCTCGGTGATGTCGCCGATCACCTCTTCGCCGTCGCCCAGCACGGCGGCGTCGACGTAGTCGGCGAGCGGCTCGGGGTTGAAGGCACAGTGTCCGCCGATGACGACGAACGGGTCCTCGAGGCGACGGTGCTCGGTGCGCACGGGCACACCGGCGAGGTCGACCATGTTGAGCACGTTCGTGTACGTCAGCTCGGCGGCGAGATTGAACGCGATGACGTCGAAGCTCGCGGCGTGGCGGTGCGTGTCGATGGAGAAGAGTCCGACGTCGTGCGAGCGCAAGAGCGATTCGAGGTCGCCCCACGGGGCATAGGCGCGTTCGGCGGCGGCATCGTCGCGCTCGTTCAGGATTTCGTAGAGGATCTGAAGGCCCTGGTTGGGCAGCCCGATTTCGTATGTGTCGGGGTAAGCCAGCAGCCAACTCACCTTTGCCGGCGCGTGCCGGGGGGTGACAGCGCCGTCCTCACACCCGATGTAACGAGCCGGTTTCTGCACCTGGCTCAAGAGCGGTTCGACCCTCGACCACAGCGAGGTCATGTCGCCACGATCCTACCTGCGTGACGCCATCGCTCAGCGCATGCGGCGCATGTGCACGCTCTGCACGATGCCCATCATCGCGAAGTACGTGATGAGGCCCGAGCCGCCGTAGGAGATGAACGGCATCGGGAGCCCGGTGACGGGGAGGATGCCGATCGTCATGCCGATGTTCTGGAACAGCTGCCACAGCATCAACGTGAACACGCCGGCACACAGGTACGTCCCGAAGAGGTCCTTCGAGAGGTGGGCGATGCGCCAGATGCGAAACAGCACGACGATGAAGAGCCCCAGCAGCGCACCGCATCCCACCATGCCGAACTGCTCGCCGATCGCGGCGAACGGGAAGTCGGCCCACGCCACCGGGATGTCGCCACCGTTCGTGAGGTCGCCCTTCAGCCACCCCTTGCCGAACACGCCACCCGTGCCGACCGCGCGGATCGCGTTGGTCACCTGCAGCGCCTGGTCCCGCAGATCAGGGTTGTCCTGGTCGAACAGGACGCGGAACCGCTCGAGCTGGTAGCTGTTGACCAGCCCCGAGATGAAGGCGGCCATGACCGTGAGCAGCGACATCATCGACACGACGACGATGTAGCGCAGCTTGGCGCCTGCGATGAGCAGCACGCCCATCACCGAGGAGATCACGACGGACGCCGTGCCGAGGTCGGGCTGAGAGATGATGAGCACGGTCGGGAGACCGACGATGAGCAGCGAGCCGACGAAGCGCGGGTACGACACCGAATCGAGGCCCTCGTCGGCGATGTACGCAGCGAGCATCAGCAGCACGGCGAGCTTCGCGAACTCGGCGGGCTGCACGTTGATCGGGCCGAGCGTGAACGCGATGTCGTCGGCGAACGAGCCGCCTGCGCCGGTCTTGCCGAGCACCAGCAGTGAGAGCAGCGCGAGCACGGTGATGCCGTAGACGGTCCGCGCCCGTTCTCGTAGGAGCTCGTAGTCGATCGACATCACGACGAACATGACGACGGCGGCGGCGATCGCGAACACGACCTGGCGGGTCACGTACAGGTACGGGTCGATGTCGGGGTCGGTGCGGGTCGCCGAGTAGACAACGAAGCAACCCGCCACGGTCAGCAGGATCTGGGCGCCGAGCAGGATCCAGTCGATGTTGCGGCTCGGATCACCCGGACTCGATCGGATGTTGCCGAGTCCCGAGTCGGGCCGGCGATGCAGCATCGGGATCGACACGGATCAGTCCGTCGGGCGAGGCGCGCCGGTGTCGGTCGTCGGATCGAAGTTCGTCGCCTTCAGGCACTTCGGATCAGCGACCGCAGCGGGCGCGGCGACCTCGGTGCTGTCGATGTCGAGCGGATCCGACAGGGTCACCGGTTGCGTCACCGTCAGCCCCGACAGCGCCAAGTACATGCACTTCACGACGGGCGCAGCCCCCTGCGATCCGTAACCAGACTTCTCGAGGTAGGCCGCCACGGTGTACGGGCGGGTTTGGTCCATGCTGAACGCGGCGAACGCCGACGAGTCCTCCCACGGATAGCTCGAGGCAGCCTGCGCCGTGCCCGTCTTGCCGGCAACCGGGATGGCACGCGGCTCGGGATAGTCGAGGCCGAAGACCTCCTCCGCCGTCGTCGTCAGCGGATTGCCGTCGACGATGAGACCGGGTCCCGTGATGTTGCGCCGCAGCCCGCCGATGATCGCCTGGAGATGCTCGGGCGCAACCTCGACCTTGCCCGTCTGCTCGCCTGCGAGATACGACTTCACCAGCTTCGCCCGGCCGAGATCGGCGTAGCCCGGGGTGGCGTCGGGGACTCCGGGCTCGTAGATCGCACGCACGAGGTGCGGGCGGTTGAGGACGCCGCCGTTGCCGAGGCCGGCGTAGCCCTGGGCGAGCTGGATCGGCGAGGCCGCCATCAGGCCCTGGCCGATCGCCACCTGCAGGTTGTCACCGGACACGAGGCGGGGCACCTCGTTCTCACCGAGCGCACGGGATTCGATGAGCTGGCGCTTGACCTCGTCGTCAGGCACCCGGCCGTCGAACTCGAAGGGCAGGTCGACGCCCGTCTCCGACCCGAATCCCCACTTCTTGACCTCGTCGCCGAGCAGCTTCTTGCGACGCAGGAAGAGCTCTTCACCGATGCGGTAGAAGAACGTGTCGCTCGACACGGCGAGGGCGGTCAGGACGTTGACTGAGCCATAGACACACGGCTGCGTCGTACCACCGCACGTGCTGTTGCGGAACACGCAGCGAACGCCGGACTCGCACGTCGCCTTGTCGATCGACCGCATCGTGTACGTGCCCTTGTCCTCGTAGACGTCGTTGATGCCCATGAAGCCGCTGTTGAGCGCGGCGTAGGCGGTGAACGGCTTGAACGTCGAGCCGAGGTTGTACTGGCCCTGCACTGCTCGGTTGACGAGCGTCGACGTGTCGGGATCGAAGCCCTTCGTGTCCGACGGCGGAAACAGCTGCGCAAACTTCTTGCTCGACACGCCGGCGTTGAACCAGCGGTTGTCGAAGTTGGGGTAGGTGGCCATCGCCGCGACCTGGCCGTTCTTCTGGTCCATCACGACGACGGATCCGGCAGGCGCTTTGTACGGCACATCCGCTGGCGCATCGGGGTCGATCGGCCCCTTGGCGATCGAGCCGTCGGCCTGGACCTTCTCGACGATCGGGTTCTTCGCCGTGAAGTTGCGTCGGAACTGCAGCTGGGTCTGCAGGATCGACTCTGCGTACTGCTGCACGTCGAGGTCGATGGCGAGCTGGATGTCCTGCCCGTTGACGGGCGCTCGGTAGCGGAGCGTCTCGAGCACCTGTCCCGCGGCGTTGACGCGGAACCTGACCTCGCCCCACCTGCCGTGCAGCACCTCTTCCATGCTGAGTTCGAGGCCGTCCTTGCCGACTCGCTCGTTGAGCACGTAGCCCTCTCTGACGTACTGGTCGGCGGTGTCCTCGGGGATCGATCCGAGGTAGCCGAGCACGGGCGACGCGAGCGGCGCGTACGGGTAGCGGCGGCGCCAGTCGTTGACGACCTGCACACCGGGGAAGTCCTCCGAGCGCTCCATCAGCGCGTTGGCGACGCGCTCGTCGACGTCCTCCTTGACCGGCATCGGCACGTACGGGCTGTAGACCCTGGCGTTGAAACGGCGCTCCATCTCGGCGACGGGCACGTCGATCCAGCCCGACAGGCGCTGGAAGAGCGCTCGACGATCACTGCGCTCGGACATCACGTCCCAGTCGATGCCGATCGTGAGGATGCGTTCGTTGTCGGCGAGGATGCGACCGTCGGCGTCGAAGATCCTGCCCCGTTCGGGGATCAGCCGCACGGTCTTGGTGCGCTCGACCTCCACGTCCTGGGCGAGGCGCGGCGCCTCCACCGTTTGCAAGAACCACAGTCGCGTGCCGAGCGCACCGAAGAGCAGCACTGCGACGAGAGCCAGCACACCGAGACGAGCGGCGCGCTTGTCAGACGCCATCGGACCAGTCTCGCTGATCTTGACCCCTGCGCAAACGCGCGCCGCGTGAAGTCGAACCGCACGATCCGGTCCGGCTCGATCAGTCGAGCTGCTTCGAGTGCGCCGATGAGGCCGTCGAACGTACGCACCTTGGCGAGCACTTCGCTGGCGAAGGGGACGTGCGCGGGTGAGACGTAGCTACCGTCAGGGTACCCCGACCGGTTCACCTCGATCAGCGACGCCCGAGCCCTGACGATTGGCATCCCGTCGCCTTCCCCGACGACTACTTGACGCCGCAGCCGCGGATGCCGGCGCCGAGCAGCGGCGCGAGCCACTCCGGGCCTACAACTACTAGCTTGAACGGGTGAACCGTTCTGGCGCTGTCGCGCAGAACGCACCGTCGGAAGCGGTGTCGTGAGCATTCACCGGCCGTGGCGGCTGCTCGACATCGCCTGCGCGGTAGTGCTCGTCGGGTGCTCCGGCAGCGGCCCTGCTCCCGGCACCGCGGCGTGCGCGCCGAGCCCTTTTCGCCATACGCCACCGCTGGTGATCGCGCACGCCGGGGGTGAAGAACTCGCCCCGGCCAACAGTGTGTTGGCCATGCAACGCTCGATGGTAGCGGGCGCCGACTTACTGGACGCCGACCTCCGGATGACAGCCGACCGGGTGGTAGTGGCCCATCACGATCGGAACCTCGCGAGCGACACCGACGCCACCGGCAACATCGACGACCTCACATGGGACCAACTACAAGCAGCCGACCTCCGCGCCGGCTGGACCGGTGAGCCGATCGACGAGCCCGTTCGCATCGCCTCGCTGGAGCAGATACTCACCGCCTTTCCAGACGTGACGATCTCCCTCGAGATCAAGCAAACCACGCCCTCAATGGCGAAACCGTTGTGCGCCGTGCTGCGTCGCCTCAACGCGGTTGACCGGGTGTACCTGAGTGCGAACAACGACGACGATGTGTATGCCGCACAGGCCGAGTGTCCCGGCTCATTGGTGATCACCACGACCTACAGCGACGTTGCCGAGATGCGCCGCGTGCGCGAGACGAATGAAGCCTGGTGCGCTCCGGCGCCTATTGGCCAGCCGCCGTTCAACGACGGTTTGCTGGACCCAGCGAACGTCGCCTGGTCGCATGACCACGGCATGGCCATCTTCACCTGGACAGTCGATGACCCAGCGACGTTGCGGGGCCTGGCAGAGGCGGGCGTCGACGCGGTGTACACCCGTCGACCAGATGTCGCCCGCCAGACATTCGACGACTTCGCCCGCGAACCCTCGGGCTAGTCACACGGTGTTGAATCCTCGTGAGGGCTGAGTCGGCGCGTCCCACCGCTCGAGCACGAAGCCGACTACTACCATCACAACAACCCCCAGCCGCCGCTGCTGGGAGAACCCAGCCTCCACTAAACCCGGGGCACCTCTCATACAAGTCGGCGCTTCAATCGCCACCGTCAGGCCACGGGCACCTTCCATTCTGCGCGACGCAAACGCAGGCACCATCGTGCGAGCGGGACGAAGATCGGACTCAGCACACCGGCGGCGACGGCCACGACGAGGACGACCGTGGACAGTTCCGAGTCGAATCGGACAGACTCGCCGATGAACACCCGAACGAGGGGTACCGCCGCCTCCCCCGCCGCCGCGCCGATCATCGTGAAGATCCCCGCCAACCACCACGGCGGGTCGACCATGATGCTCCAGGCGATACCGGCGACGATGCCGCCGAGCGCCATCGTCAGCGCCGAGGCCCCGATCGGCGAATCGCTGCCGAGATCGAACAGCAATCCGAGCACGAATCCGGCGAGTGCGCCGCGATCGGCGCCACCCGCCGCGCCCGCCGCAGCGGCGAGGGCGAGCAGCACCTGCACGACGACCCCGGCGGGCCGGAGCTCGACGAACAGCGTGTTCTGCAGTGCGAGCAACAGCACACCGATGGCGAGGAGGCGGAACAGTGGTCCTTGGATGAAGGCGAAGAGCATGCGCTCAGTCGCCCTCGGCTTCCGACAGCGGCTTGAAGCGGAGCACGCGCACGAAGCTCAGCCGTTCGACGTCGGCGCCGAGCTCGACTTCGATCTCGGGTCCGGCCGATCCGGCACCGCGGCGCACGCGGGCAATCGTGCCGATGGGGATGTCGGGCGGCGCGAGGCTGCCCTCGCCGCCCTCGGTCATGACCGGGTCGCCCTCCTCGAACCGCCCGGTGTCGACGTCCTCCTCCAGGAACCGAAGCACCACCGGCCGGCCGCTGCCCTGGCCCTGCAGTGACCCTGTCTCTCGCGTGCTCGGCGGGAGGGTCGTGGTGGATTCGGGAACGGTCGTGACGGGCACGGTGGTCGGTGGCGCCGTGGTGGGTGGCGCCGTGGTAGGTGGCGTGCTCGACGGCGGAACCTGGCCCGGAGGCGTCGTGCCCGGCACGGTGGTGGTGGTGGTAGCGGGCGGGATCGTGGTGGTGGTCGTCAGGTCCGGGTTCGGGATCGCGTTGGGGATCGTCGGAGGTGCCGGCGTCGTCGGAGTCGCATCGTCGGACACCGTGCCGGGGATCTTCGCCCCGACGGCGTACTCCTCGTCGGTGACGAGCATCACGTAGCTGCGGTCGTCGAAGACCTTCGTGATCTTGCCCACGAGCCCACCCTCGGAGACGACGGCCATCCCCACCTCGATGTCGTCGTCGCCGCCCTTGTCGATCTCGATGACCTCGTCGAAGTTGCTCGGTGTCTCGCCGATGACGCGAGCGGTGATCGTCGGGATGTCGCCGAGGCTCGGAAGGTTGTTCAGCTCGAGCAACGATTGGAACTCGACCACTGCTGCACGTGCGGAGATCTGGTCGGCGCGCTGCTGTTCGACCTGACTGCGTAGCTCCTCGTTCTCCTCCGCGAGCTCGTCGTATCGGGTGATGCCGCGCCACGCGTTACGCACGGGCCGCGCGACCACGTCTGCGGCCGACTCGAGTGGGTCCATCGCCTGCTGGAACCCGTTGCGCAACGTGTCGAGGATGCTGTTGCCGCGCAGGTCGAGCGTGACGAGCAGCACGGACGTGAGCAGCAGGGCAATGATGAGACGACGGCGCGCCGGCGAGTAGATGCCCATTCGAACGGTGGAGGAGCTACTCGTCGCCGCCGAGCGACATGAGCCCACGCATCGCGTCGATGTTCTCCAGTGCCCGACCCGATCCGATGACGACGCTGTACAGCGGTTCGTCGGCGATCCTGATCGGCATGCCGGTCTCGTGGCCGAGTCGCCGGTCGAGGCCGTCGAGAAGTGCGCCTCCGCCCGTCACGGTGATGCCGTCGTGCATGATGTCGGCGGCGAGCTCGGGTGGCGTCTTGTCGAGTGTGGTGCGCACGGCGTCGACGATGGCGGCAACGGTCTCGGCGACGGCCTCACGCACGTGCTCGGTGGTGAGCTGGATCGTGCGCGGGAGGCCGCTGATGAGGTCGCGGCCACGGATGTCAGCCGTGAGCTCCTCCTCGCGCGGCCACGCCGAGCCCATCTGGAGCTTGATCTCCTCGGCCGTACGGTCACCGATGGCGAGCGAGAACTCCTTCTTGACGTACTGCAGGATGGCGTCGTCGATCTCGTCGCCGGCGACGCGCAGCGACTGCGCCGTGACGATGCCGCCGAGCGAGATCACGGCGACCTCGGTGGTGCCGCCGCCGATGTCGACGATCATGTTGCCCGACGGCTCGTGCACGGGCAGATCGGCGCCGATCGCGGCAGCCATCGGCTCTTCGATGATGTGCACGGGCTTGCGCGCCCCCGCGTACTCCGCTGCCTCCTGCACGGCGCGCTGCTCGACGCCGGTGATGCCCGACGGCACGCAGATGATCATCCGCGGCTTGCTCCAGCGGCTGCCGTGCACCTTCTGGATGAAGAAGCGGGGCATCTTCTCGCATACGTCGAAGTCGGCGATGACGCCGTCCTCCAAGGGACGGATCGCCCGGATATGGCCCGGTGTGCGGCCGATCATCCGCTTCGCCTCGAGACCGATGGCGACGGGACGACCGTCGTTGACGTTGACCGCGACGACAGACGGTTCGTCGAGCACGATGCCGTGCCCCCGTGCGTAGATGAGTGTGTTCGCCGTGCCGAGGTCGATTGCCAGATCCCGGCCGAAGCTCAGCGGGTTGTTTCGAGCCATGGAGACTCCTTCGGGCCAGCCACAGACTACAGAGTCGGGAAGAAGATGGAGATCTCTCGCATGGCGGACTCGGCGGAGTCGCTGCCGTGCACGAGGTTCTCCGTGAACAAGATGCCGAGGTCGCCGCGGATCGTGCCCGGAGCTGCCGAGCGGGGATTCGTGGCGCCCATCATCGTGCGGACGACCTCCCACGTGTCCTCGGGACCCTCGATCACCATCGCCACGACGGGGCCACGGCTCATGAACGAGACGAGATCGTCGTAGAAGCCCTTGCCGACGTGCTCCTCGTAGTGACGGGCGAGCGTGTCGGTGTCGAGTTGGCGCAGGTCCATCGCGACGACGCCGAGTCCCCTCGCCTCGAACCGGCTCACGACCTGCCCGACGAGCCCGCGTTCCACGGTGTCGGGCTTGAGCAGGACGAGTGTGCGGTCGGGTTCGGGCATGACCGACGAGGCTATCCGGGGTCAGTCGAACGAGGTCGGCTGATCCGGCTCGAACATCCGGAACGTGTTGGCGATGGCACCGAACAGCTTGCTGAACTGCCGGGAATGCTCGATGTTCGTGGTCGAGAACTGCAGCACGCAGCACGCCTCACCGTCGTCGCCGATCGGCCAGATGAACGACTCGGCGAAGAACCGCTCCGTGCTCGAGCCGAGTTTGCGTGGCTCGTAGAGCCGCCGCAGACGAACGCATCGCCCTGCCGGTAGCTCGGGCACATCGGGGCGAACGACGTTCGTCACTCTTCCCACGCGCGTATCCGCCTCGACGCCAGGACCCATACGGTCGAACATCGTGACGACGGACTCGACCTCGGAGACCGAGCCACGGACGAGGTCACCATCGACGTTCCCTCCGGCGAACGGGATCTCCGACCACGGCAGGCTCATCGCCTATGCCCCCTCACCGTTGAGACCGGCGATGAGTTCGTTCTGGGTACCGTCGAAGCCGTCAAAGATCGCCGTCAGCATCTGCGAGACGGCATCCAGTGAGTCAGCCAGCTCGCCGCGCCGTTCGTCCCACTTGCCCATGAAGTCGTCGAGTTGACCGTCGACCTCGCCGCACGTGGAGGTGCGGGCCGAGTACCCGTCCTTGCCGCGCAGGCTCGTGCACGTGGTGTTCGTGTCGTCGCGCAGGGTGGCCACGAAGTCCAGGTCGACGATGATCACGGGCGCCACGGTCGGTCTCCTTTCGGCGGGTCGTTCAGCGTGTCTGTGATGGCGGTGCGGCAGCACCTCGCTGGCACCGACCACCATAGAGACGGCGGCGTTCGGACTCGACGGGGACGACTCCCCTCGCGTGACAAAGGGGAGTCGTGCCCCTTTCCACGCGGATGGGCACGGCGTCATACTCGATGGAATGCGACGAAACCACCGTCTGCTGCTCGCCGCCGCGTTTGCGACGGCCGTCAGCCTCGTTCCACTCGACGGCTCGCAGCTCGCCGCCTCACCGCCCGATGTCGACGGCCGTGCAGTGACGTCGGCCCGAGCTGCGGCGCCGAGACCCAACGTCGTGCTCATCACGGCCGACGACATGCGACCCGACGACCTGCGGGCGATGCCGTTCACCTCCGGTTTCCTGGCGGAGCGCGGGGTGCGATTCGTCGACGCCATCAGCCCGCACAACCTCTGTTGCCCGGCGCGCGCCGAGATCGTGTCGGGCCAGTACGGGCACAACAGCGGCGTGATGGGCAACACGTGGCCGAACGGTGGCTACTGGTCGCTTCGACGCCACAGGAACACACTCCCCGTCTGGCTCAAGGACGCGGGCTACCGCACCGGCTTCGTCGGCAAGTACATGAACGGCTATG
>Ga0136627_1000580_pt1 | contig 13955 bp, 11 predicted proteins | sample AntDrymUQ4892206_2_FD_104652 | JGI IMG/M metagenome (GOLD analysis project Ga0136627, IMG submission 104652) | Polar desert sand microbial communities from Dry Valleys, Antarctica - metaG UQ489 (22.06) | ecosystem: Environmental > Terrestrial > Soil > Desert | place: Antarctica: Dry Valley... | reverse complement strand
GACCTCTTCACGTTCTCCCCGGACGTCGGCGGCGGCGTCCCCCTCTTCCTGCCCAAGGGCGAGATGCTCCGGCACCTCATGGAGGGCTACGTGCGCGAGGTTCAGACCCGCCACGGCTACGACCACGTCTGGACGGGCCACCTGGTAAACGAGTCCCTCTACGAGAAGAGCGGGCACCTCGAACACTACGTGGACTCCATGTTCCCACCGATGGTCGAGGGCGAGACGCGCTACCGCCTCAAACCCATGAACTGCCCGAGCCACATGACGCTCTTCAACTCCAGGGCCCACTCCTACAGGGACCTGCCGCTCCGCTACGCCGAGTTCGCCACGCTCTACCGCTACGAGAAGAGCGGGGAGCTCAACGGCCTCACCCGCGTCCGCAGCCTCACCCAGGACGACGCCCACGTCTTCTGCACCGAGGACCAGGTACAAGAAGAGTTCGCCCGTGCGCTGGAGATAGTACGCGAGGTCCTCGACACCTACGGGTTCAACGAGTACCGGGTCCAGCTCTCCATGCGCGACCCGGACGACAGCAAGTACATCGCCGACGAGCAGAAGTGGGCCAGGGCCGAAGGGGAGCTGCGCGACGCGCTCGACGCCGCCGGCATCGACTACGATGAGGAGGCAGGCGAGGCCGCCTTCTACGGCCCCAAGGCGGACTTCATGGCCAGGGACGTGCTTGGGCGTGAGTGGCAGCTCTCGACCATCCAGGTGGACTTCTTGCAGCCCTTGCGCCTCGGGTGCGAGTACGTCGGGGAGGACGGAAAGGAGCACACGCCCGTGCTGCTGCACAGGGCGGTGACCGGCTCCACGGAGAGGTTCCTCGGCGTGCTCATAGAGCATTATGCGGGTGCCTTCCCGGTCTGGCTTTCGCCCGTGCAGGCGGTCGTCATACCCGTGTCCGACAGGCACAACGAGTACGCGCGCAAGGTCGCGGGGCAGTTAGGAGAAGCGGGCATCCGGGTCGAGGTGGACGACGCGCAGAACAGCATGCAGAAAAAGATCCGGGAGAACGCCCGGCAGAAGATCCCCTACCTCCTCATCGTCGGGGACAACGAAGCCGAGGCGGGAACGGTCAACGTGCGCCGCAGGGGCGAGAAACAGCAAGAAGAGCTGGCCGTGGCGGCGTTTACGGACAACGTTTCGGGGCAAGTTCGTTCGCGAGAATAGTTCCATATAGACAAGGGAGGCGGGCGCGGAGTATAATCTCTAGGGCAGTTGGGGTCCCGTTTCGTTCAAACTACGAGTAGATCTCTTGCAGAGACAGACGAACGGCCCCAAAAAATAGGTTTTGAGAGGAGTGATGCACAGTAGCGACTGAAGAAGAGCCGCGAATAAACGGCCAGATCCGGGCGCGGAGCGTCCGATTGATCGCGGCCGACGGCGAGCAGCTAGGCATCAAGCACATCAAAGAGGCGATCGATCATGGGGAGAGGGCCGACCTCGACCTCGTGGAGGTCGCACCGGACGCGGACCCGCCGGTGGTCCGGATGATGGACTACGGCAAGTTCAAGTACCAGAAAGAGCAGGCCCGCAAGGCGGCCCGCAAGAAGCAGGTCAACGTCAACGTGCGGGAGATAAAACTCCGGCCGAAGATCGGGGACCACGACTTCAACACCAAGCGCGGCCACGTCGAGCGCTTCCTGCGCGGCGGCGACAAGGTCAAGGTCACGATCATGTTCCGCGGGCGCGAGGTCCAGCACCCCGAGCTCGGCGAGCGTCTTCTCCGGCGTCTGGCCAGCGACCTCGACGAGTTGGGCCGCATCGAGAGCCAGCCGAACCTGGATGGCCGCAACATGATCATGGTCATGGCCCCGAAGAAGGTCGCCAAGGAAGAGGCCGAGGCCGAGGAGACGCCACCGGAGCCGGAGCGGCGCTCGGGCAGCCGGCGCGAGAGGGCGGCTCGCAGCTAAAGCAACTGTTTGATACACTCTCGCCGCTTGCAGAGGCGAAACGGCTTCGACTCCCGTGCCGCGAGCCTCTCTGGAAGTACGCCGTACACAAACGTGGAGGAAAAATGCCGAAGATGAAGACCCACAAGGGCGCCGCCGGGCGCTTTCAGGTAGGCAAGAAGGGCCGCCTGAAGCGACGCCGGGCCGGGCACAACCACATCCTGGAGAAAAAGAGCAGGAAGCGCAAGCGGCGGCTCAACACCGAGACCGTCGTGCGTAACGTGGACGAGAAGAAGCTCAAGCGTCTTCTGGGGGTGAGGTAGATGGCACGCGCCGCCAGGAGCGTTCACGCCCGCAAGAAGCGCCGGAAGGTGCTGGAGCAGGCCAAGGGTTATCGGGGAACCAAGCACAGCTCGTACAAGCGGGCCAAAGAGCAGGTCTGGAAGAGCGGCGTCTACGCCTACCAGGGCCGCAAGCAGCGCAAGCGGGACTTCCGGTCGCTCTGGATCCAGCGTATCAACGCCGGCGCCCGCGAGCACGGGATGTCCTACTCGCAGCTCATCCACGGCCTCCGGCTGGCCGAGATCGACCTCGACCGCAAGATCCTGGCCGACCTCGCCGCCACGGAACCGGAGATCTTCGCCGGCATCGTCACCCAGGCCAAGAATGCCCTGGAGGGCAACCCCGTAGAGACCCGCGTAAAGGTCGAGCGCGCACCGGAGCCGGAGCCCGCCGCCAAGCCCAAACCGAAGGCACGCCGGAAGCCCGCAGCCGCGGCTGCGCAGCCCGCCACCGAACCGGAGGCCGCGCCGGCACCAGAGGCCACCGACGCCGAGGAGCAGCCCGAGGTCGAGGCCACGGAGGCCGCCGAGCGCCGGGCCGATGAGCTCGACGTGGACATCGAGTCCATAGAAGACGGGTCCGGCGCCGAGGGCCGCGTCCTGGTGGAGGACGTGGAGGAGGCCGCCGAGGAAGAGGGCAAGGTCCACGCGACCGACGCCGCGGAGCGCAAGGCCGAAGAGCTCGGCGTGGACCTCTCCGCCGTCGAGGGGACCGGGCAGGAGGGCCGCATCACCGTAGGGGACGTGGACAAGGCCGCGAAGGACGGGGAAGACGGCTAGCACCTGGCACGAGGTCTCGTCCAAACGGGCGGCCAGGCTGGACACCAAAAAGCACCGGGAGGCCGAGCGTCTCTTCCTGGCGGAGGGGCGGGCCCTCGTACGGGAGTCCAACGTACCCCCGGTGCGGCTCTTCGAGACGGAGGAGGAGGTGCGCTGCGTCTCGACGCTCACGACCCCGACGGGTCCCGTCGGGGTCTTCCCGTTTCTCGACGTCTCCGGTGAGGAACTGCTCTCGGCGCGGCGGCGCATCGTGCTCCTGCACGGCGTCCAGGACCCGGGGAACGTCGGCACCGTTATCCGCAGCGCCCACGCGTTCGGGGCCGGGGTGGCGCTCTCGAAGGGCTGCGCCGACCTCTACAACCCGAAGACCGTCCGGGCGACGATGGGCTCCATCTTCCACGCCCCGGTCGCCCGGGACCTGGAGACGGTCGAGTTCTTGAGACGGGCCGTAGAGGCTGGCTTCACGACCGCCGCTGCGGTACCGGAAGGGGGAGAGGTGCCGTCCGCGGTATTCGAGGAGAGGGTCGTGGTGGTGGTAGGGGCGGAGGGTTCGGGGCTGCCCCAAGACGTCGTGGAGGCGTGCGGGGCTCGGGTCACCGTGCCGTCCCGGGCGGCCTCGCTCAACGCGGCGGTGGCGGCCTCGATCCTGCTCTACGAGGCGCATATGCGTGTGCTAGGATAGACGCCCATTATGGCGGTCGCGGAGCGGATAAGAGAGTTGAGGAACGTGGCGCTTTCGGCCGTAGGTGGGGCGGGTACCACCGCCGCGCTAGAAGACGTGCGCGTCCGCTATCTAGGCCGGTCGTCCGAGCTCACGGAGATCAAGAAGAGCATAGGCACGCTCTCCCCGGAGGAGCGCAAAGAGGTCGGGCGGTGGGCGAACCTCGCGTCGCGTGAGATCGAGGGCGCGCTGGAGACCAGGACCGGGGAGCTCTCGGTCGCCGAACGCGAGGCGCGTCTGCGGGCGGAGGCGGTGGACGTTACGTTGCCTGGCGTGCCGTATCCGCGGGGGAACCTGCATCCTTCGCAGCGGATCATCGACGAGGTCGTGGACTTCTTCGTCGGCCTTGGCTACGGCGTCGCGGAGGGCCCCGAGGCCGAGACCGACTACTATAACTTCACGGCGCTCGGCATCCCGCCAGGCCACCCGGCCCGCACCATGCAGGACACGTTCTTTTTGGACGACGGTCTCGTGCTCAGGACCCACACCTCGCCGGTGCAGGTGAGGACCATGCTCTCCCAGGAGCCGCCCGTCTACGTGGTCTGCCCCGGGCGTACTTACAGGCGCGATTCGGACCCGACGCACACGCCGATGTTCCACCAGATCGAGGGGCTCGCCGTGGACCGTGGGCTAACGCTCGGGCACTTGAAGGGGACGCTCGCTGCGATGGCCCGGCACGTCTTCGGCGAGGACGTGGTGGTCAGACTCAGGCCGAGCTACTTCCAGTTCACCGAGCCGAGCGTCGAGCTCGACGTAAGCTGCTTCCGGTGCGGCGGTAGCGACCCCAACTGCAAGGTCTGCAAGGGCGCGGGGTGGCTGGAGATGCTCGGCGCGGGCATGGTCGATCCCGGCGTGCTCGAAGAGGCCGGTGTGGACTCTGAGGAGTACACAGGCTTCGCGTTCGGGATGGGGCCCGACCGCATGGCGATGGCGAAGTACGGCATCCCGGACCTGCGCCTCTTCTTCGAGGGCGACCTCCGCTTTCTGCGTCAGTTTTAGTCTGTAGAAGGGAAATTCTTTGCGCGTTCCTTTGAGCTGGCTCCGCGAGTACGTGGACTTCGACCTTGGCGTCGAAAGACTCGTCGAGCTCTTCACCCTCCATAGCCAGGAGATCGACGGCGTCTACCGCCTCGGGGTGACGGAGGGCGAGGTCGTGGTGGGGAAGGTCGTCGAGTTCGGGCCGCACCCGAACGCCGACAGGCTCTCGGTCGCGAAGGTGGACCTCGGCGGGAGGGAGGTCCAGATCGTGGCCGGCGCCCCAAACCCTTACCCTGGCGCCCGCGTCCCGGTCGTCCTTCCCGGCAGCGTCATGGCCGACGGCACGAAGCTCAAGAAAGCGAAGCTCAGGGGCCTGGAGTCCTACGGCATGATGATGAGCGAGCGCGAGCTAGGCATCTCCGCCGACCACGGCGGCATCCTGCTCCTGGACGAGGCCCACGAGGCCGGCCGGCCCGTGGCGGACTACTTCCCGGTTGGGGAGACCGTAATAGACATAGACGTGACTCCGAACCGACCGGACCTGTGGGGCATGATCGGGGTGGCCCGCGAACTCGCCGCCATCCTCAAGACCGACTTCCGGGTCCCGGAGATCTCCTTCGAGACCGGCGGCGAACCGACTGGAGCATACGGCCTCCGGGTCGAGGCGGAAGACCTGTGTCCCAGGTACGACCTTCGCCGCGTGTCCGGCCTGACGCCCGGAGGCGATGCGCCCCTGGAGATGCGTCGCCGCATCCACGCGGCCGGTATGCGGCCCATCAACGCCGTCGTGGACGCGACCAACTACGTGATGCTGGAGACCGGGCAGCCCATCCACGCCTTCGACGCGGCGAAGGTGCGCGGGGGCATCGTGGCCCGGAGGGGTCGGCCGGGGGAGGGGATCACGCTCCTCGACGGCTCCAGGCGGGCCCTGGACGAGGAGACGCTCGTCATAGCCGACGAGGAGCGGGGCCTCGTCATAGCCGGTGTGATGGGCGCGGAGGACGCGGAGGTGAGCAGGGAGACGACCGACGCCCTGATCGAGGTCGCCACCTTCGCCGGGGACAACATCCTCCGCACCTCCCAGCGGCTCGGCCTGCGCACCGACGCCTCCGGCCGCTTCGAGCGCGGCCTCGACCCGAACATGGTCGACTTCGCGATGGAGCGCGTGGTGGGCCTGCTCGCGCAGAACGCCGGCGGGGACGTCGCCGCTGACACCCTGAGCCACTACCCCGAGCCCGTCCACCCCTGGCGCGTGCCGTTGCGCCTCTCTCGCGCCGAGTTGCTGCTCGGCATGCCCGTCGAGAGTGATGAGGCCGCGAGCCGGCTGGGGGCGCTCGGCTGCGAGGTCGAGGCCGGAGGGCAAGTACTGACCGCCACCGTTCCGACGTTCCGCCGGGATCTGCAACGGGAGGTGGACCTCGTCGAGGAGGTGGGGCGCCTGCTCGGGTTGGACAGGGTCCCCGAGGCTCTCCCGGGCGTGCCGCAGCCCGGCGGCCTCACGCCCGACCAGCAGAGGCGACGCCTGCTCCGACGCTTATTGGCGGACCTGGGCCTCTCGGAGGCCATCACGTACCCCTTCGGACCCCGCCGGTGGACGGAGGACTTGAACGCGGAGGACGGGGCTGGCGCCGTAAGGATCAAGAACCCGCTCAGCGCCGAGGGGGGCGATCTGCGGGCCTCGATCCTGCCGGGTCTGCTCGACGCGGCGGCCCGCAACAAGACCTTCGGCGTCCGCGGCGGGGCACTCTTCGAGGTGGGCCGCGTCTTCGCGCCGGACCCGCCGCCGAAAGGCCTGCGCGAGGCTGCCCTGGAGTTCCGCATGACCGGAAGCGTGGAGGCCCTGGGCCCCGACGCCGAGCCCAACATGGCATCCTTGATGGGCGTCAGGGAGGAAGAGCGCGTCGGCGTCGTCCTGGCGGGAACCATCCGCCCCGCCGGCTGGAACTCGCCGTCCGTCCGGGCTGGCTTCTTCGAGGCGAAGGGCCTGGTCGAGCGGCTCGTGCCCGGCGCCTCCTTTGCGCCGGGCGCTCCGTCTTTCCTGCATCCAGGCCGGTCGGCTGTCGTCAGGGTGGGCGGCGGTGACGTGGGTTGGGTCGGAGAGATGCACCCCGAGGTCGCGGAGAAGTTCGGGCTCGACGGGTGGACCGTTGCTGCTTTCGAGCTCGACCCCGGCGTCTGCCGGCCGGACGTGGAGCCGCGCTTCGAGCCGTTCGTCTACGTGCCCGCCGCCGCCCGGGACCTGGCCGTGGTGGTGGAGCGGGGCGTGCCCGTGGGCGAGATGATCGCATCCGTAGAGAGCATCGGCGGGCTGTTGGCCGAGGTCCGGGTGTTCGACGTCTACGAGGGCGACCAGGTGCCCGACGGCTACAAGAGTGTGGCCCTTGGGTTCGTCTTCCAGGGGGAGCGGACGCTGACGGACGACGAAGTGGACGTGGAGATGGGGAGCATCACGGCGCACCTCGGTGAACGGTTCGGGGGGCGCGTCAGAACATAAGGCTGCTCTTGCAGATGCCTTACGCTGTTGAGAAGAGGTTTTGAGGTTTTGAGGGGTGGGGGTACGGAATCCCTTTCCCAAAAGCACCCCTAAAGCCTTAGAACCTAAAAACCTTTAGGCGGCGTCCACTCGTCGCGCAGGACGCTCATGAGGAGCGCGTCGCGGAAGCCGTCCTCGCGTTTCACCGCCCGGCGGAGGCGTCCTTCGTGTTCGAAGCCGACCCGCTCGTAGGTGGAGATGGCCGTCCCGTTGAAATCGAAGACGCTCAGGCCTACGCGGTTCAGGCCCAGGTCCTCGAAGGCGTGGCGCACGATCATCTCTATGGCCTCGGCCCCGTAGCCTTGGCTCCGGTCGTCCGGGCGGCCGACGATCACGGACAGCTCCGCCGACTGGTTCGCCTCGCTCATGTTCATCAAGCTGATGACGCCGACGGGCTCCTTTTCCCCGTTGAGGTGTATGGCGAAAGAGTCGTCCGTAGTGGACAGCTCGCGCTCCTCGAAGAGGCGCTTCACGGCGGAGCGGCCGAGGGGCGCCTTGGCCCAACTGGTGAGGTGCCAGATCTCGGGGTCCCCGTACCATTCGGCGTACAGCCTGTAGTTTTTCGGGTCGTGGCGCCGTAGTTGCACCCGCTCGCCGTCCAGCGCTCTGGTCTTTCCGCCCAATTGCACGCGGGTGAATATACCCGGTTTGGGATGGTGGCGCTATGCTAGAATCCGCCGACCATGAAGGTGATACCCGACCGCATCGTATCCCTGGGCTTCGGCAAGCACGTGCGCGCGGACAGGATAGTGGCGCTCGTTCCCATCGAAGAGGACCGCGGCAGCGGTCGCCGCACCCTGGTCTACGTGGTGGACGTACCCGAACCCCTGGTCGCCGGCCGTACCGAGGCAACGATCCTGCGCGACATGGTCGGCGTCGAGAGCGGCGCCTCCGAGCTCCTGCGCGAACTTCAGGTCCAGATCGGCGGGGTCAGGCCCCTCCTGAAGTCCTCCATCCGCTCCGAAGCGGGCCTCGACCTCGACGAGCTCTCGCGCCGCATTACGGACCTGACCGGAGAACAGGGCTCCCCACGGATGTTCTAGGGACCGATTTCTACGACCGGGACCCCCGCGAGGTCGCGGTCGACATTCTCGGCTGCACCCTCGTCCACGAGACCCCCGAGGGCCTCGCCTCCGGCGTCATAGTCGAGACGGAGGCCTACCGGCCCGAGGACCCCGCTTGCCACGCCTACAACGGCCCGACGATGCGTAACCGCAACATCTTCGCCGGGCCCGGCATCGCCTACGTCTACGTCTCCTACGGTATTCATCACCTGCTCAACGTCGTGTGCGAAGCCGAAGGCGTCGGGAGCGCCGTCCTGATCCGGGCCCTCAGGCCCGTCGATGGCGCGGGTCTGATGCAGGCCAGGCGCGGGCGACGAAAAGACCTCTGCAACGGGCCCGGGCGCCTGACCCAGGCCCTCGGCGTCGGCATCGAGCTCGACGGCCTGGACCTGACGGAACGACCGCTGAGCATCCACCCGGGGCCGGAACCTGAAGAGGAGATGGTGGCGACGACCCGAATCGGCATCTCGCGGGGGGTGGAGCTTCCGTGGCGCTACCTGCTCCTCGGGGAGAAGAACGTCTCCGTGCGACCGAAGACTATCGTGGGGCGGGGCTTGCGGCGGGAACGCTCGCCGGCGTAACGGCCGAAGGCTCCGTGCTGGAAGGCGCGGGGCTAGCAGGCCCGGCGCTGTTAGGCTCGGCGCTGTTAGGCTCGGCGCTCGCCGGCGGAGCGCTCGACGTGGTCTGCGGGATGGCGCCCGGCCCTTCCGGTGGCGGGCTCGCGGTCGTGACGGGGGCCGTCATGACGGGAGCCGTCGTCTCGGCGCCGGGCGCCAGCCCGGGCTGCTCGGTGGCTCCGGTTGGCGGGGCGTCGGAAGGGCCGGTCGTCGTCTCCTTGGGCTCCTCGGGAATCTCGACGCCCTCGAAGTCCTCGACGGGTTGGCCGGCCATGGCGTCCTCCATATAGGTCTTCCAGACCTCGGCAGGCGTGATGCCGCCGGAGAGGCCGTTCAGCTTTCGGGAGTAGTCCAGGGTGTACTCGAGGGTGGCGCCGCCCTCGCCGTAGCCCATCCAGATCCCGGTCACCATCTGCGGCACGTAGCCGACGAACCAGGCGTCGAAGAAGTTCTCGCTGGTTCCCGTCTTGCCGGCCACGGGACGCTCGCCCAGGGAGGCGTCCTTGGCTATGCCCTCCGTCACGTCCCCGATCATGAGCTCGGTCGCCTTGTGGGCTACGTCTTCCTCTATGACCTGCTCGCCGCGCGGTTCCTCCGGGGCGTCGTAGAGGACCTCGTCGCCTTCCTGGCCGTTGCTGACTACTTTGGTTATGGTGGTCGGCTCCACCCTGCGGCCCTCGTTCGCTATCGTGGCGTAGGCCGTCGCCAGGTCCAGCGGCGAGATCTCCTGCGTGCCGAGCACGACCGAAGGGTGGGGGTGCGGGCCGAAGTCCGCCGTAACGCCGAGGCGTTTGGCGACGTCGATTATCGCCGCCGGGCCGTTCTCCAGGCCGTTACCATCCGCGTTCATGACGAGGTCCGTGAAGACCGTGTTGTCCGACCACCAGAGGGCTTCTTTCAGGGGGATCTCGCCGCGCACGATCCCGTCGTAGTTCTCGACCTTCCACTTCTCCGGCTTCTCCAGCCCGGGCACGTCCACCATGTACTCTTTTTTCTCCGAGACGAACTCGGTCTCGGGGTCTATGCCCTGCTCCAGCGCCGCGATGAGCGCGAACGGCTTGAACGCGCTTCCCGGCTGCCGCTGGCCCTGGGTGACGAGGTTGAACTGGGCGTCCGGGTCGCGGTTGCCGACCATGGCCGTTATGCGGCCGGTCTCGGGGTCGAGGGAGACGAGGGCGAGGTCCGGGTCGTCGGCGTTGGGGAGGTAGCCGTCCGGGCCGTAGAGGATCTCCTGGGCCGCCACCTGGGTCTGGAGGTCGATGGTCGTGTAGACGCTCATCCCGCCCTGCAACACGGTGTTGGCCCCGTAGCGGGCAATGAGCTCCTCTTCTGCGAGGTCGGTAAAGCTGCGCGTCGTGGAGGGACCTTGCAGGCCGGATTCGACCATCGCCCCGGCAGGCCATTCTTCGGGCATCGGGACTTCGAGCGCCTCGTTGTAGTCCTGGCTGGAGATGTAGCCGGTTTCGAACATCTTCCGGAGGCCGAGGTCCCGCTGCGCCCAGGCCCCCTCGCGGTCCTGGCCGAGGGTCGAGGGCGACCATAGCAGGCCGACGAGCGTCGCCGACTCGGCGACCGAAAGGTCCGCCGCGGATTTCCTGAAGAAGGTCTCGGAGGCGGCCTGCACCCCGTAGGCGTTGGAGCCAAAGTAGACTGTGTTCAGGTAGTCGGCGATGACCTGGTCCTTGTTGTCCTTGTAGACGCTGCGTTCGAGCTCGACGGCGATCAGGGCCTCCTTGACCTTGCGTGTGATCGACTGGTCGTGCGACAGGTAGGCGTTCTTGACGTACTGCTGGGTGATGGTGCTCGCCCCCTCGACCGTCGCCCCCGCCCGCAGGTCCACGTAGAGTGCGCGCATGATGCCCCACAGGTCTACGCCGGCGTGCTCCCTGAACCGCTCGTCCTCCTTGGCCACCAGGGCGTTCAAGAGGTGCGGCGGCATGTCCGCGAGCGAGGCGGCCTTACGGTTCTCGCCGCTGAAGATCGTGCCGATCACCCGCCGCGAGCTGTCGCTCTCCCCGAGCGGCGCGGAGTAGAGGTAGGTGGGGTGCGTCTCGAAGTTCTGGGGAGCTTCGAGCTGCTTTACGCCGTGAACGATCCCCAGGTACCCGCCCGCACCGAACGCCAGGCCGGCGACAAATATGCAGAGTAAGGCTATGCCAAAGGCCCACAAGATGCGCGACCAGATGCCCGCCGTACGAGACTTCTGCTTCTTGCGGCTCGCGGGGATCTTGACGGGTCGACTGACGCCCTTGCGTTTGGAGGTCCCCGCGCCCGGTCCCCGACCTCGTCCGCTCTGGTGGGTGCGAGCCATCGAGCCGGTATACTACACTACCCGCCTGTACGTTACTTTCCCGTTGCGAAAAGGTTGCGAAGATCTAATGACGGTTGCCCCGGAACACGACGCCATCTACCGGAACACGGTGGATGTGATCCCGCGCGAAGAGTTCGAAACGCGCTTGAGTTCGGGTCGAACCTTGCGGGTCAAGCTCGGCATAGACCCCACGGCGCCGGACATCCACCTGGGCTTCGTCGTCGTGCTCAAGAAGCTGCGAGCCTTCCAGGAGCTCGGGCACACGGCCGTGCTCACCATAGGCGACTACACCGCGCGGGTCGGCGACCCGTCGGGCAAATCCAGGACCCGTCCGGTGCTCTCGCCCGAGCAGATCGAGGCGAACACCCGCACCTACCTCGAACAGGCTTACCTCGTCCTCGACCGTGAGAAGACCGAGGTCCGGCACAACTCGGAGTGGCTCGCGCCGCTGGCCCTGGCAGACCTGATCCAACTGACCAGGGCCACCACGGTAGCCCGCATCCTCGAACGCGACGACTTCTCCAAGCGCTTCGCCGCCGGGGACGCAATAACGCTGACCGAGCTCCTCTACCCGCTGATGCAGGCGTACGACTCCGTCGCGCTGGACGCCGACGTCGAGCTCGGCGGCACCGACCAGCTCTACAACCTGCTGATGGGCCGCCACGTCATGGAGTACTACGGCAAGACCCCGCAGTGCGTCATGACGACCCCGCTCCTCGTCGGCACGGACGGCGCCGTAAAGATGAGCAAGTCCATCGGCAACTACATCGGTGTCACCGAAGCGCCGAAGGACATGTTCGGCAAGGCCATGAGCATCCCGGACCATCTGATGGACGACTACTTCTCCCTGGTCCTGGACCGCCCCATGCCGGAAGGCGAGCCCGTCGAGCAGAAGCGCGACCTGGCGCGCTCCCTGGTGCGGGCCTTCCACGGAGAAGGCGACGTTGCCGACGCCGAGGGGACTTTCGACGCCGTGGTGCGCAGGGAAGTCCCCGACGACGCGCCGGAAGTCGAGGTGGGGGAGGACGAGAACGTCTGGATCGTCGACCTCATCACCCGGGCCGGCTTCGCCAGGACGAACGGCGAGGCTCGACGTTTCGTGCGGGGAGGGGCAGTGCGGCTCGGTGGCGAGGTGGTCGAAGACGAGAAGCTCACCGTCCGGGGCGGGGACCTCGACGGCGTGGTGCTCCAGGTGGGCAAACGGCGCTACGCCCGCCTCGTGGTCCGTTAAGGGACGGTTAAACGATTCTCGGGGCGATCCCTTGACGGTAGGGGTCCCGGCGCTATAATCCGCGTCGCCGATGAGATCCGGGGCGCCAAAGGGCGCGGACGGGGCGTCGGTGGGTCAGTGGGAGCGGCACTGAGAAACTCTCCAGAAGGGGATTGACTCCCCGGGGGTCGGTGCTATACTTCCCTGGCTGATGACGGGGAACGAATTGACAACCGAGAGGGCGAGATAGAGTAGGACTCCCGACAGATTGGGAGCGCTTGCCGGCCCACCGAGAGGTGGGCGTTATTGTCCCCGGAGATTCGTCTCCGTTGCTCCGCCGAGAGGCAGGAGCCTGAGGCTTTGAAAACTGAATAGCAGCAAAAGATTGGGTGAAAGTAGAAACCCGTCAAAAAACGCCGAGACTCGACTCTTCGCGGTCCGAGAGTGTAATGCTGGACTGTCAAGCGGGTGGCGCCCGCACCAACACGGCTATAGTTCCCTTGTGGAGCAGAAGCTAGTTCGGAGAGTTTGATCTTGGCTCAGGACGAACGCTGACGGTGTGCTTTAGGCATGCAAGTCGAACGAGAAAGCCCTTCGGGGTTAGTAAAGTGGCGAACGGGTGAGTAACACGTGGGCAACCTGCCCCTCGCAGGGGGACAACCGGAGGAAACTCCGGCTAATACCCCGTACGCTTGTTGGATCGCATGGTCCGGCAAGGAAAGGTAGCTTCGGCCATCCGGCGAGGGATGGGCCCGCGTTGCATTAGCTAGTTGGTGGGGTAACGGCCCACCAAGGCAACGATGCGTAGCTGGTCTGAGAGGATGATCAGCCACACTGGGACTGAGACACGGCCCAGACTCCTACGGGAGGCAGCAGCCAGGAATCTTGGGCAATGGGCGAAAGCCTGACCCAGCAACACCGTGTGGGTGACGAAGGCCTTAGGGTCGTAAAGCCCTGTTGATAGGGACGAAGGGCGAAGGGTTAATAGCCCCCAGCTTGACGGTACCTTTCGAGGAAGCCCCGGCTAACTACGTGCCAGCAGCCGCGGTAATACGTAGGGGGCGAGCGTTGTCCGGAATTATTGGGCGTAAAGAGCGTGTAGGCGGTTCGGTAAGTCTGCTGTGAAATCCTAGGGCTCAACCCTGGGCGTGCAGCGGATACTGCCGGGCTAGAGGGTGGTAGAGGCGAGTGGAATTCCGAGTGTAGCGGTGAAATGCGCAGATATTCGGAGGAACACCAGTAGCGAAGGCGGCTCGCTGGGCCACACCTGACGCTGAGACGCGAAAGCGTGGGGAGCGAACAGGATTAGATACCCTGGTAGTCCACGCCGTAAACGATGGATACTGGGTGTGGGCGGAGTCGAATCTGTCTGTGCCGAAGTTAACGCGTTAAGTATCCCGCCTGGGGAGTACGGCCGCAAGGCTAAAACTCAAAAGAATTGACGGGGGCCCGCACAAGCAGCGGAGCATGTTCTTTAATTCGATGCAACGCGAAGAACCTTACCT
>Ga0136627_1000578_pt1 | contig 13961 bp, 12 predicted proteins | sample AntDrymUQ4892206_2_FD_104652 | JGI IMG/M metagenome (GOLD analysis project Ga0136627, IMG submission 104652) | Polar desert sand microbial communities from Dry Valleys, Antarctica - metaG UQ489 (22.06) | ecosystem: Environmental > Terrestrial > Soil > Desert | place: Antarctica: Dry Valley... | reverse complement strand
TCCGTGGCGCTCCCCGCGCACCAGGCCGGCTCCGCGAAGAATTCGCAGATGCTGGGAGATCAGCGGCTGCGGCGCACCAAGGGCATCCACCAGTTCGTGTACCCGACGCGGCTGCTCCATCAGCTCTACTACGATCGCCACTCGCAGCGGTGCGGTGAGTGCTTTGAACAGTTCAGCTGTTGTCCGGTACCGCCCGGGTCTACTCATGGCGCTCCAGATGGTGAGAAGGCTCAGCATGAACCGGCGCTGTGTGCCCGTCGACCACGCAACAGGCGATGCAACCCCGTTCCTATGCTTACCAGCATAAACACCGCGATAGCCAGTACCACGATCGCGGCGCCGGATGCGCTGTCCAGATAGTAAGAACCTATCGCCCCAGTGAACGCAACGACGGCTCCCAGCCCGATCGCCGCCAGCACGGTAGTAAGGAATCCACCGGTAAGTTGTTGCACCGTGGCCACCGGCACCACCATGAGCGCGCTCACCAGCAGTAACCCCACCGCACGCATCGCGACGGTGACGGTGACCGCCGCGGTCACCGCGAGTAGCAGGTTGAGAAATCGGACCCGAAGGCCCGCGACGATGGCGAATTCCTCGTCATGACAGACCGCGAACAGCCAGGGGCGAAGCAGCAGCGTAACTACGAGTACACCTACGGCGAGTCCGGTGATGAGGACAAGATCTTGCGGTGAGGTCGTCAACAGGGAGCCGAACAGATACGAAGTCAGGCTGGCGTTCGAGCCGTTGGACAGGCCGATAATCAGTACGCCGCCGGCGATGCCGCCGTAGAACATGATCGCCAGCGCCACATCGCCCGAAGTGCGCCCCAGGGAACGAATCAACTCCAGAGCAATGGCGCCGAGTGCGGTAACGATCACCGCCGTCAACACAGGTGCGGTGCCGAGTAGAAAACCCAACGCCACGCCAGTGAGCGCGATGTGTCCCATGCCGTCGCCCATCAGCGACATCCGTCGCTGTACCAGATAGACGCCGACGGCGGGTGCGGTCACACCTACCAGCAGCGCTGCGATCAACGCTCGCACCATGAAGTCGTAGCTCAGCAGTTCCAGCACGCTATTAACTTCCCCAGAGGTTGGTGGTGGCGGTGGCATGCGGGTGGTCGGCGACGTGGGCGAGTCGGTGGGCGATGTCGTTGCACGCGATCTGGTCGGCTGTCGCCGCCGTGGCCGGACCGTCGAAGGCAATGCCGCCGTCGGCGAGTACGAGAACACGGGTGATCAGTGGTGCCAGCAGGCCGAGTTCATGGGCGACGAGCACAATGGTGACGCCACGCCGTTTGAGGGTGGCAAGTGCGTCGTGAAACGCCTGCTGGCTGGCGGTGTCGATGCCCGCGGTCGGCTCGTCGAGTAACAATAGGTCGGGTTCGCCGGCTAGCGCGCGTGCGATGAGCACCCGTTGTTGCTGCCCGCCCGAGAGGGTACCCACGCTGCGCCGGGCTAGATCGCCGATGCTCACCGTGTCCATTGCGTCGATCACGGCGTCGCGGTCGGCTCGGCGAGGCCATCGCAACATTCCCCGGCGGGCGAGTCGGCCGGAGGAGACCACCTCGCGCACCGTGGCGGGAACACCGCTACCGGCACCGAGCCGCTGCGGCACATAGCCCACCCGGTTGTTCGCCCGAAACCGTGACAACGGGGCGCCGAGCAGGTGGATCTGCCCGCGCCGTAGCGGCACGAGACCCAGTGCGGCCTTTACCAACGTCGACTTACCGGCTCCGTTGGCTCCCAACAGCGCAACCACCTCACCCCGGCCTATCCGCACAGTGAGATCGTCGAGCACCGGCTGCGCTACGAAGCCTACCTCGATGTGGCGGCATTCCAGCGCGGGCTGGTCAGGGGTCATGAGGTGACCTTAGAACTCTTAGGGGGCTTTAGCTGCATTGCAGGGCGGTGCGCAGTGCTTGCGTGTTGGCCCGCATCTGTGTGAAGTAGTCGCCGGAACCGGGTTTGGTTTCGATCGGGTCGAGTTCCGCGGTCTTGGCGCCGATCTCGGCGGCGATGGTCTTAGCGACCTTGGGACTGACGAGCGATTCGAAGAACACCGTATCGACGTCGTTACGTTCGGCGATGCGACTCACCTCGGCGAGTCGTTCCGGCGATGGTTCTTCCTCCGGGCTCAGGCCGGCTATCGCAATCTGCTGTAGGTTATAGCGCTCGGCGAAGTAGCCGAAGGCATTGTGGCTGACGACGATGGTGCGTGACCGGCAGTTGTTGAGCGCGGCGTCGATCTCGGTGTCCAGGGCCTGGAGGCGACCTCGAAGTGCCGCCGCCGCCTTGTTGAAAGCATCGCCGTCGGTCGACTCGATTTCGTTGAGGCGCTTGCCGAGCCCTTGCACTATATTTGCCAGCCGTACCGGGTTGAGCCAGACATGTGGATCTTTGCCGCTGCCGTCTTCGGCCAGCGCACCCTGGTCGTGTTCGCCGTGCTCTTCTTCCGCGTGCTCGTCTTCGATGGGCGTGTAGCCGTCCAACAGGGGTTCTACCGCTGCGGCGTCGAAACCGCGATCCTTGTTGTGATCGGCGACTGCTTCGTCGAACGCGGGTTGGAACCCCTTGAGGTAGACCGCGAGGTCCGCATCGGCGACTTGGGTCCGCTGCTGGGGGGTGAGTTCGAGGTCATGTGCTTCGGTATCAGGTGCGGCGAGGGTGTTGACGTCGACAAGCTCTCCTCCTACCTGCTCGGAAATATAGGCCAAGGGGTAGAAGCCGGCCACGATGTCGACTTTGCCGTCGGTCTCGTTCCCGATACCGCAAGCGCTCAGGCCGACTGCAAGTCCGGCGAGCAGTAGGAGAGAGGGGGTTTTATTGCTCATAACCACACTATCGGTAATGTTTTTCATATTGTCAAAGACGCATGCGTGCATATGTAGTCTTCAGACCGGTCTTCCCCACGAGAGGCGTACCCGGCGCCGAGCTTATACACTAACTGTCATGACCGAACCATCCAACCGCTCGCAACCCCCAGCCGAGGACTCTGAGGACTCCTCGGCATCCGATCAGTCACCGGATGTATCGCAGCCCACTGCTTCGTCGCAGGGGAACGAAACCAAGGCCTCTCCTGCCGAGACCACTCCACCGCCGCCTCCGGGGTATGGACCACCTCCGGGCTACAGCCAGCCATATGGTCCACCCCAAGGCTTCCAGCCCGGCTACGGGCAGTACTCGTATCCACCTCAGGGGCCCGGTGGCTACGGCAATGTGCCGCCACCGATTCCCGGTCAGCTCCCCGTGCCCGGCGGCTACGGCATACTGCCACCTAATGCACGGCGTAGCTCGAAAAAAGGCTGGATTATCGGGTTGTCCATCACCGCTGTCGTCCTGGTGCTGTGCTGCGGGTGTACGGCGTTAGCCGGTTTTGGGATCTACCGTGTCGTCGAAAGTGTGCGTGACCAGGCCGGTGAGTCCACCCAGGACTACCTTGAGGCATTGCGCGACCAGCGCTTCGATGATGCCTATGAGCTGATGTGTGACCGCAATAAGAATAGGGACGGTCAAACGCGGGAAGAGTTCATTGCGGCGCAGCAGGAGTCGCCGAAGCTGCTGAACTACGAGGTCCAAGGTGTAGCCGTTTCACAGGAGGGCAGTAGCGAGTTCAAGGTCAAGACTGAGCAGGAGTTTGATGACGGGACCAGTCGGATTGAGCGTATTCCCGTGGTCTCCGAGGGTGACGAACTGCGGCCGTGCCCGTAGCGTAGGCAGCGCCGATACGCTTGCGCTATGGCTGGTTCCCACTTCGGCAGGTACGCCGTATCGGCCACCGACCGGTACATTTCCGAACGGCCGTCCTCCGGCACCCAACCGGACCGTTCAGAATTCGCCCGGGACCGGGCGCGAGTGCTGCACTCCGCGGCGTTGCGCCGCCTCGCGGCCAAGACACAGGTCGAAACCGCCGGAGAAGAAGACTTCCCCCGCACCCGGTTGACCCACTCCTTGGAGGTAGCGCAAATCGGCCGTGAGCTCGGATCGGCACTGGGTTGCGACCCTGACGTGGTCGATGCGGCGGGGCTGGCCCACGACCTCGGCCATCCGCCGTTCGGACACAACGGTGAGGATATGTTGCACGAGCTGGCACAGCCCTGCGGGGGCTTTGAAGGTAATGCGCAGACATTGCGGGTTCTCACCCGGCTTGAGCCCAAAGTGCTCCACCACGACGGTCGTAGTGCCGGACTCAACCTCACCCGTGCCGTGCTCGACGCGGCCACGAAATACCCTTGGCCGTACTCACCACAGCAAGGTCGGAAGTTTGGCGTCTACGCCGACGACACAGAGGTCTTCGACTGGTTGCGTGCTGACGCGCCCGGGCGCCGCCGCTGCCTTGAGGCGCAGGTGATGAATTGGGCCGACGACGTGGCCTACTCGGTGCATGATGTGGAAGATGGAGTTCACGCGGGACATGTCCAGCTGCGTGAGCTCGACGACTCCGGCGAGCGCGAGGCGCTGTGTGCTCAGGTAGCGGCATCAGGCCAAGTCGATGGTATCGATCGGTGCAGGGAAGTTCTCGGCGAACTTCTGGCGCTACCCGCGCTGCGTGCGGTTGCCGATTACAACGGTAGTCACCGATCTCAGGCAGCGATGAAGCAGGCGACCAGCGCGTTGGTCGGTCGGTTGGTGCATGGTGTGGTAAGTGCCACCGTGAGGCGGCACGGATCATCGGTGTCCCGCTATGACGCCGATCTCGTGGTACCGGAGCGGCTCCGCGTCGAGTGCGGACTGCTCAAGGGCATAGCGATGCGTTATGTGATGGCCCGGCCCGGCAGCCTTGCCCGGCACCGTAGGCAGCAGGATCAGCTGGCACACCTTGTGATGTTGGTACAACGACAGGCTCCGGAATGCTTAGATGCGATATTTCGACCGTGGTGGGAGCAGGCCGGGGACGATGCCGTGCGGCTACGGGTGGTCATCGACCAGGTGGCGAGCTTGACAGATCGTTCCGTATTGACCTGGTGTGCCCGACTTGACCCGAAACCAACGCTGGTGTACTGAGCCGATCGTTACTAAATAGTGAGGGCCAGATCGAATTCGATCTGGCCCTCTACTAGAAATGCAGCTGTTAGGCGGTGTGTAGCGGAGTGCGGAAGCTATGCCGCTTAAGCGCGCGGCGTTCATCCTCACCCATGCCGCCCCACACGCCGGCGTCTTGACCTGAATCGAGTGCCCATTGCAAGCAGGCGTCCGTGACCGGGCAGCGCTGACACACTGCTTTAGCACGATCTACCTGCAACAACGCAGGCCCGGAGTTTCCAATCGGGAAGAAAAGCTCCGGGTCTTCGTCACGGCAGAGGGCGCGATGGCGCCAATCCATGGTATTACTCCTTTTTACGCATCGAAACGAGCAAGAGCTCTCGTTGTTGTAGGTTCTTGGTGGTAGTTCTAGCGATAGAACTCGGCGTTGGTCGGTGCCGAGTAGGCCGAGTAGTCCGGCGACGCGACGGATGCAATACTGAATGCTTTCACGAGATCGGTAGCTGTCAAGCCTATACCGACTTATTGATACCGATCCGTGAGCAGCCTCACCATAAACATAACGTGATGTTGTCCAGATTTTGACTGCTGTGTCTAGTGTAGTTCAGGATGCGGCATAACGTCTGCCCCTTGCGCATAGGGCATGGCGACGCGTAGCGCGGCAGGGGCCGCACTGAACGTAGCGATTTCACGTTCGCCGATGAAATCTCCGTCTACGTGCACCGCGACAGGGCGGTCAGCGCAAATGGTGAGCGTGCTCGCATCGTGCAGGGTAACTACCCCGTTGCCCACGGGCGCTCTGGTACGCAGGAGCCCGATCACGCTACGCGCCAGCACTCCCGGGGCCAACGATGCCAGTCCCATGACGTCTAGGCCGGTGTCAAAAGACGCGGTGCCCGACCCGTGAATTGGCCGACTGCCCAGGTATGTCCAGGGTGAGGTGTTCTGCACCACGGCCATCGAAAGCCGGTGACGGCGGCCATCGTGCTCGGTGAGCGTTAGTCCTGGTGAGCCGGTTCGGATGCGGCGCGCGTACTGTGCGGCGGCAACGCGCGCGTACAGTCTGGCCGTGCTGCGGCTCCCGCTACGACGCCGGCTCTCGACGTGACGCACCACGTCGGCGTCGAACCCCACCCCCGCGCAGAAGGTGAACCAGCGATCATCGATTTTGCCCAATCCCACCGTGCGTGACTGCTGGTGTCGTATCGCCTCCAGCAGTGCACCGGTGGCCTCCACCGGATCGCGTGGCAGGCCCAGGGCTCGGGAGAAGACATTGGTGGAGCCACCGGGAACGATCCCCAGCATGGGTGCGGTTTCGGTAGAGCGGCCGGAAAGTTCTGCCGAAGAAGTGGCCGTGAGGATACCGTTGACTACCTCGTTGATGGTGCCGTCTCCGCTGAGACAGACCACGAGTTCCACGCCGGTAGCGGCGGCCTCCCGCGCCAGCACCGCGGCGTGGCCACGGCCGGTGGTGTGCGTCACGCTGAGATCGACTTCGGCGGCAAGCGCGCTGACTAGTACGTCACACTGCCGCGGCGTGGTCGTAGTGGCAGTGGGATTGACTATAAGCACCGCGCGCACACCCAGTGACTGTACTCTCGCGCCTCTTGCAGGCAGCGTGGTGCCGTTATTGTAAGGGCATGAGCACTGTGACCACCGAACCCGACGATGGACCTTTGCCGCTGCGGCTGGCGGTGCTGGCGTTGTGGATCGAAACAGTGCTTGTAGCCGCGCTAGCGGTGTTCCAGCTGGTAGAGGTGTTCACCGCGAGCCCGGCCGATCCCGGTGTGGCCCTGGGGTTAAGCCTGGCTACGGGCGGGTTGGCCATCGTGTTGTACCGGCTCGGCGCGCTATTGACGCAGCGTCGTTCCTGGCCACGTGGCGCCGCCATCGTGCTACAGCTCATGGCGCTGCCGGTAGCGTTTTTCATGGTTACGGGTGAGGGTGGGATCGTGGTTGCGGTCGCGGGTCTCATCTTGGGGGCATACTGCCTGACATGTGCCGTGTTGCTGCTAGTCCCCAACTCCCGGTTGTAAATAGTGCTATTGCGGCGAGCGCTCCGCTCCCACTCCAGGGGTGATCGCTAGGACGATGAGAAGTTTTTGCGCAGCGTGATGGTCACCGTGTCAGATGTCTCGACCACCGCGACGTCTTGCGCCAGAGAGCTGAGTAGCTGCCAGGCGAACGTGTCGGCCCAGCGCTGCCGGCCACCGGAGTGTGGGGCTTCCAGGTCGATCGCTACTCCTTCTACGTCGGGATAGAAGCGGCACGTGATCTGGGCCGCGGGCTCGTTCAGTAGCAGGTTGCATGCCTCGTCGACCGCGACGCGCAGGTCTTCGACGGCATCGAGGCCGAAACCGAGGCGGGCGGCCAATCCTGCTGTGGTGGTTCGCAGGATGCCCAGATATGCACCGCTGCCCGGCAGCGTCAAAACCACGGTTTCAGCGGTACGTGTTTTCGGTGACGAGCTCATATCGGCACTCTACGATGCCCAGCCACTCCAAGTGCAACATCGGGGTAGGCTCGGCGAATGTCCTCATTGACTTCTCCGGCTGTCAGCCTCGCGGATTCTCCGGCCGTCGAGCGTGGCATGCCCGCCCGTCGGCTTACCGACGTCGAGATATTCGATGTCCACGTCGGCGGCAAGATGGCCATGGTTCCCACGGTTCCCATGGAGACCATGGCAGACCTCTCCCGCGCGTACACCCCGGGCGTGGCACGAGTCTGTACCGCTATTGCCCAGGACCGTTCGGTGTTCGACCATTACACCTGGGCAGCGCGTACCGTAGCCGTCGTCACCGACGGCAGTGCCGTACTCGGTCTTGGCAACATAGGTCCCCGCGCCGCTATGCCGGTGATGGAGGGCAAAGCCATTTTGTTCAAACGGTTCGCCAACATCGACGCGGTGCCGCTGTGTTTGGACACCACGGACCCCGACGAGATCGTCGAGACGGTGGCACGTCTCGCGCCGTCGTTCGGTGGCATCAACCTGGAAGACATCAGCGCGCCTCGATGCTTCGCCATTGAGCAAGCACTCTCACAGCGGATCGACATTCCGGTCTTTCACGACGACCAGCACGGCACCGCCATCGTCACTCTTGCCGCGCTGCGTAATGCCTGCACGGTGACCGGCCGAACGCTCGCATCGCTGCGCGTGGTAATCGCCGGCGCCGGTGCCGCCGGAGTCGCTATTGCGAACATGCTGCTCGACGCCGGCATCGGCGACGTCGTGGTGGTGGACTCCCAAGGTGTGCTGCATGCTTCGCGCGGCATACTGAGCCCGATCAAAGCGGAGCTGGCGGACCGGACCAACTCCACGGGCATCTCGGGTTCGATAGTAGAGGCGCTGGTCGGAAGCGACGTTCTGATCGGCGTCTCCGGGGGGCAGATCCCGACCGAAGCCGTCGCGGGCATGGCTCCTGGTGGCTTCATCTTCGCCATGGCTAATCCTGATCCCGAGGTGGCGCCGGAGATCGCTAGACAGTACGCCTCGGTAGTTGCCACCGGCCGCAGTGATTACCCCAACCAGATCAACAATGTGCTGGCCTTCCCAGGAGTGTTCAAGGGGGCATTCGATGCCGGCGCGCGGCATATCACGTCCGAGATGAAGCTCGCCGCCGCGACGGCGCTGGCCGACGTTGCCGCCGACGAGTTGGATGCCGAACACATCCTTCCCAGTGCCTTGGACCCACGTGTCGTTCCGATCGTCGCCGCCGCCGTTGCCGCCGCGGCGGTCCAAGGTCGGTAGGCCGGCGTAGATTGCCAAAACTGTCGGTGTTTTGCTCGCAGCAATGCTGATGCTGTCAGCTGCCACCGCATGTGGCGGGGAAAACAGCGATACCACGTGCTCCGGGAACTCATGTGCGGTCACCTTCGATCGCGGGGTCGAGGCCAAGGCGAGCATCCTCGGTGCTGAAGTCTCGCTGGTGGACGTGCAGGGCCAGATCGTGACGCTTGACGTCGCCGGGCAGCGCGTATCCATCCCGGCCGACGGCCAGACACAGGCGGGCGCCTACTCGTTGTCGGTTCAAGAGATCACCGGCGAGCAGGTAAAAGTCGAGATCGCGGTGAACTAGCCGGAATGGGTTAAGCTGCTCAGTGCGTAAGACCGCCACCTGTGGATGACGCCGGCTAGTTCTTCTGGCCTCGCCATACTCGTGACATGACGGCAACGAGGGAGCACGATGTCAGCTATGACTGTGATGCCGCGTGAGAAGCGCGACTGGACTGTGGCGGATCTGGAACAGCTGCCCGATGACGGACTGCGATACGAGCTTATCGACGGGGCGCTGGTCGTGAGTCCTGCCCCAGCTCTGCTGCACCAGCGGGCAGTAGTCGAGTTCCTAGTGCTGCTCCGCCGGGCGTGTCCGCCGGAGCTGGAAACATTTGTGGCGCCGGTGGACTTTCAGCCCGACGTTCGCAACTCCGTGCAGCCCGACGTGTTGGTCATTCCGCGGCCGGCGGCTACGGCCAAGAACGTCACCTCGCCGCCGCTGCTGGCCATTGAGGTGCTCTCGCCCAGCAGCCGGAGTCGGGATTTCATGCTGAAGCGCTCACTGTACGAGGATGTGGGTGTCGGTTCCTACTGGATTTTCGATCCCACCGTGCCGCAGCTGTGGGCGTGGGATCTGGTGGACAGCGGCTATATCGAAGCTGCCGGTGCGACCGGCGCGCAACAGGTAGAGATGCGGCGTCCGTTCCCGGTTACAGTCTGCCCCGACTGGCTGGTGACCTAGCAATGTTCTCCCGATGCACCTATGTTTGACTACATCGCGGCCTACGCAGCTACCCAATCCGCTACCGAGCCTCTGGCGGGGCTGCAAGTCGGTGTGCTGGCCGAACCTGTGGTTCCACCGGATGGGAGCGGATACTTGTACGCGCCAGCGCGCTCAAGCAGCTTCCGGGTCACCTGATCGCAGTGACCACAGGTCATGATGGTTCCACCAATGATGCAACATTACTTGCCACGTCCTGTAGCTTGTCGGGAAACAACTAGGTAATACATTTCGCGTAAGTCGTTCCGAATGCGCGACGACAGTGGTGCACCAACGATGTCAGTTTGGGCCTCACACAGATCTAGGTTAACCAAAGTGGTCGATTCGGAAGCGCTCTAAAAGTGCGACCGCGTCCCTCTGGAGGAAAAAATCCGGGGAACGGCGGGTCTGGAATGCCCCAGGATCCCGGTGGCCCAAAGAAGCGGCTCTAGCCCTTCGGTAGCGCCGCCTCCACCAGCGCGGCTTGCTCCAGTTGATGCATTTTGGATGATCCGGTCGCGGGGCTTGCCCCGGCACGACGTGAGATACGCCGCAGTTGCACGCCTTCCAGGTGCTCCAGCAGGTTCAGCGCCATGAAGCTCCACGCCCCTTGGTTAGCCGGTTCCTCTTGCACCCATGCGTGATCGACGGCGTTTGGGTACTGTGCCAGCGCAGCTCGTACCTCTTCCGCCGGGGTCGGATAGAGCTGCTCGAGCCGCAGGATTGCGGTATGGCCGATCTGCTGGTCGTTCCGCCGCGCCAGTAGATCGTAGTAAACCTTTCCGGAACACAGCAGCACGCGCGTTACTGCAGCGGAATTCAGCGGCGTACCACTTATGCCGGGGTCGGATAGCACCGGTGAGAAGCTGCCCGAGGTGAAGTCTTCCACCGCCGATACCGCCTGCTTGTGCCGCAACAGCGACTTCGGTGTGAACACCACCAATGGGCGGTGCTCACCGCGCAGCGCCTGCCGCCGCAGCAGGTGGAAGTAACTGGCGGGTGTGGTGCAGTTGGCTACCGTCATGTTCTGTTGGGCGCACAGTTGCAGGTAGCGCTCAATTCGTCCTGACGAGTGGTCCGGACCCTGTCCCTCATAACCGTGCGGTAGCAGCAGCACCACACCCGACTGTTGGCTCCACTTAACCTCGCCCGCTGAGATGAACTCGTCCACGATCGACTGGGCACCGTTGCCGAAGTCTCCGAACTGCGCCTCCCATATCACCAGGGCATCAGGGTGGGCCAGGGAGTAGCCGTACTCGAAGCCCATGACGGCGAATTCGCTCAACAGCGAGTCGTACGCTCCGAAGTGGCCCTGATCGGGGGCGAGGTTGGCTAGCGGGACGTATTCACTGCCATTGGTGTGGTCGAGGAGTACGCAGTGTCGCTGCACAAAGGTGCCTCGACGGCTGTCTTGGCCGGAGAGCCGGACCGACCGCCCCTGCAGTAGCAGCGAACCGAATGCGAGCGTTTCTCCCAAGCCCCAGTCGATGGCTCCCTCGATGGTGGCCTGTCGGCGTTTCTCCATCAACGGTGCCAGGCGTGGGTGCGGTGTGAAGCCTTCCGGCCACTGCACCTGCGAGTCGCCGATCCGGCGCAGCACGTCGGCGCCGATCGCGGTTTCTACCTTGTCATCGCGCACCTGTGTTGAAACGTTGGCCTCGGGTGCCGCAAGAACGTGCGATAGGCCGATGGTCGAAGTGTCCTTTGTGGCACGGAAAGCATGCTCCAGCCGTTCTTGGAAGTCTTGGAGCGCGGCCTCGGCCTCGTCTACTGTGATATCGCCGCGCCCGATCAGTTCCTCGGTGTAGAGCTTGCGGACGCGGCGTTTGGTGTCGATGATCGCGTACATGCCGGGGTTGGTCATAGAAGGATCGTCGCCCTCGTTGTGGCCGCGGAGCCGGTAGCAGACCATATCGATCACGACGTCTTTGTGGAACGTTTGACGGTACTCGAACGCCAGCTGCGCTACCCGCACGCACGCTTCCGGATCGTCACCGTTGACGTGGAAAATAGGTGCCTGCACCATGCGGGCGACGTCGGTACAGTACAGCGAAGATCGGGTGTCTTCCGGCGCGGTGGTGAAACCAACTTGATTGTTGATCACCACGTGCACCGTGCCGCCGGTGCGGTAGCCGCGCAGCTGGGACAGATTCAGAGTCTCCGCGACCACGCCTTGGCCGGCGAACGCCGCGTCTCCGTGCACCAGCAACGGCAGCACCGTGTAGGCGAACTGCCCCTTGGCCAGCAGCTCCTGCCGGGCGCGGGCGATGCCTTCCACTACCGGGTTCACGGCCTCCAGGTGGCTGGGGTTACAGGTGAGCGTCACCCCGATGGTGTGCTTACCGTCTGGTGTGGAGACTTTGGCGTCGGTGCCCAAGTGGTATTTGACGTCGCCGGAGCCGTGCATCGTGCTGGGATCGAGGTTGCCTTCGAACTCACCGAACACCGCCTCGTACGGCTTACCCATGATGTTGGTGAGCACGTTGAGCCGACCACGGTGGGCCATGCCGATGACTACCTCGTCGAGGTTTTGCTCGGCCGCGGTTTGAATTACTTCGTCCAACAGCGGAATCACCGATTCGCCGCCTTCGAGGGAGAAACGTTTCTGCCCGACGAACTTGGTCTGCAGGAACGTCTCGAAAGCTTCGGCAGCATTGAGTTTTGCCAGGATCTGCTTTTGCTTCTCCGGCTCGGGTTTGTCGTGGGTAACCTCGACACGTTCCTGAAGCCACGCCCGCTCCTGCGGCGCGCTGATGTGCATGTACTCCATGCCGATACGGCGGCAGTACGAATTGCGGAGCACGCCGAGGATGTCGCGCAGCTTCATGCGGTCCTTGCCGGCAAAACCACCGACGCAGAACGTGCGCTCCAGATCCCACAGGGTGAGGCCGTGCTGCAGGATGTCCAGATCGGGGTGGCGCCGCTGGCGATACTCCAGCGGGTCGGTGTCGGCCATGAAGTGACCACCGACTCTGTAAGCATTGATCAGCTCCAGGATCCGAGCACCTTTGTCGATACGGTCTATGCTCCCCCCGTTGGCTCCGTTGACCGGAACGTCACGCACCCAGCGCACCGGCTCGTAGGGCACCCGCAGCGCGGCAAAAACCTCGTCGTAGAACCCGTCGGCACCGAGCAGTAGTTCATGCATCCGTCGGAGGAATTCGCCCGATTGCGCGCCCTGGATGATCCGATGATCGTAGGTGGAGGTCAGAGTAATGGTTTTGCTGATCCCCAGGTCGTTGATGGCGTCTTCCGACATGCCCGAATACTCGGCGGGATATTCCATGGCCCCCACGCCGATGATGCTGCCCTGCCCCTGCATCAAGCGTGGTACTGAGTGCACCGTACCCAGCGTTCCCGGGTTGGTCAGACTGATGCTGGTGCCGGCGAAGTCGTCGACCCCCAGCTTTCCGGCGCGGGCTTTGCGCACCAGCTCCTCATAGGCCGCCAAGAACTGAGCGAAGTCCATCGTTTCGGTATCTTTGATACTCGCCACTACCAGCGACCGAGACTTTGCGGTCGTAAGGTCGATGGCAAGTCCCAGATTGACGTGTTCGGGAGTCAATAGCGCCGGTTTCCCGTCGGCGATGGTGAACGAGGCGTTCATCTCGGGATGGTTGGTCAACGCCTTCACCAACGCGTAGCCGATCAGGTGGGTGAAACTCACCTTGCCGCCTCGCCCCCGCAGCAGGTGATTGTTGATCACAATGCGATTGTCGGCCATGAGTTTGGCCGGAACCGCTCGCACGCTCGTTGCGGTGGGTACTGCCAACGAGGCGTCCATGTTGGCCACGATCCGGGCCGCCGCGCCGCGGAGTGGGGTGACGTCGGCACCGGCCGGTTGCGACGTGGTTGTGGGCTTGGCAACGGCCGTGGGTGCCTGCTGTACCGCCGAGCTGACCCGAGAGTTCTGCTCAGCGGTAGTCATCGCGATTGCCTGCGAGGCGTCGTCAGCGGTCGCTTGCGTGCCGGATAGCGTCAAGTCGGTCGTAGGTGCGGCCGGCACGGTCTGGCCGACTGCGGCCGCCTGCTCCGCGCCGGGATTGTAGTCCGCGAAGAACTCATGCCAGGCGACGTCTACGCTGGCCGGATCGCCGAGATACTGCTGGTACATCTCGTCGACGATCCACTCGTTGGCGCCGAATTCGGCAGCGATGGATTGGCCTGCGTATCCGTTACTCGCTGAGCCGGATGTGTGTGAAGAGCTGGTTTTCGTAGCCACGCT
>Ga0136627_1000577_pt1 | contig 13965 bp, 18 predicted proteins | sample AntDrymUQ4892206_2_FD_104652 | JGI IMG/M metagenome (GOLD analysis project Ga0136627, IMG submission 104652) | Polar desert sand microbial communities from Dry Valleys, Antarctica - metaG UQ489 (22.06) | ecosystem: Environmental > Terrestrial > Soil > Desert | place: Antarctica: Dry Valley... | reverse complement strand
CGCCACGGTTACCGGCGTCTCGTCTTCCTTGAACTCGGGCCACGCAGCCCCGGTCCGAAAGTAGCCAAGCGTCAGCCGGCCCGCTTCGTAAGCGGCCTCGACCGCGAGATCCAGATAAGGCCGCAACTCCACCCCGCCACCTTAGCACCCGACCGCCTCCCCCACCCGCGACGAACCCCGCCATTAAATCCAGGACGCGTAGGCAGGTCGACCTTGACGGAAAACGCGCCGTGCCCTTATCGAACAGCGTCCGTCCAGCTCTTAAATAGAAACATAGACATTTATTTATGAATATGCTAGACTCGTAGCATGGAAGCGACGAGCTCGGTGATCGAGGCCTTGAAGGCGCTATCGGACCCGGCGCGGCTTTCGATCCTGGAGTTCCTCTGGGGACCGGCCGCGGAGGAGTTCAGGGGAGAGGAAGGGGTCTGCGGGAAGGACATCGAGGGATTCTTGGGCGTGACCCAGCCCACCGTCAGCTACCACATGAAGATCTTGGTTGGGGCCGAGTTGGTCAGGGCGGAGAAGCGCGGCCAGAGGGTCTACTACGAGTGCGTCACCGAAGGGCCGGACGAGGTGATCCGCTACCTGGAGCGCTACCGGCGTCCCAAGCCGGTCGGACGCCCCGGGGCTTAGGGGAGGAGCGATGGCGGGCGGCTTCGCAGAGACGGGGCGCTGGTTCCTCGTCACGACCGCGGAGTTGGTCGCGCTGTTCCTAGCCCTGAGCTTCCTCGTGGGGCTGTTGCAGGCGTGGCTACCCGAGGAAAAGGTCCGCGCCCTGTTCGAGCGACGTCGGCCCGTCACCGGATACCTCGTCGGGGCGGCCTTGGGCGCGGTAACGCCCTTCTGCTCCTACTCGACGATACCGGTACTGGCGGGGCTGCTCAAGAGCGGGGCGCCTTTCGGGCCCATGATGGCGTTCCTTTTCGCATCGCCGCTGTTGGACCCGATCGTGCTCGGCGTGCTCGTCTTCCTCATAGGCCCCGAGGGGACGGTCGCCTACGCGGTCCTGACCTTCTCGGCTTCGATCCTCATCGGCGCGCTCTTCGCGAGGCTCGGCCTTGAGAAGGACGTGAAGCCGCTCCGAGGGGCCGCCGAACCCGGCGGGGGGCCTCCGGGGGGCGAGGCGACGGTTCCGGCGAAGGGACCGGTTTGGCGCCGGGCCTGGGCCGACGCATGGGCGTTCTTCGTGCCTGCGCTTCCCTATCTGCTGATCGGAACCGCGGCGGGGGCGGCGATCTATGGGCTGGTGCCGACCTCCTGGATGGTCGCGGCGGCAGGCCCCGGGCAGCCCTTCGCGATACCTCTGGCTGCGGCCCTCGGCGTGCCGATGTACGTAAACGCGGAGACCTTCTTCCCGATCTCGGCGGCACTCCTGGAGAAGGGCGTAGGGGTCGGCGCCGTCGTCGCCCTCGTCATAACGAGCATGGGGGTGAGCGTTCCCGAGGTCGTGCTGCTTGGCGGCCTGTTTCGGTGGCGTCTGGTGGCGGCGCTGGTGGCGAGCGTATTCGTCGTGGCCGTCGGCGCCGGGACACTGTTCGCGCTAGTGCTCGGCTAGTTTCCGAGAAGTCCTCGGTTTTGACGGCGGATTCCCGACAGCTCAGGTCTGAATACGCGTCCCGGACTTTGTGGTGGAGTTCGACCCGAGACCCTTACAGTCGCCCAAGAACGTCCGCGGTCCAGGGAGCGCGTTCGGGACGGGCGCCGAGCTCTTCCCTGAGCCGGGCGAGGTCCCCGGGCTCGTCCACGTCGTACCACGGGTCCCCCTCGTACACGGAGAGCCCCGCCCCGTCGGCCCTCTGAAGTGTCTGCCGGAACACGGCCTCCGTCGACCAATCCACCCCGCGGAAAACCGCCTCCACCGGCCGGCGCAGCCCCAGTAACACGTACCCACCGTCGGAGCTTTGTATTATCGATATATCGTGGGAGGCCAGTGCGGAGGCGGCTCTCTCTATCGCCTCTGCCGGCAGGGTCGGGGCGTCGGTGCCGAATAGGAGAACGGGGTCGGAGGAAGCGGCGAAGAGGGTTTGGACTCCGGCCAGCATCCTACCGCCCAGGTCGCCGAGTTCTTGCGCGAAGAGGTTCACGTCGTCGGGTAGGAGGGCGCGTATGAGGTCAAGTCGGTGGGCGGGGGCGCCGGAGACGGTGGTCGGGGCGAGGGACCGTGCTTTTCCGACGGTGTCCCGGATCAGGGCCGCCTGGAGCTGGGCCGCGGCCTGAGGGTGCAGCCCGAGGCGGGTCTTGACGGTCCCCGGTATGGGGGCCTTCGCCATGACGAGGATGCGGTGGGTCAACTTTTGGCCGCCTGGTAGAAGCGGGCGAGACGCCAGGGGGTTACGCCGAGGGCGAACGCGGACTGCATGAAGCCCCAGAGCAAGAGCGTGCGGAGTTCCCGGCCTCTCCAGCGGCGGGCGGCGCTCACCATCGGCCCCGGGAGGTAGGCCGTCCGGCCGGCGGCCTCCATCCGGCGGACAAAGATCACGTCCTCCATGATCGGGACCCACGGGAACCCGCCGCACGCGTCGTAGACGTCCTTTCGGGCGAAGATCCCGGAGTCCCCGTAGTAGCGCGGCATGCGGCGGTAAAGAGGCGCGAGCCGCTCCAGCCAGCGGCCGAGCGGTCCCCCGTCCAGGTGGCGCAGGCGGAAGTTACCGCCGACGTGGCCGGAGCTCAAGGCGCCGGAGATCTGGGCCGCCACGTCTGCAGGAGGCAGGACGTCGGCGTGAAGGAAAAGCAGCGCGTCTCCCGTGGCCGCCTCCGCCCCGGTTCGGAGTTGCTGGCCTCGCCCCGGTTCGCTTTGGACCAGGCGGTGCGGCGGCCTGACGAGGGTGGCGGTGCGGTCCGAAGAGCCGCCGTCTGAGACGACGACCTCGTGGACGTTAGGGGCGAGGCGCAGCCGGTCGAGGAGGCGTCTGAGGGAGGCCTCCTCGTTGAGGGTTGGGATGACGACCGAAAGTTTCAGAGCCCCTTTACCGTATAATTCGGGCCGTCGCAGAGCAAGCCCCGGTAGCCCGTAGTGCAGGAGGTGGTCCCGTTTGGTCCGGATCGGCGTAAAGAAGGCCGCACCCGAGGGGGTGGATGCCGACCTGCTCGCGGTCGGCATCCACCCTGGAGAGGACCCGCCGGAAGGTCTGTCCGCCGCGGCGCAACCTGCCATCTCCAACGAGGACTTTACGGGCAAGCGGGGCCAGACCTCCCTGCTCTACGCGGGGGACGACCTCGCGGCCCGGAGGCTCCTGCTAGTCGGCCTCGGCGAGCGACCCTCCTTCACACCGGAGAAACTCCGGCGCACGGCCGCCACCGTGGCACGGAGGGCCAGAACCCTGAAGGCGCGCAACGTCGCCTTCGTCCTGCCCACGCCGGGAGGGTCGGACGTTGGCGGGGCGGCGCGGGCGGCGGCCGAGGGCGCGATCCTCGGCCTCTACCGGTTCGAGAAGTACAAGGCCAAGGACAACGACAGCGGGGAGCCTGAAGGTTTCGACCTGGTGCTCGGCGGTTCGGAAGACGAAGAAGCGGCGTCTACAGGCGCGGAGATCGGAGCTAGAGTTGCGTCCGGGTCCGTGCTGGCCCGCGACCTCGCCAACGAGCCGTCCAACACGGCGACCCCGGAGTACCTGGCGGGGCGGGCGCGGGGGATCGGGGACCGCTACGGTATGACCGTGACCGTTCTCGACCGCGCCGGGATCGAGGCTGAAGGCCTCACCGGGCTTGCGACCGTTGGCCGGTCGGCGTCCAACGAGCCCCGCTTCATCGTGCTGGAGCACCGGAGGGGCGAGAGTGGCAATCCTATCGTAATCGTGGGCAAGGCCGTCACCTTCGACTCCGGCGGCATCTCCATAAAGCCGACAATGGGCATGGAGGACATGAAGTTCGACATGGGCGGCGGGGCCGCGGTGCTCGGGGCGATGGAGGCGGTCGGCGCGCTCGACCTACCGCTCGACGTGGTCGCCATCGTGCCGGCGACGGAGAATTTGCCCGGCGGGGACGCGTTCAAACCGGGGGACGTGCTCACGATGCCCAACGGGAAGACCGTCGAGATCCTCACCACCGACGCCGAGGGGCGCCTGATCCTGGCCGACGCCCTCTGCTACGCCCGCCGCTACGAGCCCGCGGCGGTTGTAGACTGCGCCACCCTGACCGGCGCCTGCGTCGTCGCCCTTGGCAACCACGCCTCGGGCCTCATGGGCAACGACGAGGACCTCGTGACCGAGGTCCAGACCGCGGGCGAGGCGACCGGGGAGCGGGCCTGGCCCCTCCCCCTCTTCGACGAGTACACCGAGCAGATCAAGGGCGACACCGCGGACCTGAAGAACTCCGGCGGGCGCGGGGGTGGTGCCCTCACCGCCGGCGCCTTCCTCAAGGAGTTTGCGGACTTCCCATGGGCGCACCTGGACATCGCTGGCACCGCGTACGGCAAGAAAGGCAACGCTTACACGACCAAGGGGGCGACCGGCGTGCCGGCGCGGCTCCTGGTCGAGTTCCTGATCGGGAGGTCCGGATGATCCTCGAGAAGCTGACCGTGGGCCCGTTCCAGGAGAACTGCTACATAGTTGGGGACGAGGCAACGGGAACCGGCGCCCTCTTCGACCCCGGCGACGAGGCAGCCCGCGTCGCGCTCGCGGTCGAACAGACGAACCTGGAGATAGGCCAGATCATCATCACCCACGCCCACATCGACCACGTCGGGGCCGTGGCCACCCTGGTGGACGAGTACGCCTGCCCGGTCCTGATGCACCCAGAGGCCGAGCCGATGCTCAAGCAGTTGCCGAACCAGGCGCTCATGATGGGCCTGCGCTTCGGCAAGGTGCCTGCGGTGGACGGGTACATAGAGGACGAAGAGGTCGTCAGGGTGGGCAATCTGGCCTTCCAGGCACTCTACACGCCGGGTCACGCCCCGGGCCACCTGGCCTTCTACTCGCAAGAAGAGGGCGTCGTCCTCTCCGGCGACGCCCTCTTCGCCGGGGGCGTCGGGCGGGTGGACCTGCCGGGCGGCAGCATGGAGGTCTTGATGCGGAGCATAAACGAGCGGCTGCTCACGCTTCCGGACGGGACCGTAGTCCACTCCGGGCACGGGCCGGAGACGACCATCGGGGAGGAGCGGGCGAACAACCCGTTCCTGGCGGGGGGCTTACTTTGAGCGAGAGCGTGCACCAGCATCGGGAGTCCGCGCCGGAGACCGTCAGGGTCGCCGTGCTCACGATCAGCGACACGCGTAAGCCGGAGACCGACACCGGCGGGGACGTCGTCGAGGAGTCCATGCGCGGGGCCGGGCACGAGGTCGTAGCGCGCGAGATCGTGCGCGACGAGGCCGCGAGCATCCGGACGACGCTGGTGGACCTGCTGGCCCGCGCGGACGTGGACGCGGTGGTGACCACGGGCGGGACGGGAATCTCGGCGCGGGATACGACTTACGAAGTCGTGGACCGCATGATCGAGAAAAAGCTCGACGGGTTCGGCGAGCTCTTCAGGATGCTCTCCTACGAGGAAATCGGGGCCGCCGCCGTCCTCAGCCGCGCCGTCGCCGGGGCCGTCGGGACCAAGCTCGTCGCCAGCTTGCCGGGCTCGCGCAACGCCGTCGGGCTCGCTATGGAGAAGCTTCTCGTCCCGGAGATAGCGCACATCGTCTTCGAGCTACGAAAGCACCAGGAAAAGGGGTAAGAGATGGAACGCGAACCGCTCTCAGCGGAGGCAGAGGCGCTGTGGCGCCGCCTGTGGGAGATCTGGCAAGACAACGACGAGGACGACGTGATCATGGACTCCTCCAAACTCTCGGACCTCGAAGCGGAGATTCCGAGCCTCGAAGGCCGCATCAAGACCGCGCTCGCCTACCTCCAGCGCGCCCGCTACATCCAGTACCGTACCGGCGTCGGCGACGACGGCATCGAGCCGGTCCTCTACGACGTCTACGAACCGCGCTAGGTGACTCATGGTAGACCGCAACTCGAAAAATTGCCCGATCCGGGTGGACCTCATCCCCGATGACGTAATCGGTCTTCCTGAGGGCTCTGGCACTCTTGGCATGACGCTCGCGCCTGGCGTGAAGGACTGGAACTGGGATCGTGACATGAGAACGGATATGCGGCGTCTACGGGAACACTGGAGGACCGCCGTACTCGTCTCGCTCATCGAGGACCACGAGTACGAACGCTACGAGATGGAAGGTTACGCTGAGGAGGCGGAGGCGTCGGGCATCGAGGTCGAGGAATGGCCGATCCGCGACGTAGACATACCCCTCGAAGAGCAAGTCGAAGAGTACGCCGACCTCGTCGGTAGGATCATCGGTTTCCTGCGCGAGGGCCGGAATACCGTCGTCCACTGTCGCGGCGGCATCGGACGCACCGGCACGGTCGTCTGCTCCGTCCTCGTCGGGCTCGGACACGGCGCGGAAGAGGCGATGCAACTGGCGAGCGACGCCAGAGGAGACTGTGTCCCCGAGACGGAAGGACAAAAAGAGTACGTACGCGAGTTCGCGAGGAGGTATCAGGGGAGATGGAGCAGGTAGAACGTTATCGGGGAGCCTTGCTTGGGCTTGCGGCGGGGGACGCGCTTGGTGCTACCGTCGAGTTCAAGGAGCGCGGCAATTTCGAGCCGATGACGGACATCGTTGGTGGCGGGCCGCACCGGCTGGAGGCCGGGCAATGGACCGACGACACCTCGATGGCGCTGTGTCTCGCGGAGAGCCTGATCGCGAAGGGCGGCATGGACCTCGCCGACCAGCTCGAACGCTACGTCCGCTGGTGGCGCGACGGTTATCTAAGTAGCATCGGCGAATGCTTCGACATCGGGAATGCGACCAGCGCGGCCCTGAGCAACTTCGAGCGCACCGGCGACTCACACAGCGGCTCGACTGACCCGTACACGGCGGGGAACGGCTCGATCATGCGCCTCGCCCCCGTCCCGCTCTTCTTCGCCTCACATCCGACGGCGTCTATAGAGAAGTCCGCCGAAAGTTCCCGCACCACGCACGGCGCAACGGAGGCCGTGGACGCCTGCCGTTACCTGGGTGCTCTAATCTGCGGCGCGGTCAACGGCGCTAGCAAGGACGCTCTACTCTCAGATCACTTCAGTCCCGCCGGTGATGGCTACTGGCAAGATGTAGAATCCCTCGCCCCGAAGATAGCCGAGATCGCGGCTGGTTCCTTCAAAAGCAAGGACCGTTCACAGATAAAGGGCGACTTCTACGTGGTCCTCTCCCTGGAGGCCGCACTCTGGGCTTTTTACAGTTCCGGCTCGTTCGAGGAAGGCGCGCTCCTCGCGGTGAACCTCGGCGACGACGCCGATACGACGGGCGCGGTCTATGGACAACTCGCAGGAGCCTACTACGGAGAATCCGGTATCCCGGAGAGGTGGCGTGAGAAGCTCACGTTCCGGGAAATGTTCGAAGACTACGCTGGAGAGCTGCTGGCAGGGGTTTCGGAGGATCGGACCTGACCACGAATACAGAAATCGAGGAGTCTTGGAGAGGATGACCTGGTTCCTGCTGGTGCCGGTGGCGCTCGCCGCGGGCACGGCCGTCTCGATGCAGTTCGGCGTGAACTCCCAACTCCGCACCGTCGCGGGCGGCCCCGTGGTGGCCGCGGCGGCGATCTCCTTTATCGTCGGCACGGTCGCGCTCGTGGCCCTGACGCTCGTTCTGAACGGGGGCCTGCCCTCTTTTGGTGACGTCTCGAACGCGCCGTGGTGGGTGTGGACGGGCGGCCTGCTCGGGGCGTTCTACGTGTTCGCCTCGGTTATCCTCACCCCCAGGCTCGGCGCGGCGACCACGGTCGCCCTGATCCTGACCGGCCAGGTCCTCGCCTCCATCGCCATAGACCACTTCGGCCTCTTCCGCGTCGCCGCCCAGGAGGCGACGCCTCTGCGCCTGTTGGGCGCCCTCCTCATCGTCACCGGCGTCTTCTTCGTCCAGAGGTTCTAGCCGGGTGAACGCCATCTGCGTCTTCTGCGGTTCCAGCCCCGGCAACGACCCCGCCTACGCCGAGGCCGCCAGCCAACTCGGCCGAACGCTCGCCGAGAGGAACACCACCCTCGTCTACGGCGGCGGCCACGTTGGCCTGATGGGCGTGGTCGCGGACGCCGCGCTGGGGGCGGGCGGCGAGGTGATAGGCGTCATGCCGAAGTCGCTCGTAGAACGCGAGATCGGGCACACCGGCCTCACGAAACTGCACGTCGTTCACTCCATGCACGAACGCAAGGCCATGATGTCCAGACTCTCAGCGGGCTTCATCGCCCTCCCCGGCGGCAACGGCACCCTGGAAGAGTTCTTCGAGGTCCTCACCTGGGCCCAACTCGGCGAGCACTACAAGCCCTGCGGCCTTCTCAACGTCGCCGGCTACTACGACCCGCTTCTAACAGTCTTCGATCAGATGGTGGAGCGGGCCTTCCTGAAAGAGGAGCATCGAAAGCTCGTCCTGGTAGAAGAAGACCCTGCTTCCCTGCTCCAAAGGTTCAAGAGCTACGAACCGCCGAAGACCGTCAAGTGGATCGACGACTCCCAGATCTAGGCCAACACGAAAATGAAGCGGCCAGCCACCGAATCTCCGGTGGCTGACCGCTGAAAGCTGACCGCTCTAGGTAACGGTGAGCTTGTGCCCCTGCTCCTTGTAGCGGAAGGCCATGTCCGGGAGGGAGATCGGGTCGTAGTCTTTGGCATGGCCGGCCTGGCCGAAGGCCTCCATGCGGGCCCTGACGACCTCCTGCATGGCCGCGCGGGCGGGCTTGAGGTAGTAGCGCGGGTCGAACTCGCCGGGGTCCTCGGCGAAGGCCTTGCGGATGGCGCCGGTGGCGGCGAGGCGCAGGTCGGTGTCGACGTTGATCTTGCGGACGCCGTGCTTGATGCCTTCCTGGATCTCGCGCACCGGAACCCCGAACGTAGGCCGGATCTCCCCGCCGTACTGGTTGATGGTGTCCACGAGCTCCTTGGGCACGCTGGAGGAGCCGTGCATGACGAGGTGCGTGGTGGGCAACCGCTCGTTGATCTCCTCGATAATGTTCATCGCGAGCACGTCCCGATCCGGCTCGCTGGTGAATTTGTAAGCCCCGTGACTCGTCCCTATGGCGACCGCGAGCGCGTCCACCCCGGTCCGCTCGACGAACTCGACGGCCTGGTCCGGGTCCGTCAGGTGCACCTCGCCGGAGCCGACGCCGTCCTCGATGCCGCCGAGCGTCCCGAGCTCGCCCTCGACCGTGACGCCAACCTCGTGGGCCATCTCGACGACCTCGCGCGTAACGCGCACGTTGTACTCGAAGTCCCCCGGCGTCTTGCCGTCATCCATGAGGGAACCGTCCATCATCACGCTCGTGAAGCCGAGATCTATGGCGCTCTTGCAGGTCTCCGGCGAGTTGCCGTGGTCCTGGTGCAGGGCCACCGAGATCTCCGGGTAGACCTCCGCCGCCGCCTCCATGAGGTGGTAGAGGAACCTGTCGTTGGCGTACTTCCTCGCGCCCCTGGAGGCCTGGATGATGACCGGGGACTCGGTCTCCCGGGCGGCCTCCATGATCGCCTGTACCTGCTCCAGGTTGTTGACGTTAAACGCCCCGACGCCGTAGTTGCCCTTCGCGGCCTCGTCGAGAAGCTGACGCATCGTTACCAGTGCCATCCGGAACCTTCTCCTCTCGCATGTTGACAGACTCCGAGGCCGCGCCGCGTCTCTCTCCGGCTAGCCCGCCTTGCGGAAACGTTCAGTATAGCGGCTCGTCCGGCCGCCGGGCAAAGAGAAGGGCGCCCCCGAGAGGGCGCCCGCCATGAGTCGCTCTGCTACGGTCCTACGCCGGATCGACGGAGACGCGGTCGGCCTCGACGACGTAGCGAACGTACCAGTCCGGGCCCATCGTCCAGTAATCGCCGTAGTCCTCGATGCAGGTCTGGAGCGAGATCATGTCTCGGCCCGCCTGCGGCGCGGTGACGTAGGTCTCGGTCGGGAGGACCTCCTTGAAGCCGGTCACCTCATAGGTGTAGACGGTGAGGTTCTCGTCGTAGAGGTAGATCTTGTCCCCCAGCGCCATGTTCGGCAGGTCGTAGAACTGGTAGTCGCTCGCCGTCCCAGGATAGCCGAGCCTGTGCGCCGCGATGTACGTGTTGGCGTCGTTCTGCCACGGGAACCCTGTAGAGGGGAGCTTTATGGCCCCCGCGTCCATCGCGGCCACGGATTCGGAGTTGGAGATGTAGTTGTCGTCGAGGCCGAGCGCCGGTATGTCCATCCACAGGTCGTTCGTGGCGGGCTGCGGTATCGGCGGCGGCCCCGTAGCCTGCTCCGGCTCCTTCTGGGCTTTCTCGGGCTCGTCCCCGCCACCGGAAGATTCGGCCTGCGCCTTCTCCTCTTCGACAGCCTTCTCTTTCTCGACAGCCTTCTCGTTCTCGGCCGCCTTCTCCTCATCCGAAGGGCTCTCGGCGGGTTCCGCCTCCGCTGCCGCCTCGGGGGCGCGGTCCACCGCCGGCGGATCCACCATCTGGACGGGCGCGCTCTCGCCGCCCAGCGCCGACAGGTTACCCAGAGGCTTCAGGGATGAGAACATGATCGCCCCGACCACAACCACGGCCAACGACACCAGCAACGCGAAACCCGCCTGCTGACGCCGCTTCCTGAATATTCGTCGGTCCGACCTCTTGCCCATGTAGCCTCTCCGTCTATCGCAGTCGCAAAAACGCCCGTTCAGACGTCTACCCGCACGGCATTTTATCAGCCACCTTCGCAAAGTGGTAGACGGAAACTCAACATTTCTTAATACTTGTACGTTTTGCTACACGCGCTAGACACACGGGACGAAGGCTCCTCCTGCGGCGGTTTCGGGATGGTCGGGGCGGGTCGATGGGTTAGTATAAGGGCCTTGTCCGCGGTCGTCGGCGGGCGTTCGGCGGGTTTTTGGGCCCGCGATTATTCCGAGCACACAGAGGGGCTTGCGGTTGAACACGGAGACGAAGAGGACGGCCAAGGGTGGCGCGGGGACGGCGACGCTGGTCGGCCGCGGGCTCAGGAAGAGCTACGGCGCGGTCGAGGCGGTCAAGGGCGTGGACTTCGAGGTTCACCCCGGCGAGTGCTTCGGGTTTCTCGGGCCGAACGGGGCCGGCAAGACCTCGACGATGAAGATGATCTACGCCGCGGCGGAGCCGACGGGCGGCGAGCTCTCCGTCGTCGGCCTCGACGTTACGCGGCACGACCGGGAGGTCAAGCGGCGCATCGGGGTGGTCCCGCAGGAGAACAACCTCGACGAGGGCCTCAAGGTCAGGGAGAACCTGCTCGTCTACGGCCGCTACTTCGACCTGCCGCGCAAGCTCGTCGGGCAAAGGGCGGACGAGCTGCTCGACTTCGTGCAGCTCACGGAGAAGGCCGAGGAGAAGGTCGAGGCGCTCTCAGGGGGGATGAAACGTCGGCTGCTCATCGCTCGCGCCCTCGTCAACGACCCCGACCTCGTCGTGCTCGACGAGCCGACCACCGGCCTCGACCCGCAGGCCCGACACCTCGTCTGGGACAAGCTGCGCGAGCTGGCCAGGGCCGGCAAGACCCTGATCCTGACGACGCACTATATGGAGGAGGCCGCCAGGCTCTGCGACCGCCTCGTCATCATGGAGGGCGGGGACATCATCGCCGAAGGGTCCCCGGCCGAGCTCGTCCAGAAGTACGTCAGCCCGCAGGTCTTAGAGTTCCGGTCCGACCCGGCCTCGCTAGACGCGCTGCGTCCCATCCTCGAAGAGGCCGCCGACAGCGTCGAGGAGGGCGGGAGCGTCGAAGTCCTGGTGGCGTTCACCCGCGACGCGCACGCGGTCACGGAGAGCGTGCACCGGTCCGGGATAAAGGTCGAGAACACCGTTCACCGGGAGTCGGGGCTCGAGGACGTGTTCATGCGGCTCACCGGTAGGAGGTTGGCCGACTGATGCCGGGTGGGATCAAGATTCCTTCGCCGCGCGGGGCGTTCCGGGTGTGGCAGCGCAACCTCACCATCTTCAAGAAGTACTGGAAGAGCATCATGTGCCCGAACTTCGTGGAGCCGCTCCTTTACCTCGGGGCCCTAGGCCTCGGGCTCGGGGCGTTCATCCAGCAGGGCGGGATCAACGGCCAGGAGTACGTGGCGTTCATAGCGCCGGGGCTGCTGGCGAGCAACGCGATGTTCGCCGCGTCCTTCGAGAGCACCTTCGACACCTTCGTGAAGTTGAGGTTCGACAGGGTCTACGACGCGATCATCACTACCCCCGTCAACGCCGAGGACGTCGTGGCCGGCGAGTACCTGTGGGCCGGCACCAGGAGCGCGCTCTACGGGACGGCGTTCCTGCTCGTGCTCGTGGCGCTCGGACTCGTCGTTTCGGTGTGGGCCGTGCTCATACCGCCGGCGCTGCTCATCATCGGGATCATGTTCAGCGTCATGGGGACGTTGTTTACGAGTTTGATCTACCAGATAGACTATTTCTCGTACTACTTCACGCTCGTCATCACGCCGCTCTTTCTCGTCTCGGGGATCTTCTTCCCCGTGGACGACTTCCCGGCGCCGGTGCCTCAGGTTGCGTGGTTCACGCCGCTCTACCACGCGGTCAACGTGTGCCGGGCGCTCGCCACCGGGCCGACGCCGGCGGTTCTGGTGGACGTGGCCTGGATCCTCGTCTTCACCGGCGTGCTGGCGCTGGTGCCGATCCAGATCATGCGCCGGCGCCTGATCGGCTAAACCCCCCGGTCTGGTAGGATGCGCCCATGAAGGCCGAGCAGTTCACCGTGCGCCTCGCCACCGCGGAAGACGACCCGGCGATAGCCGGGCTCGTGGTCGACGGTTTCCTGGACAAGTTCAGGCCCATCTTCGGCGCCCGCATGGACCGGGCGCTCCGAATAATGGAGAAATGGGTCACGCTGGAACACGCCTCCGGGGGGGTAACCTCCCTGGTGACGGAGGGATACTCCACCGCGGAGATAGCCGGCAGCGTCGGCGTCCGCACGGCCCCCTCCCACGAGGACGTCCTCGCCCGCGGCCTCTGGCGCGCGCTCAAGCGGAACCTCGGCCTGCCCCGCACCCTGTGGGCCACGACCCTCCTCTCCTACCCGCGCTACTCCTACAACGCCTCCGAGGCCTACGTCGAGCGGCTCGTCGTCTCCCCCGCCTTCCGGCACCGGGGCATCGCCAGGCTCCTGCTAACAGCCGCCGAAGACCTCGCCCGCGAGACCGGCAAGGAGACCGTGGGCCTCCACGTCAGCGGCAACAACCTCGCGGCCCTCCGCCTCTACGAAGCAGAGGGTTACAAACAAGCCGGACGCCAGAGGTCGTTCCTGACGGGCTACTTCCTCGACATCCGCGAGTGGCTATACCTGAGAAAAGAGTTGTAAGCCTTTAGCCTCTTGCCAATGTTAGAGCGACGATTCGGGGCAATGGTTCCGACCGTGTCGGCGCGTACACGGAACGATGGGTAAAATGCGCAGGACGATGGGCACAAGAAACGGCCAAACGCTTTCCCTGCCTGGCGGGGTCGAGGTTCCTTTCCGCTTCGTTCGCCCGGACGACGCTGCCACCTTGCAGCGGGTCCACGCTCGGTGCAGCGAACACACTATTTACCTGCGCTTCTTCGGTTCGATGGAGGAGTTGTCCGACGCGAAGGCCCGCTACTTCGCCAGCACCGACGGCGTGGACCACGTCGGCCTGGTAGCGCTGGATCCCGAGGACCCGCGCGAGATCATCGCGGTGGTGCGCTACGCGCGCGCACCCGGCGACGAACGGGCCGAGTACGCGGCCCTCGTCGAGGACCGATGGCAGGGCTACGGGGTGGGGGCGGGATTGACCCGTCGGCTGATAGACGAAGCGCGGGATAACGGCGTCCTGTGCTTTTACGCGCTCGTGATGGGCCAGAACAAGCGTATGCTGAACGTTTTTCGGCACCTCGGTCTGCCGGAGCGTGAACGGTCGGAAGACGGCGACAAGCGCGTGGAGGTCGTGCTGTCCCCCGGAGAACCCGGACGAGCGGTGTAAGACCAGGTGGTGTAAGACCAGGTGGTG
>Ga0136627_1000576_pt1 | contig 13977 bp, 18 predicted proteins | sample AntDrymUQ4892206_2_FD_104652 | JGI IMG/M metagenome (GOLD analysis project Ga0136627, IMG submission 104652) | Polar desert sand microbial communities from Dry Valleys, Antarctica - metaG UQ489 (22.06) | ecosystem: Environmental > Terrestrial > Soil > Desert | place: Antarctica: Dry Valley... | reverse complement strand
GAGGCTTTGTCCACGCTCGTGGTGAACAAGCTGCGCGGGACGCTCAACGTCGCCGCCATCCGCGCCCCCTCCTTCGGCGACCGCCGGAAGAGGCAACTCGAGGACATCGCCATTCTCACGGGAGGCGAGGTCATCTCCGACGAGGTCGGGCTGAAATTGGAAAACGCCGAGATTTCGCAGCTCGGGCGGGCGAGGCGTGTCGTCATCACCAAAGAGGACACGACCATCGTGGACGGGGCCGGGAAGGCGAAGGACATAAAAGCCCGCCTCGCGCAGCTAAAAGGCGAACTCGAGAACACCGCGGGCGAATTCGACCGCGAGAAATTGCAAGAAAGGCTCGCCAAGCTCTCCGGCGGCGTCGCCATCATAAAAGTCGGCGCGGCCACCGAGACCGAACTCAAAGAGAAGAAGCACCGCGTCGAGGATGCTCTTTCGGCGACTCGGGCCGCTCTCGAGGAAGGCATCGTGCCGGGGGGCGGGGTCGCGCTTTTGCACGCGCAGGCCGCCGTCGGGAAGCTCGTCGAGGAGATGGACGACGGCGACGAGCGGACGGGGGCGAGGATCGTCCACCGCGCCCTCGAAGAGCCGCTTCGGCAAATATCCCGGAACGCCGGGGCCGACCCGTCCATCGTCGTCGGGGAAGTCCGTTCTCAGCGCGGGAAAGCGAAAGGTTTCAATGCCTTGACGGGCGAGTATGAGGATCTCGTAAAGGCGGGGGTCATTGACCCGGCGATGGTCACGCGGAGCGCATTGCAAAACGCGGCGTCCATCGGGAGCCTCATCGTCACGACCGAGGTCATCATCGCCGAGCCGCCGCCGGAGGGTGCGGGCGGAGCTTCGGAGGTCATCCGGGCCGGAAGGAACATGGAGTTTTAAGAAGCACGAATATTCTCGGGCGGCGTGCTTATAAAATACGCCGCCCGACTATTTTTGGGAGGAGTCGAGATGGCGCAAAATCAGGCGAGCGTACTTTCGGATTGGTTGGGGTATGGGGTTTTCGTGACGTACATGTCCGGCCCGGTCCTCGACCAGGACGAGCCGACGAAGTCCGTCAAAGGGCCGCCGGAGACGATCACCGCGTCTTTCCTTCTCGAAAAGTGCGGCGACTGGGGCATCGAAGTGAAACGGAGCGCCGACACCCCGACGACCTTCATGTCGTGGGGCGCGGTTCTTTATATACAAGGGCCGCCGCCGGAGGTTCGGAAGCAAATAGACGCGGAGTCGGCGAAGCAAGGCAAAGGTGAATCGGTGAATTAGAGCGGTTTTCGTCCTCGCCTTCGTGTCCTCGCCGAACGGCGGACTCCACATCGAGAAGGCGGGGATTTTCATATTCGCGCCGTATCCGTTCGACGGACTCGGACGGGTGGGGATGCCGCTTTGGAGAGATCGGCTTCGGCGCCGTTCGAGGATGAGGATCGTGGTCTCGAACCCCCGCCGGACGCGAGCCGGAAAAGCGGAATCCGGGATGGTTCGGAAGAGGCATATGGCTACGCGCCGCCAATGCTTTTTCCGAACTCCGGCGAGCGAAGCGAGTTTACGCTTCGAGTTCTTCGACCTCCTCCGGCTCCGTCTCCGGGTCGCCGTCGGCGACGGCGGCGAGGCGCGGCACGACCTCGTCGAGGGCGATGGGGAGGCTGAGGAGCGAACTGAATTTGATCGCCCCGTTCGCCAAGCTCATCTCGGGGAGAAAAAGGGTGCGCTCCTCCTCGGCCACATCGAGAGACTGGAAAACGGGCCGCTCGGCGACACTCGACCCATCCGGGCCATACACGCCCATCACGAGCGCGTCGGCGTCGAGGAGTTCGAGTTGTTCGAGGCTGAGCGGAACCGGGTCGCGAGTCTCGGAGAAAACCGCCTCCTCCGTCTCCGCCGGAAGTTCGAGGCCGAGCGAGGTCAAAAACCTCGGAGCCGGCCCTTCAGCGTACACATACACCGAGCCGTCTTCGAGGTCGGCGTCGAGGAGTCCGGTGGAGCCTTCGAACTCAGGATTGTTTTCTCTCGCCTCGTCGAAGCGGGCTTCGATGTCCGAGACGAGTTCCCCGGCCCGGTCTTCCCTTCCGACCGCCCGGCCGATGATGCGTGCCATTTCCTGCCACGGAATGCCGAAGTCCGCATACTCGGCGGGCTGCGCCACCGTCGGGGCGATCTCCGAGAGCGTATCGTACTCATCCCGCGTGAGACCCGAATTCACACCGAGGATGAGGTCGGCGTCGAGCGTGGAAATCTGCTCGAAATTAAGCTCGTCCACGGGAAGAACCTCCGGAACCGGACGGTCGCCGAGAGCCTCGCGCGCCCACGGCCACAACGCCCCCGGATTACTCCCCGAACCACTCGCGCACCCCGGCCGGAGCCACACCGAGCGCGAGGAGATAATCTTGCTCGGTGAGTCCCACCGTGACGATCCTCTCGGGGCTTTCGGGGATCTCCGTCGAGCCATATTTATGCTCGATGGTTCTCGCGCTCGCGGAGGTTTCTTCGCCGCCCTCCCCGCTCCCCGAACCACCGCATCCCGCCGCCCCGAGTACGAGGAGGCTTCCCGCCCCGGTCAGGAAATCGCGGCGCGTGAAGTCGTTGTGTATTCGAGGGAATGCGGGAACCCCGGCTCGGCTTCGGTGTGTTTTCGTGTCCATATTTCCTCCTCGGTTCGTTCGGCTAATAAAGATTCTTCGCGAGCTTCTCGCGGTCGAATACGTCGTACTTCTCCGCCTCGACGCCGCCGTTCGTGTGGGCGGCGAGCATCGCGCCCATCGTCGGGACGGCTCCTTTTTCGGCGAGTTTCTCCGGGTTCCATATGTCGGCGCGGAGGATGGCGCGGGCGCATTGCGTGTACGCCTCGGACACGGAGACGACGATCACAGTTCGTGGAACTTTCCCGGTTGTGGTGAACCGTTCCAAAAGCCCCGGCTCGACGGAGAGCCTCGCCCGACCGTTCACACGAAGCGTGTACGTGATCCCCGGCACGAGAAAAAGAAGCCCGATATTCGGGTTCTCGACGATGTTCCGGAGTGAATCGAGGCGGTTGTTTCCCGCCCGGTCGGGGATGAGAAGAGTCTTCCCATCGTCGGAAATACCGACGAATCCCGGCTCGTCGCCCCTCGGTGAACAATCCGCCCCCGATTCCCCGAAGGTGGCGAGCATGAAGAACGGCGACGCTTCGAGAAACCCCCGGCATCCCTCGTCGAGGAAGTCAATTTGCTTTTTCATCACCATCTCGGAGGGGGCTTCGTAAAATTCCGTGAGTTCCTCGGCGGAGGTTAAAAAGTGGCCGTCCATGATCTCTCCTTGCTTTCGGTTGCTTGCGATATACTCGTTGCATGAGTGAGTCAATGAAGCCGCACCACCCCCTCACCGTCGAGGAGTATTTGGAACTCGAAGAGATCTCGACCGTCAAGCACGAGTATGTGGGCGGTGAGATCCACGCGATGACCGGGGGAAGCTACCGCCACAATACGATCACGGGCAAAATCTTCCGAAAGCTCGCCGACGCGGCGGACGGGACTTCGTGCCGGGTTTATGTGAACGACATGAAGGTGAGGATCGAGGACTCGCCTTTTTATTACCCGGACGTGATGGTCGTCTGCGAACCGCTCGCCTCCGAGAACCCCGTCTTCGAGGACAAGCCGTGCCTCCTCGTCGAGGTCATCTCGCCGTCCACCGAGAAGACCGACCGACGCGAAAAGCTCGCCAACTACCAGCGCATATCCACCTTGAGCGCGTACATCATCGCCGCTCAGGATCGCAAATGGATAACCCACTACGTCCGCGACGAGAGCGGCGTATGGATACGCGGCGACCTCGTCGAGGAAGGACGCATCCCCGTCCCATGCCCGCCGGGGGCGGAGCTTTCGGTCGAGGACATTTACGCGGGCTTGTAGTCCGGCGGCGCTCACGAAGCCGATTCCACCTCCGTTTCCGGGTCGCCATCCACGGCGGCGGCGAGTTGCGGGACGGCTTCTTCGAGGGCGAAGGGGAGACTCAATGGGCTACTGTATCCGAGGGCGCCCGCGAAGTCCGTGGCGAAATCCCCGAAGTACACGATGCGGCCCTCCTCGGCGGAGGCGAGGCTTTGCACGAGTTCGTCCTCTTCCAAAGTCTCGCGGTCAGCTCCGAGGAAGATGAGGACGTCCTCGTCGAGGAGATCCACGCGCTCGCGGCTTATGGGGCCGGTCTCCTCCGGCAGCCGGAGGCCGAGCGAGGTGAAGAGGAGCGTCCGGAGGTCGGATGGCTCGAGGAGTGAGTACTCCCCCTCGAAGGCGAACGTGACCGCCGCCGTCTTTCCTTCGAACTCGGGATGGCTCTCGCGTGCCTCGTCGAAACTCGCCTCGACTTCGGCGACGACTTCCTCCGCCCTCGCCTCCATCCCGAGGGCGCGGCCTGTGATGAGCATTTGCTCTTGCCACGGGGTTCCGCCGTCCTCGTATTCGGCGGGCTGCGCGACGGTCGGGGCGATCTCCGCGAGGAGGTCGTAGTTTTCCTGCGTCATGAACGAGTAAATTCCGAGGATGAGATCCGGTTCCAAAGCCGCGACGGCCTCGAAGTTTATCTCCTCCCCGCCCACAAGCTCCGGCTCCTCTCCGTCAAGTTCCTCCCGCGCCCACGGCCTCGTCTCCTCGGGATACGGTCCGATGAAATCCCTCGCCCCGACGGGAACGACCCCGAGCGCGAGAACGAAATCCGCCTCGTTGAAACCGACGGCGGCGACCCGCTCGACGTTCTCCGGAATCTCCGCCGATCCGAACTTATGCTCGATGGTGCGAGTCCCGCCGGATGAGTTTGTCCCCTCGCCGCCCTCTCCGCCACCGCCGCATCCCCCGAGGAGCATGGCCGCCGCCCCCGCGGCGAGGAAATCTCGGCGCGTGAGGTCGTTGTGTATTTCGGGGATACGCAGTCCCGGCGAGGCTTCGATCCTCTTTCCAAGGTGCTCGGTCGTCTTCTTCATGGCCTTCTCCTTTTCTCGTAGGTTTCCGTGAACGCTGAAAACGGGTCCGGGATGGACGGCGTGTGTGAAATGGACTTATGACGGTGGTGACTGTCGAAGAGGCGAAGAATCATCTCCCCGACGTCCTCTCCGAGGTGGCGAAGGGCGAGGAGGTCGTGATCGAGGGTGAGGGCGGAGAGGTTTTCAGGCTCGTCCGCTCGGAAAAGCCCCCGAAGAAAAAGCGTGGCTTCGTCGGGAGCGGGAAAGGGTGGTTCGTGATGTCGGACGATTTCGACGAGCCGCTCGAAGACTTCGAAGGCGGGTAAAATAGGCTTATGATGCGTGTGGCGACCGAAGAAGCGAAGGAACGCCTCGACGCCCTCCTCGCCCGCGAGGATGGGAGCGCGTTCAAGCTCGTGCCTTCGGAGCCGAAGAAAAAGCGCGGCCTCATCGGGAGCGCGAAGGGGCAAATCTGGATGGCGGGCGACTTCGATGAGATACCCGAAGGCTTCGAAGAATATTTACCGTAGCCTGGCAGGCTCGTGAGTCGCCTCCTCGACACCCACGCTTTTTTGTGGGCCGTCAATGAAAGCCCCCGGCTGAGCCGCCGGGCGCGGGAGGTCGTCGAGGACGGCGGAAACGAACTCTTCCTCAGCGTGGCGAGCTTGTGGGAAATGGCGATCAAATTAAGCACGGGCAAACTCAAGCTCGAACTCCCTTTCATGGAACTCGCGATTCAAAAAACCATCGAGCATGGCATCGGGATAATGGGGGTCGCCGCCACGAGCCTCGACGTGGTTTCGAGGCTCCCATTCCACCACCGCGGCCCTTTCGACCGTCTCATCGTCGCGCAATGCCTCTCCGAGAACATCTCCCTCCTCAGCCGCGACGACGTTTTGGACGGGTATGGGATCGAACGCCTTTGGTGGGATGGAACCCCGCTCCGCCATGAGCGAAGGGCGCCGGGTTCCCGTTGTCGAAACCATTCTCACTCATCTTCCCCTTCGAGGAACTCCCCGGCATGGATGACTTCGAGCGTGTCCGGCTCCTCCTCCGAAGCCATCGCCACATACTCGATGCCCGTCGCGGCGAGTATGCTCCGGATGTCGTCCGGGGAGGCTTCCCGAGGCTCCGGCATGAGCGTGTCCTCGGCCATCCAGTCCGGCATCTCGGTGCCGTACCGTTCCAATGTGTCGAGGTACATCTTCGACTCGGTGAGGTTCCCGATGTGGTCCTCGGCCTTCTCCCTTGACCCGAACACGCACAAAGCCGCCCTCGGGTCTTTCCCGGCGGCGCACAGGAAGAAGTTCCGCGCCTCGCTTTTGAGAACCCACCGTCCGTCCATCAGAGAAGAGCATCCTCGATGTCGTCGAGGACGGAGTCCGCCGCGTATAGTCCGGGGAAGAACCACGCCGTCGAGGTCACGGGATGGACGTTTCCGCTCTCGACGGCCCCGAGGGTTTGCCACAGTTCGTTGTCGCGCAAATTCTCGAAGGCCGCCGCGTCCGTCACGTATACGAAAAGCTCGTCGCCATCCATGTCGGGGATGCGCTCCTCGCTGATCGGGAGCGACGAAAGGTCGTCCTCCGTAAGCTCGAAATCCTGCGGCTCGGGCCGCGCGAAGCCAATGTCCCCGAGCACGAGGCTGCTCGGCGAGACCGTCCCGGAGAGCGAAATGCTCTCCGCGAAGACGTTCACGCTCGACACCACGATGTCCCCGGGATTTCCAAGCTCGGAGCGGAGGCTCTCGATGCGTCCTTCATACTCGGCGACGGCTTCCTCCGCGGCTTCGGGAACGCCGTATATCTCGCCGACGAGTGGGACGATCTCCTCTTTCCACATCGGGTTCGAGTATGTGGCGAGGGCGACGGTCGGGGCGATCTCGGACAATTGCCCGTACACGTTCTCGTCGAAATAAAAGCTGCTTCCGACGATGAGATCCGGGCTGAAAGACGCGAGGCTTTCCAAATTCGGCGCCCCCGCCGGACCGACTTCCTCTATTTCGTCGCCAATGCCTTCGACGCCTTCGAGATACGGCGGAAACGGACCGGGCGCATCCTCGGAGGGAAAGATGGGAGACGCGCCCGCCGGGACGACACCGAGTGCGAGCGTGATGTCGAGGAGGGCGGGGTCGAGAACCATGATCCTCGCGGGACTCTCGGGAACCTCCGTCTCCCCATACTCGTGCCGGACGATCCGCCCCTCCGACGTGCTTTCCTCCCCTCCCTCGGACTCGCCGCACCCCGCCGCGCCGAGGAGAAGGAGACTCCCGGCTCCGACGAGGAACTCGCGCCTCGTTGCCGGACGAACCGCGAATGCCGGGAGCCGGGGGTCGGGAGTGGGGAGTCGGGGTGTTCTCGCCTTTCTTTTCTCGGACGCTCTCGCCTTCCCGCCCGACGGACTTTCTCCGAATTCGGCCAATGCTTCGGCGGCGCGGGTTCCGGCCACATATCTTCCCCGACTTTGCATGCCCGGATAATTCACGGAATCCCTCGAAGGCCGGGGGTCGGGGAAGCGTGAAACGCGACTTTCGATTCGCGGCCCATCGGGCTTCCGCCATTCGAGGGAAGAACCGCATCCCGGCGGACGTTTCGTGGATAGCCCGGGTATGGACGTTCCGCGAACCTCCCCCACCGAGGCGGGCGCCAGCGAGCGGCGAACCTCGCCGCCCCGCGTGGAAATGGTCGTGTCCATTCTCATCTCCTCTCTCGGATAGACGGACTACCCGGTCGTCTCCTCGCCGCCATCCACTATGTACTCGTTCAAATCGTCGATCACGCCGTCGGCGGCGGAGTATCCGATGCCGAGCATCCACACGTCGTCGGAGACTTCGTGGACGTCGCCGTCCTCCACCGCGCCGAGGTTTTGCCAGAGCGGGTCGGTCGTGACGTCGCCGAGGGCGGTCTCGGACTCCTCACCGTATACCGTCGTGAATATGACGTCGCCGTCCATGTCGGGGATCGCCTCCTCGCTCACGTTCATGAGCGCGAAGTCGTCCACATCCTGCGGCTCCGGGCGCGGAAGCCCCGCGTCCTCGAGAACCGTCCCGATGAAAGACTCTTTCTGGTAAATGCGCGTGTCGCCCGCGATGAACCGCACGACGGAGACGGCCGGCGGATTCTCTCCGACCGCGGATTGGAACTCCTCCATGCGACTCTCGTAATCCGCGACCACTTCTTCACCCTCATCCTCCATGCCGAGAGCTTCGGCGTGGACATCGAAGTTCTCGCGCCACGTGACGCCCGTTTCCTCGGTGAAGACGGTCGGGCGATCTGCGACAACTGGTCGTATATCCCCTCGTGGCGGAGGTTGCTCGAGAGGATGAGGTCGGGTTCGAGCGTCGAGATCGTCTCCAAATTCGGCTCCTCGATGGTGCCGACGATCTCGACGCCCTCCACCCCTTCGAGATACGACGGGAAGCCCTCCCCCGGAACCGCCTCGACCGCACCGACGGGCGTCACTCCGAGCGACACCGCGCTGTCAAGCTCCCCCGTGTCGAGCACGACGACCCGCTCCGGCTCCTCCGGCACCTCCGATTCACCCATCGCGTGCTCGACGGTGCGGGTCGCGGATTCCTCGCCGCCGCCGTTCCCCTCCGAGCCTCCCCCGCCCGCTCCACCTCCGCATCCGATGGAGATAGCGAGGATAGTCGCCAATACCGCGCACGTTGACAAAAACTTCTTGATCTCGACCATCCCTTTCGTTGCCATGCTTCCCCCGCTCGTGTATCGTGGCCTTTATGCCGCTTTTGAGAACCATTCCCAACTTTATGAGGAAACATAGACTTTGTGTCCGAGGCCGTCAAGCGCTATGTGATCGTGGTCAATTCGTGGTTCCGCCCGCCAATGGACGGGCGGGGCGATGACGCGCTTTTTCAATTCGCGGTTCATGATGCTCTTCGGACTCGCGGTCGCGGTGGGGGTTCTGTTTTTCTGCATGCTTGCGAGCGTCCGCTTCGGGGCGGCGGAGATCGGGACAAGGGAAGTCATCGAGACCTTCACCGACTACGACGCGAATAGCGAAGAAGATCTCATCATCCGAACGCTTCGGGTGCCGCGGGCGATCATCGCGGCTTTGGTGGGAGCTTCGCTCGCGGTCGCCGGAGCCATCATGCAAGGTTTGACGCGGAACCCGCTCGCCGACCCCGGAATTTTGGGTATCGAGGCGGGGGCCGCCCTCGCGGTCGTCGGGGCGGTGTTTTTGTTCGGTGTCTCGTCGCTGAGTACATACGCACTGTTCGCGTTCCTCGGGGGTGGGATCACGGCGCTTCTCGTATACGGACTCGGCTCGATGGGCCGCGGCGGCATGACCCCGATGAAACTGACCATCGCCGGAGCCGCCTTCACCGCGTTATTGTCGTCTTTGACAACGGCCATGCTCATTTTGAATCAGCAAACTTTGGAGGAGATACGTTTCTGGCTCGCGGGTTCGGTGGCGGGCCGCGACCTCACTTTGCTTCTCCAGGTTTTGCCGTACATCCTCGTCGGCCTCGTGCTTTCGCTCGGGATTTCGCGGCAGGTTACGACGCTTTCGCTCGGTGACGATGTGGCGGCGGGACTCGGGCAGAGGACGGGGTGGGTGAAGGCGATCGCCGCTGTCGCGGTCGTGCTTCTCGCGGGGAGCGCGGTCGCCATCGCCGGGCCGATCGGCTTCGTGGGGCTTGTCATTCCGCACGTCGTCCGCTTCTTCGTCGGCGTGGATTATCGGTGGATCCTCCCGTATTCCATAATCGTCGGCGCGATTCTCCTCGTTTCGGCGGACATCGCCGCGAGGCTCGTCCTCCGTCCGCAGGAAATCCCGGTCGGCATAATGACCGCGCTCGTCGGGGCGCCGTTCTTTATTTATCTCGCCCGGTGGAGGATAAAAAGGTGATCGCCAAACGGTGGAGGGGGAAGAAGAACCTCCGGGGCGGGAAGTTCTCCTTCAAAATAGACATGCGCTCCGTGTTCGTATTCATCGTGCTTTCGGCGCTCGCGCTCGCGGGGATCATCATAAACGTCGGGGTCGGCGAATACCCGATTTCACCCCCCGATGTCGTCCGGACCATTCTCGGCATCGAACTCGCGGACGGAAACTACGACTTCATCGTGAATACGCTCCGGCTTCCCCGCGCCCTCGTCGCCTTCCTCGTCGGACTCGCGCTCGCGCTTTCGGGGGCGATTTTGCAGGGACTCACGCGGAATCCGCTCGCCGCCCCGGACATCATCGGGATAAACGCCGGAGCCGGACTCGCCGCCGTGAGTCTCATCGTCGTGTTTCCTTCGGTGTCGGCGGCGTATATTCCTCCGGCGGCGTTCGTGGGGGCGTGCGTGGTGGCGGCTCTTTTGTATCTCATCGCGTGGCGGGGGAATTCGTCGCCTATCCGGCTCATATTGATCGGCATCGGACTCGGCGCGATAGCCGGGGCATGCACGACGTTCATGATCACGTTCGGGGATATTTATGAGGTGTCGCAAGCCCTCGTGTGGCTGACCGGAAGCGTGTACGGACGCTCGTGGGACGAGGTCGCATCCTTCCTCCCGTGGCTCATAATATTCGTCCCGATAGTAATTTTCTACTCGCGCCATTTGAACACGCTCGGCCTCGGCGACGAGGTCGCCGTCGGACTCGGAAGCCGCGTCGAGAGGCAAAGGGGCCTCCTCATATTTTGCAGCGTCGCCCTCGCGGCCTCGGCTGTGGCGACCGCCGGAACCGTCGGCTTCGTGGCGTTCATCGCGCCGCATATCGCGCGGCAACTCGTCGGGCCGAACCACGGAGGCTTGCTTCCGGTGTCGGCGGTTGTGGGGGGGGCTATAGTGGTTCTCGCGGATCTCATCGGGCGGACTATTTTCGCTCCGATTGAGATACCGTGCGGGATCATCACCTCGATCATCGGCGCGCCATACTTTTTGTATCTCCTTTACCGGAGCAGCCAGGTGAAGTGAGCATTATGGAGGTGGTCGAGAAGAGATCCCCCGCTTTACAAGCCCTCGTAAATCTCCGCGAGGGAGAGTCGCATTTCGGGACATGGGACGGGGAAAGAGCCTGTCTCGAAGTGGGCGGCGCGTCCCCACTCCCCTTCCTCGTCGCGGAAGAAGCGTTCGACGACGGGACGGTTTTGCTCGACGATGAGGTACGCCTTCAAAGTGGGGATGCTTTGATAAAAAGCGAACTTCTCGCGGCGGTCAATGTGTTCGGTGCTCGGGGAGACGACCTCGACGAGAAGGCACGGGTCGGTCTCGAAGTACGCGTCGTCGGACTCGGGGCCGCACACGGCCATGATGTCCGGGTAATAAAAGATATCGTCCTCGATCCGGACTTTCGCGTTCTCGATATACACTCGGCATGGGCCGCCCACCGCTTTATCCGCGAGTCTCCGGTATATGTTTCCCGCGATGCGGTTATGCCGCAAAGTGGGCCGTGTCATCGCGTGAACCACGCCACCGACGAACTCGTGGCGCTCGGTCGCCTCCTTTTCGAGTTCGAGATACTCCTCGACGCTCATGAGGCGGTGAGTTTTCCGGGTTTCGGCCATGAAAGAAGTATAGCCCGGAGTTGCATTGCCGGAAACGGCTTCTTTTTACAAGCCCTCGTAAATGTCCGCGAGCGAGAGTTCCGCTCCCGGCGGGCATGGGGCGGGGAGGCGCCCCTCGCCGTCGGTGAGTTCGGTGCGGTTCCATTTTCCGTTCTCGTCGCGGAAGTGTCGTTCGATACGCCTTTGTTTTTGATCCACGATGAGGTATGCGCCCAAAGTCGGGATCTTCCGGTACGCCGCGAGTTTTTCGAGGCGATCCTTCGATTCCGTCTTCGGGGAGACGACTTCGACGAGGAGGCACGGCGCGTCCTCGAAGTATTCGTCCTCCGGCTCGTCTCCGCACGCGACCATGACATCCGGGTAATAGAAAGGGCCGTCGGGGGTGAGGACTTTCATATCGCTCTGGTAGACGCGGCATGGGCCTCCGCGGGCGGCTATCCAAAGAAGGCTGGAAATATTGTTGGCGATGGAGTTGTGCCTCCGGCCCGCTCCGGTCATCGCATAAAGTACGCCGTTCACGTATTCGTGGCGAACCTCCGAGTCCCTCTCGAGTTCGAGGTACTCCTCGACGCTCATGAGGCCGGATGTCGAAAAGTTTTCCACGGACGAAGTATAGCCCGGTCGAACGACCACGAAAACACCCGATCCCGAAAGGATGCCGCATGAAGAAGACGATGCTCCGCAAAGACCCGACAACCCGATTCGGAGAGGGCGCCCCGATGTATCCGAAACGCCTCGATCCGTATTCCCCGACTATCGAGGACATTTCGAGGGGGGAACCCTCCGTCGAGCCGGAGCGGGTGTCGTGAGCAAGATCGAGACTAAAGACCTCACCCTCGGATACGACGGCGAGGACATAATAAAGGAACTCATAACCGAGATCCCATCCGGCAAAATAACCTCCGTCGTCGGCCCGAACGGATGCGGCAAATCCACACTCCTCCGCTCGATGGCGCGGCTTATGAAGCCCCGTGGCGGAGCCGTATACCTCGACGGAAACGCCATCTCCAAACTCCCGACCCGCGAGGTGGCGAAACGCCTCGGCATACTTCCGCAAAGTCCGGAGGCGCCCGAAGGTCTCACGGTTCGAGAACTCGCCGCTCAAGGTCGGTATCCGCATCAAAGCTGGCTCCAGCAATGGTCGAAGGACGACGAAAGCTCCGTCGAAAAAGCGATGGAGACGACCGGGGTTTTGGATATGGCGGACAGGCCATTGGATACGTTGTCGGGCGGGCAAAGGCAAAGAGCGTGGATCTCAATGGCGCTCGCCCAAGAAACCGAGACGCTTCTTTTGGATGAGCCGACGACGTTTTTGGACATGGCCCATCAACTCGAAGTTTTGCAACTCCTCGAACGCCTCAACGAGGAAGAGGGTCGGACCGTCCTCATGGTTCTCCACGATTTGAACAATGCCTCGCGCTATTCGCACCATATCATCGCCCTCTCCGAAGGGAAGGTGTACCGGGCCGGAACCCCCGCCGAGGTGATGACCGAAGACCTCTTCCGCGAAGTTTTCCACGTCGAGGCGGACATCGTCGCCGACCCGAGGAGCGGCATCCCGTTGTGCATCCCGCACGGCCTCCATTATTCGCCGAACGGCCTCACCCCCGACGAGCGGGAGAGTGGAGCCATATGACCGGCCCCCGCGACGGCTTTTCGACGTTCCCGCTCGCCCCGTCCTTCGAGCGAATGGCGGAGATGAGGGACGAGCTTTATCTTTTCGCCCGCCTCGGAACGCCGGACGGCGATGGATGGGTCTCGATGTCGAGGCTCGCGGAAGACGGGGAGGTCGTCCGCGAGCAGCTTCGGATCATGAAAGAGAAATGGGATCTCGACAACCGGAGCGCCGCCATCGGCGTCGTCGGCGGCCTCGCGTGGCAAGTCGTCGGAGCGGCGCTTTTCGTATACGCGACCGAACGCCGCGTCCCCGACCTTTCGCCGGACAATGTGATGCTCCGCATCGCGGATGGCGGCCTCGCGGAAGCCGCCTTCGTGAGCGGACGCTTCGCCGCTTTGGCGGGCGATTCGGAGGTGGAATCTGCGACTGCGGTATTCGAGGACGGGGATGGGTTGCGGAGCCATTTGAGAGACGGGATCGAAGGGACGATCTCTCCCGTCGTGGACAATGTCCGGGCGGCTATGCGAGTCTCGAAGCGGACGATGTGGAACCGGGCCTCGGATCTCATCGGACAAAGAATGCTCCAGTTCGGCGAGTCCGTCGCGGATAAAGTGTGGTGCGGATACGAGGCGGAGAGGCTCGTGAAAGCGGCTGGCTCGCCGCTCGACGGGGCGACGAGGTTCTTCGTCGTGGAGCATGGTGGGCGGGAGGAGGTTTGCATTGTGCGCGGGTGTTGCTGCCACGGCTACAAAGATCCCGAGCATGGATATTGCGGAACGTGTCCATTGCTTTCGCAGGAAGAGCGGGAACGGATCGCATATCGCGTTCGTTCCGGGAGCCGGGGGAGACGAATATGCCCACCGGGGAATGATGCGGAGTTTGGCCGAGAGTTCCGTTTTTCGGGGCGGGCGGCGAAGAAAGTTAGTT
>Ga0136627_1000575_pt1 | contig 13982 bp, 13 predicted proteins | sample AntDrymUQ4892206_2_FD_104652 | JGI IMG/M metagenome (GOLD analysis project Ga0136627, IMG submission 104652) | Polar desert sand microbial communities from Dry Valleys, Antarctica - metaG UQ489 (22.06) | ecosystem: Environmental > Terrestrial > Soil > Desert | place: Antarctica: Dry Valley... | reverse complement strand
ACTATCGCCAACGACGGCATGTCAGTGACGCCAAAACTGATCAAGGAGATTCGTCAAGCCGACGGTGATCTGACGCGAGCTTCTACCGTAAAGGCCCCGAACGCCGACGCCGATAGCCATCGAGTCATCAGTGCGGAGAACGCACGGGTGATACGTGATGCGATGCGGGGGGTGGTCTCCAAAGAGGGCACCGCGCCGAATGCGGCGGTGAGCGGCTACGACGTAGCGGGCAAGACGGGTACCGGGCTGCGCGTAGTGGACAATAAGTACGTGAAAGGCGATGTAACGTCATTCATCGGAATGGTTCCGGCGCAACAGCCTCGGTATGTGATCAGCGTCTTTGCTCACGTGCCGTCCGGCAGCGGTGGTTCTGTCGCGGCACCGGTGTTCTCGTCCCTGGCAAGCTTTGCGTTGCGCTCCGGCGGCGTTGCCCCCCTCGGGCCGCCAACGCCGATCGGACCGTTGGCGGTGCCGTAGCGCGGTGCCGGTGTCCAACCGAAGGGGTGGCGCAGATCGGGCTTTCTCCGTGGACGGTGGTGCGGCTCAGCCTTCGGCGACGCACCGGTAGGGTCGGACAGCGTGTCAGTCCCGCCTATGCCACGGCCCATCCGGGTGCCCCCGATATCGTTGGTTAAACTGGTCGAACAGTTACCGGAGGCCCCCCTTTCCGTCATCGGCAACGCGACGGAGGCGTTCGTCACCGGTGTTGCCCAAGCCAGTGCCGCCGTTACACCCGGTGACCTGTACCTTGCGTTGCCGGGGGCGCGCACTCACGGCGCAGCCTTTATTACCGACGCGGCGGCGCGCGGTGCCGTGGCCGTGCTCACCGATCCGGTCGGAGCGCGGCGCATAACGGTCGACGCTGCCGAGCTCCCCGTGCTCGTGGTACCGGATCCACGTCAGGTGGCGGGTCCGATCGCCGCGGCGATCTTCGACCGACCGAGCAACAAACTGCGCGTGGTGGGTATCACCGGCACCAACGGAAAAACCACTACCGCGCACCTTACCGATGCCATCCTCCGCGAGCTCGGCGACGAAACCGCGCTGCTGGGTACGGTGCACACCCGCATCGGTGAGCAACTGCTGCCGTCGGTGCGCACCACGCCGGAGGCCACGCAGCTGCAGGCGTTGTTGGCCATCGCGGTAGAGCGCGGTCTCGGCACCGTCGTTATGGAGACGTCCAGCCACGCGCTGGCACTCGGCCGAGTGGAGGGCGTACATTTCACTATCGGCGCGTTCACCAACCTCAGTGTCGACCATCTGGATTTTCACGCCAACCTTGAGGACTACTTCGCCGCGAAGGCCCAGCTCTTCGACGGTCGTTGCGATCAGGAGATCGTGACCGTTGACGACGAGGCCGGTCGGAGGCTGACCAAGCCCGCCACCGTCACCGTCTCTACCGTGGATGCGACCGCGAACTGGACCGCCGGGGAGATCCGAGCAGACGGATACGGCCAACGATTCACGCTGGGCAGCCCCGATGGTCGCTTTCAACCGACCAGGCTCGGGTTGCCGGGGGAGTTCAACGTCAGCAACGGTCTGCTTGCCGTCGCAATCGCGGTGACCCTCGGTGCGGAGCTCACCGATGCTGTCGCAGCCCTCGAGCGCGTACCCGGCGTGCCCGGCCGCATGGAGCACGTGGGAGCCGCGGACCTGCCGATTGCGACCGTGGTCGATTACGCACACACCCCCGACGGCGTGGTAAAGGCCCTAGCGGCACTTCGTGGCGTTACCCGAGGTCGGCTGATCTGCGTGCTGGGCTGCGGTGGTGACCGCGACACCGGAAAACGGCCCTTGACGGGTGCCGCCGCGGCGAGAGGGGCGGACCTTTTCGTCGCGACCGACGATAACCCTCGATCGGAAGCCCCTGAACTGATCCGAGCCGCGATGCTGGCCGGAGCGCGCACGGTAGTCGGCGCCGGGCGGATCGGCGAGGTTGTGGAGATCGGTGATCGAGCCGAGGCCATCGACTACGCGGTGCGTGCCGCCGTGCCCGGTGACACGGTTGCGGTACTGGGCAAAGGTCATGAGCAAGGACAGGAGATCGCCGGAGTGAACTACCCGTTCGACGACCGTGAAGTGCTGACCAAGGTCTTGATGGAGGTGTACGGGTGATAGCTCTCTCGCTGGATGAGATCGCAGCGATCACCGGCGGTGAACTCCATGACCTGGACCCGACCGACTCCACGCCTGCCGCGAGCGCCACGCTTATCACTAGCGCCACGCTTGTCACCGGCACCGTGGAGTTCGATTCGCGTCGGATCGGCCCCGGTGGGCTCTTCGTGGCTCTTGCCGGTGAGCACGTCGACGGGTCCGGCTTCGCCGCCGCCGCAACCCACGCCGGGGCGGTCGCCACGTTGGCTTCCCGGCCTGTTGGCACGCCCGCAATCGTGGTCGAGAACGTGTTGACCGCGCTAGGTACGCTTGCTCGCGCGGTGATCGACCGCCTCCCCGATCTCACGGTCATCGGAATCACCGGATCGTCGGGTAAAACCTCCACCAAAGACCTGCTGGCTCAGCTCATGGAGCCGTTGGGGCCTACGGTAGCGCCGCCGGGCTCGTTCAACAACGAACTGGGCCACCCTTACACCGTGCTGCGGTGCGATGAGCGGACGCGTTTTCTGGTGCTAGAGAAAAGCTCGCGTGGTATAGGCCATATCCGCTGGCTCACACAGGTGGCGCCGCCGCGCATCGGTGTGGTGTTGAACGTGGGCGCCGCGCACGTGGGGGAGTTCGGCTCCGTCGAGGCCACGGCCAAGGCCAAGGGCGAGCTGGTGGAGGCGCTCCCACCCGCGGCCGATGCTAACGGTACGGCTAGTGGCGGTGCCGGTGGTGTCGCCGTGCTCAACGCCGACGATCCCGCCGTAGAGGCCATGGCCGGCCGTACCAGCGCTCGCGTCGTCCGTTACGGCATGCGGCAGACCGCTGACTCCGCCACCCAACCCGACGTTCGGGCTACCAATGTGGTGCTCGATCCGGCAGGTCGGGCCTCATTCACGCTGTACACGCCGGACGGTAGTGCTGATGTCACGCTCGGACTTCACGGTGAGCACCACGTCGCCAACGCCCTCGCCTGCGCGGCCGTCGCAACCGAGCTGGGTGTTGATCCCGACCAGATCGCTCAAGGGTTAAGCAGAGCGCGGCCCCGCTCACCGGGACGGATGCAGGTAAGCGTCCGCGAGGACGGCGTTACGGTCATCGACGACAGCTACAACGCCAACCCTGACTCGATGCGCGCCGGCATACGCGCGCTCGCCGCCATGGTGTGCTCCGGCCGGCGGTGGGCCGTGCTGGGGTATATGGCCGAACTCGGTCATGCCGAACGCGCTGAGCACGCCGCTGTGGGCTACGCCGTGGCGCAGCTGGGGATTGATGAACTGCTGGTCGTAGGGGATGTCGGAGAAGACATAGCCACTGAGATCCATACCGCCGCCACGGCCCGGACCGGCGCCTGGCAGGGTAGTTCGCGGTTGGTGCCCGACGCCGATGCCGCACTGCGAACGTTACGAGAGCGGCTCACCCCTGGCGATACGGTGTTAGTGAAGGCTTCTCACTCCGTCGGGCTCGATCGGGTGGCGCTAGGTCTTCTAGAGTCGGACGGTCTTCTAAAATCGGACCGTCTTGAGAATCGGATCATGAACAAGGAGGGCACCGCGTGAGATCGGTGCTCGCTGCCAGCATGGTCGCGTTCTTGGTGTCGATCTTCGGTACTCCGCTGGCCATTAAATATTTACAACGGTTGCGGATCGGTCAAGAGATCCGCACCGAAGGCCCGGCGCATCACCAATCCAAGGCGGGTACGCCCACCATGGGCGGCATCGTGTTCATCCTGGCGGTCCTGGTAGCTTACGGTGTCGCACAGCTATTGGTGATCAACCAGCCCGGTCGAGGGTTCACAGTCACCGCGTTGGTGGTGTTGGGACTGTTCGTCGGCATGGGGGCGGTGGGCTTCCTCGACGACTACATCAAGGTGCGACACCGCCGTAGCTTGGGACTGAACAAACGAGGGAAACTAGTCGGTCAGATTCTGGTTGCGGCAGTCTTCGCGGTCCTGGCGCTGCAGTTTCCCAACGACCGCAATCAGCATGTGGGCTCGCTGAATCTTTCGTTCATCCGCGATATCGACTGGGCGCACATCGGGACCGCGGGTGCGGCGGCGCTGTTCGCGTTCGTCGTGATCGCCACCGCCAACGGGGTGAACCTCACCGACGGGCTCGACGGCCTGGCGACCGGCAGTTCGGTGATGGTGCTAGGTGGGTACTTCCTGATCGGCCTGTGGCAGTACCGGCACACCTGCGGTGTCGGTCCTCCCGGCTACTGCTACGAGGTGCGCGACCCGCTGGACATTGCGCTGATCGCCGCCGCCGGTGCCGGTGCTTGCTTCGGTTTCCTATGGTGGAACGCCTCCCCGGCGCGCATCTTCATGGGGGACACCGGGGCGCTGGCGCTCGGCGGGCTCATCGGCGGCTTAGCTATGGCCACCCACACCACCCTGCTGTTACCCCTGCTGGGTTTGCTGTTCGTGATCGTGACGCTATCGGTGATAATCCAGATTGGTTCGTTCAAACTCACCGGTAAACGTGTCTTCCGGATGGCGCCGCTGCAGCATCACTTCGAGCTGGCGGGGTGGAGCGAGGTGAACGTCGTGATTCGGTTTTGGATCATCTCCGGAATCGGCGTCGCCGCCGGGCTGGGCATTTTCTACAGTGACTACCTGGGAGTGCTATAACCGTGGCCGGCTATGGCCGTGCCGCGTCGTTGGATATGTTCGCAGCTACGTCGGTCGGGGTAACGCATTCGCCGAAGCGGTCCGCGTGCTGTAGCGGAGTAGTCAGCTCGGGTTGGAGTCAGCTCCAGTGCTCGGGGCGGTACAGGGTAATTCCGCTCGATGTTGTCGCTGCCGGTGGCAGTTGTGCTTGGCGGATTTTGTCGACACCGATAGATAAGAAACCGTCCGCTGTGCGTCGTAGCTCAGCTGAATGTCTTCCTGGTGGGAAAGCTGCGACAATCCGTTTCTGTGGACAGAGCCGCTTCACGGCGCGAATGCCCGGGCAGAGGTCGCTGTCTGCGGAGAGCACCAAGGCGGTGTCATACCGATCCTGTACTGCGTCCTCGACCAGCGCAACGGCGATATTGACATCGGTCTCTTTCTCCTCATAGCTGATCCAGGTAGCTTTGCAGCGCCGGCACCAGCAGCTTTTCTCCTGGAAGCGGCCATCGACAACAGTCACGAGTGGACAGTGTTGGTGTAAGGTGTCTAGATAATCGTCTTGGCGTTGCTTGCTCTCTGGCTGGTTCCGCACTCGGGCAGTGAAGTAGGTGGCCTGCTCCAGAGCTTGACCAGTGCGGAGCAAGCTTGTGCTGAGTGCTTGTAGATCAAGCCAGAGGTACTTCCGCCCGTACTTGGCTTTTAGCCCGAAGTACAGGTTGAAACCGTAGATGTACACGGCAACCCGAGTCACATCTACTCCTTCTGGCAGTTGGTGCGTTCGTAATGTACAGTGAGCTAGTACCCCGCCAGGGTGAGTAACCCTGGCCCGACGGCCCCGGTAACGGGGCCGTCTCTTTGTGTGGCGGCTACCATCCTGCGAGTATCACCTGTCGGTGTGACATCGCCCGCGGCGATAACCGATCAACGACCCTCACGGTGGTGCGCTGTGGGGGCGGTCCGCGCGCTATAGCGGGCTTCACGGCAACGCTTACGCGGCTGGTTCGCGGCAAGCAAGCCCTTTTGTTGAGCGCTTGGTCTACGATATTCACATGGTCCAAATTCACATGGGCCAACCTGTGTACGCCTATGAGGATGCTGCGGACCTTGAACTGAGCGCTCCGTGGGAACGTGCTATCGACACTGCCAGTCATGGGCAGGTCGCGTGGCTTACCGAACACCACCAGCGTGTGTTCGCGCTGCTGCCGGCAGAGCTTGCCGCTGCGGCGCTGGATGCGCTGGATGACGCGGGTGACCGAGCTGCGCTAGCGGCGGCTCGTGCTAGACGCGCTGCTGGCGAGCGTGGTATTCCGCTCGAACACATCGAGGCAGAGATCGCCGCTGACGAACGGGCCATGCAAGCGTGAGTGACCGGCCCTATCAGGTGGAATTCGACTCCGCCGCGCGTAAGCAACTCCGCGGACTTGATGTCCGAGCGCAGCGGTGTGACATCACCGGCGGTGACGCTAGGTAGTAGATCTGCTTATTTCAGTACGTTATGACCGAGCGGCAATTTTTCGAAAATGTTCCTGCAGGTCTACTTTCTCTCGCATAACGCAGAAAGTGTTTCCCTCCGGATCTGCCATAATCTGCCACCAGGTCTTCCCGTCGCTGGTCGGCTCATCGATGCGTGTGCCACCCGCCTCGACCAATCGGTCGATCAGCGACGGCGCATCTGGGGCGTATACGTCTATATGAATGCGGTTTTTGTTCCTGGGCTGCTCAGGCACGCGTTGCAGGAACACTATGGGTCCGTCGCTGTCCTTGGCCGGTATTAGGTTCAGGTAAGGTGCTCCATCCCCGCTGCCTCGCCGATATCCCAGCGCCAACTGCCAGAAAGAGGCCAATAGTTCCACGTCATTGGCGTCGATGCAGATTTCGATGCGCATGGCGCCCCACCCGCCCCTTTCGTCTCGTGCCGTGCGAAGGGATGTACCCGGCGGCCATCAAGCTATCGCAGATCAGGTAGTCGCGCGATCGGCCGTGGATGAGTTGCCAGCCAAGCCTCGCCATAGATGGGTGTTCTCCTACTAGGCAAACCCCCCGCCTAGCTGTTCGCTATAGGTGCGGTGTGATGCGCGGTGACGGTTGCCATCGTGGCGCGACACGCCTGGTGATATCCCGGCTTGACGCCGGCAAGCAGCGATCATGGAGTGGTGGCCGTAGTCGAAGCGAACGTAGCCGGCACGGGTGGTGTTGTCGCGATCGTACAGGGGCTGCTGCGACGTCCGTTGGCGTCGTTTTATCTCTTACTCGGCAGCGCCACCCTGTTACTGGCCATCGGGCTGGTCATGGTGCTCTCGGCCTCGAGCATCGATTCCATCGTAGAAAACGGCAGCGCATTCACTGTCTTCCTGGAGCAGGCAACCTCCGCCGGAGTGGGTCTGGCGGCATTTGGGGTCGCGCTGGTGATGCGTCCGCTCTGGTTTCGCTGGTTGGCCTATCCGCTACTACTGATTTCCACCGCGCTGCTGACGTTGCTGTGGTTGCGACCGAGTGTGGCCGTGGGTCGCGAGGCGCTCTGGATTCAGGTAGGGCCGGTGACGGTGCAACCGTCGGAGATCGCCAAGCTTGCGCTGGTGCTCTGGGGCGCCGATGTGCTGATACGTAAACGCTCGCTGCTGGCGCAGTGGCGCCAGCTCGCCATCCCGTTATTACCGGTGTCGGGCACGTTGCTGTTACTGGTGGGTTATAACGACCTAGGCACCATGATCTGCCTGCTGATTTTACTCTGCGGGCTGCTCTGGGTTTCGGGCGTACGATTTAGAGCGTTACTGGGTCTGGCCGCGGCCGCATCGGGTGTCGTGATGCTGCTGATCACAGCCCAGCCACACCGCCTGGAACGGATCACCAGTTACCTCAACCCCTTCGCCGATGAACAGAACACGGGACACCAAGCGGTACAAGGGCTCTACGCCCTTTCCACCGGCGGGCTCTGGGGAGTTGGGCTGGGACAGTCGCGAAGTAAATGGGAATACGTGCCCGAAGCGCACAACGACTTCATCTTCGCCATCATCGGTGAGGAACTCGGTTTGATCGGCTGTGTGGTGGTGATAGCGCTCTACGCCGTGCTGACCTATACAGCCATGCGAATCGCGCGCCGCATCGATGACCAGTACTGTCGCCTAGTGGCCGCCACCTGTGCCATCTGGCTCGCCGGCCAGGCATTCATCAACATGGGTGCGGTGGTGGGTATCCTGCCGATCACGGGCATCCCGCTACCGTTGATCTCGGCGGGTGGCAGCTCCCTGGTGATCACCATGTTCACCATCGGAATGCTCGCTACCTTTGCGCGTGCGGAGCCCGCGGCAGCGACCACGCTGCGTACCCGTGGCCGGAGCCGGTGGGGCAAGATGTGGGCCGTGCCGCCGTCCCCGGTTCGGGCTCAGCAGTTGGATCCAGCCGCGCCTGGCCGATAGCTTCGGCCCCTCGACAGGGTTCAGCTACCAAGCAGCCGTCTGGAGATCCATCGTGAGTGCCCCTGACCCGACAAGCCTTGACCCGAAGAGCTTTGACCCGACAAGTTCCGGCGGGGTAAGCCACTCCCGCGGCCTGGGTTCGGTCGTGCTCGCTGGCGGCGGTACGGGGGGGCATATCGAGCCGGCCCTGGCGCTGGCGCAGTGTCTTCGGCGCCATGATTCAGGCATTCGGGTCACCTGTCTGGGCACCCCCAAGGGGCTCGAGTCACAGCTCATTCCCCGTCGTGGTTGGGATTTGCGGCTGGTTCCGGCGTACCCGTTGCCTAGGCGTCCCGGAGTCGACCTGCTGCGGACTCCGGGACGAATCGCGACGAGTGTACGCGCGGTGCGAGAGGTCCTCGACGACGTGGCGGCCGATGTGGTCGTCGGTTTCGGCGGCTACGTAGCCGTTCCGGCGTACTTGGCTGCCTGGCGCAGCCGTACTCCGATGGTGGTGCATGAAGTCAACAATCCGGCCGGAATCGCCAACCGGCTGGGGGCGCGGCTGACCAGCTACATCGCGCTCGGCGGAGCACATGTCGGGCTGCGACGGGGTGAGGTCGTCGGGGTGCCGCTACGACCGGAGATCTCCGGTTTGAACCGGCAACAGGACCGCGCGCAAGCCCGCAGGCAATTCGGACTCGACCCCGATCGGCCGACGCTGCTGGTTTTCGGGGGCTCGCAGGGGGCGCGTTCGCTCAACAACGCGGTCGCGGCGGCCGTGCCTGAATTCGGCGCGGCGGGCGTGCAGGTGCTGCACGTGATAGGTGCCCGCAACAACCCGGAGCAGCTGCCCGGCCGAGCTCTTAAGGATCAAGCTCCTAAAGGGCAAGGTGCCCCGTACGTCACGCTGAATTACATCGAGGCCATGGACGTCGCCTACAACGCCGCCGACCTGGCGCTGTGCCGCTCGGGAGCGCTGACGTGCGCGGAGTTAGCGGCGGTAGGCCTTCCTGCGGTATACGTTCCGTTGCCGTGGGGCAACGGCGAGCAGCGTCGCAACGCCCTTCCCGTCGTAGATGCCGGCGGTGGTCTGTTGACCGACGATGCGGTGCTATCGCCGCAATGGTTGATCGAACACGTGATACCGCTGTTAGTCGACTCCGTGGCCTTGGCGAGAATGAGTGGTGCCGCGGCAAACCACGGTCGGCGCGACGGAGACGAAGCGCTGCGCGCCATGGTCTATCGGGCCTTCACCTCCAAGGAGCGCACTCCACATGCTCGTTGAGACCACGAACGACCTCACCGACCTCACCGCTGAAGATCTCGGTCGGGTGCACGTCATCGGCATCGGTGGTGTCGGCATGAACGGCTTAGCACGATTACTGCTGACTCGGGGTATTGAGGTTTCCGGCAGCGACATACGCGAGTGGCCGCCCATAGCGGCGCTGCGGGCGTTGGGAGCCCAGGTCACCATCGGTCACGACGAGCGGCTGCTCGACGGCGTTGACACCGTGATGTACTCCACCGCGATCACCGACGACAACATCGAACTTGCCGCCGCCCGTCGGCGGGGCCTTCGAGTGCTGCATCGCGCCGAGGCATTAGTAACGGCCATGACTGGGCGGACCGTGGTCGCCGTCGCCGGCACTAACGGCAAAACCACTACAACGTCCATGGTGACTACTATTTTGCAGCACACCGGCTATGACCCTTCCTTCGTCATCGGCGGCGAGATGGCAGAGGTCGGTTCCAGTGCGCACCATGGCACCGGAGACCATTTCGTGGTGGAGGCCGACGAGAGCGACAAGACGTTTCTGTTGTATCACCCCGATATCGCCCTTGTGACCAATGTGGAAGCCGACCACATGGACACCTACGGTGATCTGGCGGGGGTCGAGGAAGGCTTTGCGCAGTTCACCGACTGCATTACCCCCGGTGGGTTGCTGATCGCCTGCGCCGACGATCCCGGCGCGAGGCGGCTTGCGACATACGCCGGCGGCAAAGACATTTCGGTGGCGACTTACGGCACTAGCGCCGATGCCGATCTCCGGCTGGTAGATCTGGTCAGTGGAATCACCGGCACCGGCTATACGGCGGTAGCAGACGGGCAGGTAGTGGGCTCGGTACGAATCGAGGTGCCCGGTCGTCATATCGCGCTCAATTCCGGCGCCGCGTTGTTGGCCGCGCTGCGCTTGGGAGTACCCGCGCCCGATGCCATCGCTGCACTGGGCCAGTACCGGGGGGTGCGGCGTCGCTTCGAACTTAAGGGCACGGCCGCAGGGGTGCGGGTCTACGACGACTACGCCTACCATCCGTCCTCGATGGCAGCGCAACTTTCCACGGTGCGTGAGGTCACCGGAACCGGGCGACTCATCGTGGTCTTTCAGCCCTACCGGCTTTATCGCACCAACGCGTTTCTGCCGGAGATCGCGCAGGCATTGCGCGCGGCCGACGACGTGATCGTGATGGAGGTGTACGCCCCCAGCGAGGAACGAGGGCCCGGCGAGGGCGGGGCCGCGCTCACTCGTGAGGTACTCCACCCTGCGGGTAACGTAACGTCACCCATTCCCACGGTGGTCTTCGAACCATCCTGGTCGGGGGTGCCTCGGTTAGTGGCCGAACGGGCGAACAGCGGCGATCTGGTGCTCACGATGGGTGCGCCCCCGATAGTGATGATGGGCGATGAGATCCTGGCAGAGCTTGTCAAGAGCAACGACGTGACGGGCAATGTTGTGGAGGCGGCGTTGGGGGATATCGGCAATGAGTGAGTCTCCGTCGCCCACGCCACCCCAGTCCCCCCAACCGCGGTCCGCCTCGTCGCGGCCTGCTCGATCGCGGCGTAGGCCGGCGCGGACCGCGCTGCGACGGTCCTGGCGCTTGGTGCGAGGGGAACGACGTGGCCCCGTATCTCGGTTGTTAAGCCGCCCTGTCACGCTGCGCGTAGGCTCGCGTCGTCGCCAGCTCACTGTGGGAACGCTCAGCGTAATCGTGATAGTTCTGGTACTTGTGGTGGGTAGCGGGGTGGTGTTTGCAACACCGCTGTTGGGGGCGCGCTCAGTACAGGTGCTGGGCGCCGAGAAGCTGACTACCGACAAGGTTCGCCGTGCTGCCGATATCGAAGCCGGTACCCCGTTGGCGCGGCTGGACACCGGGAAGATCGAATCCAGGGTGCACGCGTTGCCCGAGGTGGCAAAAGTAGCAGTGGTACGTGCCTGGCCCGCGACCGTACGGATCAAGCTGACCGAACGTCGCCCCGCAGCCGTAGCGCAGCGGAGCGACCAATTCGTCGTCATCGACACACTAGGAGTGCCGTATCGGGTTACGAAACAACGTCCGGCGAAACTTCCACTGATTAAAGTCGACGACGCCGATGTTCTTGCTATTCCTGATTTTGCGATCGATCCGAAACCGTTAAGAAATAAAACATTGATCGCGTCGGTACGAGTTGTTAAAGCCCTCACACCCGCGCTTTCCGAAAAACTCCTACATATCACCGCGCCGGATCCACATCGGATCAGCTTGCAACTCGATGGCGGCCGTAGCGTATTCTGGGGTGCGGCGGACGATCCTACAGAAAATGTTCGTAAAGCCGCCGCGGCGACCGCGCTCCTGAGCAGATCAGGGCGAACGCTCGATGTAAGTACCCCCGGAGTCGTCAGCATCCGATAACTGCACTGTCCGCTGAACGGTTTGACGGCACTATTTAGTGGATGTGACACATCGACGACGGACACGCCGATGCCGTTACTTGAATAGTTCGGATGATCACATACCGTCGGAATAGTTGATTTGCAATAACTGTAAGCCTCAACTAGAGGGTTACTAATTTGATCGGCGCTATCGGTCTCGATGGCCGCTCTCGATCTGAAAGGCGGAACCGGCTATGACACCTCCGCATAATTATCTGGCGGTCATCAAAGTCGTCGGAATTGGTGGCGGTGGCGTAAACGCGGTCAACCGCATGATCGAAGTGGGGCTTAAAGGCGTTGAGTTCATCGCGATCAACACCGATGCCCAAGCGCTGTTGATGAGCGATGCCGATGTCAAGCTCGACGTCGGCCGTGAACTCACGCGTGGTCTGGGTGCGGGCGCCAGTCCCGAGATCGGGAAGAAAGCCGCCGAAGATCACCGCGACGAGATCGAAGAAGTCATCAAGGGCGCGGACATGGTCTTCGTCACCGCGGGTGAGGGGGGCGGTACCGGCACCGGCGGGGCTCCCGTGATCGCGAGCATCGCTCGTAGCCTGGGAGCGCTCACCATCGGTGTTGTCACCCGCCCCTTCGGCTTCGAGGGTCGCCGCCGACAGCGGCAGGCCGATTCCGGTGTCGAGGAACTGCGTGCCGAATGTGACACCCTGATCGTGATCCCCAACGACCGGTTGCTTGCGGTAGGAGATCGGCAGATCTCAATGATGGACGCCTTCCGGATGGCCGACCAGGTGTTGCTCTCAGGTGTGCAGGGCATCACCGACCTGATTACCACACCGGGCCTGATCAACTTGGACTTCGCGGATGTGAAGAGCGTGATGTGCGGCGCGGGCACCGCCCTGATGGGGATCGGTAGCGCTCGGGGGGAGAACCGTGCGATAGAGGCCGCCGAGGCCGCTATCGCCAGTCCGCTGCTGGAAGCCAGCATGGAAGGTGCGCACGGGGTGCTGCTGTCCATCGCAGGTGGTTCCGAGCTGGGTCTGTTCGAAATCAACGAGGCCGCCTCACTGGTCAGCGACGCCGCTCACTCCGATGCCAATATCATCTTCGGCACCGTGATCGACGACTCGCTCGGTGATGAGGTCCGCGTCACCGTGATCGCCGCCGGTTTCGACGCGGGCGAGCCCACGTATTGCGCAGCTGGGCGGCGTACCGAGCCCGTTCCGACTAGCTCGCTGGACAGTGAAGAAGCTTCCGAATCGATCCGGCCTCGCCGCGTCGTGCTCGATGATGTGGACGTCCCGGATTTCCTCAAAGGCAGCGGCTGAGTTTGGTGTCGCGAGGCCGTTTTCTTCGAAAACGTCCCGGCGGGGTAGGGTTTCACGACGTTTCTCCGAAAACGTCGTGGGGGAGGATGCGAGGAGCATATGCGCTGGGGAAATGTAGAGATTCGACCGCTAGGCGGCGGGCTAGGATGTCTGGGAATGATCCTGATCTCAGTCCTTGCTTCGATCGTGCTGACGGTACTGCTTAACGTTTTACTCAACTGATGGTTGACCCCGACCGAGCTCGCTGACGCTCCCTCGCTTATCGGACTCTACCCATGCTCCCGATGAGCTTCGCCCATCGGGCCTGCGGTGTTTCAGCTTCCGGTGTAGAGACGTTCACAGCTCACCAGTACGGTGTCGCCGGCTCCAGAGACTGCTTCAAGCTCGGGCGTGAACCCAGCAGCGCTGATAGCTAGCAGCTTTGTGTCGGCTGCTTGTATATCGGTGCGGTTTCGCAGAATCTCACGAATATGCTCCAGGCGGGCTATGTGCTTAAGGCCGATCCTCTCGCCCCATTTCGCCTCCCCGATCGCGAGCAGGCGACGCTGACCACCGGGTGTGGATTGCAATACAGCAACATCGACCTGGTGGCTTTGTCTATTCTTCGCATCATTGACTATTCCTGCCTCCACTTGTGTGGCGTGACCGCCGAGAGTGGTCGTAGCAGCATAATGTCGCACCCAGGCTCGAGCCACGTGCTCGAAGTGGGATCCCAGCACTGTGGCCGAAAATCGACCGCGGGAGCGGTTCCACACGCTGGCGGCGTTTCCCGGTCGCTCCAGTAGCGCCCATTCTGGCCGCATGATCGCGTGATAGAACGTCACAAGTGGTTCAGCGATCTGAAAATAACTTCGGCCGCCGCGGAAAGCGTCGCTGACGCGCAGCAGGAAACCTGCGT
>Ga0136627_1000574_pt1 | contig 13986 bp, 10 predicted proteins | sample AntDrymUQ4892206_2_FD_104652 | JGI IMG/M metagenome (GOLD analysis project Ga0136627, IMG submission 104652) | Polar desert sand microbial communities from Dry Valleys, Antarctica - metaG UQ489 (22.06) | ecosystem: Environmental > Terrestrial > Soil > Desert | place: Antarctica: Dry Valley... | reverse complement strand
CTGAAGCCCGAGAAGGACGGCCTCTTCTGCGAGCGCATCTTCGGTCCGACGAAGGACTGGGAGTGCTACTGCGGCAAGTACAAGCGCGTCCGCTACAAGGGCATCGTCTGCGAGCGCTGCGGCGTCGAGGTCACGCGCTCGAAGGTCCGCCGCGAGCGCATGGGTCACATCGACCTCGCCGCTCCGGTCAGCCACATCTGGTTCTTCAAGGGCGTCCCGTCGCGCATCGGCTACCTGCTCGACATGGCTCCCAAGGAGCTCGAGAAGGTCCTGTACTTCGCGGCGTCGATCGTGACGTGGGTCGACGACGAGGCGCGCGAGCGCGACACCGCCGACCTCGAGGTCAAGGTCAACGAGGTGCTGGACTCCTACGCCGCCGAGCGCGAGGAGCGCGTGCTCGAGCTCTCCGAGCAGCAGGCGCGCCGCGAGGCCTACCTGCAATCCGCCAGCCAGAAGGACTTCGACGACGAGGACCACATGTGGGCCGAGGCGCTGGACGTCGACATCGCCAAGCTCGACGACGACGAGCGCGCGAAGCTGCTCAAGGAGCTGCGCAAGAGCTTCGAGGCCGACATCTCCGACACCGAGGCGTACATCGAGGACGCCGCCGAGCGGATGCGCCAGGTGTGGGAGCTGTTCAAGGACATGGACTCCAAGCGCATCGAGCACGACGAGACGATCTTCCGCGAGCTCAAGGAGCGCTTCGGCTCGCCGTACGGCTTCGGCGAGTACTTCCGCGGCGGCATGGGCGCCGAGGCGATCCGCGACCTGCTGCAGCAGGTCGACCTCGAGGAGGAGGCCGAGGAGCTCGGCGAGCTCGTGCGCACCGCCAAGGGCCAGAAGCAGGCCCGCTCGGTCAAGCGCCTGAAGGTCGTGTCGGCATTCATCTCCTCGGGCAACCGCCCGGAGCAGATGGTGCTCGAGGCCGTTCCCGTGATCCCGCCCGAGCTGCGCCCGATGGTTCAGCTGGATGGCGGGCGCTTCGCGACGTCCGACCTCAACGACCTCTACCGCCGCGTCATCAACCGCAACAACCGCCTCAAGCGGCTGCTGGACCTCGGCGCGCCGGAGATCATCGTCAACAACGAGAAGCGGATGCTCCAGGAGGCCGTCGACGCGCTGTTTGACAACGGCCGCCGCGGGCGTCCGGTGACCGGCCCGGGCAACCGCCCGCTGAAGTCGCTGAGCGACATGCTCAAGGGCAAGCAGGGCCGCTTCCGCCAGAACCTGCTCGGCAAGCGCGTGGACTACTCCGGACGCTCGGTGATCGTGGCGGGCCCGTACCTCAAGCTGCACCAGTGCGGGCTGCCCAAGCTCATGGCGCTGGAGCTCTTCAAGCCGTTCATCATGGCCCAGCTCGTCGAGCGCAAGGCCGCGCAGAACATCAAGGCCGCCAAGAAGATGGTCGACTCGATGATCCCCGAGGTCTGGGATGTCCTCGAGCAGGTCATCCACGAGCACCCGGTGCTGCTCAACCGCGCGCCGACGCTGCACCGCCTGGGCATCCAGGCGTTCGAGCCCGTGCTCGTCGAGGGCAAGGCGATCCAGGTGCACCCGCTCGTCTGTCACGCGTTCAACGCGGACTTCGACGGCGACCAGATGGCCGTCCACCTGCCGCTGTCGGCCGAGGCGCAGGCCGAGGCGCGGATCCTCATGCTGTCCTCCAACAACATCCTCTCCCCGGCCCACGGCCAGCCGCTGGCGACGCCGACCCAGGACATGATCCTCGGCGCCTACTACCTGACCTACGGCCCGGAGGCCGACGAGCTCTCACAGGTCGACCGCGCGACGCACGAGCCGCGTCCGCACTGCTTCCGCACGGCGCAGGAGGCCGAGCTGTCCTACGAGCTTCAGGGCGTCAAGCTGCACGACCTGGCGGAGTTCCGCCCACCCGGACGCGAGGGCGGTCACGTCCTGACGACCGTCGGACGGATCATCTACAACGACCGCATCGAGCGGGCGCTGGTCGAGGCGATGGGCGACGAGTTCGACCCGACGCAGTACGACTTCGTCAACAAGTCGATGAAGAAGCGCGACACGACCGAGCTCGTCGACGCGCTCGTGCAAACCTACGGCGCGACGACGATCTCCCAGGTCCTGGACGCCTTCAAGGACCTCGGCTTCGAGTTCGCGACGAAGGCCGGCATCACGATCTCCAAGAACGACGTCGTGATCCCGCCGTCCAAGGGCGAGATCGTGAAGTCCTACGAGGACAAGGTCGCCGAGCTGACCAGCCAGTACGACATGGGCCTGATCACCCAGGAGGAGCGCCACGAGGCCGTCGTCGAGCAGTGGAACGCCTGCACCGAGGAGGTCGCGGAGGCGATGACCGTCAACCTCGACGTCCTCAACCCGATCTACATGATGGCCAACTCGGGCGCGCGCGGATCCTTCAAGCAGATCCGCCAGCTCGCCGGGATGCGCGGCCTGATGGCCAACCCGAAGGGCGAGATCATCGAGCGTCCCGTGAAGGCGAACTTCATGGAGGGGCTGGACGTGCTCGAGTACTTCACCTCGACGCACGGCGCGCGCAAGGGCCTGGCCGACACGGCGCTGCGCACCGCGGACTCCGGCTACCTGACCCGCCGGCTGGTCGACGTGGCGCAGGACGTCATCATCCGCGAGCCCGACTGCGGCACCGAGTCGCACATCGAGCTGGCGCTGTTCAAGGAGTCCGGCGATCTCAACGACAACGTGCTCGGGCGCTACGCCGCGTTCGACATCGCGACCAAGCGCAATCGCGTGATCGTCGAGCAGGGCCGGCAGATCGACCGCGCGGAGCTCGCCGACATCCTCGAGTCCGCGGCGGCCGAGCAGCTGAAGACCGATCGCCGCGGGATCGTGAAGATCGCGGTGCGCTCGGTCCTGAAGTGCGAGGCCACCAGCGGCGTGTGCCAGGCGTGCTACGGGCGCTCGATGGCGTCGGGTAAGACCGCGCAGATCGGCGATGCGGTCGGGATCATCGCCGCGCAGTCGATCGGCGAGCCCGGCACCCAGCTGACGATGCGCACGTTCCACACCGGCGGCGTCGCCGGCGCGGACATCACGCACGGCCTGCCGCGCGTCGTCGAGCTGTTCGAGGCGCGCAAGCCCAAGGGGCTGGCGAAGATCGCCGAGCAGGACGGCACGGTCACCCTCGAGGAGACCGACAAGGCGCTGACCGTCGTCATCACCGACGATGCCGGCGAGGAGCACCGCCACGCCTTCCCGCGGCGCACGCGCGTGTTCGTGGAGTCCGGTCAGCGCGTCGAGGCCGGCACACAGCTCAACGAGGGGTCGGTGTACCCGCACGAGCTGCTGGCGATCCGCGGGCGCACGGAGACCGAGCAGTACCTCGTCAAGGAGGTGCAGGAGGTCTACGTGTCCCAGGGCGTGGACATCAACGACAAGCACATCGAGCTGATCGCCCGCCAGATGCTCAAGAAGGTGCGCGTCGATCAGAAGGGCGACACCGAGTACCTGCCGGGGCAGTTCGTCGATCGCTTCGAGTTCGCCAAGGTCAACGGCGCGATCATCGCCAAGGGCGGCGAGGCCGCCCAGTTCGAGGACATCATCCTCGGCATCACCAAGGCCTCGCTGAACACCGACTCGTTCCTGTCGGCGGCCTCCTTCCAGGAGACGACGAAGGTGCTGACCGATGCGGCGCTTGAGGGCAAGATCGATCGCCTCAACGGCCTCAAGGAGAACGTCATCATCGGCAAGCTGATCCCGGCGGCCACCGGCCTCAAGCGCTACCGGCGCATCGAGATCGAGCCCTCCCAGCCGCTGCCGCGCGCGATGGACGATGTCGGCCTGCTAGACCAGGACGAGATCGCCGCCGAGCTGGGCCTCGGCGACGGTGACGGCATCGGCGGCTTCGGCTCGGCGTTCAACGAGGACATCGCGTCGCTGGAGGAGATCGGCTCGGGCGGCGCGGACACCGGCTTCGCCGAGGAGCTCGCAGACCTCGACGTGACCGACGGCCAATAGGCGCTCGCCGCGGCCCGCCACGTCCGGGACGACCGGACGGGCGGTGGCCGCGGATTGCCGACCGCTTGGGCTGGACGGTCGTCCTACCGGCCCGGGCTGCTGGATCGATGCGTCAAGTGTTACAAGGAGCCGCAGATGAGCCCTGCAAATACGCGGATTCTGCGCCAAGAATGGCGATTTGCCGCGCGTGCGGTCCGTTCTCGCTAGCCTGGGTGCCAGGCCTGCTCGTCAAGCATGTGCGCGCGGCCGTCGATGGTGCGAAAGCCAGCCGGCGCCGCCTCGCAACATGCTGCTCACGCACGGCTGACCCTTCTCCATGAGTCTTCAACTCGGCATCCTGCTCGCGCTCCTCTGCGCCTTCGCCTCGAACCTGTCGTTCCTCTACAAGCACCGCGGAGCATGCACCGCTTGCACCGTCGACATCCGCCACCCGTTGCGCACCGCGCGCTCGCTGTGGGGCCAGCGGTGGTTTGCGATCGGCATGCTCGTCGGCCTGGGGGCCTGGCTGCTGCACGTCGCTGCGATCTCGCTGGCACCGCTGTCGGTCGTCCAGGTCGTGCTGTCCAGCGGGCTGGTGCTGCTGGCCGTCATGGCCGACCGCCTGTTCGGGTTCAAGGTCGGCAGGCGCCAGTGGTGGGGGCTGGGGCTGACGTTCGTCGGGCTCGTGCTGCTGGCCATCACGCTGCCGGCCAGTCATGGCCAGCACGCCGCATTCTCCGTGCCGGCGATGATCGCCTTCCAGGCCGGGCTCTTCGGGCTCGGCGCGCTGTTCATCGTCGGTCCGCGCATCGGCGGCCGCAGCAAGCACAGCGGCGTCATGCTCGCGGCCGCGGCCGGGATCCTCTTCGGCGTCTGCAACCTCGGCGTCAAGGCCCTGACCGGCATCGTCGGGCCCGGCGGAGCGCTCGGCGTCGCGCTGAGCCCATGGCTGTGGGTCGCGCTCGCCGCGTCTGCGACCGCCTTCTACGCCTCCGCCCGCTCGTTGCAGGACGGCGACGCGGTGGCGGTCATCGCGATCACCGGCACGGCCGCGAACATCGCGACGATCGCCGGCGGCATCATCGTCTTCGGCGATCCGATCCCCGGCGACGCGCTAGGCATCGTCGTGCAGGCGATCGCGTTCGTGCTCGTGATCGTCGCCTCAGCGCTCACGCCGGCGCCGGTACGCGCTGCGCGCCGCGCCTCGGCCGCCGCGGCCGCGGCGGCGTAGCTCGCTCAGGCCGCCGGAACCTCCAGCCGGTACTCGAGCAGCTCCAGGCCCAGGTCGCTCTCGGGCTCCAGGGCACCGGTCTCCCGCCAGCCGTGCCGGGCGTAGAACGCTCGCGCGCGGGCGGCGCCCACGGGCGTCCACAACACCGCGGACGCATAGCCTCGCTCGCGCATGCTGCCGAGCATCGTCTCGTGCAACGTCACGGCCAGGCCGGTGCCCCAGTGCACGCGGTGCACGAAGAGATGGGTGATCCGGCAGACGCCATCCAGCGGCGTGCCGTCGTCGGCGAGCTCGGGCCTGGCGGTCACGTGTCCGGCGGGCACGTTGTCGTGAAAGCCGACGAAGCACCACGAGCCATCCTTCGTGAAGCGCTGCATCATCCCGAGCAGCATGTCGGCACGGTCGGGAAGCTCCCATTCGCCGTGCGTCCACGACCGGTAGGAGGCAAAGCCCTCCATGAGGTTGTCGGCCATCCCGCCGAGGTCTGAGCGGGTGCCCGCGCGCACGACAAAGCCGGGCGGGGCCTGAATCGAATCTATGGTCACCGGGCCAGGCTACCCCGTGCCATCGCGCCGGCAGCGCACCGCCCGGGGTGTACGGGCCGATGTCAGCCGGTGCGCGGGACGGGTGACGCCGCACCGGGGCGCGCCAACAGGCAGACTGCGCGCCATGAGACGCACGCCGTCGCACATCGTGGCGCTCGCCGTCGCGCTCGCGGTGCTCTTGGCCGCCCCGGCGAGTGCCGCCAAGAAGCCGACGCGCTCGTCGACCAAGACCGTCGTGACGCGCGGGCTGGCGACCGTCCTGCAGGACGACGGGAACTTCCTCTTTCGCCCCGCGCCCGAGGTGCGGGCGGCCGCGGCGCGGGCGAAGGCGCTCGGCGTCGACACGATCCGGCTGACGGCCGGCTGGTCGTCGCTGACGCGCGGCGCGGACGATCCCGCCAAGCCCGTCGACTTCGACGCGCGCGACCCGGCGGCCTACGAGCAGGAGCGCTGGCGCGGGCTGGACACCGCCGTGCGCGCCGTCCGGGAGGCCGGCCTGACGCCGTTGATCGACATCGGGTTCTGGGCGCCGACGTGGGCGACGACCGATCCCGGGCCGCGCGCGCGGGAGAACATCGACCCGCAGGCCTTCGCGGACTACGCGGTGGCGGTCGTCAGGCGCTACTCGGGCACGTTCGCGGTCCCGCCCGACCCGTCGCAGGCGCCGCCGCCTGCGTCCAGCGAGGACGAGTCCCTGCTGTCCTCGATCCTCACGCCGGAGCTGCCCTTCCCGTTGCCCGACCCCTTCCCGCCGCCAACCGCGCGCGGCCCTGCACGCGCCGCGCAGTCCGGCGAGGGCGGCGCCGCCGGACCCGGTGAGCCGCTCCCGCACGTCGATCAGCTCATCCTGTGGAACGAGCCCAACCATCAGGGCCTGCTGCTTCCCCAGTGGAAGGCCGACGCGACGACGCCGGCCAGCCCGAGCGTCTACCGCGCGATGGTGCGCGCGGCCTACGGGGCGATCAAGTCCATCAGCAGCGCCAACCGGGTGCTCATCGGCAACACGTCGAGCACCGGGGGGACGCGCGGCAGCGGACCGGTCCCGCCGCTGGAGTTCCTGCGCGAGTTCGCCTGCGTCGACCGCAGGCTCAAGCCGCGCACGACGGGTGACTGCGCCGGCTTCACCACGATCCCGGGTGACGGCTGGGCGCATCATCCGTACTCCCAGAACGAGCGCCCCTCGCGGACGAGCAGGCCTGAACGCGAGCTCGACGACCTGCGTCTCGCCGACCTGCCGCTGCTGTCCAAGACGCTGAATGCCCTCGTCCGGATGGGTCGCCTCACCGCATCCAACCGCAACATCTACCTGACGGAGTTCGGCTACGAGACCCAGCCGGTCAAGGGCCGGCCGACGATCGGCGAGACGACCCAGGCCCGCTGGCTGACCTGGGCGGAGTATCTCGCCGACCGCGTGCCGCGGGTGCGGTCCTTCGCCCAGTTCTTGCTGCGAGATCAGCCGCCGGCGCCGGTCCGCGTCTCCGCCAGCGACGCCCGGGCCTTCGGCCAGTACTCGACCGGGCTGCTGGTGGCCGACGGCCGCGACAAGGTCGCGGCCAAGTCCTTCGTCGCCGGCCTCTTCGCCCAGCGCTGGGGCAAGACCCGGGTGACGCTGTACGGCCGGTTGCGACTCGGCGCCGGCCGTAAGTCGATCACGATCCAGCGCAAGCGCTCGAAGGGCTCCTGGCAGACGATCGGCAAGCTCAAGGTCGACGGACGCTCGGCCTTCACGCAGACGGTCCGCTACCAGCGGGGCGCGCGCTACCGGCTCGGCTTCCCGGCGCCCGCGGGACGGCGTGCGGCGGGCGTCGCGGTGGCGCCGAAGGCAGCCGCGCGCTGAGCAGCCCGGCGACGTTGCTACCATCTCGCGCTGCATGCCAACGACTTCCCAGCTGGTCCGCAAGGGCCGCAAGCCGCCCAAGAAGAAGCTCGCCACCCCTGGCCTGAAGTCCGGCAAGGGTCGCAAGAAGAAGGTCGCCGCCCCACAGCGTCGTGGTGTCTGCACGCGCGTGTACACGACGACGCCCAAGAAGCCGAACTCCGCGCTGCGCAAGGTCGCGCGTGTGCGGATCGCCGGCTCGATCGAGGTGACGGCCTACATCCCGGGTGAGGGGCACAACCTGCAGGAGCACTCCGTCGTGCTCGTGCGCGGCGGTCGCGTCAAGGACCTTCCGGGCGTGCGCTACAAGGTCGTTCGCGGCACGCTCGACGCCGCCGGCGTCAGCGACCGCAAGAAGGCACGCTCGCAGTACGGCGTGAAGAAGAAGTAGATGCCGCGCCGCGCAGCCGCCCAACTGAGGTCGATCGAGCCGGACTCCGTCCATCGCTCGCGCATCGTCCAGCAGGTCATCAACAAGGTCATGCTCGACGGCAAGAAGTCGACGGCCGAGAAGATCGTCTACGACGCGCTGTCGATCATCGGCGAGCGTACCGGCAAGGATCCCGTCGAGCACCTCGAGGCGTCGATCAAGGCGCTGACCCCGGTGCTCGAGGTCAAGTCGCGCCGCGTCGGCGGCGCCACTTACCAGGTGCCCGTCGAGGTGCCGTCGCGCCGTGCGCGCACGCTGGCCGTGCGCTGGCTCGTCGAGTTCGCCCGTCAGCGTCGCGAGAAGACGATGGCGATGCGCCTGGCCAACGAGCTGCTCGACGCGCAGTCCCAGCAGGGCGGCGCCCACAAGCGCAAGGACGACATCTACCGCATGGCCCAGGCCAACAAGGCCTTCGCACACTACCGCTGGTAGCACCGTAGGTCTGCTGCCCGCCGGCAGCTCCGATGTGCCAACTTGCGCCGGGCCGCTGATTCTGGCGGCGCGGTTGCAGGGATTTCGCCCACGCCTGCGACGCTACTTCCGTGTTCGCGGCTGGTTCGTGCAGGTGATGCTCGCTCGCGCGACAGCCGCTCTCGGAACACTCGCCGTGCTGCTCGTGCTCGCGAGCGCCCCGGCGGCGCAGGCGGCCAAGGCCCCGCGCCTGACCGGCCTGCGTTGCGTCCCGGCGAGCAAGGCGACATGCAAGACAGCGATCCGCCTGCGCACCGGGAACACGATCCAGTTTCGCGGGCGCAACCTCGCCAAGGAGATGCGCGTGTCGTTTCGCTGGTCGCGCGGCGCGCTGGCCACGAAGCTGCGCCACGGTCGCAGCGGCTGGACGGCGCGCATCCCCGCCGGTACGCAGGCCGGCCGCGTGAGCGTCACGGTCACCGACCGCTCGCAGCGGCGCTCCAACGCGCGACCCATCACCGTCCTGCGGGCTCGCGGGCGCAGGCCGCTGGGGTCAAGCGCGAAGGGCGCGCTGCCGGAGGCGCTGCGCGGCGACGCGATGTGGATCTGGCAGCTGCCCCAGAGCGACGGGGGGAACCTCGACGCGATCGCCGCGCGGGCGCGCGCGGCGGGCATGGCGACGGTCTACGTCAAGAGCTCAGATGCGGCGAACGCCTGGAAGCAGTTCACGCCGGCGCTCGTCGCGGCGCTGCACGCGCGCGGGCTGCGGGTGTGCGCGTGGCAGTTCATCTACGGCGCCGATCCGATCGGCGAGGCGCGCGCGGGCGCGGTCGCGGTCGCCAAGGGCGCCGACTGCCTGATCATCGACGCCGAGACCCGCTATGAGGGTCGCTACGCGGCCGCTCAGCGCTACATGCAGGCGCTGCGGCTGGCCGTCGGCCCGGACTATCCGCTGGGCATGACGTCGTTTCCCTACGTGGACTACCACCCGAGGTTCCCGTACTCGGTCTTCCTGGGCCCTGGTGCGGCGCAGGCCAACCTCCCGCAGGTGTACTGGAAGGCGATCAACGGCACGGTCGACGCCGTCAGCGCGAAGACCTTCGCGCAGAACCGCGTGTACGCCACGCCGATCGCACCGGTCGGGCAGGCCTACGACGCTCTCAGACCAGCCGACCTGCGGCGCTTTCGCGCGATCTGGGCGGGCTATGGCTCCGAGGGCCTGTCGTGGTGGAGCTGGCAGTCGGCGAGCTCGACGACGTGGAACGTCCTGGCCGAGCCGGCGCCGGCGCCCTTCGTGCCGTCGGACCCCGGCTGGCCGGCGCTGCGCAAGGGATCGCGCGGCGACCAGGTGATCTGGCTGCAGCAGCACCTCGCCTCCTTCGCCCCGGCGCTCGAAGTCCAGGAGGGCGGGCGCTTCACCGCGGCGACCGAGACCGCGTTGAGCGCCTTTCAGGCCTCTCGCGGCCTGCCCGCGACGGGGATGACCGACGCCCCGACCTGGCAGGCGGTGCTCACCCTGCCCGTGCGTCCCGTCGACTGGACGGCGCTGTCGGGCTGATCCGATAGCCCCGTCACAAGCGATCGGCTGACGAAGACTCGGGATCTGAGTCGCGCTGCGTTCAGCAGTCGGCGAGCGCTCTGAGCGCGTCGCAGATCTGGCCGCGGCGAATCCCGAGCTCGCCGGCCTTCTCGGTGAGCGCGGAGCGCTGGATCCGCTGAAGGTTGTCGAAGGACGCCGCGCACTCGACGCCGAGGCCCTCCTCACGGCTGAGTGCGATCTCCGTGGCGATGTCGCGCACCGTGCGGGTGACCGGCGCCACGACAATGGCCGAGAGCACGCCGACGGCCTCTGAGCGGGTGACCACAAGGACGGGCCGCCGCTTGTCCCCGGTCGTTGCCCACCAGATCTCGCCCTGTGCGGGCTGGCTCACCAGGGCTCCTGCTCGATGAGCGCGCGCGTCGACGCTTCGAGCCCGGCGAGCTCGGCATCGGTCTGAGGCAGGCGACGGTAGCCGTCGACGATCTGCCGTCCGACCTGTTGGCGGCGGTGCTCCTCGACGAGCCGTTGCAACCCAAGCCGCACGGCTTCCGAGCGGGTGGACACCACACCGTCGGCGACCAAGGCGTCGACCTGTGCGAGCAGGCGCTCCTGAAGTCGGGTGACGAGTTGCGCCATGCAGACAGCATAGACAAACGCAATGCGCTCGTCGCACACCCGCTGATCACCTCCGGCTGCTCGGGGCCGGCGGCCTGCGTGCCACGCAGCCGACGACGAGCAGCCCCGCTCCCGCGATGACCAGCCCGACACCGCCCGCGAGCTCCAGCGCGAGGCCGCGCGCGGCCGTCGCCCGCGCCTCGGAATAGGCGAGGGACTCGGGCAGCCGGCCGTCGGCGCGGGTGTCGGGCAGGTCGACAGCGAGCGTGATCGCGAGCGCGGTCGCCCCGAGCGGCCCGGCGACGACGACGCCGCGCAGCCACGCGACGGTCATCGCCAGCGCCGCCGTGGCCACGAGCGCCAGCGCATAGCCGTGGTTGGAGCCGGCGGACACGCTGCGCCGCGGCGTCTGCAGCGACCCGACGACGACCGTGTACAGGGGAGACAGCTCGGCGACGATCAGCAGCAGCGCGCTCGCGAGCGCGACGCCGGCGAGCGCCAGCCGCGCGCGCCTCCAATCGGCCCGGGAGGCGCAAGCGCCTTTGCTATAGTCCGTCGCCGTTCCGCGTGCGGATGCGCTCACCAGCGCGCGCCCCGCAGCAGCCCATCACGTGATGGAGACCTCGAGCACATAGCGCGACGTACCAGATGAATCCTGGACGTGCGCGCGGGCCCGAGGGGCCCGTTTTTGTTGCTCAGGACCGAAGAGAGATCGCAAAAAAACCATGCCACGCCAATTCACACTCGAGAAGACCCGGAACATCGGGATCATGGCGCACATCGACGCTGGCAAGACGACGACGACCGAGCGCATCCTCTACTACACCGGTCGCACGTACAAGATCGGCGAGGTTCACGAGGGCGCCGCCACGATGGACTGGATGGAGCAGGAGCAGGAGCGCGGCATCACGATCACCTCGGCTGCCACCACCTGCGAGTGGCGCAAGCACCGCATCAACATCATCGACACGCCCGGCCACGTCGACTTCACCGTCGAGGTCGAGCGCTCGCTGCGCGTCCTCGACGGCGCGATCGCGCTGTTCGACTCCGTCGCCGGCGTCGAGCCGCAGTCCGAGACCGTTTGGCGCCAGGCCGACAAGTACGCCGTGCCGCGGATCGCGTTCATCAACAAGATGGACCGCATCGGCGCGGACTTCACCGGCTCGCTGAAGACGATGGTCGATCGCCTCGGCGCCAACGCCGTGCCACTGCAGATCCCGATCGGCGCGGAGTCGGAGTTCAAGGGCATCGTCGACCTCGTCGAGATGCAGGCGATCGTCTACAAGGACGACCTCGGCAAGGACCAGGACACGATCGACATCCCGGCCCACCTCGCCGACGCCGCCGCCGCGGCGCGCGAGCACCTGCTCAGCCAGCTCGCCGACATGGACGACGACATCGCCGAGCTGTTCCTCGAGGAGCAGGAGGTCCCGACGGCGATGCTCAAGGCGGCGATCCGCAAGCACACGCTGTCGATCGAGATCACGCCCGTCCTGTGCGGCTCGGCCTTCAAGAACAAGGGCGTGCAGCCGCTGCTGGATGCCGTGCTCGACTACCTGCCCTCGCCGCTGGAGGTCAAGCCGATCGAGGGCGTCAAGCTGCTCAAGGGCGGTGACGAGGGCGACCCGATCGTGCTTCAGCCCGACGACTCCGAGCCGTTCGCCGCGCTCGGGTTCAAGATCATGGCCGACCCGTTCGTCGGCAAGCTCACGTACTTCCGCGTCTACTCCGGCACGCTGAGCTCCGGCTCGAAGATCCTCAACGTCACGACCGGGCGCAGCGAGCGCGTCGGGCGCATCCTGATCATGCACGCCAACGATCGCGAGGAGGTCGACGCGGTCTACGCGGGCGACATCGCGGCCGCCGTCGGCATCAAGCAGATCACGACCGGCGACACGCTGTGCGCGCCCGATCGTCCCGTACGCCTGGAGAACATCGACTTTCCCGAGCCCGTCATCAAGGTCGCGGTCGAGCCCAGGACGAAGATCGACCAGGAGAAGATGTCGGTCGCGCTCGGCCGCCTGGCCGAGGAGGACCCCACCTTCCAGGTGCAGACCAACGAGGAGACCGGTCAGGTCGAGATCTCCGGCATGGGCGAGCTGCACCTCGAGATACTCGTCGACCGCATGAAGCGCGAGTACGGCGTCGAGGCCAACGTCGGGCGCCCGCAGGTCTCCTACCGCGAGACGATCCGCGGCGAGGCCAAGAAGGTCGAGGGGCGCTTCGTCAAGCAGACCGGCGGCTCCGGACAGTTCGGCATCGTCTACATCGACATCGAGCCCAACCCCGGAGAGGGCTTCGAGTTCGCCTCGAAGATCAAGGGCGGCTCGGTGCCCAGCGAGTTCATCCCCGCCGTCGCCAAGGGCGTCGAGGAGGCACTGGTGACCGGCGTCAAGGCCGGCTATCCGATGGTCGACGTCAAGGTCACGCTCGTGGACGGCAAGTACCACGACACGGACTCCTCGGAGATCGCCTTCAAGGTCGCGGGCTCTCTCGCGCTCAAGGAGGCGGCCAAGCGCGCCAAGCCCGTGCTGATGGAGCCGGTCTTCGCCGTCGAGGTGACCGCGCCGGAGGACTACGTCGGCGACGTCATCGGCGACCTCATGCGCCGTCGCGGGCACGTCGAGGGTCAGGAGCGTCGCGGCAACGCGATCATCGTGACCGCTCACGTCCCGCTGAGTGAGATGTTCGGCTATGTCGGCGACCTGCGCTCCAACACGCAGGGTCGCGCGAGCTACTCGATGCAGTTCGACCGCTACGAGGAAGTGCCGACGCACATCGCCGAGAAGGTCATCGAGCACCGCATGGGGGAGCCCGTCCCCGCTTAGCTGCGGACACCCCCGCAGTCGCGGGTATCGCCGGGCGCCAGTCCCAAAGCCCGCAGATTCGATAGTTTCGTCCAGTTCATCGACAGACGTAGAGGAGCGAACAGAACGTGGCAAAGGAGAAGTTCGAGCGCGACAAGCCGCACGTCAACGTCGGCACGATCGGTCATATCGACCACGGCAAGACGACGCTGACGGCCGCCATTACGACCGTGCTCGCCGCGCACGGCGGCGGCGAGGCTCGCAGCTTCGCCGAGATCGACAACGCTCCCGAGGAGAAGGCTCGCGGGATCACGATCGCGACCTCTCACGTCGAGTACGAGACGCAAGCCCGTCACTACGCGCACGTCGACTGCCCCGGCCACGCCGACTACGTCAAGAACATGATCACGGGCGCCGCGCAGATGGACGGCGCGATCCTCGTCGTGTCGGCGGCCGACGGGCCGATGCCCCAGACGCGCGAGCACATCCTGCTCGCCGGTCAGGTCGGCGTCCCCTACATGGTCGTGTTCCTCAACAAGGCCGACATGGTCGACGACGAGGAGCTGCTCGAGCTCGTCGAGCT
>Ga0136627_1000573_pt1 | contig 13998 bp, 14 predicted proteins | sample AntDrymUQ4892206_2_FD_104652 | JGI IMG/M metagenome (GOLD analysis project Ga0136627, IMG submission 104652) | Polar desert sand microbial communities from Dry Valleys, Antarctica - metaG UQ489 (22.06) | ecosystem: Environmental > Terrestrial > Soil > Desert | place: Antarctica: Dry Valley... | reverse complement strand
TCGCCGCCGGCGTGCGCGCCGAGACGACGCTCGCGCGGACCGCGGGCCTCCAATGCGCGCGAGGGATCGTCGTCGACGACGAGCTGCGCGCCAGCGCACCCGGCGTGTGGGCGGTCGGCGAGTGCGCCGAGCACCGTGGCACCGTCTATGGCTTGTGGGCGCCGCTGGCCGAGCAGGCGCGGGTCGCCGGCGCGCGGATCGCGGGCGACCCCGGGGCGTTCCACGGCGCCGTGCAGGCGACGACGCTCAAAGTCAGCGGGGTCGACGTCTACGCCGGCGGCGGCTCGGCCGGCGCCGCGCCGGCGGGCCAGGACGAGATTGTCTTCAGCGACACGCGCAACGGCGTCTACCGCCGGCTCGTCCTGGATGGCGATCGCCTGACCGGCGGTGTGCTCGTCGGCGACGCGAGCTCTGCGCGCAGGCTCACCGAGCTGCTGCGCACGAGCTCTGACGTGCCGGCCGAGATGCTCGCTGCCGGCGGCGGCGCACCCGCCGAATCGGTCGCCGCCGATCCCGCGGCGACGCTGTGCTCCTGCAACGCGGTCACCGTCGGCGAGGTGCAGACGGCGATCGCACGCGACGGGTTGCGCACGGTGGCGCAGGTCGGCCTGCGCACGCGCGCGTCGACGGGCTGCGGCGGCTGCACCGCCGACGTGCAGGAGTTGCTCGGCGCCGCAGCAGACTCGGGCGCACCGTCGAACTGACCGCTCTCCTCTTCGCGCACGGTGCGGACCTGCGCGGTGCGCTCGGATTCACCCCGCGCAACCCAAACCGGGCCGAATGTCCCATGAGGACCACGGGCCCATCAGGGCAATCCGCGGACGCCAACCGAGTGGCGCCCGCGGACCGCCGTTGCTCAGGTGCTCAGGTGCGCTTGACGCCGGTGCGGCATTTCTCGGCGCGACTCGTGCGCAGGTTGTCAAGGAACACCGCAGAGTCATAGAGCCGGTCGCCCTGGTCGAAGATCGACAGGTACAGGCGGTGGAGACCGCGATTGATCTTGGTCGACGCCCGCAGCCTGCGCGTGGCGCCGTCGTAGGTGGTCCCCTTCGCGTAGCGGGCGCGAACGGTGGTGTCGCCGACCTTGTTGACGCGAATCGGATTGCCCTTGCTGTCGCGGGCGAAGTTGAGGGGCGCCGTGATCGCGGGCTCCTCCTTGGTCCCCGTCTTCCAGTTCGAGCCGTCCAGCTCGGCGATGAAGGCGTCGTTGAACTCCTCGTTGACGAACTCCGGGAACTCCTCGGAGAGAAAGCGAAAGTCAAAGCTCAGGCAGTTGTCGCCCGCCGGCACGCGCACATCGATGCGCATGATCACGACGTCACGCGCACCGCGAATCGATGGGCCGCGCGCATCCGAGCCGGTGTCGGGCGCGTTGTTGGGATCGGCGGCGCGACGGGCGTTGCCGTTGGAGAGGATCGCGAACGAGCCACCCTTTGTCGGGAAGCCCGCCAGCCGCGTGGTCGAAACGGCCGCCGGCTTGGAGCTCGGCGGCAGCGCCGAGAACACGGCGCGCCTGACAAGCCCGGGCTGGCTTGACATGGCCTTGGCCACGGGGGTCGCCGAAGGATTGAGCGGGTACTCCTTGATCTTCGCCTGCCCGCTCGACGCGACGATCGCGGCTGCCACCGCCGCGGTCGTCAGCGCCGGCAAGCCAACACGGGCTCGAACAGTCATCAGGGCCTTTCGGAAGGGGACGCAGAGCGCGACAGTACCGGGGCGACGAGCCGAATGACGCATCAGCCGTGATCGTCCGCGGTGCCAACGCCGGGCAAGCCGTCAGGCACTGCGCGAGTGCGACTCCGACGTAGGTGCCCGCCCGCGCTCACCGTTGTCCAGGCGAGCGTGCCGTCCGCGACCAGCCAGCGTGCGTCGAGCTGCGTGACGCTGGCCATCACGCTGGCGCCGTGACCGTTCATCACCTGGAAACACCCACAACACCACGAGGAAACCCCCACCAGGCACCATCGCCGGCATGAGCGAATCAGTCGTGATCGTCGGCGGTGGCATCGCCGGGCAAGCCGTCTGCGAGGCGCTGCGCGAGCGCGACCCCGACGTAGGGATCACCCTCGTCTGCGGCGAGACCAGCGCACCGTACGACCGCGTGCGGCTGTCAGAGATCCTCGTCTCAGGCGAGGACCCCGAGACCCTCCAGCTGCGTCCCGGCGAGTGGTACGCCGACCACGACGTCGAGCTGTTGCTCGGGCGCTGGGTGACCGCCGTCGACACCGATGACCGACGCGCCACGCTCGACGACGGCGCCGAGCTGCCCTACGACCGGCTGGTGCTGGCGACCGGCTCGCAGGCCCTGATGCCACCGATCGCGGGCATCGACCTTCCCGGCGTCCATCCCTTCCGCGGCCCGGAGGACTGCGAGGCGATCCGCGCCGCCGCCGCCGGAGGCGCCGAGCACGCCGCGGTCATCGGCGGCGGGCTGCTGGGCCTGGAAGCCGCGCGCGGGATCGCTGCGCAGGGTTGTGCGGTGACGGTCATCCACCTGCTCGACCGCCTGATGGAGCGCCAGCTGGACTCCGGTGCCGCCTCGCTGCTGGCGCCGGCGCTGGCGGGCCTGGACATCGCGATCCAGTTCGAGCGCAACACGCAGTGGATCATCGGCCCCGAGCATGCAACGGGTCTGCGCTTCGCCGGCGGCGACGAGCTGCTCGCGGACCTCGTCGTCGTGTCGGTCGGCATCCGCCCCGAGCTGACGCTCGCCCGCGCGATCGGCGTCGAGTGCGAGCGTGGCATCGTCGTCGACGACGCGATGCGCACGAGCATCCCCGGCGTGCTGGCGGTCGGGGAGTGCGCCCAGCATCGCGGCCTCGTCTACGGGCTCGTCGCGCCGATCCACGACCAGGCGCGCGTCGCGGCCGCCACGCTCACCGACGTCGACGCCGCCTACCTCGGCTCGGTGCCCAGCGCCAAGCTCAAGGTCGCCGGCATCGACCTCGTCTGCGCCGGCGAGGCCGAGGGCGACCACGAGGCCGTCGTCACCGACGGCGCGGCCGGCATCTACCGCAAGCTCGCGACGCGCAACGGGCGCGTCGTCGGCGCGATCCTGCTCGGCAATACGCGCGGATCGGAGGCGCTCGTCGCCGCCGTGCGCGCCGGCGAGCCGATCGACGACCCGCTGCAGGCGCTTGCCGACGCCTCGCTGGCCGGCCCCGCCGACCTGCCGGACACCGCGCAGATCTGTGACTGCAACGGCGTCTGCAAGGGCGATCTCGTGGCCGCCGTGACCGAAGGCGGCTGTGCCACGCCGCGCGAGGTGATGGCCACGACCCGGGCCGGGACCGGCTGCGGCTCCTGCCGCCCGGCCGTGATCGAGATCGTCGCCGCGGCCGCCGGCGGGCTTTCAGACGAGCCGACCTACCTGTGCCCATGTCGCAAGCAGACGCGCGAGCAGCTCGCCGGGCGCATCCGCGACGACGAGCTGCAGTCCGTCAGCGAGGTCGCCAATGCGTGCGGTACCGGTCGCCAGTGCGGCACCTGCAAGCCGGCGCTTGCCTACCTCGTCTCCGAGGTCAACGCCAACCGCCACCAGGAGGAGCGCGACGCGCGCTACATCAACGACCGCGTCCACGCGAACATCCAGAAGGACGGGACGTTCTCGGTCGTGCCGCGCATGTACGGCGGCGTCACGACACCCGACGAGCTGCGCCGGATCGCCGACGTCGCCGACAAGTTCGAGGTGCCGCTGGTGAAGGTCACCGGCGGCCAGCGCCTGGACCTGCTTGGGGTCAAAAAGCAGGATCTGCCGGCGATCTGGGCCGACCTCGGGATGCCCTCCGGGCACGCCTACGCGAAGGCCGTGCGCACGGTGAAGACGTGCGTCGGGACCGATTTCTGCCGCTTCGGCCTCGGCGACGCGATCGGCCTGGGCGTCGAGATGGAGAAGCTGTGGGAGGGCCTGCACACCCCGCACAAGGTCAAGTCCGGCGTCAGCGGCTGCCCGCGCAACTGCGCCGAGGCGACGATCAAGGACATCGGCTGCGTGGCCGTCGAGGGCGGCTGGCAGGTGCGTGCCGGCGGGGCGGCCGGCGGCAACGTCCGCGAGGCGGACATCCTGGCGACCGTGGGGACGCGCGCCGAGGCGCTGCGCGTGGCCACGACGTTCCTGCAGTACTACCGCGAGAACGCCGACTACAAGGAGCGCACCTACGACTTCATCCCTCGCGTGGGGCTGGAGAAGGTGCGCAAGATCGTGCTCGACGAGCAGACCGGCGCCGAGTTGCGTGAGCGCCTGCGGATCGCCAAGGCCGCGACGAAGGATCCCTGGCTCGAGCGCGACGACCCGTACCACCCGCGCCAGTTCTCAGACCTCGACCCACCCGCCGAGGGCGGCCAGCCCGCCCTCGTGGGACCACCCGCTGGAGGTGAGCGATGACGTACGCCTGTCGCATCGACGACGTGCCGCTCGGCGAGGGCCGCGTGGTGACCCTCGACGGAAGGCGCATCGCGGTCTTCCGCGCGGCCGGTGGCTGGTACGCGCTCGACGCCGCCTGCCCGCATCGGGGCGGCCCGCTGGCCGACGGCATCGTCTGCGACCGGGCCGTCATCTGTCCGCTGCACGATCGGCGCTATGACCTGTACAGCGGGGAGCCGCTGGGCGCCGGCGACCCGGTCGCCGCCCACGCGGTCGAGCTGCGCGACGACCGTGTCTTCGTGCGCGTCGCGGCGCGCGAGCCCGTCGCGGCCTGAGGGTCCGTCCCCGGGGCACTCCCGCGCACCCGGTCTGCGTGCGCTCTTGCAAGGCGCGTGCCAGCGACACGACCTCGACCCCGTCGGGAGACGGGGTCAGGGCCGTGCAAATGCTGCTGCTGCGACGCCCGCGAGCGATTCGGTGCAACCTTGCGGCGCCGGGTGAATCGTCGGGGGCCTTCGTCGTCGCGGATGGGAGATGGATCCGCACGAGCGTCGCGCCGTCTGTGTCTTGATGACGCGAAGCCTGCCACGGGGCAGGGATCGCGATGATGCGGCTGGCAGGCGTCCCGTGGTACGGCTAGCCGTACCCCCGAGCGTCAGGTCACTTCGGCGGGGGCCGGCAGCGTGCCGACCTCGATCTCTCCCAGCAGCCGTTCGACCTTCTGCGGATCCACGAGCCCGGCGCCCAGGCGCTGGACGGACTCCGCGCCACATGCCACGCCGAAGCGCAGGCACTCCCCGGGCGCCCTGCCCTCGTATCGCGCCGCGACGTATCCCGCCAGGAACGCGTCGCCGGCGCCGACGGCGGCGACGGCCTCGCGCGGCTCGATCCGCACGCGGTACAGCTCGCGCTCGCCGTCGACGAGGACCGACGCGAAGCAGCCGTCGGGCACCGTCATGATCGCCTCGACGGCGCCGATGTCGATCATCGCGCGCACCGCGATGGCGCGGTCCTCGTCGTCGTTGAACTCGTGGCCGACGAGCTCCTCGGCCTCCAGCACGTTCGGCGAGACGACATTCGGACCCGCCCGCACCGCATGGCGCAGCGGATCGCCGTCGGTGTCGACGACGACGACGAGCCCCATCTGGCGCAGCTCGCGGATGAGGCCGGCGTAGAAGTCGGCGTCCATGTCGCGCGGCAGCGAGCCGGCGAACACGACGATCGCGGCCCCCCTCGCGAGGTACAGCAGCTTGTCGTGGAAGAGCTCCAGCTCGGCCTCGGTGACGGCCGGGCCCCGCTCGTTGATCTCGGTCTGCTCGCCGTTGGTCGGATCCAGCACGGCGGTGTTCGTGCGCGACTCCTCGCGGATGCGCACGAAGTCGTTGAGGATCGCCTCCTCGGTCAGCGCCTCGACGATCCGCGTGCCGGTCGATCCGCCCGCGAAGCCGGTCGCGATGACCGGCTGTCCGAGCGTCTTCAGCGTGCGTGCGACGTTGACGCCCTTGCCGCCCGGCAGCGTCGTCTGCTCGACGGTGCGGTGACGGCGCCCGAGCCGGAAGTTCGGCACCGACAGCGACTTGTCGATCGCCGCGTTCAGCGTGACCGTGATGATCATGAGACCTGCGTCTCCTCGCGGCGGCGAGCCCGACGGTCCTCTGCGTCAAGCGCCCGCCTGCGGCGCATCGCCCGTCCGCGCAGTATCACGAGAGGGAGGCTACAGATCAGCAGCACCACCAGCGCGACGATCGTCTCGGAGCGGCCGAGGAGATCATTCAGGCGCGTGCCGAGGCCGGCCTCCTCGACGGGCCGGGCGGTGACGATGGGGACCGTTGCCAGCACCTTGTCGCCGGAGCGCACCGTCGCGGTCGCCACGCGCGAGCCCCGCGGCAGCGGCCCGTCGAGCTCCTGCGGAAGGCCGGTGATGCTCATGCGCGTCCGCGCTCCCTTCCGCAGCACCCGGCGGACCGTCTCCCCCGCGACGACGTCGACGGACTCCTCGTCGCGGTAGCGCAGCGCGACGCTGCCCACGACGCGCCCCTGCGCCAGCGGCGTCGCCGCCTCGTAGCCGCGCAGGCCGTAGCGCAGGAGCTTCAGGGAGTCGCTGTCGCGCGCGCCCTCACTCGGGTCCCCGAGCACGACGCTGATGACCGTCACGCCGTCGCGCGTCGCCGAGCCGACGAGGATGTAGCCGGCGGCGCTCGTGTGCCCGGTCTTCACGCCGTTGACGAAGTCCTCCTGGCGCACCAGCGCGTTGCGGTTGGTGACCCGGCGCGTGACGGCGCCGCTTCGCAGCGTCGCGCTGGGCAGATCGGTCGTGCGGCGGAAGAACTCCGAGCGGCGCAGGCGGATCGCCAGGCGCGCGAGATCGCGCGCGCTGGAGTAGTTGCCGGGCGCGTCCAGGCCGACCGGGTTCGTGTAGTGCGTGTCGCGCAGGCCGAGCTCGCCGGCGCGCTTGTTCATCTCCGCCACGAACGCCTTCGTCGAGCCCATCGTGCCGACCGCCAGCGTCGCGGCCGCGTCGTTGGCGCTGGGCAGCAGGCTCGCGCGCAGCAGGTCCCGCACGCTCATGCTCTCATCGGTGCGCAGCCCGAGCTGCGACTCGACGGGCGACGCGCGATAGTCGGCCACTCTGAGGACGTCGTCCAGATCGCTGTTCTCCAGCGCGACCAGCACCGTCATGAGCTTCGTCGTCGAGGCGATCGCGCGCCGCCTGCTCGCGTTCTTCTGAAACAGGATGTCGCCCGTCGACTCCTCCATGAGGATCGCGGCCTTGGCCTGCAGCGTGGGCGGGCCCGTGCCCTGCGCGCGGGCGCCGGAAGCGACCGCCAGCGATAGCGCGAGCATCGCCGCGAGCGCACCGACCGACGTTCTCACGTTCTGAGCTGCGCCTGCCACACCGCGCGAGAGGATACGGGGCGCCACGCGGGCGCGAGCCTCACCCAAGCGACCACGCCATCGCTCGCAGGCGCTCGGCCTCGGCGCGCGCCGCATCGGCCGGCGACCCGCCGGCGCTCTCGTGCGCCCGCGCGATCGACCGCGAGGCGCTGATCAGCCCGCCCGCGCGACCCACCGCGAAGGCCGGAGCGAGATCCTCCACGCGCCCGCCCTGCGCGCCGATGCCGGGCAGCAGGAATGGGGAGCGCGGCATCAGCTCGCGCATCCGCGCGACGTGCTCGGGGGCGGTCGCGCCGACGACGGCCGCGATCTCCGACAGGCCGTCGCCCGGTCCCGCGAGCTGCGCGACGATACGCGCCAGGCGCTCCCAGACACGCTCCCCGTCGTGCAGCTCGAGGTCCTCGACGTCCGCGGCGCCCGGATTGGAGGTGCGCACGAGCACGAAGATCGCCGCATCGGCGCTGCGCGCGCCATCGACCAGCGGCGTGAGCGTGTCGACGCCGAGCAGCGGGTTGGCGGTGAACGCGTCGGCGCCGAGCCCCGGCACGTCCCCGAACGGCGTCGGCGTGTGACCGACGAGAGCCTGGGCGTAGGCGGCCGCCGAGACGTCGATGTCACCGCGCTTGCCGTCGGCGATCACGAGCAGGCCCGCCTCATGGGCATGCTCGACGGTGGCGGCGAGCGCCGCCCAGCCGTCGGCGCCGAGGCGCTCGAAGCAGGCGAGCTGCGGCTTGACCGCCACACAGGCCGGGCCGGCCGCGTCGATCATGGCCGCGCAGTGCGCGCGGACGGCGCTCGCGGCGCGCTGGGCCGGCGGCCCGGCGGCCGCGACGCGCTCGTGCGCCTGCGCCCACAGGCGAGCCGGGTCGGGATCGAGACCCAGCACGATCTGCGACTCGCGCGTCGCCACGAGCCGTTGCAGCCGCTGGGCGAACGTCACGACGGGATGCCGGTTGGTCGCCGCTGGGACTTCGTCACTGCGCTGGCTCCTTCGGGCGGCCGGAACGGTGATCCGAAGCTAGCAGCGCGACCGGATGACGCCCGATCGGGGAGGATGCGCCGATGCCACTGCACCGGATCGCCTGGCTGATGACCGTCGGCGCCGCGCTCATCACCGCGCTGCTGCTGTTCGTGTCCGGCTACAACGGCTACGGCGCGCTGGCGATCGCGGTCGGCCTGTGCGCCGCGATCAACCTGTTGTAGGGGTCGTCCGCACCTCGAATCCCGGCTGCACGCTGCCCTCCGGCTCGAGATGGATGAGCACGTCGGCGCCGCGCAGCCGCGCGCGGATCGCGTCCTGCAGGCGGTGAGCGGTCTCGTGCGCGTCCTCCAGCGACGTGCCGGCGACGAACTGCACATGCAGGTCCACGTAGCGCCGCGAGCCCGCCCGGCGGGCACGGAGCTTGTGGTAGCCGCAGACCCCCCGCGACCCGAACCCCTCGACCTCCAGGCGCACCGCGTCGAGCTCCTCGGGCGGCAGCGCCTCGTCGACGAGCACCCGCGAGGCGCGCAGCAGCAGCTTGATCCCCGCGTAGACGATCGCGGCGGCGACGGCCAACGCGATCACAGGGTCCAGCCACTGTGCTCCGGTTACCTGCACGAGCACGAGCCCGACGAGCACCGCGGCCGACGTCGCCGCATCCGTGCGCAGATGCGCGGCGTCGCCCTCCAGCGCCGGCGAGTCGGTCTCGCGCGCGCGGCGGGCAAGCACCGTTGAGACGACGACGTTCGCCAGCACGGAGAAGGCGATCACGCCGATACCGAATCCGAGCGAATGCACCTCGCCACCCGTCACCAGCCGTCGCACCGACGCGTAGACGATGACCCCCGCGCCGACGAGGATCAGCATCGCCTCGATCGCCGCCGCCAGATTCTCGACCTTGTCGTGGCCGTAGGGATGGTCCTCGTCGGCGGGTTTGTCGGCCGTGCGCACCGATACATAGGCGACGACCGACGCGACGAGATCGATCGAGGAGTGCATCGCCTCGGTGATGATCGCGACCGAGCCGGTGATCGCGCCGGCAACGAGCTTGAGCAGGATCAGCAGCGAATTGGAGGCGATCGACAGCGCCGCCGCGCGGGTCTTTACCGTGCCGCGCTCGACGGATGCCCCGCCGATCAGCGGTCCGGCCATCAGTAGGAGCCGATCAGCGCCAGCAGCTTGCGCGCGGCGCGCCCGCGGTGGCTGATCGCATCCTTCTCGTGGACTTGCAGCTGCGCCATCGTGCGATCGTCCGGCAGGTCGTCGGGCAGGAAGGCCGGGTCATACCCGAAGCCGCCGCCGCCAAGCGGCGTGGCGGCGAGCGTCCCGCAGCAGCGGCCGTGGACGGCGTGCACGACGCGGCCGCCGGGGTCGGCGAGCACGAGCGCGCAGACGTAGGTCAGGCCCGAGCCGGCGGGCGCCTCGCGCAGCAGCTTGGCGAGGTTCTCCTCGTCGGTCGCGTGCTCGCCGGCGAAGCGCGCCGAGCGCACGCCGGGGGCGCCGCGCAGCGCCGCCGACTCGATGCCCGAGTCGTCGGCGATCGCGTGCAGCCCGGTCTCGCGGGCGGCGGTCAGCGCCTTGTCGCGGGCGTTGTCGAGAAACGTCTCGCCGGTCTCCGGCGGCAGCACGACGTGGTCGGGCAGCGCGACGAGCTCGTGCGGCGCCAGCAGCGTCGCGAACTCGCGCGCCTTGTGGGCGTTGCGGGTCGCGAGGACGAGCTTCACCGCAAAGCGCGCCCGATCCACGCCGGCGAGGGCTCCCGCCGGCGAGACGCCGCTACGTTCGGCGCCTTCGGGCTCACGCCACCGCGTCTGCCTGCGTGGCACGCAGCCGCTCGATGCCGTCGGCGGCGAGCGCGAGCAGGTCGTCGAGGTGCGCGCGCGACAGCGGCGTTCGCTCCGCCGTCGCCTGGACCTCGATCAGCCCGCCCTCACCGGTCATGACGACGTTCGCGTCGACCTCGGCGGTCGAGTCCTCGGAGTAGTCGAGGTCCAGCAGCGGGACCCCGCCGACGATCCCGGCGGAGATCGCCGCGACGGTGCCGGTCAGCGGCGCGCGTCCCAGCTTGCCCTCGGCGACGAGCCTGCGGCAGGCGAGGTCCAGCGCGACGAACGCGCCGGTGATCGAGGCGCAGCGCGTGCCGCCGTCGGCGGTCAGCACGTCGCAGTCGAGGTAGATCGTGCGCTCGCCGAGCGCCTCAAAGTCGATCACGCCGCGCAGCGAGCGCCCGATCAGCCGCTGGATCTCGACGCTGCGCCCGTCGAGCTTGCCCTTGGAGATGTCGCGTTGCTTGCGCTCGCCGGTGGAGGCGGGGAGCATCGCGTACTCGGCGGTCACCCAACCGCGGCCCTTGCCGGACATCCAGCGCGGGACGGACTCCTGCACCGACGCCGTGCAGATGACGCGCGTCTCGCCCTGCGTGATGAGCGCCGAGCCGCTGGCGGGCTTGACGAAGTTCGGCTCGATCGTCGTCGGGCGCAGCTCTCCGGGCGTGCGGTCGTAGGAGCGTTGCGGCGAAGCGGTGGTGCTCATGCGATGGCCTCCTGGGGGAGCTCGACGTGATCGACCGTGCCCATCGGCAGCTGCAGGAAGCGCGAGCCGATCTCGGCGAACGCGCCGGCGTCGGCGGTGCAGAGGAAGCCGTAGGAGCCCTCGACGTCGCTGGGCGTCGCGAGGTCTCGCAATGCCAGAGCATGCCCGACGCGCCGCACGATCGCGGTGCCGGAGGTCACGAGCGTGACCTGCGGACCGAGCAGGCGCTGCAGCAGCGCGCCGACGAACGGGTAGTGCGTGCAGCCGAGGATCACGGTGTCCACGCCCGCCTCGCGCAGCGGGGCACAGTACTCGCGTGCCAGGTCGACATCGGCTTCGGTGATCGGCGCGCCGTTCTGGCTGATCCGCGCGAGCCGCGGGCAGGGGACGCTCGTCAGGCGCACGAGCGGGTCGACCGCGAGCACCGCGCGCTCGTAGGCGCCGCTTGCGACCGTCGCGGGCGTCGCGAGCACGCCGATGCGCCCGTTGTGCGTGCGCGCGACCGCGAGGTTGGACTCGGGCCCCACGACGCCGATGACATCCACCGCGTGGCCCTGGCCGGCGACGTGCAGAGGGAGGTCGTCGATCGCGGCGGAGGTGGCGGAGTTGCAGGCGATGACGATGAGCTTCACGCCGCGCGCCAGCAGGATGTCGGCGTTCTGGCGCGAGAAGCCGCGCAGCTCCTCGGCCGTGCGGTCGCCGTAGGGGAAGCGCGCGGAGTCGCCGAGGTACAGGAAGTCCTCGTGCGGCAGCCCGACGAGCAGCTCGTGCAGCACCGTCAGCCCGCCCACGCCGGAGTCGAAGACCCCGATCGGGGCGGTGGGTCGTGGCACGTTCGTCACGCGTGGGATCGTCGCAGACGGGGATGGCCGTGGCCTGGGGCGTGCGTAGGACGGCGCGAGCGACGCGTGCCGAGCCCTGAGCGCCATGCCCCGAGACCCGACACGTGTCCGCGCGCGCCTACTTGGCCTTTCCGACCTTCGAGATCGTCTCGCGCAGCGTGTCGGCGACCTCCTTGGCGATGCCGCCGCCTTTCAGCGCTCCCGCGGCGGCGACGACGCCCGTCAGCAGCGTCGCCAGCAGGAGCATGAGCCCGACGTACTCGACGGTGCCCTGCCCGGTCTGCTCGCGCCACAGGCGAGCGACGTTGGCATGGATCCAGCCCATCATGCGATACGGCATCTGCGGCCTCCCAGGGGTGGGGTTCGGTGTGGTCCGAGATGCTCGGGGCGGGCGCGTGACGGATCCACACGCGAACGTCACGCCTGCGACGCGAACGTGTGCCGACACTGCGGATGAGGTAGGCATGTCCTGCGCAGCGGTCATTCTGCGCAACCTGTCATGCGCGCACTCGTCGTCACGAACATGTATCCAAGCCCGACACGCCCCGCGCTCGGGGGATTCGTGCGCGACCAGGTCCAGGCGCTGCGCCGGATCGACGACCTCGACGTCGAGCTGCACGCCTTCGAGCCCGGTGGCGCGCGCAGCTACGCGCGTGCCGCTCGAGGGCTGCGAGGGCGCTTCGCCGGCGAGCGCTTCGACGTCGTCCACGCGCACTTCGGCCTGACGGCCTGGCCGGCGCTCGCCGTCACGGCCGGCAAGCGCGTCGTCACGCTGCACGGCAACGATGTCTACCACCCACGCTCGCGCAGGATCACGACCGCGGTGCTCGGCCGGATGGATCTCGTCGCCACCCCGACGCCCGGCTTCGCCGCCGACGTGCCCGGCACGAGCACGATCGCGATCCTGCCCTGCGGGATCGACGTCGAGCGCTTCCGCCCGCTCGATCGCCAGGCCGCCCGCGAGCGGCTCGGGCTAGACCCCGACGGGCGCTACCTGCTGTTTCCCTACGACCCCGCTCGCCCCGTCAAGCGCGTCGACATCGCGCGCGAGCTGGCCGCGGACGACGCCGAGCTGCTGACACTCGGCGCGGTCCCGGCGGAGGAGGTCCCGCTGTGGGTCAACGCCGCCAACGCCGTCGTCTGCCCCGCCGACTGGGAGACCTTCGGGCTGGCCTGCGTGGAAGCGCTCGCCTGCGACGTGCCGGTGCTCGCGCGGCCGACGGGCGTCCACGCCGAGGCGCTGTCGGGAATCGCCGGCACGCACTGCGCCGCGTGGGACGCCACCTCATGGCGCGAGGCGCTCGCGCCACATCTCGCGGCAAGCGATCCGCGGGTCGACGGCCGAGCCCGCGCGCTGACGTACTCGGCATCCGCGCTGGCCGCCCGGGTCGCGGTGGCATGGCGCTGGCTGGTCGAGAGCGGGCCGCCCCCACCTCTATACTCCCGCCACGAGGCACCGGCCAGGGACGGGCGCGGAGCCCTTTCGCCATGACCGGTTTGAAGCAGCGCCTCTCTCGTCGAAGCGCCTCGGACGACACCGCCGGCGGCAAGCCCCGCAAGCCGGACTTCCTGCGCCGACGTGCGAACGCCGAGCGCCTTCCGTGGGGCAAGCGCGCCGGGCAACCGCCTGCGCCGGAGGGCGGCGACGGCACCGCGGCCACGCCGCCCCCCAAGCCCCCGAGAACCGTCAAGCTTCCCGCCCTGGGCAAGCTCGCCTCGAAGCTGTCGTGGAGCAGGCGCCAGCCACAGGCGCCGGGGGCGCCCGCGACCCAGGTCATCGATCCCGCGGAGACCTCGAGCTTCCGCGACCGCGGCAGGCTGCGCCGGCGCCTGCAGTACCTGCGACGCGCCCGCGAGCTGGCGTTTCGCGATGTCGGCGGGCTGATCTTCGACATGCGCCGCTTCGAGCGCGACCGTCCCGATCTCGTCGAGTCGAAGCTCTCGGCGCTCACGGCGGTCGACGAGGAGCTGCGCGCGCTGGAACGGGTGCTCGACGACCGCAGGCCGATCCATGAGCTGAACGAGCCGGGGCTGTCGTCCTGCCAGCGCTGCGGCGCCCTGCACGCCAGCGATGACAACTTCTGCCCGCAGTGCGGCCTGCAGTTCGGCGGCGCCCTGGCGATGGGCGAGGTCGGCGGAGCGATCGCGGCGCCGCCGCAGGCCCCGTCGGCGCACCGATCGCCGGTGACGGGGCCGTCCGAGCCCGCGCTCATGCCGCCGCCGATCCAGCCGGGCGACGCGCGCGTCGCCCCGCACCCCGCCGACGCGCAGACCGAGGTCCACCGCCCCTCCGACGCGTCGTGAGCGCGGCGCCGGCGAACGACGGCACGCGGTCGTGAGCATCCAGCCGCCGGCCGGCGGTCCACCTGCCGCTCAGCCCGCCC
>Ga0136627_1000572_pt1 | contig 14014 bp, 14 predicted proteins | sample AntDrymUQ4892206_2_FD_104652 | JGI IMG/M metagenome (GOLD analysis project Ga0136627, IMG submission 104652) | Polar desert sand microbial communities from Dry Valleys, Antarctica - metaG UQ489 (22.06) | ecosystem: Environmental > Terrestrial > Soil > Desert | place: Antarctica: Dry Valley... | reverse complement strand
TGGCGTCCTTGCGCTCGGGGATGCCGAACAGCATCACCCCGCCCAGACCGACCTCGGCTGCCTGTGCGACCGCCGCCCGCGCGGAGTCCCGGGAGTGCTGCACAACCCCGGGCATGCTGAAGATGGGTACCGGCGCAGAGGTGCCCTCGCGCACGAACATCGGCAGCACGAGGTGTCGCGGCTCCAGGGACGTCTGCGCCACCAGCGACCGGACTGCTGCGTTGCGTCGCAGCCGTCGCGGCCGCAGGATCGGACCCGGCATCGGTTCGCGCACGCTCAGGTGGCGCGGCGGCGACCGGTCACCCGTCGCTGCGACGGACGGAGCACCGCCTCGCCGGCCTCGAGCATGGCGCTGCGACGCTCGGCGCCGAACGTTGCCAGCGCATCGGCCAGCAGCTCGGCCGACGGTTGCTCGGCGACGACGTCGACCCGCAGGCCGTGCTCCTCGGCGGTGCTGACCGTCTGCGGCCCGATGCAGGCGATCACGGTGCTGGGGTGCGGCTTGCCGGCGATGCCGACCAGGTTGCGCACCGTGGACGACGAGGTGAACAGCACCGCGTCGAACTTGCCGGACTTGATCGCCTCGCGGGTCGGAGCCGGCGGCGGAGCGGCACGTACGGTCCGGTACGCGGTGACGTCGTCGACCTCCCAGCCCAGCCCGATCAGGCCGGCGACCAGCGTCTCGGTGGAGATGTCGGCACGCGGCAGGAAGACCCGGTTGATCGGGTCGAGCAGCTCGTCGAACGGCGGCCAGTCCTCGAGCAGACCGCGCGCGGACTGCTCGCCGGCCGGCACCAGGTCAGGACGGATGCCCCAGGTCGCGATGGCCTCGGCTGTCTTCTCGCCGACGGCTGCGATCTTCAGGCCGGAGAACGCGCGGGCGTCCAGGCCGTACTCGTCGAACTTCTCCCGCACGGCCCTGACGGCGTTGACCGAGGTGAACGCGATCCACTCGTAGCGGCCCTCGACGAGACCGCGCACCGCCTTGTCCATCTGCTGAGGGTTGCGGGGCGATTCGACCGAGATGGTCGGTACCTCCTCGGGAACCGCGCCGTGCGACCGCAACCGGCTGACCAGGCCAGCGGACTGCTCCTTGGTACGCGGCACCAGCACCCGCCAGCCGAACAGCGGCTTGGTCTCGAACCACGACAACGACTCGCGCATCGACACCACATCACCGATCACCAGCACGCCCGGCTCCTCGAGCTGGGCTGCCTTGGCCTCAGTGGCGATGCGGTCCAGGGTGGCGACCACGGTGGCCTGGCCGGTCGTGGTACCGGCCGAGGTGAGGGCGGCCGGCGTCTGCGGGTCACGTCCGGCTGCGATGACCGCGCTGGCGACCGCACCGATCTGTTCGCCCGCAGAGAGCACCACCAGCGTGGGGTTCGACCCGTAGGACCCCCAGTCGACGCGACCGTCACCGACCCGCACGATCGCGACGTCGCGCTGGGTACGCGTGGTCAACGGGATCCCCGCGTACGCCGGGACACCGGCTGCGGCGGACACCCCGGGCACGATCTCGAAGCCGACGCCGGCCTTGTGGCAGGCCAGCGCCTCCTCCGGTGCCGTGCCGTGCAGGAACGGGTCGCCGACCAGCAGGCGCACCACGTGGGCACCAGACCTGGCCTGCTTGACGACCAGCCGTCCCCGTACCGCGTGGGTCAGCACCGAGCCGTCGTCGCTCAGGCCGCCTTCCACGAGGGTGACGGTGTCCTCATCCTCGCTGCGCAGCGACCGTACGAGGTCGGCGTGGGTCGCGGACTCGGTGATCACGACGTCGGCGCGCCGGATCAGCTCGAGCGCCTTGACGGTCAGCAGGTCCGGGTCACCCGGGCCGGCCCCCACGAAGCTGACCGTGCCCAGGGGACGGGCGGTCGCCGCCCTGGACGCGGCGCCCTCCTTCGCGTCGCGGGATGCTGGGGAGGTCGACATGGTCACGACGTTCTTCTTCCTGCTCTGGCGTAGTGGTGAAACGGTCACGTCACCGGCTCCTTGACGATCGAGTCGGCTCCGTCGGCGAGCATCTGGTGGGCCAGATCGCGTCCGACCCCGAATGCGTCGTCGAGGCGACCGGTTGCGGACTGTCTGATCAGCGGGTAGCCGCTGGGATGGACCACGACGGCTCGCAGCCACAACTCGACGCCGTCGTCGCCGTCGACGACCTCACCCAGGGCTCCGACCGGGGCCGAGCACCCCGCCTCGAAGGTCGCGAGCAGCGAACGTTCCGCCTCGACGGCACTGCGGGTGGCGAGATCGTCGAGGGTGAGCGCCACCTGCTCCACGAGGTGCGGTACGTCGGCCCGGCACTCCACGGCGAGTGCCCCCTGCCCGGGGGCCGGGAGCATCTGCAGCGGGTCGAGCATCTCGGTCACCTCGCCGAGAAGGCCCAGGCGGGACAGCCCGGCGCGGGCCAGCACCACCGCGTCGACCTCGCCGGAGGCGACCTTGCCCAGTCGGGTGTCGACGTTGCCGCGGATCGGTAGGACGGTGAGACCGAGGCCCAGCGCGTTGAGCTGGGCTGTGCGCCGCGGCGAGCCGGTGCCGATCGTGGATCTGGGGGGCAGCTCCCCCAGCGTGAGACCATTGCGTGCGACGAGGGCGTCGCGGGGGTCCTCCCGCAGCGGAATGGCCGCGCACACGATGCCGTCGGCTGCCGCGGTGGGGAGATCCTTGAGGGAGTGCACCGCCACATCGACCTCGTCACGCAGCAGCGCGTCGCGCAGCGCAGACACGAAGACGCCGGTGCCACCGATCTGGGCCAGCGGCCCGCGGTTGACGTCGCCCTCGGTGTTCACCTCGACCAGCTCGACAGGGACGCCCAGCTGGTGCGCGACCCAGCGGCTCTGGGTGGTCGCCAGCAGACTGGCGCGGGTGCCGACCCGCAGCGGGGCGCTCACGAGGTGGCCCCGGCGCGCGCGTCCGGGTCGGCGCGGGTGACAGCTTCTACCTCGGCCGGGTCCAGGCGGAACAGGTCAGCCAGCGCCTCCGCGTAGTGGGACCCACCGGGGGAGTCGGCCAGTTCCTTGATCCGGACAGTCGGGCTGTGCAGGAGCTTGTCGGCCACTCGCCGCACGGACTGCTGCAGCTCGGCACGCACCTGCGCATCGAGTCCCGGCAGCCGGCGCTCGAGCCGGTCGAGCTCCGAGCTGACCACCTCGGTCGCCATCGACCGCAGGGCCACGACCGTCGGGGTCACCCGTGCAGCGGACCGAGCAGTGAGGAAGGCCGCGACCTCAGAGCCGACGATGGCCCGTACCTCCTCGACGTCGTTGGCGACCGGCTCGCCGTCGAGCTGCTCGACCAACGTGGTCAGGCCGATGTGGTGGACGCCCGGCAGTGCCGCCACCGACGGGTCGATGTCGTGCGGAAGGGCGAGGTCGACCAAGGTGTACGGACGGCCCGCCGGTCGCCGGCTCAGCGCGTGCTCGACGTCCTCGGCGCTGACGACGATCCCGGTCGACCCGGTCCCCGAAACGACGAGATCGGCGGCGGCGAGGGCCGCACGCAGCTGGTTCCACGGCACTGCCGTACCGCCGGCGCCGGCCGCGAGGCGCTCTGCGCGTTCGGGCGTGCGGTTGGCGACCGTGACATCGCCGACGCCACGATTCACCAGCGCGGCGACCGACAGGCCCGCCATCGCCCCGGCACCGACGACAAGCGCGTGCAGGTTCGCAACCGGGCCCACCTGCTGCTCCACCGCGTCGAGGGCGGCCACGACGACGGACGGACCCGCCCGGTCGATGTCGGTCTCGGCGTGCCCACGCTTGCCGACACGCAGTGCCTGCTGGAACAGACTGTTGAGCACGGCACCGACGGTGTGCGACTCCTGTGCCCGCTGCAGGGCCACCCGGACCTGCCCGAGGATCTGGCTCTCGCCGACGACCATCGAGTCCAACCCGGCGGCGACCCGGAAGAGGTGCGCGACGGCTGCCTCGTCGTAGTGCACGAACAGGTGCGGGACGACGTCGTCGCGTCCGGCTCCGGCCCGGTCGGCCAGCAGCCGCGACACCTCCTCGATGCCGGCGTGGAAGCGGTCGACCTCGGCGTACACCTCGACCCGGTTGCAGGTCGAGATCACGACCGTCTCGCCGACGTGCTCGCAGTCGATCAGGTCCTGGCTGAGCTTGCGCGCAGCCGCTTCGTCCAGCGCGACGCGTTCGAGCATCTCGACCGGTGCGCTGCGGTGCGAGACACCCACGACCAGGACAGTCATGCGCTCTCCACCCCCGGGGGCGAGGTGACGCCCGCCGTGGCCGGTCCCTTGCGCTGCTCGTGGTACGCGAGGATCTGCAACTCGATCGACAGGTCGACCTTGCGCACGTCGATGCCCGGCGCGACCGAGATGACGGCGGGTGCGAAGTTCAGGATGCTGGTGACGCCGGCCGCGACGAGCCGGTCGGCCACGCCCTGGGCGGCGGCCGCCGGTGTGGTGATGACCCCGATCGAGACACCGTGCGCGCCGACGATGTCCTCGAGGTCGGTCATCCGCCGGATCTCGTGGCCACCGAAGCGCTCCCCCTCACGCGCCGGGTCGGCGTCCAGCAGTGCCATGATCCGGAAACCTCGGGTGCTAAACCCTGCGTAGTTCGCGAGCGCCTGACCGAGGTTGCCGATCCCGACGATGACGACGGCCCAGTCCTGGGTGAGGCCGAGCTCCCGCGAGATCTGGTAGCGCAGGTATTCCACGTCGTACCCGACGCCTCGGGTGCCGTACGAGCCGAGGTAGGACAGGTCCTTGCGCAGCTTGGCTGAGTTGACCCCCGCAGCGGTCGCGAGGTCCTGGGAGGAGGCGACGGAGACCCCTCGGTCGGAGGAGGCAGTCAACGCACGCAGGTAGACGGGCAACCGGGCGACGGTCGCCTCCGGGATGCCCCGTCCCTGACGTGCTTCGGTGCGCATGCGCTGGGTCGGTGCGTGGGTCACAGTGCTCCTGTTCCGCTCGCCCGTGGACGAAACGGTGGGTGACCGATGGGCGGCGGTGGCTCAACTGTAGGAGTTTGTGAACAGGAGAACAAAATCGCCGAGCCTTCGTCACGGGGTGGCCCTGCGACCTTAGGTTCGTAGCGGGGCCACCCCGTGATGAAGCCGGTACGTAGTACAGCCGCCCAGTGGGCTAGCGGGCCAGTGCCGCGTGCAACCGAGCGGGATCCACCCGCCAGTAGTCGTGCTGGGAGCCGTCCACGAAGGTCACGGGGAGCAGCTCGCCGTACGTGTGCATCAGCTCGTCGTCGGCACTGATGTCGACGTGTCGCCAGGTCTCGCCGGTCGCCTCACAGACGCGGGCGACGACGTGCTCGGCCACTGCGCACAGGTGGCAGCCGGGCTTCCCGTACATCACCACGCGCCCCTCGCTCATCGCAGGCCCAGGCCCGAACGGTGAGCAGCGGCTCGCAGCCGGCCCTTGGCGACCTTGCCGTTCGTCGAGTGCGGCAGGGACTCGACGACCTCGACCTGCCGCGGCCACTTGAAGCGCGCCAGCTGGGTCTCGCACCGGGCCCGGACCTCCTCCTCCAGTGCTTCGCTCGCGTCGACATCCAGCGTCTGTCCGCCATGGGGCACGACGTACGCGAGCACCGCCTCCCCGGTGTGGTCGTCCTCGACCCCGATGACAGCCGTCTCGGCCACCTGCTCCATGGCGATGATGACCTCCTCGACCTCCCTGGGGTAGACGTTGAACCCGGACACGATCACCAGCTCGCGCAACCGGTCGACCAGGACCAGGTCGCCGGACTCGTCCAGGAAACCGACGTCACCGGTGGCGTACCAGCCGTCCTCACCCGGACCGTCGGCCCCCTCGGGCCAGTAGCCGGAGAACAGGTTGTCGCCCTTCACCCACACCTGGGCCGGATCGTCGCCCGGGACCGGTCGGCCGGATGCATCCCGGACTTCGATCTGGACCCCGGGGACCGGCCCGCCGACGGAGCCTCGAGCTGCGTGCTCTCCGCGTGAGGACAGCGTCGACGTGACGACCGGTGCGGCCTCCGTGAGGCCGTACCCCTGTTCGACTCGCACCCCGCTGACCTCTTCGAAGTCGCTGACCAGGTCCGGATCGAGCGGCCCGGCGCCGGACAGCACCCGTTCGACTCCGGACAGCCGGTCGGCGACCTCGGGACGCTCCACCCAGGCAGCAATGACCGGCGGGGCGACGGCGATGCTGGTGATCGAGTGCTCGGCGATCATGTCCAGGGTGCCGGCCCCGTCGAACCGGTCCAACAGCACGGTCGTCGCACCTTGGGCGAGCGCCTGTCCGAGCACGCAGTTGAGGCCGTAGACGTGGAACAGCGGCAGCAGTCCCAGGACCACGTCATCGGAACTCATCACCGGCGGCTGCAGGGACGCCGTCTGGGTGATGCTCGCCAGCAGGGCCCGATGGGTGAGCATCGCGCCGCGTGGAGCACCGCTGGTGCCCGAGGTGTACAGCAACGCCGCCAGGGTCTCGACGTCGACCGGGCTGACGACCGCGCGTCCTGCAGCGGCCAGCACCGTGTCGAAGGACAACTCGCCCACCTGGGTGCCACCGCCTGACACCACGACCTGGGGCGGCGCCGAGCGCACACGGACCTCATCAGTGGCACCGGCCAACGCGTCCAGCACACCCGCGACCGCCGTACGTACGTCGGACACGGTCGAGCCGTCGGTGACGACCAGACGGGCACCGCTGTCGACGAGCACCCGGATCAGCTCGCCCGTCACCGCACGTGGGTTGACCGGCACCGACACCAGGCCGGCACGGGCGGCACCGAGGTACGTGACGACGAAGTCCACCGTGTTGGGCAGGGACAGCGCCACCCGGTGCCCAGCGACGAGTCCCTGTTCGCCGAGGCCCCGAGCACAGGACTCGACGAGCTGGTCCAGTTCGCGCCAGGTGACGGTTCGCCCGGCGTCGAACGCCTCGACTATCGCGGGTCGGTCACCGCGTTCGCTTGCGTGGAAGCCGACCAGGTCCGCGACGTTCGTCGGCGCTGCCGCCAGTGCTGCGATCAGCGACTTTGCCAGGGGGTCAGACGCGTCAGCGGCCGGTTCCGAGGTCACCTTGGAAGTCTCGCACACGGCCCCTGACGCCTCCGCTGAGCGCACATCCGCTGTTCCGCCTCGCACACCGTACCCCACGGTTACCATCGAAATGGTACCAGTCAGGCCATTGAGGCACGGGGGACAATGAGACCTTCCAGCTCGGTCGACGGGTCTGCGCTCGGCGCCTCGGCTTCGCTTCGCCGCGCCCTCGAGCTGGCACTCGCCCGCCCCCAGCTGCTCCCGCTCGGGGTGTCCGCGCGTACCCTCGACGACCTGCTCCTGAACGCGGCCGCCGACGGACACGTCACCGGCACCGGTGGGCGCAGGACGCCGCAGTCGGGCACCGGTGGACACGAACCGCGCAGCGGCGCCGACGATGTCGAGTCCCTGCGCATCGAAGCCCTGGTGGACCTGGCCACGGGCGGTGACGCTGAGGCTTTCGGAGCCTTGTACGACCACTACGTCACCGGGGTCTACCGGTTCCTCTACGCGCGCGTGTCCAGCGTCTCGCTGGCCGAAGATCTCACCAGCGAGACGTTCTTCCGGGCACTGCGCTCGATCTCCTCGTTCAGCTGGCAGGGCAGGAACTTCGGCGCCTGGCTCACGACCATCGCCCGCAACCTGGTGACCGACCACTACAAGTCGAGCCGCACCCGCCTCGAGATCGTGGCAGAGGAGATCCCCGACCACGTCGATGCGTCGGCGGGCACCGAGTCGCTCGCCCTGGCGTCGCTGTCCCGCCAAGACCTCGTCGACGCCGTGAACTCACTCGTGCCGGAGCAGCGCGACTGTCTGGTGATGCGCTTCTTCCAGGGGCTGTCCATCGCGGAAACCGCATCCGTGCTCGGACGCAGCGATGGTGCGGTCAAGCAGCTGCAGCTGCGTGCGGTGCGCAACCTCGCCAAGCAGCTGCCGACCGGTGCCCGATGACCGTGACCTCACCAGCAGGTGCCTCGTTGGACAGGGCAGGGTGTCCGAGCTCGGTCCGGCATCAGCCAATCCCGAGGATCACACCATGAGTCCGCTACGCACGTCGCGCCAGGCAGAGGAGTTGTCCGCAGCCCTCGACGGAGCCGGCGCGCCCCGGGATGCGCAGTTGCTCGCGCTGGTGTCAGTCGTCGAGCGGCTCCGCTCGGTCCAGCTGCCTCGCCCCTCGCCGGACTTCTTCGATCAGCTGCGAGACCACCTCGTGGCAGCAGCAGAAGCGCAGCTGGCCTCGTCGGCGGCCACTGCGACGGCGGCCTCACCCGATCGCCGTACCCGCAGATCACCGTCGCGCTCTCCGTGGGTCCGGCGACACCTGGGGCGGCTGGCCGGCACGGTCGTCGTGGCTGCCTCCAGCGTCGGGGTCGTGGCGGGCAGCGCGCAGGCACTGCCCGGCGACGTGCTCTACCCGGTCAAGCGTGCCGGGGAGAGCGTCGAACTCGCGTTCGCACGCGGTCCTGCCTCGGAAGGTCGGGTGAACCTCGAGCACGCCGACGTCCGCCTGGACGAAGTCGGCTCGCTCACGCTGCGCGACGATGTCGAGTCGGCAGAGAACACACGGCTCGTCGGTTCCACCCTGGACGACTTCACCGAGCAGGCCGCCGCCGGTGGATCGGGCCTTGTCTCCGCGTTCGAGGCGGACGGTGATCGGGCCGCTCTGGTGGAGATCGACGAGTTTGCGACCCGTGCCATCCACGACCTGCAAGGAATCGCCGCCTCACTGCCGGAGGACACCGGGCAGCAGTTCGCCAGTGCGGCCGGCGCGCTCGAGGTGCTGACCCAGGAGGTCGATGCGACCTGCCCGTCCTGCCCGTCAGACCCCGCTCAGTCAGCGGACCTCGAAGCGCTGCTGGAGACCGTCGGCAACGTCCTCACCTCAGAGGCGCTCCCGGTGTCAGCCAGCGCAGACCCGGTGACGAGCACCCCGGACACTGGTACGGACGCTCCTGGGCAGAACCCTGGTGGTGGCGGCAGCGGGGGTGGTGAACCGTCGGAGCCGGACCACCCACCGACCGGGCAGGACGACCAGCAGGTGGACGGCGGCGGCGGGGGGTCCGACGGCGGCGGCGGGGGGTCCGACGGCGGCGGCGGGGGGTCCGACGGCGGGTCCGACGGCGGAGGCGGCGGCGGGGGCGGATCCGACGGCGGCGGCGGCGGCGGGGGCGGATCCGACGGCGGCGGCGGGATCCCCGATGTGGACGACGTGGTCGAAGACCTTCCCGACCCACCCGACGGCCCAGGCGGCGGTGGCGGGGGCGGCGGCGGGAGCGACGACGACCCGATCGACGACCCGATCGACGACCCCCTCGGTTGACGAGCTTGGCACCACGCCGGCGACAGCAGTCAGACCGGGTCAGAAGAACGCGCGACCCCGACGCTCGAGCAGCTCGTACAGGGCCTGCTGGATGGTCTCGCGCACCTGGTCGGTCACGTTGAAGACCAGCATCGGGTCGTCGGCCGCACCCGCGCCGTACGCATCGGTGCGGATGGGCTCACCGAACTCGATCAGCCACTTGCTCGGCAGCGGGATCAGCCCGAGCGGACCGAGCAACGGGAAGAACGGCGTGATCGGGATGTACGGCACCCCGAGCAGCCGGGCGAGCGACGGGATGTTACCGATGAGGGGATAGATCTCCTCGGCTCCCACGATGGAGCAGGGCACGATCGGGACGCCGGTGCGCATCGCAGCGGCCACGAAACCGCCCCGGCCGAACCGCTGCAGCTTGTAGCGCTCGGAGTACGCCTTGCCGATGCCCTTGAAGCCCTCGGGCCAGACACCGACGAGCTCTCCGCCGGCAAGCAGCCGCTCGGCATCCTGCGAGCAGCCCAGGGTGGCGCCGCTGCGCCGGGCCAGCTCGGAGAGCACGGGCAAGGCGAAGATCAGGTCGGCGCCCAACGGACGCAGGTGCCGACCCGCGTGGTCGTGTACGGCGAGCATGGTCATCAAGCCGTCGACTGGGATGGTTCCGGAGTGGTTGGACACCACCAGCGCGCCACCCTGGTCGGGGATGTTCTCGATCCCTCGCACGTCGACCCGGAACCACGACTGCGCGATCGGCCGCAGAGCGCTCATCAGGAAGCGGGAGGTCAGCTCGGCATCGAAGCCGAAGTCGTCCACCTCGTAGCTGCCGGCCAGTCGCCGGCGCGCGAACGCCATCAGCTCGGCGGCCTTCGCCTCCCATTCCTCCCCGAAGAACTGCCCGGCGGCGGCGGCCAACGCATGCAGGAGATCCTCCATCGGGATGCCGCGCGGGGTGGCGCTCGCATCCGAGGTGCCCGGCTGTTCGGCGTCGGCCGCCTGCGGGGTCGCTCCTGCACGTACCGGACCCTGCTGGTGACTGGAGACGGGCGGGGCCAACGAACGGGCGGCCGCCGACGGGGTCGAGCGGCGCGAACCTCGACCGGGCTCGCCGCGGACGCCGAGCGGGATGATCTCGGCGTCACCCATGGCTGTCGACCTTCTCGCGGTGTGAGCGGTCCTCGGTGAGGCGAGCCTGCGCTGCGCGTACTCGGCTGTCGGCGACTGATCCCGGCGGGAGCCCGAGCAGAAAGGCATCCACGGTGGCGGCGCTGGTGTGCCGCGGCCGGTGGCCGAAGACCTCCGTGAGCGCGGTGATGTCCACGCCGCGACCGTGCATCAACAACTGCACAAGGTCGCCGGGGACATTCGCGCGCAACGCCGCGAGGATGGTGGACCCGCCCCGGCTGAGCGTGAACGCCGGCACCGGGACCGCGAGCCTGCCGAGGCGGCGCAACACCTGTGAGAGCACGAGCACGCCGGGACCCGCCACGTTGAAGGTGCCGGGGACATCGTGCACCACAGCCCGGAGCAGCGACTCGAGCACGTCTTCGGGGTGGACCACCTGCAGGCGCGGGTCGAAGCCGAGCACGGTGGGCAGCACGGGCAACCGCAGGTAGCTGCTCATCGGGGTGTCCCACACCGGGCTCAGCACGTTGGCGAGTCGCAGGTTGGTCACGTGTACGTCCGGACGCCGGCGGGCGAAGCCGCGTACGTAACCCTCCACCTCCACGCAGTCCTTGGCGAAGCCCGAACGCGGCGACCTGGTGGGACCCATCCCCTCGCTGAACATCGCCGGGTCGCGCGGCGAGGCGCCGTACACCGAGGTGGACGACTTCAGCACCAGCTTGCGGACCGTTGCCGAGTGCTGGCACGCCGCGAGCAGCTGCATGCTGCCGATGACGTTGCTCTCCTTCGTCGACGTACGGGAGCCAGCGGTCGACGACGGCGCCACGGCGAGGTGCACCACGGTGTCGACGTCCTCGACCGCGAGCACTTTGCCGACCACGGGGCTCCGGATGTCGGCGCGGATGAACTTCACGCCGTCGATGCCCTGGCGCGGAGGTACTACGTCGACGCCGACCACCTTGGTCACGTCGGGGTGCAGCGCGAGCACACGCGCGTGCTGCGCCGCCAGTCCGCGGGAGACCCCCGTCACCAGCACGTTGCGCCCCATGTCACCAACCAAGGTCCGCGCAGAGGCTCCGCGTCACTTGCCGAGACGGCGACGCTGAACGCGTGTCTTCTTCAGCAGTTTGCGGTGCTTCTTCTTGGCCATGCGCTTGCGGCGCTTCTTGATGACGGAGCCCACGGTGTACCTCTCACAAAGGAATGTCAGCGGCACACTCTACGTACCCACGGCGACCGAACGCTCAGCCGGCCTGCCCGCCTCTCATCCGGCCTGGTAGTAGGACGACTTCAGGTACGCCTGGACCGCCTTCTCCGGCACCCGGAAGGACCGCCCGACACGCACGGCTTCGAGTGTCCCGTTGTGCACGAGACGGTAGACGGTCATCTTGGAGACCCTCATCGCCGTCGCCACCTCCGCGACTGTGAGGAACTTGATGGAGGACACGGGATCGCCCTCGTCCTTGCCGGCCATGTGTGCGCTCCATTCATCACGGCGCGCTCCTGGGGCTTCCCCTCCGCAGATCGGACGCACGTGTCCTGGCGTGAGAGTAGTGCCTGGTGTGGCTGATGGGAAAGCAAACGGATAAGAAAACCGAGCGCATGTGCGTGTCGGTTCAAGGCTGAGGGTCCAGTCCGTGCGACGGAAACACCTCGGCGCGCGTCGCCATGATGGCACGATCCAGCCAGCCGCCGGGGTCGTAGCCCTGCGACCAGTCGGTCCAGCGAGCACTGCGGCCATCGGTCATCGTGGGCTGACCGCGTGACCCCGTGACCTGTTCGGCGTGGTCACGCCACGCCGCCGGCACGACCGTGTCCGGGTCGACGGGACGGCCGGCAACGATGCCGAGCAGATGGGTCCAGGCCCGGGGTACCACGTCGACTATTGCGTAGCCACCACCGCCGGTGACGACCCAGCGGCCGTCGCTCACCTCGTGAGCGAGGTCGTGCAGAGCGAGGTACGCCGCGCGCTGCCCGTCGACGCTGAGCATCAGGTTCGCCAGCGGGTCGTCCATGTGGGAGTCGCAGCCGTGCTGGGTCACCAGCACCTGCGGTGCGAACTCCCGGACCACCGCGGGCACGACGGCATGGAACGCCCGCAGCCAGCCGGCGTCGGCCGTGCCGGGCGGCAGGGCGACGTTGACGGCGCTGCCCTCCGCCCCCGGTCCGCCGGACTCCGTCGGCAGCCCGGTGCCAGGGAACAGCGTCTGGGGGGTCTCGTGCAGGCTGACGGTCAGCACCCGAGGGTCGTCGTAGAAGATCCGCTGCACCCCGTCGCCATGGTGCACGTCGATGTCGACGTAGGCGACCCGCTCGGCCCCGGAGTCCAGCAGCCACTGGATCGCGATCGCCACGTCGTTGTAGATGCAGAACCCGCTCGCAGCCGCCGGCATCGCGTGGTGCAGGCCGCCGACGATGTTGGCGGCGTGGCGTACCTCCCCGGACCACACGGCCCGCGCTGCCTCGACGCTCGCCCCGGCGATGCGTGCCGACGCGTCGTGCATTCCCGCGAACGCGGGGCAGTCGGGAGTGCCGACGCCGAAGTCCAGCCGCTCGTCGTAACGGTCCACGATCCCCTGGACGGCTTCGACGTACTCGGGGGTGTGCACCCTGGTGAGCAGCTCGGGGGCCAGCGCCGGTGCGGGCAGCACTGTCAGCCCGCCCTCGCCGACGACACCGAGGGCCTGCGCCAAGCGGTACGTGAGGTCGACCCGCAGCGGCGACATCGGGTGTCCGATCCCGAAGTCGTACTGCACGAGGGTGGGGTCGAACACCATGCACGCGTCGCCGGACATGGCGGGCACACTACCCAGCCGGGCAGCCTGTGTACTGTGACCGCGTGCTGACCCACGTAACCCGCTGGTGGCCCGCCTCGTAGGCGGACCGCTGCCGATCGCACCCACGCACCCGCTACCTCGTCGCCGACCTGCACGCCCTGACCACACCGCACGAACCGGACCGGCTGCGGGCCCTCACCCGCGAGACGGCGATGCTGTTCCTCGCCACCGGCATCGACCGGGAGGCCTCGGTGGTCTTCGTGCGGTCGCACGTCCACGAGCACGTGGAGCTGGCGTACCTACTGCAGTGCACGGCCCACGTCGGCGAGCTGTCCCGCATGATCCAGTTCAGGGAGAAGGGCGACCAGGACCAGCACGTGGAGCTCACCCGCGACCTGGCGCTGCAGTTCAACCATCGGTACGGTCCAACCTTCACGGTCCGCGGACGGTCCGCGCCCCGGTGGCGGCACGCATCGCCGACCTGAGCGACCCGCAGGTGAAGATGAGCAAGTCGGCCCCAGTCGATGCGCGCGGGGTGCTCCGGATGCTGGACGGCCCCGACGTGATCCGTCGCAAGGTCATGCGTGGGTGACCGACTCCCGCAGCGATGTCAGGTATGACCCGGTCGAGCAGCCCGGGGTGTCGAGTTTGCTGGAGACCCTGGCGGTGTGCACCGGTGACTCGGTGGACGTCCTGGTCGGCGCCGGACGAGACCGCACCGACGGTGGGGCCGGCACCGACCACTGCATCAACGGGGAGATCCGGAGCGGCTGCGAGCGCGTGACCTGACGGCTACTCGTCGTCGCCGGCG
>Ga0136627_1000571_pt1 | contig 14045 bp, 15 predicted proteins | sample AntDrymUQ4892206_2_FD_104652 | JGI IMG/M metagenome (GOLD analysis project Ga0136627, IMG submission 104652) | Polar desert sand microbial communities from Dry Valleys, Antarctica - metaG UQ489 (22.06) | ecosystem: Environmental > Terrestrial > Soil > Desert | place: Antarctica: Dry Valley... | reverse complement strand
CCGGCCGCGAGCGTGAAGGCCAGCGTGCGGTCAAGGCTTTCGGGCATCCTACGGTAGAGGACCGCGCCGCAGCGCCCGCAGCACGCCGCGCCGCCCGCAGGAAGCGCCGTCTCGCGCTGGAGCAGATCGCAATCGTGGCAAGCGATAAGCGTCGGGGCCGTCATGGTCAAAGAGGTGGGTGGCTTTGACCCCTTGGCCTCAATCAATCCGGATCTCGCTAGGGTCGTAAGTGGGTTGCGGGTAACGCATGTTCAACCCTTGAAGGGTGTCTACCATGATCGCGGCCACCGCGAGATTGCGGTACCACTTGTGATCGGCGGGGACGATATACCAGGGCGCCCAAGCGCTGGCCGTCTTGCCGATCGCATCCCCGTAAGCCCGCATATACGCGGGCCAGCGCTTGCGATCCTTGAGATCATCGGGGTTGAATTTCCAGCGTTTATCCGCATCGTCCAGGCGCGCCTGCAACCGCGACTTTTGTTCGCGCTTGCTGATGTGTAGGAAGAATTTGATGATGGTAACCCCTTCCTCGGAAAGCATTCTTTCAAAGTCATTGATCTGGGCAAATCGCCGGGCCCAAACCCGCGCCGATACCAGCCGGTGCACGCGCGCGGCCACCACATCCTCATAATGGCTGCGATTGAAGATCACCATTTCGCCGCGGCGCGGCACCTGTTTGTGCACCCGCCAGAGGTAATCGTATTCACGTTCCTCTGCGTTGGGGACCTTGAAGCTCACGACTCGAAGTCCTTGCGGATCCACGTCCTGGAAGACCTTTCGGATCGTACCGTCCTTACCCCCGGTGTCCATCGCCTGCAAGACGATTAATAGCTTGTGCTCGTGGCCCGCGTAGAGCCGATCCTGGAGCTGGCCGAGGTCCCGGGTCAGCGCCGCGAATCGCGCCTGGGCGCGTGCCTCATTACCGCCACAGCCGCTGGTGTCATCGGGGTCCCAAGAGTTGAGATCGACGTCACTGCCCGGTCGCACCCGGTAGCGACCAACAAGGCCCCGCTTCTCAACCACGATGCTTGCTTCCCATCTGAAGTTCGGAGTCCGAGCAAAAACCGCTTGATATGGGATAGTTTAAGTGCCGTTTTACAAAGAGCAAAGGGACTTGCGTATAGTCAGGCTACTTTGGCACGCGGACCCGGGCTGGCCGTAACCACTATTATCGTTGCGAGTCTGAGCCGAATTTCTTGTTGACGTTTAAGGCGCTGGCGATGGCCTGGGCCAAGTCGCGGGACTGCAGCGGCTTTTTAAGCAGAGCATGGACCGCCGCCCGCCGCGCCTTGTGGGCAAGCTCCAGCCCACCGAAGCCGCTCATGAGCAAGATCGGGATATCCGGGCGGATCTCCCGCAGGCGCGTGGCAAGCTCGGTACCACTCATGCGCGGCATGAGCTGATCGGTTACAACGAGATCAAAACGCGCCGGCCGCGCTTGGAATGCCTCAAGGGCCGCCTGACTGTCTTGGAATCCTATAGGTTCGTAGCCGAGGGCCGCGATCATCTCCTCACCGAGGAGCACGAGCGCCTCGTCGTCGTCGACGAGGAGGACGGTCTCTCCGCGACCGCTGGGAATTGGCACGCGCTCGATACCGCTAGCGGAAGCGGTCTCTCCGGACCGAGGGAGGTAGACCGTGAACCTGCTCCCCTGCCCCGGTGTGCTCGAAAACTCGATGGCACCACCGTGGTCGCTCACGATGCTGTGTACTAGGGACAGGCCGAGGCCGGTCCCCTGGCCGAGGTCCTTGGTGGTGAAGAAGGGATCGAAAACCCGATCGAGCGTGGCCTCGTCAATGCCGTGTCCGGTGTCCGTTACCTTGAGGCGCACATAGGCCCCCGGCTCTAGCGCGTGATGTCTCTGCACCATGCGCTCGCTTAGCTCGATCACGTCGAGGGCAATCTCGAGCAGCCCGCCTTCCGGCATCGATTGTACGGCGTTGGTGCAGACATTCATCACAAGCTGATGCAGGCGGATCACATCGCCTTGCACCGTCGCATCCTCCGCGTTCACGCGCAGCTTTAGGTCGATCGTCTCGGGCAACGAAGCTTTGATAAGCTCCGCGACCTCGCCGAGTAGCGGCCCGAGCCGCACCGGGACGTGTTCACGGCTTCCCGGCTGCGTGAAGGCCAGGATTTGATCGACCGGTCCTTCGCCCGGTTCGCCGCCGCCATCACGTTGCCGAGATAGCGCTGGAGGTTGCTGCCTGCGGGCACGGCGTCGAGCGCCATCTCCGCATACCCCAGGATGGCACCGAGTATATTGTTGAAATCATGGGCGATTCCGCCTGCGAGCGTCCCGATCGCCTCCAGCTTCTGGGCCTGACGGAGCTGTGCCTCAAGCCGCGCCTTTTCGGACTCGGCGCGCTCGCGCTCGGCAAGCTCCTCTTGCAACCGGGCGTGGGCGGCCCGCAGCTCGCCCGTTCGCTGCTCGACCCGTAGCTCGAGCTCCGCGTGCGTTTGGGCGAGGGCCCGTTCCCGCCGCCTCCCGCCGCGCAATATCGGCCTGCAGCGCCTGCGTGCGCTCCGTCACCTGCGCCTCCAGCTCCGCAGTATGGGCCCGGATCCGCCCCATCATTTCATTGAAGGCTCGCGCCAGCTCGCCGGCCTCGTCGTGGGAGCGCACGGCCACCTCAACCCCTCGTTCACCCGCCGAAAAGCGAGATACGGCCTCGGTCAGCGTCCGGAACGGCGAGGTGAGCCAGCCTGCCGTCACGACCCCGAAGAGCGAGACGAGAAAGGCGATCGCAATGGCCAGGATGACCCCCTCGCCAAGCAAGCGATCGATGGGCACGAGGAGGACCGATTGGGGCTCGGCGACGACCACAAGCCAGGGCCGATAGCGCAGCCGCGCGGCACCGACCGCGTAGGGCTCTGCCTGCGAATCCTGCGATCCCATCGACAACGGTGCAGTGAAATATCCGCCGTTCGCTAGCTGCTTGAGGGCGCTCGCCAGGGCCGGAGGCCCCGTGGCCTCCACCGGCCCGCCCTCGGGGAGCCTCCACTCGGCCCGAAGCCTGCGGATGAGGTCCGTCTCGATCGGCGCCACTGAGGTAAAAATCAGGTGTGACTGCGCGCTGTCGGCAAGCCGAATGTGGTGCTCATCGAACAACACCACGCGCGCGCTCGGTGAGGCATGCAGGGCTTGCGTCGTGAGCTGCTGTACCACCGTGGCGTTGTAGGTGATCCGCAAGGCCCCGAGGGGCCGGCCCGCGGAGTCCCACACCAGGCTAGCAAAGTGCAATGTCAGGGCGTCACCGGGCGCATCCGCGAACTGCATCGCCGAGACAGCCGGCACCTTCGCGGCCATGAGCGCCTTGAAGTAGTCGCGCTGCGATTCATCGCGCCCGATCTGTACCGTGCGCGTGTCGATGAGGTTATGACCGGCGAGATCGAGCACGGCGAAGGAGATGAGGTTCACGGTGTCCTTGCGGCTCAATCGCAGCAGCGTCTGCCATGCGGCCACCTTGCGACGCGCGTCAAGGGGCGCCGCCAGGAAACGTTGAACCGCGGGCAAAAGCGCGTGCACCCGCAGACCATTCAGGTTCTCATTGAGAAAGCCGTCGATGGCCTGGGCTGTCTGGGTGGCGCTGGCGTAGAGGGCCCGGTGGGCGCCGTCGATCAGCGCTTGGCGCGTCGCGCGATGGTTGAAATACTCAAGCAGCACGAGCGGCGCGAGCGAGACCATTAGGAAGGCCGCAATCAGTCGGGGACGCAGCTTTGAAAACGCTCTGAGCATGCACGCCGCCCTTAGAACGGTTTCCCACCCAACGCAAGCGCACCGAACACCGGTAAAATCCGCCAGATGAAAACTCCCCACTGGCGCTCCTCAAAACCCATGCAATTGCGTGCGCGACAATTGCGCCGCGCTATGACCCCCGCCGAAACAAAACTCTGGCAGCAGCTCCGCCTGAGACAACTGGGCGTGCAGTTTCGCCGGCAGCATGCCGTTGGTTCTTTCATCGTGGACTTCTTCTGCGCCAAGGTTCGATTAATCATCGAAGTGGATGAGGATAGCCACGGTGATCCGGCACAGGCGGAGTACGATGCTGAACGCACGCGCTGGTTGCAAGAGCAAAAACAGTATCACGTGATTCGCTTTTGGAACGACGATGTTTTGCATAACGTCGAGGCGGTATTGGCGCGGATCGTTGAGGCGTTGGAACCCCCGCCCCGACCCTCCCCCGTTCACAAACAGCGTGAACAGGGGAGGGAACTCGGAATCTCCCTCCATCCACAAGCAACGGGAACAGGGGATGGGACTCCGAGAGTCTCCCTCCTCTGTCCGCGCCTTTTGCGGACGGGGGAGGGAGGGAATAAACCACACCCGCACCTGGATGACGGTTCGAGCCAATAAGCACTAGTTCGGGCGGTTCGGTTCAACATTTTAAATGCACGTATCTATTCGGCCGGAAGAAACGCGGGATCGATCAGCGCATCGAGGTCCGGGAGCCGCGCGAGGCTCGCGGTTCGGATGTAGAAATCGGCATAGGCGCGGGCGCTCTGATACAACGATGTCGGGTCGTTGCGATCGAAGGCCCGGCGATTGTCCGCGAGGCTCAGGAGCTTCAGCCCGAGCGGTTGCACCTCGTCCAGCGGGATCGCGAGTGCTTGTGCGATGATCGCATTGTCCTCTTCGGGGTGCGCCCGCCAGTGCTCGACGGCCCGGACGATGGCGCGCAGAAACGCCCGCACGTCCTCGGGCCGTTCCCTGAGCACCGAGGCGCGGAACTGGAGCGTATCGATGATGAGCCCTGGGGTCTCTCGGCTCGTGTACAGCACCCGGCCCCCTGCTTGCACCACCCGAGAGACATAAGGCTCCCAGGCTTGCCCCGCATCGATTACCCCGGCGCGCAACTGGTCGGGGACGAGATTGGAATCGGTGTTGATGAGCGTGACCTCGGCCCGCGTCAACCCCCCGGCCTCCAGCATGCGCTCGACGAAGAGCTCGCCAAAACCGCCCAAGGTGGCCCCGATCACCTTGCCGCGCAGTTCCGCGATGCCCGTGATCGCGGGCTTCGCGACCACCGCATCGCCGCCCGCCGACTCGTCGATTGCGTAGACCACCCGAAGGTCGGGGTCGTGACCGCTGGCGACGATAAGGCTACCGATGGGCAGCGCCATGCCGTCGTACTTGCCGGCGATGAAATCGGCGATCCGGGGCACCTGGTGTTCCGTATAGATCAACTCGACGGCCACGCCCTCCTGGGTGTAATACCCCAGCTCCTGGGCCAAGGTGATCGGGAAATATCCCGGCCAGAGGTTGTACGCAAAGCACAACGCCGGGCGCTCGGGCGCAGGCGCCTCGGGCGCCGAGCAGCCTCCGATAAGAAGAACTGTCAACACCAGCCCACGCCCCGCACCCCGCCATGCGGCCAACCGCATCAGCAAATCGCCTCGAAGCCCGCGCATCACCGTTACAACTGTAATCGAATCGATTTCATTTGTAAGCATTCTCCTGCGCTTTGAAATCATCCGGTAAGGCACCCGCCCTAGTCTGCCCGCATCGGGGTGCGATCCCGAAACGACTTTCAAGCTTAGAGGAGAACGACCATGTTGAATCATTACAACGTTACTGAAGCCCGCACACAGCAGTTCGCGAGCCCCATGCCATTACGCCGAGTTGCACACGGGATCCTCTCTGCGCCTTTCCGCTTAGCAGCGAATGCCACGACTCGACTCTCTAAAGCGCTGGCGCCCTGGGTAGTCATGTGGCGATTCTTGGAGGGCTTAGACCGTCGCTCGCTGGCTTTCCATAGTGACGTTAAAGGCCGAGCAGACCCGAACACGCGGGCGAAGAACGGCGGCATCATGAGGACCGGCGCCGCGACGACGGATACGAATGCTAGGAGGTCGATCATGCACATACTTCCATCACGACAACCGCTAGAGGCCGAGGGCGAGCGACCCACGGTGATCGGCCTGCACACCGGTGCCAGCACGCCGGACGAATGGCGGCCTCTCGCCGAGCGCCTGCGCTTTCGCAACCGCGTGCTCGCGCCGCACCTCCGCGGCTATGCCGCGAGCCGCGCATCGGGCACGGGCGAGCCGTTCACGCTGGATGCCGAGACGCCGCCGATCGAGCCTTTGCTCGATGCCTTTCCCGGCCCGGTGTACCTCGCAGGCCATGGCTATGGCGCGGCCGTGGCGCTCAAGCTCGCGCTCGCGCGCCGCGAGCGCATCGGCGGCCTGGTGCTGTACGAGCCGACGCTATTCAGCCTCTTGCTCGCGGATCCGGGGTCGCGCTACGCCTATATGGACATAGCGGAACTGCGACGCGTGCTAGGGCGCTATCTCGATGCGGGCGATTGGTTCCGGGCCGCACTGCGCTACGTGGACCATTGCTCGGGCGCCGGCGTGTGGCAGGGCCTTTCAGTCCAGGAGCGGGCAACGATCGCCCATCGCATGCCGGCGCTGTGCGCGCAGCTCGACGCCGAACTCTCGGATCCGACGCCGCTCGCCGGTTACGCCGGGATCGACGTACCGGTATCGCTCCTGAGCGGGGCTCGGCCGCGCGCCTGCACCCGGCGCATCGCGCAGCTCCTCGCGCGCACGCTTCCTCGCGCGGAGTGGCGCCAGCTCGATGGTGTCGGCCACAGCCCCGGCGCACACCCCGAGGAGGTCGACCGCGAGATCGAGAGATTTCTCGCGCAACGCCACGCGAGCTGGCACCGCGATCCGGAGCCGACGGCGTTCCATGCGTTGCCGGTATTTGCGCACCGCGGCGGCGGCCCTGACCGGGCGGACGCCGCATCACGGGAAGAGTCCCGCGCACTGCCCAGCACCCCATTGCGAGCTCCATGGAACTGCGCGTGGCACAGGGCACGGGGATAGTTGCAGAGACCCGGGCCGGGCTAGCGGAAGGCAGCGCCGGCTCACCCAAGTACAGACGATCTAACTAACTATCCAATTAACGCATTAGAGGAGATCAACCATGTTGAAGAATTACAAGAGTAGCAAAACCCGCACACAGCGGTTTGTGGGGCTCATGCTCGCGGGCGCCATCGCGCTGCTTGCCGGTGGGGCGCCCGCGGCCGCCGACGAGACCTACGTGGTCGATATAAACGCGGGGACGAATATTCTCGGCGCGCTGTTCCGGGTGGACCCGATCAGCGGCAACCGCGCCCTAGTCTCGGACTTCGGCAACGCCGCCCAGGGGCCGCTGGTCAACGACCCCGTCGGCCACGCCCTCCTGGGTGTAATACCCCAGCTCCCGGGCCAAGGTGATCGGGAAATATCCGGGCCAGAGGTTGTACGCAAAGCGTAGCGCCGGGCGCTCGGACGCAGGCGCCTCGGGCGCCGAGCAGGCCACCATGAAAAGGATGGCGAACACAAGCCCATGCCCCGCACCCCGCCATGCGGCCCATGGCTTGAGCCAATCGCCTCGAAGCCTGCACATCACCGTTACAACTCTAACCGAATCGATTTCATTTGTAAGCATTTTCCCCCGCTTTGAAATCATCCTGTAACACAGCCGCCCTAGATTACGCACATCGGGGAAGGCGAAGGCTCGGAATCTTCTTCACGGAGGTGCTGCAGGCGCAGGAGCGGGAGAGCTCGGATGGGTAGAACCTACCCTACGGGAACTACTAAGCAAAGGAGAAGTATCGCCTCTCCAAAGACAGGAGGTGTCCTTGACAACCGGTGGAGGACACCGCCTTTTCACAGAGCCACCGGCCAACCTTTAAACCTTATGAAAGGAGAGACTTTCATGAAAAATATCCATACAAAGGAGCATGCAACTATGAAGAAGCATATACTTTTGACAGTCGTAGCCGCCTTTGGCTTGCTGTCGGTTATGGTGTCAGTCCCGGTTCGCCAGGCGCACGCGCAGGGCAACGCATCAAAGGACTTTGTTCCGCCGATCGTATTCCAGGCAGCCGGGCCGACCGTAGAGTCGATTCAGGGCACGGTCGATGCGTTCCGCGCTGCTCTGGGAGAACCCGACAACGCCAACGGGGGGCCGAGCGCCAGCGGTCGCCGCGAGATCAACTGGGACGGCGGCGGCAATAACTTCACTACTACAGACCCGGTGACGCCGTTCAACGTATTCCTGGATACCCGCGGCGCCCAGTTCACCACACTGGGGACGGGCCTTACGCAGGCTCCTCCTACTGCCGACCCGGTTCAGTTCCCGCCGGGGGGGCTGGCCGGCCTGTTCAACAATCCGACCTACGGCACCATCTTCAGCACCTTCAGCCCTGAACGCCTGTTCACCCCGGTGGGCAGCAACATCACCCAGGCTGTGTTCTTCCTACCCGGCACCAATGGGGCAACGCCAGCAACGGTCACTGGCTTCGGCGCGGTCTTCACAGACGTTGACCAGCCGGATGGGAGCAAGAAGCGCGGACACCGTCGGGCCAGCACGCTGCTCAAGTACTTCGATGCCGACGGTAAGCTGCTGTTCAGCAGCTTTGTCCCGGCCTCGCCGGGCGATGGGAGCCTTTCCTTCTTCGGCATCGTGTTTGACGACGCGCGCATCGCCGGGGTGCGGATCACGAGCGGCAACGTCGCCCCGGGGCCGGATGATGATCGCAAACATGACATCGTCGTGATGGATGACTTCATCTACGGCGAACCTCAGGTTTTACCCTAAACTACGTACGGATACGGAGATACGGAATGGGGTTACATATGGATTGATGGTTTTGCCTAACAACCGCTTCGCGAGGGGCGCGGCAAAAAAAAGCCGGGTCCCTCAAGCGGAGCGTTTATGCGCTGTTGTCGCTGTGGCCCATCAATAAGCACAATGGGCCTTTGGCAGAGGCCGAGGCGCCCGGCCTGCAATTCGTAGCTGCGCACCCCGAGCAGGGTTATTATCGCGAGGAGGAGTTGGGCGGCGAGCGTTATCTCACCGCCATTTATGCAGACAAGGCAGTCTCGGGGACCTGGGTCTCGTGCCACAACGAGCACCCGGATAGCCCGCATCGAGACTTCAAGCTCGGCGGTGTCATGGGAGGCGTCGCGATCCGCGTAGCGCTGGGTAGTCGATAGGACAGGCGGCCGAAAAAGAGGAGGAACCCGAGCACGGCGGCCGCTGGCGCACCGACCGGAGCGAGGTCACCCTGGGCGAGGTGCGGGTCTTCGACGCCACGGGGGCGCAGTTGCCCGCCACCTGGGAGGTAACGGCCGGCGCCACCCGCCTGGCCGTGGACGGGCCGGCCCTCGCACGGGCGGTCTATCCCGTGACCATCGACCCCGAGATCGGCGCCAACGACTTTCGCCTGAGCGACATGGGGCCCGATGGCAGCGGGGACTTTGGCGCCTTTGACCCGGGCCCTCGCCTACAACAGTCTGAACAACGAGTACCTCGGGGTGTGGGAGGGGGACGATGCGACGGAAAACGAGTTCGAGATCATTGGCCAGCGGTTCAGCGGGGGCGTGCCCCCGCCACCGCCCCCGGGGGTGGTGAGCTGCCTGGGCGCGCCGGCGACCCTGATCGGCACCGAGGGGAACGATGTCCTCCGAGGCACCGCCCAGCGGGATGTGATCCACGGCCTCGGCGGCAATGACACGATCCGGGGGTTGGGCGGCAACGACCGCCTCTGTGGCGGCACGGGGAGGGACCGGCTGTTCGGAGGAGGAGGGAAGGACCGCTTGGATGGCGGTCCCGGCACCGATGTCTGTAACGACGGCCGGCAGCGCGACCGGGCCCGCGGCTGCGAGGTGCAAAAAACATCCCGTAGCCCTCGCACCGACGACAGCGAGACCCTCATCGGGACCCCCGGCAACGACGTGCTCCGCGGCCTAGGCGGCAATGATGTCCTCTGCGGCGGTGACGGCCGCGATCGGCTCTTCGGCGGCGCAGGCCGCGATGCGCTGAACAGAGGCACGGGTCGAGACCGGTGTGACGGCGGCGGAGGCACCGACACCGCCCGCCGCTGTGAGGTTCGGGTGCGGGTACCCTGATCCATGGCCGGACCTGAGAGTTTGTGCAGGGAGCGTCAGCGCGAGATCCCTAGCGCAGTAGATTTATTCACATGCTCTGAGGGCATCGCGGACCGTGGACCATTTCACAACTCAAGCCCGGCCACCGGCATGTGCGTCTCCTGCTCGCCACGGCTTGATCTGCGCCAAGGTCTCGGCCAAGGCGTCCTTGGCCGTCTCGCGGTCATAGTCGGCTTGCAAGCCGATCCAGAAGCTGTCCGACATTCCGAAGAAGCGCGACAGGCGCAGGCCGGTATCGGCGGTGACCGCCCGCTTGCCCGTCACGATCTCGCCGATGCGGCGCTGCGGCACGCCGATCTCCTTCGCCAACCGGTACTGCGTGATGCCCATCGGCTTCAGGAACTCCTCCAGCAGGATCTCGCCGGGGGTGGGGTAAGGCACTTTGCGCATGCGTTTTCTCCGTCAGTGATAGTCCACGATCTCGAAGATCGTCCAGCCGCCCGGCTTGGTTGAGCATTGCCAGCTTGCGAATCGCCGCGGGCTGGATAGTCGCGAACCGCGCCACGCGAGCGCCTCTGAACATCGCTTCGGTGTCCTTACAGCGAAACGTCTTGATCACGAGCGCGATACTACCGCAATACGTTACTACTGTCGCGTCTCGGCATTTCTTGGCCGCGGGGCCGGGGCCTCGATGCCGAAGCGGCCCTCATCGAGCACTGGGTCGATGCCTTTTCCGGCCCGGTGTACCTCGTCGGTCACGACTATGGGGCGGCGGTGGCCCTGAAGCTCGCGCACCGGCTCCGCGAGCGCATCGGGGGGCTCGTGCTGCACGATCCGGCGGCCTTCGGGCTCCTGCTGGCCGACGGCTGGCGAGACCACCGGGCGGGGGGCGGGCTGCTCATCGATGTGGAGCGCAACGCCGTGGTCCTCGATGGACTCTCCATGCCCCACTCCCCGAGGCTCTACCGGGACCAGCTCTGGTTGCTCGATTCGGGCCGGAGGCAGTTCGGGACTGTAGATCTCGAGCGAGGGATCTTCGAGCCCGTGGCCTTCTGCCACGGCTATGCGCGGGGGCTCGCCTTTCACGGCGACTATGCCATCGTGGGCATCTCCCGGGCGCGCGAGAATCGCACCTTTTCGGGGCTTGCCTTGGATGAGGCATTGCTCGCCAAGGGGGCCGAGGCCCGCACCGGGATCCTGGTCATCGACCTGCGCACGGGCGATGTGCCGCACTGGCTGCGCATCACCAGCGTGATCGCGGAGCTCTACGATGTGGTAGCCCTGCCCGGGGTGGTGCGGCCGATGGCGCTCGGGTTCCGCACGGAGGAGGTGCAGCGGATGATCACAGTGGGGCCGTTCGGGGGCCGTTAGCAGGGACTCGAGCGGGGCAACGCGATGGGAGGGCGGGGCGTGGTTGGGACCACCCTCCAAGAGACCTCCGCCGGGATCTTCGAGGCGGCGACGTCATGCCCCGCGCTGCCGTCCTGCCCCTGAGCACGCGGCGCCCCGGGGGCGCCGCAGATCCTGGCTCAATAGGTATAGCGGGTCAAGAGCCGGCGGCCCTTACTCGTGATGAAACCGTCCGTGCTCACGAACCCGAGCGCCATGCAGGTGCGATAGAGTCCCATCGCCCCCCCGCTCGGTAAATACACCGTCCCATCACCGTAGTGGTTGGCGAGCAGATGCGCGATGTCGCGATCTCCGGGCTGGGCCTCATTCCGCGGTCGGGCGAGTGCTGATGGTGTGGTGTTGTTCATGCCGCTGCCCTCCCTATAATCGCCGGACGCCAATGCCTATGGCGTTCGTGTGGGTCTACCGCCGCGGGCCGGAAGTTTGGATCGGCCTGGGTCTGGCTGTGGACCCAGCGGCAACGAAGCCCCTGGCGTGTGGACTGCCAAAGCATCCGCAGACGCGTCCCGTCCGATCGGTCCACACCCGAATCGTTAAGTGCATTCATAGTCTCACTCCTCTCTCTTTGGTTGAAGATGTTCGGCGCTCAAGCCCCAACTCGCTCGGGCTCTTACTGAGCAATTTCCTGCGCCAGGAGAAAAGGCTCGGACGCTCGTTTTCCTCCATAGCCTGATTCTCCATCGCCGCGAGCGTAGCGGCCTTGCCTTACACGATGATTTCAGGAACTGGGAATTGGCTTACAACTGAAACCGATTCGGTTACCGTTGTAACGGTGATGCGCTGAATCGGGCACCCTTCCGGGTCGATCACCTGAACGGCCGGCGGACGCTCTTGAGCGACTTCGGAAACGGCGCTCAGGGTGGCTCAGGGACCACCGCCAGCGTATTAATTTAGTATAATGCCGGCTTGCAGCCTCCGTCTGAGGCTGGGAGACCCGATGCCTGCTCCGCATATCCTTGGGGTGGATGACGACCCGGCGATCCGGCAGTTGATCGCGGACTACCTCACGGAAAACGGCTTTCAGGTCAGCACCGCCGCGGACGGCAGGGCGATGCGACAGCGCCTGACCCAAAGTCCCGTGGACCTCGTGGTGCTCGATATTCGGCTCGGTCAGGAAGACGGGATGATGCTCGCTCGCGAGCTGCGAGCGGCATCGGCGGTCCCGATCATCATGCTGACCGGCCAGCGCGAAGAGGCCGACCGCGTGATGGGTCTGGAGCTGGGGGCGGACGATTACCTCACCAAGCCCTTCAGCCCACGTGAGCTGCTCGCTCGCATCCGGGCCGTGTTGCGCCGGGCCCAGGCGCGCGAGCCATCGCCGCCTAAACGCAACAAGTGGACCCTCTATCGATTCGCCGGCTGGGAGCTCGACATGCGCACCCGCTGTCTGCGCTCGCCGCGGGGCGCGCCCGTCGCCTTGACCCGAGGAGAGCTGAGCCTGCTCGCGGCCTTCCTGAGCGCGCCCCAGCGCGTGCTGTCGCGCGATGAGCTACTGGATCTCAGCCGCGTGCACGACAACGAGGTCTTCGACCGCAGCCTCGATGTGCAGATCCTGCGCTTGCGCCGAAAGATAGAAGTCAACCCGGGCGAACCGGAGCTTATCAAGACGGAACGTGGCGTGGGGTACATGTTCGCCGCGAAGGTGGACGTGTTATGAGGCTCGGCTGGCCGCAGATCCTGAGCCTCATTCCGATCACCGTCTCGATCGCGTCCTGCGACGGCGAGGGCCTCATGGGGGCACCCGCGACGCTGCGATTCGGCTACGACGACTGGCCCGGCTACTACCCAGCCCTCATCGCTGCCGAAAGAGGCTATTTCGCCGAAGAGGGTCTCATCGTCAAAGCCACGAAACGTGACGACACCGACGCCTTGTTCGCCGACTTCGGCGCGGGGGACTACGATGCCATCGGGGCAGCGCTCGGCGACATCGTGGACTTGACCCTGGTGCACCCCGATTTCCACATCATCTTGGTCACCGATATCTCGGAGGGAGGCGATGCGGTGCTCGCGCGACCCGGCGTTGAAACGATCGAGGACCTCAGGGGCAAGGCATTCGGCGTGAACCTCGGGGGAGCTTCGCGGAGCTCTTCGTGCTCACCGTGCTCAAGTCCCACGGCCTCAGCATGGCCGATATCCGTCTGGTCCACACCGACGCCGCAGAGCTCCCCGCAAAGCTCAAGAGCGGCGAAGTCGATGCCGGCCACACCTGGGAGCCCTTCGTCACGCAAGCCCAGGACGAGGGCGCGCGCGTGTTGTTCACGAGCGCCGCGACTCCCGGCCTCATCCAGGCCGTGGTCGCGGTGCGCGGCGAGGTGTTACGCGAGCGTGCAAAGGCGCTCGGTGCCTTCGTCAAGGGGTGGTTCAAGGCCGTAGACTATTGGAAGGCCCATCCGGATCATGGCAACACCCTCGCGGCAAGAGTGCTAAAGGTCGGCCCGAATACCATCTCCCTTGAAGGCATTCGCTTGACGAACCTGCAGGACAATATCCAGCTCTTTAAAGCCGGAGAGACGACGCGCTCGACCTACTATACCGCTCGATTGTACGTCGATTTTTTCCTTGGGAGTGGCGGACTGACTCGCAAGCCCGAAGTCGAGCAGATTCTTGAACCGCGATTTTTGAACTGAGAGGCTGTGAATCAATTGTCATTTGACGGTAGTTCAGACACTGATATGACCCTGGGTCGACGCGTTGAGGTAGGTTTCGCATCAGAGCGGGTATGTGTCGGAGGCGGCAACGATAGGCGG
>Ga0136627_1000570_pt1 | contig 14058 bp, 15 predicted proteins | sample AntDrymUQ4892206_2_FD_104652 | JGI IMG/M metagenome (GOLD analysis project Ga0136627, IMG submission 104652) | Polar desert sand microbial communities from Dry Valleys, Antarctica - metaG UQ489 (22.06) | ecosystem: Environmental > Terrestrial > Soil > Desert | place: Antarctica: Dry Valley... | reverse complement strand
TGCCGAACTTCACCCTGGACCGGACCGTGACCCCGTCCCCGAGCAACCCGCTCGGGGTCAAGGGTGTGGGCGAGGCCGGGACCATCGGCGCGCCGCCCGCGGTCATCAACTCCGTGATCGATGCCCTCTCGCCGATGGGGATCCGGCACATAGACATGCCAGCCTCGCCGATGCGGGTGTGGAAGGCCATCCAGAACGCCCAGGGCAAGCCTTCGGGCGACCGGCAGGAGGACGCCTCGCTGGGGGCGAGCGCGGCCGACATCAAGCAGGGGGGTGACGCGTAATGATCCCGATGGCCTTCGATTACGAGGTCGCGGAGTCCGTCGACCACGCCATAGAGCTGCTAGGGCAGCACGGCGACGAGTCCAAGTTACTTGCGGGGGGGCACTCCCTGATCCCGATAATGCGCCTCAGGCTGGCAGCACCCACGGTCCTCATCGACCTTGGCCGCCTGGACGACCTGCGCTACGTGCGCGACGGGGGCGACCACCTGGCCATAGGCGCCATGACCCGCCACCGCGACCTGCTCTTCAACGACCTGGTCAAGGAGCACTGCGGCATCGTGGGCTATACCGCGGGGCTCCTGGGCGACCCGTCGGTCCAGCACCGCGGGACTCTGGGCGGCACCCTGGCCCACGGCGACTCCTCCGGCGACATGCCGAGCGTCATAACGGCGCTCGAAGGGGAGCTGACGATCAAGGGCCCCGAAGGCGAGCGGACCGTCAAGGCCGCGGACTTTTTCCAGGACTACATGATGACGACCCTGGGCGAGCAGGAGGTCGTTACGGAGATCCGGGTCCCCAAGCTCGGCCCCGACACCGGCTGGTCGTACAAGAAGTTCAGCCGTCGCTCGCAGGACTGGGCGACGGTAGGCGTGGCGGCGGTCGTGGAGATCTCCAACGGCTCCATCGGCTCAGCCCGCATCGCGCTCACCAGCATGGGCGCGACACCCATTCGGGCGACCGCCGTCGAGCAGGCCCTCTCCGGCGCGAGCCCCGACGCCGTCGCCGAGGCGTCCCAGTCCGCCGACGAGGGTACCAACCCGGCCTCCGACGACGCGGCCTCGGCCGAGTTCCGGCGCCACCTGGCGCGGGTCTGGACCAGGCGCGCGGTTGAGGAAGCCCTGGGCCGTTGAGCGAAGCCGTAAACGGACGCCGGGGGGCTTTGCCTCCTGGCGTTTCGCTTTCCGGGGAGCTAAAAGAGAGGCTGCGCGAGGGGAGCTACCTGGCCGGCGAGGGGCTTGCCACCGCGATCTTCCTGGCCCTCAAGCTGCAGAAGCCGCTCTTCCTGGAGGGCGAGGCAGGGGTCGGCAAGACCGAGGTGGCGAAGGTCCTGAGCCGGATGCTCCAGACGCCCCTGATCCGTCTCCAGTGCTACGAGGGCATAGACGTCAACCAGGCCGTCTACGAGTGGGACTACGCCCGCCAGCTCCTGCACATCCGCACCGCCGAGGCGCTCGGCACGGCCGGCGAGGATCGCTCGCGCCTGGAGGACGAGTTGTACACGCGCCGGTTCCTCGTGAACCGGCCGCTGCTTCAGGCCATCGAGCACCGGGGCGGGAACCCGCCGGTCCTGCTCATAGACGAGGTGGACCGGGCCGACGACGAGTTCGAGGCTTACCTGCTCGAGATCCTCTCGGACTACTCCGTGACCATACCCGAGATCGGGACGGTGAGGGCCGAGCGCCCGCCGGTCGCCATCCTGACCTCCAACCGGACCCGCGAGGTCCACGACGCCCTCAAGCGCCGCTGCCTGTACTTTTTCATAGACCACCCCGACATGGAGCGGGAGGTCGAGATCGTGCGCTTGAGGGTCCCCGACGCCGAGGAGAGGCTCACCCGCCAGGTCGCCCGCGCCGTGCAGCGCCTGCGCGGGATGGACCTCTACAAGCCGCCCGGCGTCGCCGAGACCCTGGACTGGACCGAGGCCCTGGTGGCCCTGGGGGCGAAGGAGCTTGACGAAGCCATGATCGAGGCGACGATGGGCTCGGTCTTGAAGTATCACGAGGACCAGCAGAGGGTCCTGCTCCAGTCCCTGAACCTCCTCGCCGGGAGTTAAGAAGTATGGCGCCCGGGACCGAGACCGCGCCCCCGATGCTCCGCATGGCGGTCGCCTTCGGGCGTCTCCTGAGGCGGGTCGGGCTCGCGGCTGGGCCGGACCGGGTGGTCGGTTTCGCCGGCGCCCTCGAGGAGCTAGACGTGGGCAACCGCGACGACGTGTACTGGGCCGGGCGGGTGACGCTGTGCTCCCGCCCGGAAGACTTCGAGATGTACGAGAGGGCGTTCAAGGTGTTCTGGGAGGGGAAGGAGGGCCTCAAGGTCCCCGACCCGCCGGGGAGCACGTACGCGATCCGGCTCTCCCCCGACTCGGTGCAGCCGCCCAAGAAGAGCGCCGAGAAGAACGAGAAGGGCGACGAGGCCGTGAGGCTTCGCTACAGCCCCGTGGACGTTCTGCGCAAAAAGGACTTCGCGGACTGCACGCCCGAGGAGTTCGCGGAGCTCTACAGGCTCATGGCGGACATGCGCCTCTCGGGGGCCATGAAGCGCTCGCGGCGCCTGGAGCCGGCCCACAGGGGCCGCCACGACCAGAGAAGGACCCTGCGGGGTGCGATGCGCACCGGGGGGGAGCCGATGCGCCACCGTTACCGCCGGGCCAGGAACCGGCCCAGGCGGGTCGTGCTCCTCTGCGACGTCTCCGGCTCGATGGCCTCCTACAGCCGGGCGCTCCTGCGGTTCATGCATGCGGGCGTCGCCTCGGGCGAGCCGGTCGAGGCCTTCGTCCTTGGGACCCGGCTCACGCGCGTTACCCGCGAGCTGGCGACCCGCAACCCCGACCGGGCGCTTAGGGAGGCCTCGAAGTCCATCGAGGACTGGTCCGGGGGAACCCGGCTCGGGGACACGGTAAAGGAGTTCGTGGACGTGTGGGGCCAGCGCGGGATGGCCCGCGGGGCCGTCGTGGTCTTGCTCTCTGACGGCTGGGACCGCGGGGACGTGGAGGTGCTCGCGGACGCGATGCGTCGCATACATCGCCTCGCCCACAGGGTCATCTGGGTCAACCCCCTGAAGGCCGCCCCCGGCTACCAGCCGCTCGCCCGCGGGATGGCCGCGGCGCTCCCCCACGTGGACGTGTTCCTCTCTGGCCACAACTTCGAGAGCCTGCAAGAACTGGCCTACGCCGTCGCCGGGGCCTCCACTGAGAGATACCAATGAGGGTATATCATTAGTGTTTAGCTGCGGGGAGCGAGGAGGTAGCGATTATCGAAACGTTGAAGGCCGTCTTCGAAAAAGGAAAATTCCGGCTATTGGAGCCCTCGGAGGTACCGCTGTCCGAAGGACAACAGGTCAGGATCACTGTAGATACCGAAGCGACGCCGGACGACGTGCTCGCACTGGCCGAGCAGGTCTATGCTGGCCTCTCGGAAGAAGAGATCGACGCCATTGAGCGCATCGCCCTCGACCGCGATACGTTCTTCGGCGATCGCGCGTCTTGACCTTACCCGCACCCGTCCTATTGGATACCGACACGCTCTCCGCCGTCTTGTGTCGCAACCTGCTGGTCACTCAACCGGTATATGAGTACCTACGCCTACACCGTCGTCTGTCCTTCTCGATGATCACGCGGTACGAAATCCTGCGCGGGCTTAAAGCCAGAGGAGCAACCGGTCAGCAGAGAGCGTTCGAAAGCTTCTGCGCGACCAACTCTGTCTTGCCCCTCACTGATGCGGTCGTCGTACGGGCAGCGGATATCTACGCGAACCTCCACCAACGCGGAGAACTCATCGGCGACGCGGACATACTTATCGCGGCGACCGCGATGGTCGAAGAACGCACCCTGGTGACCAACAACCGGCGCCACTTCGACTGCGTGGAGGACCTGCGCGTAGAGAATTGGCTCGAAGATAACAACGGAGAGGAGACGCTATGAACCCGGTTGTAGACAAGGTCGCGAAGTGGCGTGAAGAGGACAAGAAGGCGGCCCTGGCGACCGTCGTCAAGGTCGAGAGGAGCGGGCCGTTGGGGCCAGGCACCTCGATGGCCATCAGCGAGGATGGGCAGGTCGTCGGCTCCGTCAGCGGCGGGTGCGTAGAGCCGGCGGTCTACGAGGAGGCGATGATAGCCATAGAGAGCGGTACGCCCAAGCTTCTCTCCTACGGCATCTCCGATGACGAGGCGTTCGGGGTGGGTCTCACCTGCGGCGGGATCATCCACATCTTCGTCGAGAGGGTGGACTGGTGAGCCTGCTCTCCCGCTGGCACGCCCTGCTTCGCGAACAGTCGCCGGTCACGATAGCAACAGTGATCGAGGGTCCGGGCGGCTCTCTGGGCGGCAAGCTGCTCGTCACACCTGACGACCACGAGGGCGGCGCGGGCAACGAGGATCTGGACAGGGCGATAGTCGAGGCGGCCCGCGGGCTCCTGGAGGGCGGCAGGACCGAGACGCGCCACTTCGGACCCAGGGGGCAGCGCCGCATGGAGGACGTGGCGGTCTTCGTCCAGAGCTTCGCCCCGCCGCCCAAGATGTACGTCTTCGGGGCGATAGACTTCGCCTCGGCCGTCGCCAGGATCGGCAAGTTCCTCGGGTACCGCGTGATCGTCTGCGACGCCCGCGCCGTCTTCGCCACCCGCGATCGCTTCCCCTCCGCCGACGAGGTCATCGTCGCCTGGCCCGATGACTTTCTCAAGACGGCCGAGGTGGACGCGCGAAGCGTCATCTGTGTCCTGACACACGACCCCAAGTTCGACGTGCCGGTCCTCAAGGCGGCGCTCGAGACGCCCGCCGGGTACATCGGGGCGATGGGGAGCCGCCGCACGCACGACAACCGCACGGCCCGCCTCAAGGAGGAGGGTGTGTCGGACGAACAGTTGGCGCGCGTCAGCAGCCCGATAGGGCTGGACATCGGCTCCCGCACGCCGGAAGAGACGGCGGTCGCCATAGCGGCGGAGATCATCGCGTTCCGTACAGGACACACTGGCGGGCGACTCGCTGAGCGGACGGGCCCGATCCACGCCTCCGCCCCGGACATTGCCGACTCACCAGATACGGAGGACGCTAAACGGGAGGCGGCGGGTGCGACCAGAGACGCGCGGTGAGCGGGGTGTCGGCCGTCGTGCTCGCCGCAGGCGCGGGGAGCCGTTTCGGGGGTGGCAAGCTCCTGGCGAGGTTCGGGGGGCGGGCCCTGATCGAGGTTACCCTGGATGGTCTGCGCGGGGCGCCGGTGGATGAGACAATCGTGGTGGTCGGAACCGAAGGGGAAAGGTTGCGCAACGTAAGCACCGCACACGGGGCCCGCGTGGTCGAAAACCGGGACTGGGCAGAGGGCATGTCCACCTCGGTACGCGCGGGTCTCAATGCTTGCTCGCCGGGAGCGCACGCCGCGGTCGTCGTTCTGGCGGACCAGCCGCTAGTGGGGGCTGGGGCGGTGGAACGGCTCGTCGAGGCCTTCGAGGGCGGAGCCCGGGTGGCGGTGGCGACTTATGGGGGGGAACCGCGCAACCCGGCGCTCATCGCCAGGGAGGTCTGGCCGCTCCTGGGGCGCGAGATGTCGGGGGACAGGGGGGCGAGGGCCGTCCTCGCGCGCCACCCGGAACTGGTAACGGAGGTGCCTTGCGATGACGTAGCGGACCCGGCCGACGTGGACACTGTGGAAGACCTGCGGCGCCTGGAGAAGGAGCTGGACGCTCCCGGGCGCGGCGAGGAGATCCGTCAAAGGAGGAACCGATGAAGCTAAACAACGAGTTTACGGTCGACGTGCCGGTGAAAGACGTCTGGAACGTGTTGCTCGACCTGGAGCGGATCACCCCCTGCCTGCCGGGGGCCTCCCTGACGGAGGAGACCGGCGAGCGCGAGTACGACGGGGCGATGAAGGTCAAGCTCGGGCCCGTCACGCAGCAGTACAAGGGCACGGTCAAGATCCAGGAGGCCGACGAGTCCGCGCACCGCGCGGTGCTCAGGGCCGACGGCAAGGACGCCAGGGGGCAGGGTACGGCTTCGGCCACCATCACCTCCACCCTGCACGAAGAAGGGAACGGCAGCACCCGGGTGAGCGTCGAGACCGACATGCAGATCACCGGCCGCGCCGCGCAGTTCGGCCAGGGCATCCAGCAGCAGGTCTCCGAGAAGCTTCTGGGCCGGTTTGCCGACTGCCTGGAGGAGGAGATCGTAAACGGAGGGGCCGCGGCCGGTCCGTCCGCGAACGGCGCGTCTGGAGAGGGTCAGACAGGAGCTGCCCAGCAGGGGGGTGGCCGGCAGCAAGAAGACGTCGAGGCGCTGGACCTCGGCGAGGCGAGTCGGGGCGCCATCCTGGAGCAGATCAAGCCCGCGATACCCTTGGTGGTCGGCGCCATCGTCCTGGTGCTCGTGATCCGTCTCCTGCGAGGGGGAAGCTCCTCCGACGACCACCCGAGCCGGGGTCAGTTCGAGGTGCGCCTGAGGTTCTAGGGTTCGCGGGCGACCCCGGACGCCCAGATCCAGCACGGTAGGAACCGCAAGCTACGACGAGAGAGGGCGCCGGGGGATGTCCCCGGCGCCCTCTCCTTTGCCCGAAGAACCGGCCTGTTGGCGGGCCCTACTTGCCGCCCAACTGTGTCTTGACCCTGTTGAGGACCTCGTCCGCCTTGTCCAATAGACCCTTCTCTCTGGCTTTGTCTGCCATGGAAGGGTACACCCAGTTGTTCTCCTGGGCCTTATCCACCGCCCTCGCTATAGGTCCTCTCTCCCCCTGGTGGGGCTCCGATTGAGGAGCCGCTTGCGACCCCCCGACCTCGCGGGGTTCCTCCTCCCCGCCAACTGGACTGATCAAGCGCTGCTCATTGACCGCCCTGAACAAAGGCTGCTCGTCCCCGGGCCGTCTGTCCCGTACCGGCACTTGTGCCTCCTTCCCCGATGGTGCCATTACACCTTGCTTTATACTCCTACTTCCATCCCGGCGCAGGTGTCCCGTGCAAGAAGTCGCTGATCCAGCCTGCAGCGTCCGCGGAAGACGTGGGCCAGAGCAAGGCTATAACATGGGGCAAAAGGAGGAGGCACGGTGAAGATAGACTACGAATTCACGGTTGGCGTACCCCTGGATCAGGCATGGAGCAGGATGTTGGACCTGGAGAAGATAGCCCCCTGCCTGCCGGGAGCCGCCATCCAGGAGGAGAGGGGCGACGGTGAGTACGCGGGCACCATGAAGGTCGAGATCGGCCCCATAACCGTGGGCTACAAGGGCACGGTGAAGTTCGAGGAGACGGACGAGACGAACCACCGCGCCGTCCTCCAGGCTACCGGCCGCGAAACCCGCGGCCAGGGAACCGCCTCGGCGACGATAGTCTCGACCCTGAACGAAGAGGGCGACGACACCAGGGTCAACGTCGAGACGGACATGAAGCTCACCGGCCGGGCGGCCCAGTTCGGGCGGGGCATCGCCCGGGACGTGGCAACAAAGATGCTCGACCAGTTCGCCGCCTGCCTGGAGCGTGAGATCTCCGGTGGCGGAGACGCGGCGGAGGCAACCGCCGCGTCCGGCAACGGCCCGCAAACGGACACCCCTGACGAGCAGACACTTCCCGCTGCGGCAGGGGGTACCGTGGAAGGCGCCGTCGTCGCTGGCTCCAGCCCATCAGAGGCGGCCGCGGGTGCCCCGACCACCTCGACCCGGCAGCCGACCACCCAGGAGACGCCCCTCCGCGAGCCCCCCGGGCAACCAGAGGCCTTCGACCCCGGTGCCGCGAGCCAGGGCGCGATCTTCGAACGGCTCACCCCCGTGCTCGCCGGCGCCGGTATCCTGTTCGTCCTCTATTTGCTCTTCCGCAGGCGGAGCTAGGGTCCCACGTCAGGGACGAACGTATCCGAGACATCCGCCCCTGGCCAGAAGTCGTAGGGCTGCTACGAACCCCGCTCGGGAAGGTGTCGGGCGGTCCGGTCATTTTGGCGGTGTTCCCTCCTCCGATGGTGGGGACCGGACGAACTCGGGAGGCCCGATAGTCCCACACCGTTTTACGCGAGGTTTCCCAGTAGCGCCTGGGCCGCGATCCCCACCGCCACTGTGGCGATGAGGGCGACCGTCCAGACTGCCGTTACCGACGGGGTGGGGGTTGGCCTCTCCTTCGGCGTCTGGTACATCGGGACGACGATCCGCAGGTAGACGGCCAGCGAGAGCACGCTGTTGAGGATTGCGATCACGGCCAGCCACGCGTAGCCTGACTCCATGGCCGCTCCGAAGAGCAGGAGCTTGCCGACGAACCCGGCCAGCGGCGGCACGCCTACGAGCGAGATCAGGAACACCACCATCGCCGCCCCCGCCGCCGGCCTCGACCTTCCGAGCCCGGCGAAGTCGCGCAGGTCCCTCCCTGCCACCAGGACAACGGCGAAGGCCCCGACGTTCATCGCTGCGTAGGCCGCCGCGAAGACGACGAGCGACGGCAGCGCCAGCTCCCCCCGCCCCAGCGCCACGACGCCGAGCAGGAAGTAGCCCGACTGCGCGATCGAGGAGTACGCCAGGAGTCTCACCACGTTCTCCTGGACGAGCGCCGCGAGGTTGCCGTAGGTCATCGAGAGGGCGGCGAGCGCGGCGACGACGAGGGGCCAGCCGAAGACTCCGCCGGCGGTCAGGTCGCGCACGACCTGGGCCAGGGCGAAGATCGCGCCGACCTTCGGCACGACCGAGAGGAACGCCGCCACGGAGATGGGCGCGCCGTCGTAGGCGTCTGGTGCCCAGAAGTGGAAGGGGGAGACTGCGGCCTTGTACCCCAGCCCGACGAGCACAGCCACCAGACCGGCCGCCGCCGCGAGCGGCGCGTCCCCCAGGCGACCCAGGTCCGAGAGCAACGTAGAGCCCGTCGCCCCGAACCAGTACGTGAGGCCGAAGGTCATGATCGCGCTCGTCACCGACCCGAAGACGAGGTACTTCATCGCCGCCTCGGTAGCCCGGTCGTCGCGTGGGTAGGCCACGAGCGCGAACGAGCCCAGGCTGCTGAGGAGCACCCCGAGGACGAGGAACATCAGGTCTCCCGCCCCTGCCAGCACGAGCGTGCCGAGGGCCGTAAACGAGAGCAGGGCGTAGACAGTCCCCTCGCGGTCGGTGCCCCGAATTTCGGAACGGGCGAGCACGGCGCACAGGGCGGTCGCCGGCAGGAGCGCGAGGTTCGCCCAGACGCTCAAAGTGTCGACCCGGTAGGTGTCCATAAAGACGGTCGTCTCGGTGCCCAGGAGCGGGACGCTGAGGCCGGTCGCCACCAGGAGCCCGACCACGGTGAAAGGCAGCGCCACCTTCGGCAGCCGGAGCATCTCGAAGACGAGGGCGCCGACGGCGGTGAGCGCCACGGCGATCTGCGGCGCGAGCAGCGCCAGGTCGCGGCCCATCCTCATCTCCGAGCCACCACCACTCTCCATGCCCTGCATGCCTTCCCCCATGCCCTGGAGTAGCGCGAGCGTGATCACGGCAGCAACACTTCCGTCGTCCTGTGCACCACGTCGAGCACCAGGAACGGGACGATTCCGAGGGCGACCGTCAGCAGGAGAAGAGGGACCGCCGCCAGAAGCTCCCGCGCACCGAGGTCTTTCATGCTGCGCCGCTCCTCGTCCGGATCGCCCATAAAGGCGACCTGGATGGCGCGCAGGTACAGCCCGGCAGTCACCACGATCCCCAGAACCACGATCACGGCCACCGGGTAGACGTAGAAGGTGCCGAGGAAGATCTGGAGTTCCGCCGGAAAGTGGGCAAGCCCCGGCAACCCCAGGCTGGCGAAGGCCGCGAGCACGAACGCCCACCCCAGGATCGGCACGGCCCGCAGCAGCCCGCCGAGCTCGCCCATCTCGCGCGTGTGGGCGCGATCCTGGACCATTCCGACCAGCAAGAACAGGGCGCCCGTGACGACCCCGTGGCTCACCATCTGCAACACCGACCCGTCCAGCGCGAGCGCCCGCGCGTCCGCGTCGGTCGCCGCGGCGGCCACCGCGACGCCGAGCACCACGTAGCCCATGTGGTTGACGCTCGTGTAAGCGACCAGCCGCTTGAGGTCTGTCTGGCCGAGGGCCACGAACGCCCCGTAGAGCGCCGAGAAGACCGCGAGGGCCGCGACGTAAGGGACTAGCGCGCGGAAGGCGTCGGGCGTCATCTGGAGGGCGAAGCGGATCAGGCCGTAGGCCCCGAGCTTGAGCATGACGCCCGCGAGGATCACGCTGCCAGCCGTCGGCGCCTCGACGTGCGCAGCCGGGAGCCAGGTGTGGACCGGGAAGACGGGGGTCTTGACGAAGAACGTCACGAGCATCGCGACGAGGGCGAGGATCGCCGCGAGGCCGGTGAGCGGCGGGTTCGCCACCAGCTCCCGCACGTCGAAGGTGTTCGGCTCGCTGCCGAGGTAGAGCGCGATGATCGCTAGCAGTAGCGGGAGGCTGCCCAGGAGGGTGTAGATGAAGAACGTGAGCGCGGCCCTCTGGCGTCCCTCGTGGCCCCACCCGGCGATGATGAAGTACATCCCGACGAGCGTGACCTCGAAGAAGACGTAGAAGAGCACCGCGTCGAGCGCGACGAAGCTCCCGATGCAGGCTGTCTCCAGGAGCAGGAAGAGGGCGACGTAGGAGCGCGCCCGCTCGGAGACCTTGACCGAGAAGATGAGCGAGACAAAGAAGAGGACGGCCGTCATCAGGACGAGCGGGAGGCTCACGCCGTCCACGCCGACCCGGTAGGCGGCACCTAACGAGGGGATCCAGGGCACCTCCTCGACCTGCGAGAACCCTCCGCCCAGAGGTACTCCTCGCGCCCACATCCAGGAGGCCCCGGCCAGCGTGAACCCGGAGGCTATGAGGCCAGTGGCGTGTGCGGCGCGCGGCGGCGCGCCTTTCCAGACCACCAGGAGCCCGGTGAAGAGGAGCGGGATGAAGACCGTTGCGGAAACGAGCGGAAACGTCACGAGGATGACCCTCCTCTACAAACCTGTGGCCAACAGCAAGAAGATCAGGGCCGCCCCCACGACGGCGAGCAGGAGTTCCTTATGCACGAGGCCGCTCTGGAGCTCGCGGGCCCGCCCTCCCAACCTGCGAACGCCATCCACCAGCGCGCTTATGAGCCCGTCTATCCCCCGCTCGTCGGCGAGCCGAGAAGCCCGTCCTGCCGCGAAGCCCAGCCGCCCGACACCGAGCACCACAGCATGGATGCTGTCGTCGAAGACAGAGAGAACTCGCGCCGTCGCGAGGGCCGGACGCGCCACGAGCCCGTCGAACCCGCCGCCGATCCGGAAACCACTTTCGGCTAGACCGCGCAGGGGGCCGAGCAGGCGCCCTGGGGACACGTACCAACCGACAGTGAGCCCCGCGAGCGTCGCGGCCAGCCCGAAGACGGCGCCGAGCCCCAGCCCTTCGGTTTCAGCCCCGAGCAATCTTGCCAGCGGCGGCAGCGCGGCGCCGAGCGTCGCTGCCAGGACCGCCAGCGCCGCGAGCCCCGCGCCCATCCAGGAGGCGCCGGCCACGGGCGTGTCCCGGCCTTCGCCCCGCCACAGGAGCCGTAAGGCCCGCGCCACGTAGGCGCCGGTGAGCAGGGTGCCGAGGATGGCGAGCGGGACGAAGGCCCACGCGTCCTCCGCTCCGAAGGCCGCCGCCAGGACCGCGTCCTCCGCCCAGACCCCGCCCGGGGGGGGGACACCCGGGAGGGCCAGCCCCGCCACGACGAACCCCAGGAAGACCCGCCGATGTTCGCGGCCGGCCCCCGTGAGGTGGTCGAAAGCCGTGGAGCCCCGCGCGTGTTGAAAGAAGCCCGCGCCGAGGAAGAGGGCGCTCTTCATCGCGGCGTGGGCGACCAGGTGCGCCAGGGCCCCGAAAGGACCGCCCGCGCCAAGCGCGAGCAGCATGAAGCCGTACTGGCTAGAGGTGGAGGCCGCCAGCAGGCGCTTCAGGTCCGTCTGAGCGAGGGCAACGAGTCCGGTCACGAGCGCCGTCAGCCCTCCCAAGAGACCGACTACGAGCAGCACGCCGGGGGGGAGCAGGGGGTAGGCCCGGATCAGGAGTATCGCCCCGGCGGCCACCAGCGTCGCCGAGTGGAGGAGTGCGGAGACCGGCGTGGGACCGGCCATCGCGTCTTGGAGCCAGCCGTGGAGCGGCGCCTGGGCCGACTTGCCCGCCGCGGCGAGGAGCAGGAGGAGGCCCGCGGCGGTCGCCGAGGGGCCGCCGACGTCGAACGTCGCCGGGATCTCGCTCGTGCCCGTGCCCGCGACGAGCACGAAGATCGCCGCGTAGAGCCCCAGGTCCGCCGAGCGGGTATAGAGGAAGGCGCGCGCGGCCCCCGACGCCGCGGCGGGACGGTCGAGGTGGAACCCGATCAGGAGGTAAGAGGAGACCCCGATCAGCTCCCAGGCCGCGAGCAGGAGCACCCAGTCTCCCGCCAGCACGAGCGCCTGCATCGCCGCCAAAAAGAACGACACCTGCGCGAAGGAACGGACCTTGCCGTCCTCCACTTTCATGTAGCCGACAGCGTAGACCACCACCAGAAAACCCACGACCGCGACGAGGGCCGAGAGCACCGCCGTCAAGGGTTCCACGACCAGCCGCAGCGGCAGGCCGGGAAGCCCCGGCAGGGTGGCAGCGTACCGTGCCCCGTTCGCCATGCCGGCGAGCGCGAAGCCGGCCCCGACGAGCCCGGCGGCGGTCCCGAGCAGGGCGAGCGCCGACGCGCCTCGCCGGAGGAGGAGGATCAGGACGACCGCGGCGAGCGGTCCGAGGATTGTCAGCGTGGCCGTAATCACCCCTTGAGGTCCCCGGCCTCTTCCATCTCGACCGAGCCCTTGGCGCGGAAGCGGCCGGTGGCGATGCCGAAGCCGACCGTCATCTCAAGCGCCATCACGGTCATGACTATCAGGACGAACATCTGCCCGGCGTAGACCTCCGGGTGGAGGAAGCGCCAGAAGGCGACGAGGTTCACCATCGCCGCGCCCAGCATCAGCTCGACGCCCATCATGATCATGACCAGGTTCGTCTGGCTGAGCGCGCCGTAGAGCCCGATACCGAAGAGGACCGCCCCGACGATGAGCGCCACGGTCAGCGTCGCCACTAGCGCCTCCTCTGTATGGCTATCGCGGTGGCGGCGATCATGGCGGTCAGGATGGTCACGCCGGCGGTCTCGAAGACGAGCATGGAGCGCTCCATGATCTCGATCCCGAGGCCGCGCACCTGCGCGGTCGCTGCGGGCACCCGCTCCTCGACCGGCCCCCATCCAGCGAGCACCGCGACCGCCAAGGAGCCCAGGGCGCCTAGAGCCCCGGCAACGAGGGAGGCCCGCTTCTGGTGGGTCATGTCCATCCCGCCAAGGCCCCCCGGGTCCATCATGTACATGACCATGAAGATGGCCATAATCGCCATCTCCGTCGCCATCATCATGAGCTGCAGGACGCCGAGGAACTCCGCCTCCATCGCGAGGAACATCCCGCCTATGGCCGCCATCGAGAACAGGAGCGCCAGGGCCGAGCGCACCATCGAGGCCGTCCGGAAGACCACGACCCCGAACCATATCGCCGCGAGCCCGAAGAGGCCGGTGAAGACCGCCTGGATCACTACATCCCTCCCAGGAGAAAGGCGCCGACGTAGAAGATGTTGAGGAGCGCGAGCGGTATCCCGTACTTCCAGCCCCACGCCAGCACGTCCGCCTCCCTGAGGCGCGGCACATAACGCCCCGCGAAGAGCATCACCGCCGCAACCGCGAGCGTCTTCAGGGCGCTCCACGCCCACGGCGGCAGGACCGGCCCGAGCCACCCGCCAAGGTAGAAGACGGTCACGGCGAGCGCCACCGTGAAGACCAGCAACGCGCGGGCCAGGCGCATCACCGCGAGCCTCCAGCCCGTGTACTCGGCCTCGACCCCTCCCGCGAGCTCGCCCGGGGCCGTTGGCAGATCGAACGGCGGCACGAAGGCCACCGCCATCGCCGCCAGGAAGAAGAGCACGAACCCCAGCGGCTGGTAGACGATGTTCCACAGCGAGGCCTGCGAGGCCACGATCTCGGTCGTCAGCAAGGACTCGGCGCGCATGGCGACCGCCGTTATGGGCATGACGATGAGCATGGAGTAGGCGACGAGCTGCCCGAGAAAGCGGAAGC
>Ga0136627_1000568_pt1 | contig 14076 bp, 13 predicted proteins | sample AntDrymUQ4892206_2_FD_104652 | JGI IMG/M metagenome (GOLD analysis project Ga0136627, IMG submission 104652) | Polar desert sand microbial communities from Dry Valleys, Antarctica - metaG UQ489 (22.06) | ecosystem: Environmental > Terrestrial > Soil > Desert | place: Antarctica: Dry Valley... | reverse complement strand
TGGGATCCCGAAGCCGACCGCCGCATAAAACGAAGCCCGTTTCTCATGCGCCGTTTCATAAGGAAAAGGATCGAAGACCGGGTGAAGAGCCGGGGGCGGAGCCACGTCACCGAGGCCGACGTGGACGAGTCGGCGAACATGTACCGTCAATACCGCTTCAAATAGCGGGGAACTTCAAAAGCCTTCGGCTATTCGGCAATCTTCACCTTCGCAGTTTCGGAGTTCTTCGAGGCGGTTTTCCATTCGCCGGAGAACGTCGGGGTCGGCGGTTTCGTATTTGTTTTCTAGCTGGAACGGGTCTCGTTCGAGGTCGTAGAATTCGCGCTCGCCGCTCGCGTACTCGATGTATATGGAGCTTTTCGTCCGGATGGCCGTGAGTTCCGGCCTCCGGGCGCCTTCTTTTTCGGCTTCTTCGACGAGGAAGGCGGTTCGCCAGTTTGCGGGAGGGGTCTCGTCGAGGAGGGGGGCGAGAGAACTTCCGTCGTGCATCGGACTCGGCTTCGCTTCGGCGAGATCGGCGAAGGTGGGGGCGAAGTCGTTGTTTAATGCGAATTCTTCGATCTTCCGCCCCTCGGGTACTCCGGGGCCGCGGATGACGAGCGGTACGCGGATGTCTTCTTCGTATGGTGTCCATTTTCCGGCGGGGAGACGATGGTGTCCCATGTGGTATCCATTGTCCGAGGTGAAGACGATGTATGTGTTTTCGAGGGCTTTGTTTTCGCGGAGGGTTTCGATGAGGCGGGGGAAGATCTCGTCCACGCTTTGGAGGGATTCGAGGCGGTTTTCGTGGAGTGCTTCGAGGTATGCGATGGTTTCCGGGGAGAGGTTTTGGCGGGCGCGGATCCACGCCGGCTTGTCCGACACATCCCCCTCGTTGAAAGAAGGGGGTCTCGGAAGTGGCTCGCCCTCGAAATCCCCCTCGTGTCGCGGCGCGGGTATCGCCGGATCGTGCGGCGCCCGAGGTGCGATCACCGCGAAGAAAGGCGGGTCTTTCGATGACGCATCATCCACATACCCGACCGCTTTGTCGGCGAGAACGTCGGTGTCGTGCGTCTTTTCGGGGTCGTAATATTCGAACTCTCCGTTCTCGCTGAGGAAGTCGCTCAGATAACTTCCCGCGACGGCTCGCCATTCGTCCCAACCGGGCGGGACGTGTTTGTGTCGGTACCCGTTCAAATATTTCCCGAAGTACGCCGTCCGGTATCCGGCGGATTTCATGCGCGTGGCGATGGTCGCACTCTCCGCTCCCGAGGTTCGGAACTTTCGGAAGCCGCCATTCGGCCACTCGTTTCCGACGATGCCGTGGTTGTGAGAATACTGGCCGCGCAAAATAGTGGCTCGGCTCGGGCAGCAAAGCGCGTCCGTCACGAATGCGTTCTCGAAGGTCGTGCCGCGCTCGGCGATGAGTGATTCGAGATGGGGCATGTGCTTCGCGGATTCCACGTCTTGATCGTCGGTCATGACGAGTATGATGTTCGGCTTGTCGGCGACGGGGTTCCTTTTTTCGTCCTCCTCGACGGGTTCGCGTCCGCACCCGATGAGGAAGACGGCGAGCATTGAAAAAGCGGCGATCACGTACGCCACGGCTCGGAGGGACGAATGTGGTTCCGCTCGACTCACAAACATGAATTTTACATTAACGGGGAAGTTCGGGTGGGGAAGGGCAAAAAATATCCGAGCCGGGGATCCGCTCGCACCAAAGTGGTGACGGTCGAATCGCCGACCCGGTCCGCAGACTTTGTCATCATCCGCGAAAGGTTATCGAGCTAACGGTCCATTGGACTCTTTCCTCCTACCCGATTTCCAACACCTGTGCTTATAGTATCATCCCCTACTGCCTCCGCGCCACATTTTTTCTTTACATCTTTCGAGCTATTTCTTCGAGCTTGACCGTGAAGCCGAACTTCGTCCACAATTCCCCCGGAAACCAAACCACAAGGGAGCTTCATGGGAGACTCGGAACTTATGGACGGAATCACCTCGGAGTCGGTGGCGACCCCCCGCCTCGAAACACACTTTCTTTCGAGCGGCCCGGAGGACGCGGAGGCCGTCATCCTCCTCCACGGAAACGCCTCGTCTTCGCGCTTTTTCGAGGAGACGATGGCCGCGATGGATGATAAATACCGCGCCCTCGCCCCCGACATGCGCGGCTTCGGCGACTCGGAGACGAAGCCGCTCGACGCGACGAAGGGGGTGGGGGATTTCTCCGAGGATTTGCGGGCGTTCATCGAAGCTCTCGGCCTCGGCAAAGTCCATCTCGTCGGATGGTCGGCGGGTGGGAGCGTCACCATGAGGTATGCGATGGACTACCCGGATTCGGTCGCCTCCATCACCCTCATCGCCCCGATGTCGCCATACGGATTCGGTGGAACGAAGGATATAAGTGGAACGCCATGCCACCCGGATTTCGCGGGTTCCGGCGGCGGAACGGCGAACCCGGACTTCGTGAAACGCCTCTCCGAAGGCGACCGCTCCGACGAAGACGCGAACTCCCCGAGAAACGTCATGAACGCCTTCTATTTCAAGCCGCCTTTCCGAGCCGAACCGGAGCGCGAAGAAGCATGCCTCACCTCCGTTCTCAGTACGAAGGTGGTGGACGGAAACTATCCCGGAGACATGACGGCTTCCGAAAACTGGCCGACCGTCGCTCCGGGCGCGAAGGGCATGAACAATGCCATTTCCCCGAAATACTGCGACCTCTCCGCCTTCGCCGGAATACATCCGAAACCCGACGTTTTATGGGTGCGCGGCGCGGACGACCAAATTGTCTCCGATGCGTCCTTCCTCGACTTCGGCACCCTCGGACGGCTCGGCTTCGTCCCCGAATGGCCGGGCGAGGAAGTGTTCCCGCCGCAGCCGATGGTCTCCCAAACCCGCGCCGTCCTCGAAGCGTACAAAGCGAACGGCGGAAACTACCGGGAGGAAGTCCTCGAAGACTGCGGCCATTCGCCGCACGTTGAAAAGCCGGAGGAGTTCCGGCGGATGTTGTCCGGGTTTTTGGGGGGATAGAAGGGGCGGGGGTCGCGCTCGTCTTTCCGGGGTTCTGTTTTCGCGGCTTTCGAGGAGTGGGCGTCCGTTAATTCATCGCGCCCTCGGGGTACATACGCACCATGCAGCGCACGCTCGTTGACAATCGGTACCGGGTCGTCGAGGCTTTGGGGAGCGGAGGCATGGCCGATGTGTGCCTCGCCCGCGACATTATCCTCGACCGGGATGTAGCTTTGAAGGTCATGGCGCCGCATTGCGCGGGCGACGAGGAGTTCGTCGAGCGTTTCAAGCGCGAGGCGAGGAGCGCGGCGGCTCTCTCCCACCCGAACATCGTCCCGGTCTATGATCAGGGCTGCGCCGAGGACGGTGAATATTACATCGCGATGGAATATCTCCCCGGCGGCACGCTCAAGGAGAGGATCGAGGAGCGCGGGAAGCTCGACCACCGCGCGTCCGTCGGGGTGGCGATCGAAGTCGCCGAAGCACTCGAGGAAGCCCACGGGCACGGCCTCGTCCACCGCGACATAAAGCCGCAAAACGTCCTCGTCACCGAGCGGGGCGACGTGAAGGTCGCGGACTTCGGCATCGCCCGCCTCGCCGCCTCGAACACGCTCTCGCAGACGGGGGCCGTCCTCGGCACCGCCTCGTACATGTCCCCCGAGCAGGCGATGGGAGAGGGGGCCGCCCCGAGGAGCGACCTTTATTCGCTCGGCGTCGTCCTCTACGAGATGCTCACCGGGGAGCCGCCCTTCGTCGCCGACAACCCCATCTCCGTCTCGACGAAGCACGTCAACGAGACGCCCGTCCCTCCGAGAACGATGAACCCGGACGTGCCGGAGGGGACGAACGCCCTCGTCATGCGGCTCCTCGCCAAAGACCCCGAACATCGCCACGCGAATGCCGCCGAACTCATAGAAGACCTCGAACGGGCGCGGGACGGGCTTCCCCCCGCCAAAGGAAGGGTCAAAGAACCCTCCGCTCCTGTCGAGAGGGAAGAGCATCGCGAACGTCTCCCGCGAAAGTTCCCCTCGGACGTGAGTGGCGCGCCGGAGCATAGCCCGGGGCTTGCGGCGGTTCTCAGCCTCGTGTTCTCGGGGGTCGGCCAGATCTACAACGGGCAATTCCTCAAAGGCATCGTCTTCATCGCCATGCAACTCATAAACCTCGCGCTGACCGCCATCCTCATCGGCTGGGTTCCGCTCGCGATAGTGTGGGTATGGGCGATATGGGACGCCCACCGGGTCGCCCGGAGGATACAGTCGAGAGGACACGGCGCGCGACGAAGGGTGTGGCCGTGGGTCGTGGCGACCGTTTCAGCCGCGAGCGCGGCTTTATACGTCGGATGGGGCTGGCTGCAAAGCCTTCTCTGAAAAAAGGTCACGCATCCAAAACCACATCCGACAATGGACTCCCGATGCATATGAGGCGGTATCCCTCTTCGAGTTCCTCGTCGGAGATGGCGAAGGCCATGTCCTGGTCGATCTCGCCTTCGAGGCACATTTGCCGACACGTTATGCACGTCCCGCTCCGGCAGTCCGAGGGGAGATACAGCCCCGCGTCCTCGGCTTCTTCGAGGATGTACTCGTCCTCGGCGCACTCGATGGTGACGCCGCTTTTTTTGAAGGTTACATTGTGCCTCTTCGCCATGTTCTCTCCCGTTGATTCCTAAAAGCGAGGCTCCGATCCCGCACTTTCGGGGTCGGAGCCTCTTTTCGCTCGTGCCTTTCGGCTAAAGGTCTTTGGCTTTGAAATCCTCCGGAGCCGCGCCGCACACCGCGCATTCCTCGGGCGGCTGATAGCCTTCGGTCTCGTCGCCGCACACGGTGCATACCATCGTGACGGTGAGCGGGGGATGGGGGACTTCGCCGTTTTCCGGGGCGATGGTTTCTCCCGTGTCCTTCGCAAGCTCGGTGATGGAGACTTTGCCGGTGATGACATCCTCCATCGTCGTCCGCGCTCCGCTCAGGGAATCCTCGACGAGGGCGAGGTCTATGGTGGAGACGCCTTCCTCACGGGCGAGCTTCTCGGTCATATTCCGGCTTATGTTCCGCATGAAGCCCTTCGGGGCGCGTTCGAGGCGGGCGAGCGCGTCATCCGTCCACGCGAAGTCCTTCGAGCCGCCCTCGGGGATCTTCGCCTCCTCCCCGGCTTTTTGGAAAGCGGAGTGGTCTATGGGGCATTTCGCGCCGCTCGTCTCCTCGACTTTTTGCTTGGCGTGGGAGACGGGGCATTTCTTCGCCTCGGGGGCTTCGCGGCCGGTCTCTTCCATGTATTGCTGGCGGGCGTAGTCGAGTGTGATCGTGGTGTATCCCTTTTTGAGCGCGCTCTTTTCGACCCTCGCCTTCACACGACGCTTTTCCTGCCACTCTTCGAGCGAGTCAATGAAGGTCTTCGCGTCGTCCGTCCAGTGAAGCTCGCGCCCGTCATACACCTCCGAGACATTGAGCGCGTCATCCTCGCCCGTCGTGGCTATTTGCGAATCCACGGCGTGGAAGTGGTTCGGGCCGCTCGCGCACACCGGACACTTCGCGGGCTTCCCTTTGGCGACGTATTTGCAAACGTCGCACTCGAAGCGGTCGAGACCTTGCGCCGCACGGTCGATCTCCGCCTGAACCTCCGCCGAAACCCCGACGATATCGCCTTGATTTTCCGACTCCCCGAACCCGCCGCGCCCGGAAGAGAACATATCCTCCTTCGCCGCATGGTCGCCGTTCGATCCGTTTCCGTTCCCGTTTCCATCGCCGTTTCCGTTCGAGGTTCTTTCGTTGAAATCCTGAAAGAGGGAATCCACGGCTTGATCGTTCCCGGCGGCTTCCTCGGCGCGTATTTGGTCGCCGATGGCGTGCATCGAATCCATCGCGCCCGGAGGGAGGATCGTTTCGATGACCTCGTCAATGACCGTCGAGGTGATGACCGTATACCCCTTCTCGATGGCGTACCGGATGACCGCCCCCGATGCCATTCCGACGACGAATCCCGGCACGCGATCCATGCGCTGAACGGCTTCGTCCGTCCATGTCATATGCTCTTCGGCGGTATAAAGATCGGGAGCTTGGAACTCATAGTTTCCGACGAGAATGTTCGAGGGGAGGTACCGCATCATGTTCTCGGTGTTCCCGCCGATGTCCATCTCGTCGTCCGAGTGATACCCGATGCGCCCCATGACCACGAGCGACGGATTCACCTCGTTCACGTACTTCATGGTTTGCTCGAACGGCTTCCCGGCGAGGAGAGTCGTCTTCAATTCGACGCCTTCGTCGGAGGCGATCTTCTTCGCCACCTCGAGGTGGGCCGTGTAAATTTTGGCGAGTCCCGAGTCGATAATTTCCTCATGCAGCTTTTCTTGTTCTTTGAACCGGAACACTTTTTGAGCCTTCGAAGAAAGCACTCCGGCTATCGAGTGGAACATCGCATAGTGGAAATACGGGTCGAAAACGGAGATCGCCTCGACGGTTCCGCCGAATTCGCGGGCGAGTTCGATGGCTCTTTTCAGTCCGCCGAGGGATTTCGCCGAGCCGTCCACGGCGACGACGATGTGTTCGAAAGGCATCCGGTCGAGGTCTTTGACGATGAGCGTGTCAGCCTTCGTCGTGCGCCGTACGACCCGCTCGGTGACGGTTCCGAGAACGGTGTCGCGGACGGCGGCCATCCCCATCGCGCCGATGACGACGAGGTCGTAGTCGCCGTCGTTGACATCCTCGGCGATGACTTTGAAGTTCTTTCCTTCGAGGGAGCGGCGGACGAGTTCGACGTCGTGTTTCTCGCAAAGAGGTTCGAGGACGTCGATGTACGAGTCGGTGATTATTTCGAGACCCTTGGTTATTAATTGGTCGTGAATTTTCCTTTGGCGCTTCATTTCGTCTTCGTCGCGGAACTCTTCGGGGAGGCCGGACTCCATTTGGCGGAATCTCACGTCGTGCATTTTGGCGGCGTATGCGTGGCAGCCCGCGACCCGGCCACCGAATTGGCGGGCAATGTCCACGCCGATAACGCACGCCTGGTTCGAGTAGTCCGAGTTGTCTACCGGCACGTAAATTTCTTTGTACATATCTCCCCTAGCTTTTGTAGGATCCGCCAGAGACTCCGCTGTTTCGTTCCGTTTCTCGCGAAGCGACTTTTTAGCGAAACTTCACGCCGTGTGTAATGTACCGCCTACCGCATAGCCTGGCAAATAAAAGCGTTCACACGAAGGTCGCTTTGCGTCCTTTGCGCCGCTTATTGGTTGGTCGCTCCGTTTGACCGAATAGATATCCCGCGTATATCATGTATACGTCTGCCCGAATGGGGATTCGGGGAAAAACGAAATTGCGGCCTTCCGCGCCGCAGAAAGCGAGGAGTATACATGTCCCACCATGTCAACGAGGCTGCCGACCGCATTCTCGAAGGCGTCGCCGAGCAACAAAATGGCGTACCCGGCGTGGTCGCGATGGCGACCGACCGGAACGAGAATATTTACGAAGGCGTCGCCGGGAAGCGCGACCTCGGCAAAGACGCCCCGATGTCCACCGACACCGTGTTCGCCATCTTCTCATGCACGAAGGCGATAACGGGCGTCGCCGTCATGCAGCTCGTGGAGGAGGGGGAAATATCCCTCGAAGATCCAGCGAAGGAGTACGCGCCGGGACTCGCCGACATTCAAGTTCTCGACGGCTTCGACGACAATGGCGAGCCGCGAACCCGCGCCCCGAAGTCCGACGTCACCATCGGGCAGCTCATGCTCCACACGGCTGGATTCGGCTACGATTTCTTCAACCACGACCTCATAAACTACGGCGAGAAGCGCGGCGTCCCGAGCGTCGTGTCGGCGACCCAGGCTTCGCTCGACTCGGTCCTCCTCTTCGACCCCGGCGAGCAATGGGAGTACGGCTCGAACATCGACTGGGTCGGCAAAGTCGTCGAGGGCGTGCGCGGCAAACGCCTCGGCGAAGTGATGAAAGAGCGCATCTTCGGGCCGCTCGGAATGGACAGCGCGGGCTTCACGATGACCGACGAGGCGGCCTCTCGCCGCGCCTCCATGCACCAAAGAGGCGACGACGGTTCGCTCACCCCGCTCTCGGATTTCGTGCTCGATCAAAGCCCCGAGCAGCACATGGGCGGCCACGGACTATACATGCCCGTCGGCGACTATATGAAGTTCATCCGCATGGTCCTCAACGACGGCGACGGCCCGAACGGAAGGGTTCTCGAAGAAAGCACGGCGCGGGCGATGGGCGACAACGGCCTCGGCGACATGAAGATAAAGCTCCTCCCCGGCGCGATACCGAGCCTCTCGAACGACGCGGAGTTCTTCCCCGGCATGCCGAAATCGTGGGGGTACACGTTCATGATCAACGACGAGGACGCCCCGACCGGACGCCCCGCCGGGGAACTCGGCTGGGCGGGCCTCGCCAACCTCTTCTTCTGGATAGACCGGAAGAACGACATCGGTGGATTCTGGGCGACGCAAATCCTCCCGTTCGCCGACCCCATCTCCTTCACCGGCTACATGGACTTCGAGACCGCCGTCTACGAAAGTGCGCTCTCGCCCGCGTAAAAAAACGTCGGAAGAATAACGAGGCCGGGCGAAGGTTTGTCCGGCCTTCATTTTGGGTGGCGATGCTAATATTCGTTCCATGATCGAATGGTCCACATGCCACGCCGTCGAACGGAACGCGGATTTGGTGAGCGGAGCGTGGGTGTTTCGCGGCACCTGCGTCCCGGTGGCCGCGTTGTCCGAGAACCTTGAAGACGGAGCGAGGATCGAGCAGTTCGTGGAGTGGTTCCCCGGCGCTTCACTCGATCAAGTTTGCGCCGTTCTCGAATACGCGGCTGACGTCGGCTGAAACACCGAATCGCCCTTCGCCTCCCTCATTCGACCTCGCGGAGCGTGAGCGAGGCGAGGATGAGCAAAACAATTCCGTATCCCGCGAGGATGGCGAAGCTCCCCCACACGTCTCCGAGGACTCCTCCGGCTCCGATCATTTCCTGAATCACAGCGTTCGCATAGAAAAGCGGAAACGCATGCCCGAGCCATTCCGCCCACGACGGAAGCTCCGACACGTCCACGAGGAGACCGGAGAGGAAGACGGACGGCACGATGATGAGCGGTATGAACGGGAAAACCTGTCCCTCGTGCCGGGCGAACGTCGAGACGAAAATACCGAGCATGACCGAGGCGATGGCGAGCAGCCACACGACCGCGAAGAGTGTGGCGAGGGTTCCGGCTTCGTAGTCGAGTTCGAAGAGCCATATGGCTTCGGCGAGGACGACGATGGCCTGGAAGGTCGCGAGTCCGAGGAAGCCGAGGACGTATCCGCCGATGATCTCGACGCGCCGGAAGCCGTTTATGAACATCCTCTCCATCGTCCCCGCCGTCCTTTCTTGAACGAGCGCGATGGCGCACAAAACAAAGGCGAGGAAGTGGACGAGGAACGCGGCTATCGGGACGACGTACCGCGCCACATCGAAGCCCTCCGGAAACGTGTCGAAGAATATCTTGACGAAGTACACAAGCACGAGCGGGGCGAAGATCGAGAGCGCGAGGAACCGACGATTCCGAAGGATTTGCTTCGCCGCCCGCCCGGCGACGGTGAATGTCCTCATCGCCTTTCCTCCTCTCCGATGATAGCGAGAACCACGTCTTCGAGCGAATCCGCCTCGACGGAAATGGCCTCGACATCATCCGCCAATCCATAACTTCGGAGCGCGTGTGCGAGATCCTCGGGATGGCCCCCGATGCGCCTCTCGACGTTCCCGCCGTTCTTTTCGACCGTGAGCCGGACTCCGCCATTTTCGAGGATGCGTCTCGGCGTCTCGGAGGCGATGATCTTGCCCCGGCGGAGGATGGCGATTCGGTCACAGAGCATCGCCTCATCCATGAGGTGCGTGCTTATGAAGAGCGTCGAGCCGCTATTTCTCGCAAGCTCCCGGAATTGCCTCCAAAAACGGTTCCGGAGTTGCGGGTCCACAGCCGCCGTCGGCTCGTCGAGAAAGAGCATCCTCGGCTCATGCACGAGCGCGCACGCGAGCGACACCCGCCGCTTCATCCCACCCGAGAAAGTGTGGACCGGGTCTTTCGCCCGATCCGAAAGCTCGGTGAACTCCAAAATCTCCGCGACTTTTTTGGAAAGCTCCCCAACCCGGTGGGCCGCGCCGAAGAAGCGGACGTTGTCCCTCGCCGAAAGGTCGTCGTAAAGGGCGGGCGACTGCGGCATGTATCCGATGCTCCTCCGAAGCTCGGCGCGGTTCTTCACCGGGTCGAGGCCGAGGACGCGGACGCTTCCCGCCGTCGGGCGGAGCGAGCCGACGAGGGCTTTTATGAGGGTCGTCTTCCCCGCGCCGTTCGGGCCGACGAGTCCGAAGACCGATCCTTCGGGGACGTCGAGGTTCACGCCCCCGAGCGCCTCGAACTTCCCGTACCGTTTGACGAGTCCTTCGACTTTGATCGCGTCCATCACGTCCATCGCCTCATCCTTTCGCTTCGAGTCCCTTCAAAAATATCCCGACGACGGTTTCGAGATGCTCTTCGTCGGTGGGGCCGTTTTCGGCGAGGGCGGGGAAGAAGACTTTGCCCGCGAGTTGCGGCACGAGCATCCCCATGAACGCCCGCGAACTCGAGCGCGTATCGTGGGGACGGAGACTCCCGGCCTCGATCCACCGCCCGAGATACTCCTCTAAAAACGCGAGCACCCGCCCCGGCCCGATCCGCATGAACGCCTCGCCCATCTCCGGGCGGTGGATGACCTCCCCGAGAAAAAGTTGAAGCGCCCGTCGGTCGAGCCTTCCGAAACCGAAGTACGCCCGCCCGAGCCTTTTCAAAGCCTCCTCCGGCGGAAGGCCCATGACGTCTTCCGGGTCGGAGACCATCCGAAGCAACGGAGCCTTCGTCATCCGCGACTCGACGACCTCCCGGAACAACGCCTCTTTGTCCGGGAAATACCAGTAAATGAGCGCCGGAGACTGCATCCCCGCCTCCCCCGCGATGCTCTTTATCGTCGCGCCTTTGTACCCCTTCGACGCGAACTCCTCGAACGCCGCCGCGAGTATCTCCGACCGCCGATCCCTTTCTTCCGCCAACGAAACCCTTCCTTGATTGATCGTTCAATTTCCTCCATCATACATTTTATTGAATGTTCGATCAAGTGAAAAGTCGGGAGAAATATCCGGGACGCGCTCATTCACGGTTTCGTGGAGACGGCGCGTTCGGTATACGCTCCGTCGCGAAGGGGATGTTCCACGGGGGTGTCTTTATGAAGCGCGGCGAGCGATGGTTTCTCCGAGCGGACTCGGTATGATGCGGTCATGGTCGAAGGTTTCATAAGCGTCGTGTCGCCGGGCGCATACGCGGTTTCGGACGGTTTCGGCGACTTTCGGGGAACCCCGGACGACGGGGTTTTTTACCGGGACATGCGCCATCTCTCGAAGTTCGTTCTCACGGTGGATGGAGTGGGCCTCGAGTCGGGTGGATGCGAGCTTCGCGGGAGCGCGGCCCGGTTCGTTTCGGAGGCGGAGAGCGTCGAAGTCATCCGGCGGCGCGCGGTGGGGTTCGGGATGCGCGAGGAAATATCTTTCACGAACCGGGGGAACGAGGCGGCGGAGTTCCGCGTGAGCCTCGCCCTCGCCGCCGATTTTCTCGATGTCTTCGAAGTCCGAGGATACGCGAAAGCGAAAGAACGCGGAAAAGTTTCGGCGGAAGTCCGGGATGACGGACTCCGCTTCTCATACGAGCGGGACGGTTTCCGGCGGGCGACGGTGGTGGAAATCTCGGGCGACGGGATCGTGGCGGAAGCGAGTTCGGGCGGTATGCCGTCGAGGCCGGACGATGTGCCGTCGAGGCCGGGCGATTTGTCGCCGAGTGCGGGCATCGCGCCGCCACGAATGAGCGGCGCGTCGCCGAGTTCCGGCTGTGTGTCGGCCAGCCTCCGCCTCGAAGCGGGGCAAACCCGGACGCTCCGAGTCTCGGTCACGTTCGAGGATGACGGCGAGAAAGTCCACTGGCGCGAGCCGGAGTCGCCGGAGTCGCTTTATGGGGAGGCGCCGGAAATGGTGGCCGAGGATGCCTTCTTCGTTCGGACGTGGGAGCGGAGCATCGAAGACCTCGAAATCCTCGCCTTCGACGCGGGGGATGGCCTCCTCGTTCCGGCGGCGGGTTCGCCGTGGTACATGGCGTTGTTCGGAAGGGACTCGCTCATCACGAGTCATATGACGATGACGCTCGGGGCCGAGTCCGCGAAGAACACGCTCCGGGCGCTCGCCCGCCGCCAAGCGAAAGACTTCGACGGTTTCACCGACTCGGAGCCGGGAAAAATCCTCCACGAGATGCGCCGTGGGGAACTCGCCGTCTTCGGGGAAGTCCCGCACTCGCCGTACTTCGGAACCGCAGACGCGACGCCTCTTTTCCTCATCCTCCTCGAAGAAGTGTGGCGGTGGACGGCGGATGCGGAGTTCGTTCGCGATATGGAAAGCGCGGCGAGGGCCGCTCTCGCGTGGGTTCTCACTCACTCGGACAAAGTCGGCGACGGCTTCATCGCATACGAGACACGCTCTGCCGCCGGACTCGACAACCACTCATGGAAAGACTCCGGCGATTCGATGCTTTTTCAGGATGGAAGTCTCGCCAAAGCCCCCATCGCCCCATGCGAAATTCAAGGATACGCATACGATGCCCTCCTCCGAACCGCCCGCCTCGCCGAAAAAGTTTGGGGCGATGCCACCCTCGCGTCGGAGCTTCGGGAGAGAGCGGCGTCTCTCAAACACCGCTTCGACCGCGATTTCTGGATGGACGATCGGAAATATTACGCGCTCGCCCTCGACGGGAAAGGACGGAAAGTGGATTCCATAGCCTCGAACGCCGGACACCTTTTGTGGAGCGGAATCGTCCCGATGGAAAAAGCCCGATATATCGTGGAAACTCTTCTCGGCGACGGCCTTTTCTCCGGGTGGGGGATACGCACGATGGCGGAGGGCGAGGGTGGATACGATCCACTCTCGTACCATAACGGCTCGGTGTGGCCCCACGACAACGCCATCATCGCCGAAGGACTTCGGAGACACGGTTTCCACGAGGAAGCGAAGCGGGTGGCGACGGCCATTTTCGAGGCGGCGGCACATTTCGGCCATCGCCTCCCCGAAGTCTTCGCGGGGCATCGCCGGGAAGAAGGCCATCCTCCGGTCGAGCTTCCGAGGTCGTGCATTCCGCAGGCGTGGGCGGCGGCCTCCGCCGTCTCTCTCGTTCGGACGATGCTCGGTGTGGAACCGGACTCCGAGGGAGGCGAAATATCCGCCGCCGCGACGACCTCGTCCGGTGTCCGGCTTTCGGGGGTTCCCGCTTTCGGTGCGTGCCACGACATCGGCGGCGGTTCGGGCGGATGACGAGGTATCCGTATGACGGTGTGGATCTCCGAAAGAACCCGGAAGCATACCGCGTCGGTCGCGGCGAGCAAGGCATCTTCCACGCCGAACCATACAAAAGCGAGCTTCTCCCATTGTGGAGTTTCAAAAACGAAGCATCGGCGAGGGAGTCATCGGCGGCGATCTTCGATAAGTTCGTCGAGTATCGGGAGAGCGGCGACTTCGTGGGGATGGACGTGGCGAGGAAGTTCCTGCAAATGGGGTATACGCGGGCAATGCGGTACGCGAAGCACGAAGGTGGAGACAAAAGCCGCCCGAGGGAAAACCCCGACCCGGAGAAAGAGAAATGCGCGGTTCTCTTTCATGAGAAATGGCGCTCCGCCGCCGAGGATTCGGAGTATCTTCGGCAAAAGAAAGAGCATCGCGAGCGAAACGGATGAGGTTGGCGGGCGTAGTTTGAGGGTACACAGCGAGCGAACGAAAAAGACGACAAGGAGGTTTCCATGAAAAGCGCGGGGCTTGCGGCGGTACTCAGTTTCTTCATACCGGGGGTCGGCCAGATATACAACGGGCAGATTCTCAAAGGGATAATACTCATTGTCATTGGCCTCATAAACGCGGCGTTGACGGTTATCTTGATCGGCTACGTGACGCACGTCATCACGGTTATTTACGCGGTATACGACGCATACAAAACCGCCGAGAGAATAAACGCGCGTCGCGGCGGACACTCCTCTTTCTAAAAACCGATGGACGAAT
>Ga0136627_1000567_pt1 | contig 14079 bp, 12 predicted proteins | sample AntDrymUQ4892206_2_FD_104652 | JGI IMG/M metagenome (GOLD analysis project Ga0136627, IMG submission 104652) | Polar desert sand microbial communities from Dry Valleys, Antarctica - metaG UQ489 (22.06) | ecosystem: Environmental > Terrestrial > Soil > Desert | place: Antarctica: Dry Valley... | reverse complement strand
GACTCCGGCTCATCGGACTCCAAGTCCTCGGACTCCGGCTCCTCGGACTCCGGCTCCTCCGAGTCGAAGTCCACGTCGGACAAGGGCTCGTCTTCGTCCGACGGCGCCAAGAGCGACAAGAAGGCCTCCAAGAAGGCCCCCACCACTTCGTCGAAGTCCTAGCCCGCTCGCCTACTAGTCCTCGCCGAGCAGCTCCCGCGCGGCGGACGCCTTCTCGGCGTCGGAGAACTGCAGGTCGCTGGACCCCAGGAACGAGGGCTCGAGGACTCTCGTATCACCAGACCCCCCGGTGGCGAGGTCGGCCGCCAGCGCCATCAGGCCGGGGCCGCGCAGGTCGGTGCGGATCGTCCTGGGCGCCTTCCAGCTCACCAGCGGCAGGCGCAGGAAGGTGGAGGGCGAGAGCAGCCGGCCCCGGATGCCGTTGAGCACCTCCTGCTGGCGCCCTGCGCGGTCGAGGTCGTTCTCCGCGGGGGCGCAGGGGTTCTTGCGCACGCGCGCGAAGCCCAGCGCCCGGCGGCCGTTGAGCTTGCGCTCGCCCTTCTTCAGGTTGAAGCCGCGGAAGAAGTTGTCGAACTCGGGCGCGCATATCTTTCTCTTGTTGTTCACGGTGATGCCCCCCATGGCATCGATGAAGTCGGGGAAGTCCTCGAAGTCGACCTCGATCAGGTGGTCGATCTTCAGGCCGTTGCCCATGAAGCCCTCGACCGTGTCGATCATCAGCGAGGGGCCGCCGAGCGAGTAGGCGCCGTTGATCTTCTGGGTGCCGTGCCCGGGGACCTCCGCGCTCGCGTCGCGTGGGATGGAGAGCTTGCGCACGGCGCCGAGCTGCGCGCGCACGAGCATTATCGAGTCCGCCCGGCCGGGGCCGCCCTGCGTCCCGTCGATCGAGTCGCCCTTGCGCTCATCGGAGCCGAGCACGAGCACGGTCGCCCCGCTGAAGAAGTTGCCGTTGCCCGATAGGGCCGCCTCCGCCTCGCTCGAGACGCCGCCCTCGAGCTGGGCGCTGACCACGAACAGGACGAAGGAGAGCAACAACCAGCCGGCCACCGCGAGCGCGATCCACCTGACCACCCGCCCGGGCGTGATCGGACCCGGAGAGCGCGTCCGGCGTGGGCCGCTTGGCTCCTCCGGAGGGCGCTCGCCGCCGGGCCGAGCTCGGTCGCGCAGCCCCTGAAGGCCCCCATCGCCGGGGCGGAGAGGGCCCTTGCGGCGGGAGCGGTAGACCTTGTACTCGGGGCGGTCGCCCTTGCCCGGGTCGTTCACGACCCCGTTGTATAGACGGACGACCTCGAAAGGGGGCACCGCCCCCTTCGACGTCACCCGGGCGCCCGTATGGTTCCGGCATGCCGCCGCGACGTGTCATCGGAATCGACGCCGGGGGCACGAAGCTCCTCGGCGGAGTCGTCGACGACGGCTTCGTCGTCCATCACCGTGTCCATCGCACCTGGCGCGGGGCCGACCGCCAGGAGACGCTCGAGATCTTCGTGGCAGCGGTCGAGGAGGTGCGTGCGGCGGCTCCGGATGTCGAGGCCGTGGGCTTCGGCATTCCCGCCCTCGTGGACTTCCGGCGCGGGGTATCGGTCTGGTCGAACCACCTGCCGATCGACGACGTGCCCTTCCGCGACCTGATGAGCGAGCGGCTCGGCTTGCCGGTGGTCGTCGACAACGACGCCAACATGGCGGCGCTGGCCGAGCACCGGCTCGGCGCCGCCAAAGGCACCGACCACGCGGTGCTGATCGCCCTCGGCACGGGAATCGGCGGCGGACTGGTGCTCGACGGGCACGTCTATCGCGGCGCGCGGGGCTTCGGGGCCGAGCTCGGGCACATGGTGGCCGACCACGACGGCGAGGACTGCCCGGGCAAGTGCCCGGGACGAGGATGCCTCGAAGCGCTCGCTTCGGGCCGGGCGATCGGGCGCCTGGGCCGGCAGGCGGCCGCGGGCAGCCCGGAGACCACGCTCGGGCGGCGGCTGGCCGATGGACGCGAGATCCCGGGAGGGCTGGTCACCGAGCTGGCCCACGACGGCGACGAGCAGGCGGTGTCGGTGCTGGCGGAGATCGGCCGCCGGCTGGGCGCCGGGCTGTGCGGCCTGGTCAACGTGTTCGACCCCGAGGTGATCGTGGTGGGCGGCGGTGCGGTGGCGGGTGGGGAGCTGCTGCTGGGCCCGGCGCGGCAGGTGGTCGCCGAGCGCGCACTGCCCCCGGCGGGCGCATCGGTGCGGATCGTGCCGGCACACTTCGGCGAGGAGTCGGGCATGCTCGGTGCCGCGCTGATGGCCCTCGGCGGGGAGGGCACGTGAGCCTCGTGGTCTGCCCCACTCCGATCGGCAACCTCGAGGACGTGACGCTCCGGGTGCTGTCGTCCCTGCGCGACGCCGATGTGGTCGCGTGCGAGGACACCCGGCGCACCCGCACGCTGCTCGATCGCTACGGGGTCACCGCCAAGCTCTTGAGCTATCACGAGCACAACGAGCACCACAGGGCCCAGGAGCTGGTCGAGCGGATGAAGGCGGGGGAGACGGTCGCTCTCGTCTCCGATGCCGGAATGCCGCTGGTGTCCGACCCGGGCTTCGTGCTGGTGCGGGCCTGCGTGGCCGCCGGCCTTCCGGTGGAGGTCCTGCCCGGCCCCTCCGCCGCGATCGCCGCCCTCGTGGCGTCGGCGCTGCCCGCCGACCGGTGGCGGTTCGTCGGCTTTCTGCCTCGCAAGAAGGGGGATCTGCGGCGGGTGCTCTCCGAAGGCGGCGGGACCTTGGTGGCCTTCGAGTCCCCGCGCCGGATCCCGGCCACCCTGGCTCTGCTCGTGGAGGTCGATCCCGAGCGCCAGGTCGCCCTCTGCCGCGAGCTCACCAAGTTGCACGAGGAGGTGGTGCGCGGCAGCGCTTCCGAGCTGGCCGCGCGCTACGCCGGCGCGCCGCCCAAGGGCGAGGTCGTGCTGGTGCTCGGCCCGTCGGCGGGGGACCGCGCCGAGGGCCGGGGGGAGGGCCCGGGCGGTGGCTGGGGCGACCCCGCCGGACTCGAGCAGGTGCGCCGCCTGGTCGAGTCGGGCGCCAAGCCGCGCGCGGCCGCGGGGGCCGTGGCCGAGCTCACGGGCGGCAGCGCCAACGCGCTCTACCGCGCGCTCATGGGCTGACGGCCCGAGCCCGGCGCTCAGTCGTGCGTCCCGGCCGGCGATTTCCGTTCCCTCGGGTAACGGTTCGCCACGCGCACCGTCAGAAGCCCACCCGCCTGTGACGATTCAGCACGCGCCCCGCCCCGGGGCGGCGCAGCTCGCCTAGCTTGCCGGCATGCCCCTTCGCCCCGTCCTCGCCGGCCTCGCCGCACTGCTGCTCACGGTCGCGGTCTCGCTGCTCGTGTCCTCGCCGCCTGCCGGCGCGGCGCCGGGCTGGACCTGGCCGGTCGAGGGAGAGATCCTGACCGGCTACCGCAACGGCGACGACCCGTACGCGGGCGGCCAGCACCGCGGGATCGACATCGCGGCCGACGCCGGTACGCCCGTCGGGGCGGCGGCGGCGGGCACCGTTCGCTTCGCGGGCGTCGCGGGCTCGTCCGGCCGCACCGTCTCGGTGCGCACGTCCGACGGGACTCTCGACACGTCCTATCTACACCTGTCGGCGGCGGCCGTCGCCGAGGGCGACCAGGTGGAGGCCGGCCAGCGTCTGGGCACCGTGGGCACGAGCGGGCGCCGCTCGGTGGAGGCGGCCCACCTGCACTTCGGCGTCCGCGACGCGGGCAGTCGCCACGCCTACCGCGACCCGCTGTCCTTTCTGCCGCCGCCGACGCCGCGAGGTGCTCCGGAGCCGCCGCGGGTTCCGGTTCCGGTCCCCGTCGCGGTGCCGGTCGCCCCGGGGCCCGTGCGCGCGCCCGCTCCGGTGCGGGTCCCGGCTCTCCGGCGGGTCCCCCTCCCTGCCGAGCGGCGTGTGCGGGTACCTGTCGGCCGGCGTCTGCGGATGCCCATCGCGCGACGGACCCCCGGCGCCGCTCCGGCTCCCGTACCAACGCGGGTCCCCGGTCTCGGGCCCGTCTCGGTGCCCGCCCTCGCCGCGGATCCTGCCGCGGCGGTCGCTCGAGGCGCGCCCGGCCCGGCTCACGCCGCGGCCGGGCAACTGCTTCAGGCTCCCGGCGCCGGGGTCGGGCCCGCCGGGTCGGGGGACCCGCTTCAAGCAGCCGATGGCGCGACCCCCGCCCCCGCCGCCGACCGCAGCCCGGCCCAAGCGCAGCGCGGCGCCGGGGGACCGGACATCGGCTGGGCCCTGGCCTGCGCGGGGCTGCTGCTGGCCGCGGCGTTTCTCGGGCGTCCCGGCGATCGCGACGGCTCCGGGGCCGCGGGACCCGCCCGCGTGCGGGCCGCGGTCAAGATCCGTGCGCTCCTCAAGCCCCTGACCGGCGGGCGCTGAGCCTCGGGTCCCGTTCGAACAGGTGGACCGGCAGTCCCCGCGAGCCGGCGTTCCGGGCGAGCGGGCCATCGAACGCCCAGGGATGGAGCTCCGGCGCGTGCAACTCGACGCCCGCGACCCACCCCAGTCGTGCAGTCGGGCCTTCACCGCTGTCGCTCGGCGGCGATCGAGTGCGAGCACAACCAGTGCGTTGGCGTCAAGAACGACGCCTTCACTATTTGACTCATGCTAGGGCCGCCCTCGATCGACGGATGGCTCAGCCACGGAACCGTGTTCGGGTAGCGCCACCATCAACAGACACCCGCGCCGCGCGCCAGTAGCATCGGCCGGCGTGTGCTACTACGTCACCACACCGATCTACTACGTGAACGGGGAGCCCCACCTCGGCCACGTCTACACGACGGTGGCGGCCGACGTGCTGGCGCGCCACATGCGCCAGCGCGGTGAGGAGGTCTTCTTCCTCACGGGCACCGACGAGCACGGCGAGCCGGTCGCCCAGGCCGCCGAGCGCGAAGGCGTGGCCCCCCGGGAGCTCGCCGATCGCAACGCCGAGCGCTTCAAGAAGGTGGCGGAGCGGGTGAACGCCACCAACGACTTCTTCATCCGCACGAGCGACCCCGAGCACGCCGCGGTGGTCACAGAGGTGGTCACGCGCCTGAAGGAGAACGGCCACGTGTACGCCGGCACCTACGAGGGCTGGTACTGCCCGCGGTGCGCCGACTTCAAGACCGATTCCGAGCTGATCGAGGGCAACCGCTGCGCGATCCACCTGATCGAGCTCGAGCGCGAGAACGAGGACAACTGGTTCTTTCGCCTGTCCGCGTTCCAGGAGCCCCTCGAGCGCCTGTACGCCGACCGGCCGGACTGGGTGCTTCCCGCCACCCGATGCAACGAGGCGCTCTCCTTCATCCAGGGCGGGCTGCGGGACTTCTCGCTCAGTCGCGGGCGCATCAGCTGGGGCGTGCCCGTGCCGTGGGATCCCGAGCAGGTCGTCTACGTGTGGGTCGACGCTCTCCTCAACTACTACTCGGCGCTTTCCTACGCCCGGGAGGGCGAGGATCTGCGGGACAGGTTCTGGCCGCCCACCGTGCACCTGATCGCCAAGGACATCCTCAAGTTCCACGCGGTGTTCTGGCCGGCGATCCTGATGGCCGCCGAGCTGGCACTGCCCGAGCGCGTGTTCATCCACGGCTACCTGCTGATGGACGACCACAAGATGTCGAAGTCGCTCGGCAACGTGCTCGACCCGTTCGCGGTGATGGACCTCTACGGCACCGACGCGCTGCGCTACTACCTGCTGCGCGAGGTGGCCTTCGGTCAGGACGGATCGATCTCCCCCGAGGGCTTCGAGGTCCGCTACAACACCGAACTGGCCAACGAGTACGGCAACCTCGCCAGCCGCACGCTGGCGATGATCGAGCGCTACCGCGAGGGGGTGGTGCCCGAGACGCAGGCACCTCCTGCGCTGGTGGCCGAGCTCGAGGGCCTCGCCGAGGCGGTGTGCTCCAGGCTCGATCGCGTGGAGGTCAGCGGCGCGCTCGACGACGTGTGGCAGGCGGTGCGCCGTCTCAACCGATTCGTGGCCGAGGAGACACCGTGGAAGCTGGCAAAGGATCCGGAGCGGGCCGCCGACCTCGACGGCGTCCTGTACGCACTGGCCGAGGGCCTGCGGGTGGTCTCCGTGCTGCTGCACCCCTACATGCCCTCGTCGGCAGAGCGTCTGCTGACCACCCTCGGCCGAGAGGATCGGTCGATGGAGGACGCCCGGTTCGGGTCCGGGTCCGGTGGCGCGCGCATCGGTGAGCTCGGGCAACTGTTCCCGAAGGTCGAGGCACCGGAGTCCTCGGCCCCCGCCTGACCGCCGCGGGCCCCGGCATGGTCGACACCCACTGTCACCTCGACTCCTGCGACCCGCCGGACGCGGAGCTGGTCAGGCGCGCGCGGGGGATCGGAGTCACCCACCTCGCCACGGTGGGCATGAACGGCCCGTCGATCGAACGCGCGCTCGCCGCGGCGCGCGAGCACGAGGAGGTGGTGGCGATCGTGGGCCGCCACCCCCATCACAGCCAGGGCTTCACCCAAGCCGACCTGGGCGAGATCGAGCGCGCGGCGGCGGACCCCTGGGCGCGGGCGATCGGCGAGACCGGGCTCGACTACTTCCGCGACCGCGCCCCGCGCGAGCACCAGATCCGGGCCTTCGAGGCCCAGCTGGAGCTGGCGGGCCGGCTGGGCCTGCCGGTCGTGATCCACACGCGCGCGGCGGAGCAGGACACCTTCGCGATCCTCGCCGAGCACGCCGCGGACACGACGGTGATCCTGCACTGCTTCTCGGCTCCCGACCGGCTCGAGGAATGCGTCGAGCGGGGTTATCTCTGCTCCTTCGCCGGCAACGTCACCTTCAAGAACGCCGACGCGCTCCAGCGCGCCGCGACCGAGGTCCCCGAGCACCTGCTGCTGGTGGAGACCGACTCGCCCTACCTCGCCCCGGTACCGGTGCGGGGCAAGCCCAACGAGCCGGCCAACGTGACCCACACCGCCGAGCTCGTGGCCGAGCTGCGCGGAGTGGGATACGAGGCGCTCGACGCCACCGTCGAGCGCAACGCGGCGCGCGTCTTCGGCTGGTGAGAGAGCGGCCAGGTACGGGCTTCCCGCGGCAGGCGAGCCTCAACCGCCTGCTGCGCTTCGGCATCCGGCCCAACCGCGAGCTCGGCCAGAACTTCCTCATCGACGACAACCTCCTGGAGGTGGTCGGGCGCGAGGCCGAGCTAGGGCCGGCGGACGTGGTCCTCGAGGTCGGTGGCGGCCTGGGCGTGCTGTCGGAGCACCTCGCGCCGCGCGTCGGGCACCTGCACGTCGTGGAGGTGGATCGTTCGCTCGAGCCGCCGCTGCGCGACGCGCTCGGGCCCTTCCACAACGTGACTCTGCACCTGGCCGACGCCGTGGGGCTGGACCTCCCGGGCCTGCGGCCGCCTCCGACCAAGGTGGTGGCCAACCTGCCCTACGGCGTGGCAGCAACGGTGCTGCTGGGGTCGCTGCAGCACCTGCCCGAGGCCTCGCTGTGGGTGGCGATGGTCCAGCGCGAGGTGGGCGACCGGCTGGCCGCGGCGCCGGGGAGCAAGAGCTACGGCGCCACCTCGGTGCTCGCACAGATGGCGTGTGAGGTCCGGGTGCTGCGCCGGGTGCCGCCCACGGTGTTCTGTCCCGAGCCCAAGGTGGAGTCCGCGCTGCTGCGGATGCGCCGCACCGGGCCATCGCCGCCCCCCGGCGTGCGGGCGCTGGTGCACGCCGCCTTCGCCCACCGCCGCAAGGCCCTCGCGGGATCGCTGGTGCTCGCACCCGGCGCCCCCGAGGATGTGCGGGCTTCATGCCGAGCCGCGCTCGAGCGGATCGACCACCCTGCTGACGCGCGCGCGGAGCGGCTGTCGCCCGCGGACTTCGCTCGCCTTGGCGAGATCCTCGGCCCCGCCGCGCTGGCGGGGCTGCGACCGCTGGGCGGGCGGTCATGAGTGAGGCTCACCGGGGGGTTGCAAAGGGGGGCGATGCCCCCCTTTGAGTCCATCACCGAGCAGGCCCCGGCCAAGGTGAACCTCGTGCTTCACGTCGGCTCCCGTCGTGAGGATGGGCTGCACCCATTGTGCTCGCTGTTCGCCTCCCTGGATCTGGCGGATCTCGTGACGGTCGAGGTGGCAGGGTCCGACGACGCCGTGGCCTGCCCGGGCGTGGAGGGCGAGAACCTGGCCGCCCGGGCACTGAGGGCCTTCCGCACTGCCGCCCCGGGCCCCACGCTGCCCCCGTTGCGGGTCACGATCTACAAGCGGATACCGGTGGCGGCGGGAATGGGCGGCGGCAGCGCCGACGCCGCCGCGGTGCTGCGGGCGGCCAACGCCCTGGCCGGTGAGCCGTTGGACCCGGATGCGCTGCGGCGCGTGGCCCGGGGTCTTGGGTCCGATGTGCCCAGCCAGGTCGAGCCGCGCAGCGCGCTCGTCACCGGCACCGGCGAGACGGTCGAGCCGGTCGGCCTGCCCGCGCTGGCACTCGTGCTGGTGCCGGCGCGGCACGGGCTCTCCACCGCCGCCGTCTACGCGGAGCTGGACCGCCTGCGTGCGGCGGACGAGGTGGACCAGCGAGAGTCCCTGGATCCGGGCCCCGTGCGGACGGTGGCATCAGGGGCCACCAGCGAGCTGGCCGCGAGGCTGGAGAACGATCTGGAGGCGCCGGCCCTGTCGCTGCGGCCGGACCTCGAGGGGCGCCTCGCTGACCTCCGAGATGCCGGCGCGCTCGGCGCGGGCATCACCGGGTCCGGCCCTACGGCCTTCGGCCTCTTCGGCGACCGCCGCTCGGCCGTTGCCGCCTCGAGGGGGATCCCCGGCTCGGTGGTGGCCCGGACGCGATGAAGGGCGCGCTGCGAGAGCACCGCACCGGCCTGGCTCTGGCCGCGCTCGCCGCGGTGGTGATCGGGCTCTACGCCGCCGGGGTTCTCCCCGACCTGCCCGACCCCGAGAAGGTGATCGAGGACGTGGCCCAGACGCTCGGCCCGTGGACGTACGCGCTGGTGGCGGCGGCCGCCTTCCTGGAGACGGGGGCCTTCGTCGGGCTGGTCGCCCCGGGGGAGACCACGGTGATCGTGGCCGGGGTGATCGCCGGTCAGGGGGAGATCGAGCTGCTGCCGCTGATCGGGATCGTCTGGCTGAGCTGCGTGCTGGGCGACACCGCGAGCTTTCTCCTCGGCCGCCGGCTCGGTCGCGAGTTCCTGGTTCGCCACGGACCCAAGGTGAAGATCGATTCCGAGCGCCTGCACAGGGTGGAGTCCTACTTCGAACGCCACGGGGGCAAGACGATCCTGATCGGGCGGTTCATCGGGCTCGTGCGTGCGGTGGCGCCCTTCGTGGCCGGGGCGTCAGGCCTGCGCTTCGGTCGCTTCCTGCCCTTCAGCGTCATCGGCTGCGGCCTCTGGTCCACGCTCTTCTCGGTCCTCGGGTTTCTCTTCTACCGGTCCTTCGATCAGGTCACGGCCGTGGCGGGCCGGGCCACGCTGGCCTTCGGGATCGTCGTCGCGGTGGTCGTGGGCGGGATCCAGATCTACCGCCGTCTCAGACACGAGGAAGAGCGGCGGCGTCTGGCGGCGTGGGCGCATCGTCAGGCGGCTCGCCCCCCGCTGCGCCCGATCGTGTCGGTGCTCGCGCCCGTGTGGCGCGGCGTGGTGCGCCCGGTGGCGGCCATGGTCGCGCCGGCTCTGCGCTTCGGGCGCGAGCGGCTCACCCCGGGGGAGCTGGGCCTCGAGCTCACGAGTGCCATGGCCGTCGCCGGCGTGGGCCTGTACGTGTTCACGGTGTATGCCTCCACCCTCGCCGGGGGCGCCGGTGTGACACCGGCCGATCGCGGGCTGCTCGACCTCGGTGGCGAGCTGCGCAGCGACACGACGGTGAGCGTGGCCAAGGTGCTCACCGACCTGGGCTCGTTCGCGACCGTGGCCACCCTCCTGCTCGGGGTCGGCATCCTGCTGGCCGCTCGGCGCAGCTTCGCCGAGCTGGCCGTGCTCCTCACCGGCTCGGTGCTGATCTACGTGAGCGTGCAGCTGGCCAAGAACGGCATCGACCGGCCCCGTCCCGCCGCCCCTCTCGACGGGGCGGAGGGAAAGAGCTTCCCGAGCGGCCACGCCGCCTACTCGACGATCTGGGTGGGGGCCGCGGTCGCGCTGTCGCGCGTCGTGCCGGGACTGGCCAGAGACGCGGTCCTGATCGCCGCCGGCCTGGCGATCGCCGCTGTGATCGGCCTTTCGAGGATCTATCTCCGCGTGCACTACTGGTCCGACGTCGCGGGCGGCTGGGGCCTGGGCGCGGGGCTGCTGGCGCTGTGCGCGACGGTGATCCTCGTCGTCGCGCACATCAGGCAGAATGCGACCGGCCCGGCGGCCACGGGCGCCGCCACCGGAGAACGCGCATGAGCCTTGATCTGACCACAACCGAGCTTTCGATCGCCGTGGCCGCCGGCATCGCCGGTGCCGGCTACATCGGCTTCATCCTGCTGCCGGCCACGAGTGCATACGCACGGCTGTGGGAGAAGCTCGCCGCGGGCTTTCTCACTCTCTTCATTCTTGCCGCGCTGCTCGGGATCGGCGGGGCCCTCGGTCTCGCCATCGTCTATTCCTACGACCGCTACGCGTGAGCCATACCCGCGCCGCGCCAGGGCGGCGCTTCGTTCTGGGCGACGGGCGGCCCTAGAATCCCTCTCTTGACTGCTGTCGGAAAGCCACAGTCCTCTGTGCCCCAGAGTCCGTTTCTTGTCGCCTTCGAGGAGGTCTCCGAGGCGGTCGAGTCGGGTGCGGGCCTGCCCTCGGTCGCGCGCGCGGCGGCCCATGCTCTGGATGCCAGCGTCGTGATCGTGGACTCGGGGAGCAGCGTGCTGGCGGTCGCCTGCCTCTCTCCCGAGGATGAGCGCGCGGTGCTCGCCGGCGAGGGCGCCACGGAGGTGCTGGAGCTGCGAGTGGCCGACGAGCGCGTGGGCCGGATGAGCCTCCGGGCGCGTGGCGTGGTGCCCGACGCCGCGCTGATGAGGATCGTGACCACCCTGATCGCCCAGGAGGTGGACCGCACTCGCGGGCCCGAGCGCGCGAGCGAGGCGGCGGTCGGCGGCTTCCTCTCGGACCTCTTCTCGCGCAAGCTGACCGACCGAGAGAACATCTTCGCCCGAGCCGGCGAGCTGGGCTGCGACCTGTCCGAGGGCGCCAGCGTGATCGTGGCGCGCGCCCGGCCCCAGCAACCCGAGGAGGGCGACTGGCGCGCGCGTGTGCTCACGGTGGCCTGGCGTGGCGCTCGCGCGGTGGAGCGCACCGCGCTCGCCGCTTCGATCGAGCTGGGGCCGCCGCGGCCGCGCCCCGGCGCCGGGCGCGACCCGCGACCCGCGCGCCCCGACCGCGAGCTGGCGATCCTCGTCCCGGGACACGGGCGCGATCCCGGCCGTCGGTCCGCCGCTGCCGTGCACACCGAGATGGAGGGCAGCCTCGAGGGCTACCTGCTCGGCGTGGCGCTCAGCCGCCCGGCCACCGACCCCGTGGACCTCCACCGCGCGGCGGGCGAGGCCCTGCTGGCCGCCAATGTGGCCGAGGCCCGCGGCCAGAGCAGCATCACCTTCGAGGAGACCGGTGCCTACCGGCTCCTGCTGCCCGCGATGAGCGAGGACCCCGCCGAGTTGCAGCGCTTCCACGAGGAGACGGTGGCTCCGGTTGTCGAGTACGACGAGCAGTACGAGACCGAGCTGGTGCGCACCCTGGAGACGTTCCTCGAATCCGACGGCAACGTGGCCCGTACCGCCGAGCGGCTCATCACCCACCGCCACACGGTGCGCTACCGCCTCGACCGGGTTCGTGACCTGAGCGGGCTCGACGTGGGCTCCACCGACGGCCGCGAGCGCCTGAGCCTGGGCCTGAAGTCGATGCGGGTGCTGGGCATCGCCTCGCCCGGCGGGCCGGCCCGCGAGGTGGGCACGAAGGGCGGCCGCGTGCCCCGGGAGGAGAAGGACCGCTAGAGGCGCACCCGTCGCAGACGAGACGGGTCATGGTCGCCGATCAGCGGCCGGCCGCACACCTCGTGCAATACCTGATCGCGGGCGGTGGGGTCGCTCATGCTGGGAGGCGTAGGCGAGGTAGGCTGGGGGACCCCCCTTGCCGGGTGGTCTAGCGGCATGACGCGGGCCTTTGGAGCCCTGAGACGGCGGGTTCGAATCCCCCCCCGGCAGTTCGCGGTTCCATCCTTCCGCCCGAGGGTTCTCCGTCCGATTCCGATACTGAGCACTTCGCTGCCTGCGGGCTTGAGATCGGGGCCGAGGACAGGTGGTGTGTGTCTTCATCGTGTCCATAATGATCTTTCCAACGTGGTCAAAACGTCCCTTACGATGTGGCTTTCTGGTACTTTGGACTGGTGGGCGGGCCAGTCCCCTATCAGCGACGTGTCGTTGATGACGAACTCGACGAGCTCATGGAGGGCATCGTGGCCATTGCCCTTGAAGGCCCAAAGGGCGTCGGGAAGACGAGCACGGCCCTGCAGCGTGCTGGGACGGTGCACCGTTTGGATGACCCAGCAGAACTGGCCATTGCCCAGGCCGACCCCACGCGCCTGCTTGAGGGCGAGCGACCGGTACTCATCGACGAGTGGCAGCGCCTGCCCCAGGTTTGGGACCTTGTGCGCCGTGCTGTGGACAGCCAGGCGCCGCCTGGGAGCTTTCTCCTCACCGGGTCTGCGGTCCCCGACCCGCCGCCCATGCATTCGGGCGCCGGCCGCATCGGCTCGATTCGCATGCGCCCGCTCGCGCTCAGCGAGCGTTGCCAGGCTTCGAGCGTCAGCCTCGCGCAGTTGCTCACGGGAGCCCAGGTACCTGTCACCGGCGCGACGGATGTGTCCCTGGCCGACTACACCGACGAGGTCTTGGCGTCCGGCCTTCCTGGCGTGCGCCTACTCTCCGGGCGGTCTCGCCGCAACCAGTTGGACACCTACCTGAACCGTGTCGTCGACCGAGACATTCCCGACGAGGCCGGGGTCGTCATTCGTAACCCTGCGGCCTTGCGACGTTGGATGGCCGCCTACGCGGCAGCCTCATCAACGACGGCCACGTTCGAGACGATTCGTGATGCTGCGAGCGCCGGCCACGCAAACCCGCCCTCCAAGAACGCCACACTCGCCTACCGCGACGCGCTCACGCGAGTGTGGATGCTTGAACAAACGCCCGCGTGGATACCGAGCAACAACCCGCTCAACAAACTCAGGCATGCGCCCAAGCATCAACTCGCCGACCCAGCGTTCGCCGCGCAGCTGCTGGGCGCGCAGGCATCGACGCTTCTCGCGGGACAGAGCTCAGGCCCCGCGCTGCCTCGTAGCGGGACTCTGCTCGGTGAGCTGTTCGAGAGCCTTGTGACGATGTCGGTGCGGGTCTACGCCCAGCAGTCCGAGGCCAAGGTCGGACATCTTCGAACCGCAGATGGGCGCCAGGAAGTTGACCTCATCGTCGAGCGCGCAGACGGCAGCGTTGTGGCCATCGAGGTCAAGCTGGCCCGGACTGCGTCCAGCGGCGACACCAAACATCTGGCCTGGTTGAAGCGGAAGCTCGGTGACCGTGTGCTCGACCAGCTCATCGTCACCACCGGCCCGGAGGCGTACCGGCGCGAGGACGGCGTCGCCGTCGTCCCGCTCGCGCTCCTGGGGCCCTGACTGCTCGGGATTGGAGCTGGTACTCCGAGTTGGGGTGGCCCCGCGGCGGTCTGCCACACCCCGGCCTGACCCGCCACGCCGCGCATCCACCGCTACGCTCCGCGCGCATGCCCGGCCCCTTCACCGTGCTGATCATGGCCGCCGGGCGGGGAACCCGGATGCGCTCGAAGCTGCCCAAGGTGCTCCATCCGGTCTGCGGCAAGCCGATGGTCGAGTGGGTGATCGACGCCGCGCGCCAGGCCGGCGCGGGCGAGGTGATCTGCATCACGCGGCCGGGCGACGGAGTGGCCGAGGGGCTGCCGAAGTCGGTCACCGTGGCCGAGCAGCGCGAGGAGGAGGGAACGGGGGCCGCGGTCCTGGCCGCCCGGGACGCCGCCCCGGCGGAGGGGACCGCGCTCGTGCTCAGCGGCGACCACCCGCTGCTGTCCGCGGAGCTGATCGGCCGGCTGGTGGATACGCACGACCGCGAGCGGGCAGCCGCCACG
>Ga0136627_1000565_pt1 | contig 14094 bp, 18 predicted proteins | sample AntDrymUQ4892206_2_FD_104652 | JGI IMG/M metagenome (GOLD analysis project Ga0136627, IMG submission 104652) | Polar desert sand microbial communities from Dry Valleys, Antarctica - metaG UQ489 (22.06) | ecosystem: Environmental > Terrestrial > Soil > Desert | place: Antarctica: Dry Valley... | reverse complement strand
GGCGCGACATGGGACTTTCGGTTGGAATATACGGTGGAAGCGGGTATGCGGGTTCGGAGCTTGTGCGTCTTTTGGCGGGCCATCCCGAGGTCGGCGGTCTGGCGGTCGCGTCTCGCGGGTATGCGGGCCGGAGGGTTTCGGAGGTTTATCCGCACATTTCCACGGACACCGGATATGTTTCGCCGGACGCGATTGACGCTTCGAGGCTCGATGTGGCGTTTGTCGCGTATGGTCATCGGGAGAGCGCGGAGGCTGTGGCCGGGCTTCTCGATGCGGGGGCGGGCCTCGTCGTGGATCTCTCGGCGGACTTCCGGCTCCCGGAGGTCGAAACGTATGAGGAATGGTATGGGGAGCACCCCGCGCCGCATCTCTTCTCCGAGTCTCATTATGGGTTGCCGGAGGTTTTCGGGAAGGCGGAGGGGCGCATCGTCGCCAATCCGGGATGTTATCCGACGGCGGCGATTTTGGCTCTCGCTCCGGTCGTGAGGCGGGTTGGAAACGGTGTTCGATCCATCACCATAAATGCTTTGTCGGGGGTGAGTGGGGCGGGGGCGAAGCCGAGCGTGAAGACGCATTTCGTGAGCGCGAATGAGAACGCGAATGCTTATGGGATTGTGGACGGGGAGCCGAGGCATCGGCACACGCCGGAGATCGAGGCGATGCTCCGCCGCGTCGGGGAGTCGCCGGAGGTTACGTTCATCCCGCATCTCATCCCGATCTCACGCGGAGAGCTCGAGACGATCACAGTCGAAATGGATGGCGAGCTTCCCGACGTTTCGGACGTTCTCGGATGGTACGCGGAGGATTACGCGGACTGGAAATTCGTCGAGGCGCGGGAGGAGGTTCCGCAGATTTCGCACGTGGCGAACACGAACCGGGCGAGATTGTCGGCGGCTGTGGATCGGCGCGCCGGAAAATTGATCCTCTTTTCGGCGGTGGATAATTTGTTGAAAGGAGCGTCGGGGGCGGCGGTTCAAAACATGAACCTCGCGCTCGGGCATAGCGAGGATCTCGGACTGGAGCATCTCAAATAATGGAAAGTACGGAAGGGAGTGGGATGGAGACGACGACATCGGCATCGGGCGCGACTGTGGACAAGGCGACGAGGCAGAATTTGATTCTCCGCCTCATCTCCGAGCGGGAACTCGGGACGCAGCAAGGAGTGGTCGCCGCCCTCGCCGGGGAGAACGTCGAGGTCGCGCAGGCGACGGTGAGCCGCGATCTTTCCGAACTCGGGGTTTTGAAAGTCGGGAGTCGGTATTTGGCTCTTCCGCACGATCCCGGCTCGGCTGGCATCGAGGTTTTGCCGAGCTTCATCCTCGGCCTCGCCGCAGCGCAAAACCAGGTCGTCGTGCATACGAGGGACGGGACGGCGGGGGCGGTGGCGAGCGTCCTCGACCGGGTGAGGGGTTTGAAAATAGTCGGAACCGTCGCCGGGCAAGACACCGTCCTTCTCATAACCCCGGACAACGAGGCCGCCGAAGAAGTGTCCGGCCTCCTCGCCGACGTGTGCCGGGCGAAGACCCGCCCCGCCGGGAACGTCGAATAATTGGCGAACTTCGCTTCTCCGATGCCTCTTCGCATGTCCGTACTCGATGAGCGATTGTGCGTTTGCCGGGTGGTCGCTTCGCCTTCGGCTTTGCTCCGGGGAGTCGGAGGTTTCGAGGATGGCTCGTTTCTGTCCATAACCCGCACCTCCGATGAACTCTCCATCGTATGTCCGGAGAACGAGGTGCCGGAAGGCGCGAAAGTGGACGGCGGGCGGCGGGCGATGAAGGTCGAAGATCCGCTCGACCTTTCGATGGTCGGGGTTCTCGCCTCGATCACCACTCCGCTCGCGGAGGCCGGGGTGTGTATTTTCGTCGTCTCGACTTTCGATACGGATTATGTCCTCGTGAAAGAGGCGAACCTCGAGGAAGCCGTCTCGGCGCTCGAAGGGGCGGGTCATAGCGTCGCAACATCCGGGAAATCTCGAAACACATCCGATAAATAGAACGGGAGAAAGCATGTCGCTCGAAGGGAAGAAAGTCGTACTCGCATACTCCGGCGGCCTCGACACCTCGGTCTGCCTGAAATGGTTCCTCGAACAGGGAGCCGAACCGTATGCCCTTTACCTCGACCTCGGACAGGGGGAGCCGTCGGGCGACGTGGAGAAGAAGGCGCTCGGCATCGGGGCGGCGGGGGCTTTCGTGCGCGACGCGAAGGAGGAGTTCGTCTCCGAATACCTCGCGCCCGCGATAAAGGCGAACACTTTGTATGGCGGGAAATATCCGCTTTTCACCGCACTCGGACGTCCGCTCATCGCGAAGAAGCTCGTCGAGGCGGCTCGGGAAGTCGGTGCGACGCACATCGCGCACGGCTCGACGGGGAAGGGCAACGACCAGGTTCGCTTCGATGTCGCGACGGCCTCCATCGCACCGGATCTCACGGTCGTCGCCCCGGTGCGCGACTGGAACATGAACCGCCCCGAGGAGATCGAGTACGCCGAAAAGCATGGCCTCCCATTCTCCTCGGACGTGACGAAAGAATCCCCGTACTCGATAGACGCGAACCTTTTCGGGCGCTCCATCGAAGCCGGCCCCCTCGAAGACCCATACCACGAACCCACTCCCGACGTATACAAACTCACCGCCGAACCGGAGGATGCTCCGAACGAACCGGAGTACGTCGAGATCGGCTTCGCGGAAGGTGTCCCGACCTCTCTCGATGGAAAAGAAATGCCGCTCCTCGAACTCATCGTCCGTCTCGGCGAGGTCGCCGGGGCGCATGGAGTGGGGCGGATCGACATGATCGAAGACAGGCTCGTCGGGATAAAGAGCCGCGAGATTTATGAGGCGCCCGCCGCCATCGCCCTCATAAAAGCCCATCAAGAACTCGAGTCAATGACCCTCGCGAAAGACGTCCTCCGCTTCAAATCCTCCGTCGAACAAAGATACGCCGAACTCACATACGACGGATTGTGGTTCACCCCGCTCAAATCCGCGCTCGACGCCTTCATCACCGAAACCCAAAAGACCGTGACCGGAACCGTCCGGCTCAAAATCTACAAAGGCTCCGCCATCGCCGTCGGCCGCACCGCCCCGAAGGCTCTTTACAATAAAGACCTCGCCACATACGACGCGAACTCCACCTTCGACGAGTCCGCCGCCGCCGGATTCATCTCCCTGTGGGGACTCCCCGCCCGCCAATGGGCCGGAGTCAATGGCGGCTTCGAAGATGCCGGGACGACCCGCAAAGACTAGACTTGAAGTGGAGCGTTGCGGATGAAAACATTGATTTTCCAGGGGTTTAACGACGTTTGATTAGCCGCTCGAAAAATGAACCTTTACTTTAGGTTGACAGTGTATCTAAAGTGAAAGTTCATATATTCGTCCACTTGAGATCGAGGTCGTTCGGGGGCGTGGAGCGGGATCGTCGCGGCGAGGGCGGGGCGGCTGCGCTTCGCGGTGAAGGTGGTTATGGCCGCGTCAATGGCGGCGGCTCCGCGGTGGCGGGCGACCGAGACGCGGTGGTTTCCGTCGTAGACGAAGTATCTTCCCTCACTTCGTTCCCTCACTTCGTGAAGCTCGACCGGGGAAAGTGGTTTTTCCGTCTCGGAAGGCTCCGTTCACGCGCTCCCATCTGTCCCTCGTGCATGAACACGCCGGAAGGAAGTCGCCGTCGAACGCCCGGCACCGCCCGACGCTGCCGACGATCCTCTCGACTTCGATGGCGCCGAATTTCTTATTCGCGTCGGGGTTCTTTCGGTGGGGCGCCGCCTCCTCGGAGAAGCATGCGAGAGCGTCGCAGCAATTTTCGCAGCAAGCCGGAATGCCCGAGAGCCGATGCTTCAAACACCTTCCGAGGCGGCTCGGCAACGCCCCGAACCTCGCCCGGCGAAAGCCCCTCGCGGCCTTCCGGGCTTCCCGCCACATAGCCTCGAAGTCTCCGTTTCCGGGGAGCATCTTTCCTCCGCTCTCTCCGCGTTCCAGTTTGACAGAGCAACTTTCGCTGATGTAATATATCAAAAATAGTTGATTTGCGAAAGGTGGTGTCGGGGATGGGTTCCGAGGATGATGTTATGAGGGACACGGTGCGGCGGCGGTATGCGGAGGCGGCGTTGTCGGTCGGGGAGGGCGGGGCGGGTTCTTGTTGCGGCGAGTCGTCGTGTGCGTGTTCCGGGTCGGACTCCGGCGCCTCGGACATGACGGGGGATGGGTATTCGGCGGACGACAAGGGCGGGCTTCCGGAGGCGGCGGTCGGGGCTTCGCTCGGGTGTGGGAACCCGGTCGCGCTCGCGGAGCTTCGGGAGGGGGAGGTCGTCCTCGATCTCGGATCGGGCGGCGGCATTGACGTCCTTCTCTCGGCGAAGCGGGTCGGGTCGGAGGGGAAGGCGTATGGCCTCGACATGACCGATGAGATGCTCGCGCTCGCCAAGAAGAACGCTCGGGAGGCGGGCGCGGGGAACGTCGAGTTTTTGAAGGGGGAGATCGAGGACATTCCCCTCCCCGACGAGCATGTGGACGTGGTCGTGAGCAACTGCGTCATAAACCTCTCGACGGACAAAAAGAGGGTTCTCGAAGAAGCCTTCCGGGTGCTTCGGCCCGGCGGTCGGTTCGCCGTTTACGACGTGGTTTTCGTCGGTGACAAAGCGAGCCTTTCGGACGAAACCCTCGAAGCCGTCGGATTGTGGACGGGGTGTGTCGCGGGGGCTTTGGAAAAGAGCGAGTACGAGGCGATGCTTTCGGAGGCCGGGTTCGAGGATGTCTCCGTCGAAGTGGCGCACACGCACGACCCGGACTCCATAGCGAAGGCGCACGGCGTGGATGCGAAGGACTTTCGCGGTATCTCCGTCGCGAGCGCGTTCGCGCGGGCGACGAAGCCGGAAGGATGATTGATTTGGAGCCGTCGAATGTTTCCACCGTCGAGTCCATCGAAAACGAAAAACTGCGGCTCAATCGGCTCGCCGCGTTCGTTCGGGCGAAGAAGCCGGGGGGTGGCGAATGACGGAGAACATGGAAGTCGAGTCCGCCGAAAACGAAGAGGTTCGGCTCGAACGGTTCGCCGCGTTCGTGCGGGCGACGAGGCCGAGGGTGGAAGTATGACGGAGAACATGGTCGCCGAGGCATCCGTCGAAGAGATTCGCGCGGAAAAACTCGCCGCGTTCGGGCGGGCGATGTCCGACCCGATCCGGGTGAAGATGCTCGGCATGCTCGCCGCCGCCGCGAAAGAGGGGCGCGGATGTTGCGGCCTCCCAAACCTCGGCGCGCCTGTCGGCGACGACGATTCTCCCGGAATCTGTGTTTGCGAGTTCGTCGAAGTTTATGGACTCGGCCAATCCAAAGTCTCGTACCATCTCGCAAAACTGAAGGAGGCCGGGCTTGTGAAGGAGGAGAAACGCGGACGATGGAGCTTTTATTCACTCGACATCGAGGCGGCGGATGGTCTCCTCGGCGAGGCGCGAGCGCATCTCGGGCGGGACTCCAAAAACGTCTCGTAAAGAACCCCGTCCGTTTCCGCCTCCGCGTTTCCGCCTCCGCGTTTCCGCCTCCGCGTTTCCGCCTCCGACATCGCCGCGTGGGCGAGCCGCCGCGACGTATGGCGATTGCCCGGTGAAGTCGCCGTCCGAGCCATTCGGCGTTCGTCTCTGCCGCAGCGATGGGGCATGGCGAGTTCGGCGAGAAAGCCATTCGCCCGCGAAAGTCCTTCGTTGGCGACGCGGTGTGGGGGCGTTTCGGCGAAACATCCTCGGGCGCGATCCCTCCGGTATATCGCGGACCTTCCGGAGGAGCCGACGATCTCCGGTCGCCGCTTTGATCGTGTATATGGTTCGGAAGGCGATCGGCGGAATTCCGTGTCGTTGCCCCGAACGGGTCTCCCCGAACGGGCCTCCTCGACCGAGCTTTCCGAATGTCGGGCGATTTTTAACCGCCGTTTAACTCAGTCCCGGAGCGGCGTATATAAACTGTCCTTGATATGGCTCACGAAACCTTCGCGGAGGAACGAATGAAGTACGCTCTCATCTCAGACATCCACTCGAACCTCCCGGCCCTCGAAGCGGTTCTCGCGGATATTGACGGTCGGGATGATGTTCGGGCTGTGTACCATCTCGGGGATCTCGTAGGTTATGCGCCGTGGCCGGACGAGGTCGTGAACGTCGTGCGCGAGCGGCGGATACCGGGCATCGCGGGAAACTATGACTCGACGGTCGCCAACGACTATAAACATTGCGGCTGCAAAGCGGAGAGTCCGAGGGGCGAGGAGCTTTCGCACATAAGCTATGAGTGGACTCGGGAGCATGTCTCGCCGGGGACGAAACAATATCTCGGGGAGCTTCCGTTTCGGATGGACGTGAGGGTGAGGGGCGGGCATACGTCGAGGCCGCAAATTACGCTCGTTCATGGGACTCCCACTTTGAACACGCTTTATTGGACGGAGGATCGCCCGGACTCTTTCTGCTCGAAGATGGCGAAGGCCGCCGGAAGCCGAGGCGGGGATCTCATCGCCTTCGGACACACCCACAAACCCTGGGAGCGCGAGGTCGAGGGCGTCCGGTTCGTAAACACCGGCTCCGTCGGGAAGCCGAAGGACGGCGACTGGCGGGCCGGATACGTCCTCGTCGAGGCGGGGGAGGAGATCGAGGGCGTCGAGTTCGCGCGGGTCGAATACGATGTCGAGCGGGCGATGGACGGCATTCTTCGGAGCGAGTTGCCGGACGAGTTCGCGGCGATGCTCGAGGCGGGCGGAACGCCGAAGCCGGTGGAGGTGTGAGGCAGTTTCGCCGGGGGCGGGCCGCACTTTCATACCGAGTCCGACCGAGGAGACGAGTCCGACCGAGGAGACTGGCATTCGCCGCGCGCCCCGCGCCATCGTGGAGGAGGCGCGTTCCGGTGGAAATTTCCCGGATGCGAAACTCTTGCCCGGATGGGCGCTCCGCAGCGAAGTAGGCGGCTGCGATCGCCCATGCTCGGTGTCGGACGACGGCTTTTTCGACTCCGCCGATGGATGTCGGACCGTGTTTCGAGAGAGGATTGTGAAGGACGGAATATAGCGGGGCTTCGAGGCTCCGGGGAAAGGAGGAGATGATGCGGAAGACGAAGGTTTTGTTCCTGTGCACGCAGAATTCGGCGAGGAGCCAGATGGCCGAGGCGTTGCTTCGGATGCACGGTGGCGAGGAGTATGAGGCGCACAGTGCCGGGGTTTCGGCGGCGGGGGAGATCCACCCGTACGCCGTCGAGGTGATGGAGGAGCTTGGCGCCGACATGGGCGTCCATCGCCCGAAGGGCCTGAAAACGTACATGGGGAAGATGGGTTTCAATTATCTCGTCATCGTATGCGCTCGCGCCGAGCAAAACTGCCCCGTAACCTTTCCCGGAGTCGGGACGAGGCTCGTGTGGCTCTTCGACGACCCACGAAATCCCGACTCCCCCGAGGAAGATCGAATCGAGAAATTCCGCGAGGTGCGCGATGAGATCGAACTGAAAATAAAAGACTGGCTCGACCACCCCGAAGCGGAGCTCGAGAAACTCAAAGCCGAGCGCGAAGCGGAGAGAAAGGCCCGCCGGGAGGTCGAAGAATACGGTCGGACCTGATGGCGGCCTCGCTTGTCAGCGAGCCAGCAAGAACGAACGGCTGAAACGCTGGCAGGGTGAATTGGTGGCGCGAGAATTATTCCTCGCGCCACAGGTTTGCATGTCGCGCCATGATCCGGAGCGGTTCTTGGAGCCGTCGTGGAAAACCCACTGGCATTTTTCGTTCCGGCATGGCTGGCTCCCGAACATTTGATTTGGCGTTTGTGGAGATCGCCGCGCTGAGAGGATGACATCCATCGTCCGCGAGAGCTTCCGAGAAGGGAGCCGAAAAGGCGTCCTCCGGCGGGTTCCGTGTAAAATCCCGCCTCCTTGCTATCATCGCCGATGTGCCGACGGAGGATCCCAGCTCGCCAAAAACCACCGACCTCGCCATGATGCGACTCGCCCTCGAAGCCGCCGGGGAAGCCGCCGAAAAGGGCGAGGTTCCCGTCGGAGCGATCGTCGCAAAGGGCGACGAAATTATCTCCGTCGCAGCCAACGAGCGGGAAGCCACGAAAGACCCGACCGCCCACGCCGAACTGCTCGCCATTCGCCGCGCCTCCGAAACCCTCGGTGGCTGGCGGCTCTCCGGATGCACGCTCTATTCCACCCTCGAGCCATGCCCGATGTGCGCCGGAGCCGCCCACGCCGCCCACCTCTCTCGCATCGTCTTCGCCGCCCCCGACCCGAAAGCCGGATACGCCGGAACCCTCCACGACACCCCCGGCGACGCGAGGCTCAACCACCTCATCGCCGTGGAGAGCGGCGTCCTCGCCCCGGAGGCTTCCCAACTACTCCGCGACTTTTTCAAAGCGCGTCGCGCGAAATAAAGGTGCGTCCCCCTTCTTTCCGAGAGCGGATCCCAACTCCGACAACTCCCTGAAATACAAAGAGAAGCTTCACTCTAGCCTGTACCTAAAGTGAAGCTATAATTTATTAACCATAGTAAACTTAGATTCAAGTGCGAATAGAAGCTATAGACTTCACCTGAGGCTAAAGGTATGTGATTTGCGGGTAATTCCGCGTTTTCGTGGCTCGGTGGAAAAATTTCTGGAAAAATTTCGATTGAGCAGTTCGGGCGGGTATTGTCGCTGGGTGAGCGGGATTCGGGGGTTCAGCGTTATGTTAACCTCAAGTTTAGATTCATTTAGCGGGTGTTGCTATCCGAAAATATGGTGTGCTAGGTTTCCCGAGTACCAGATGTTGTGTTGGAGTGATGGGGGTTCCGGAGTGCAGTGTCCATATTGTGATTTCGAGGATACGAAGGTTATTGACTCGCGGCTTTCGGAGTCGAAGGATGCCATCCGCAGGCGGCGGGAGTGTCTTTCGGCGGGTTGCGGGAAGCGGTTCACGACGTATGAGCGGCGCGAGCCTATACGGTTGATGGTTCTCAAGCGCGACGGCGGGCGCGAGCTTTTCGACCGGGAGAAGCTGCTCACGGGGATCTCGAAGGCGTGCGCCAAGCAGAGGATCTCGGAGGACCAGGTCGAGGACATCGTGGACGAGGTCGAGGCCGAGCTTCGCGAGAGGCGCCGCCACGAGGTGACGTCGCGGAGGCTCGGTGATATGGTTCTCGTCCGCTTGAAGAGGATGGACATGGTGGCGTATCTCCGGTTCGCCTCCGTGTATCGTCAGTACACCGATGTGGACCAGTTCCGCAGCGAACTCGTGAGGCTCGCGGGAACCGGGGTCGGAGGGAGATAGACCCCGGCGGATGGTGGGGCGAAAAACCGTCGCGCCATCCGAAAGCAAGTATTGGGACAAGGCAAGTCAGCGGTAAAATCAGGGAGGAAAAGCAAGTGGAGGTAGACAGGAAGAAGATGTCCGTGAAGCTGTCGAACATAGACCTTTCGGAGAACGCCCGAGCCGTCCTCGCGAAACGTTATTTGAAGAAGAACGAGAAGGGCGAGGTTCTCGAAGAGCCGATAGACATGTTCCGAAGGGTTTCCTCGAACATCGCCGAGGGCGAGTTCAAGTTCCGGGAGGGGGGCGAGGCCGAGGCTCTCTATGAAGAGTGGAGCGGCAAGTTCCTCCAGATGATGCTGTCGAGGAAGTTCATGCCGAACTCCCCGACGCTCATGAACGCCGGGCGCGAGCTTCAGCAACTCTCGGCGTGCTTCGTGCTTCCCGTCGAGGACTCGATCGACGGGATATACGACACGCTCAAGCATCAGGCGGTCATCCACAAATCCGGCGGTGGGACGGGCTTCGGGTTCTCGCGGCTTCGTCCGAAGAACGACATCGTGAAATCCACGATGGGCGTTTCGTCGGGGCCGGTTTCGTTCATGGCGATTTACGACGCTTCGACGGACAAAATAAAACAGGGCGGGACTCGTCGCGGGGCGAACATGGGGATTCTCCGTGTGGACCACCCGGACATCGAGGAGTTCATCACCTGCAAAAACGAGAATGACCAGATAAACAACTTCAATATTTCGGTGGCGATCACCGACGAGTTCATGGAGGCCGTGAGGACCGACTCGGACTTCGACCTCAAAAACCCGCGCGACGGCGAGACATTCCAAACGATCCGGGCGCGCGACCTCTTCGAGAAGATCATCCACGGCGCGTGGCTGAACGGCGAGCCGGGTGTCGTCTTCATCGACAAAATAGACGGCGACAACCCGACGCCGCAGTTTCCCATCGAGTCAACGAACCCATGCTCGGAGGCGCACCTTCCACCGTACGACTCGTGCAACCTCGGCTCCATAAACCTCGAACGATTCGTGCGATCCGCCGACGGCTCCGACGCGGGCCTCGCCGACGGGAATACCTCGGGCGAAGTCCGCATTGACTGGGACGAGCTTCGGGAGACGGTGCATACGGCGGTCCGGTTCCTCGACAACGTCATCGAGCAGAATCGGTATCCGCTGCCGGAGATCGACGCGATGAGCCGCGGAAACAGGCGCATCGGCCTCGGCGTGATGGGCTTCGCCGACGCGCTCATCCAGCTCGGCATCACATACGACTCGGACGAGGGACTCGCCTTCGCCGAGAAGACGATGAAGTTCGTGGACGACGAGGCGTGGGCTGCCAGCCGCCGTCTCGCCGAAGAGCGCGGCGTCATGGGCAACTTCGAGGGAAGCCGCCATGAGAAGCGGAGCAATCCGGTTCGGAACGCGACGGTCACGACCATCGCCCCGACGGGGACGATTTCGATGATAGCCGGATGTTCGGGCGGCATCGAGCCGTTGTTCGCGGTTGCGTTCATGCGTCGGCAGGCGGAGATGGAGATGCCCGACGTGAACCCCGAGTTCGTGCGGCTCGCGAAGGAGCGCGGCTTTTATTCGGAAGACCTTATGAAGAAGGTCGCCGAGCATGGGAGCGTCCGCGACATCGAGGAAGTGCCGGAGGACGTTCGGAACACGTGGGTCGTCTCGCACGACATATCGAGCGAGTGGCACGTCAAAATGCAGGCGGCGTTCCAGAAATACACCTCGATGGGCATTTCCAAAACCATAAACCTCCCGAACGAGGCGACGGCGAGGGACGTGGAGGACGCTTATATGCAGGCGTTCGACACGGGCTGCAAAGGCATCGCCGTGTACCGCGACGGATCGCGCGACGCGCAGGTTCTCTCGACGGGGGCGACGAGCAAATCCGCGAACTCCGAGCCGGAGATAAAGCACGTCTCGCTCGCCGAGGCGCGCAACGGCCGCCCGAAGACGCTCTCCGGCGTGACGAAGAAGCTCACGACGGGACACGGGCCGCTTTACGTCACGATGAACGACGACGAGTTCGGACCTCGGGAGTGCTTCGTGATCATCGGGAAGCCCGGCGGGACGGCGGCGGCGTTCTCGGACGCTCTCGGGCGCATGATCTCACTCGCCATGACCCACGGGGCGTCTCCGAAGGAAGTCATCCACCAGCTTCGCGGCATTCAGGACGGACACCCGTATGGCTTCGGCCCGAACGCCGTATTGTCCGTGCCGGACGGCGTGGCGAAGGCGATGGGGGAGCATTACCTCATCGACGGGGCGCAAGTCGAGACTCGGGAACTCCCGATCATCGGCGCTTGCCCGGACTGCGGAAGTGGGCTGACGCGGCAGGAAGGTTGCGTGACGTGCCACTCGTGCGGGTACTCGAAGTGCAGTTGAAAAACTGACGACGCGCGCTCCTCGTAGCAAAATTCCGAGCGGCCTTCGGGGGGCGCGAATGAAAGTGAGGCGAATCCTTTTCCGGGTTCGCCCTTTTTCTATGAGGCGTCGGCCATCGGCTCGACTTCGCGTTCGATGCGCTCACCGGCCTCGATCTCGGCTATTCGAAGATCATAGGAATTCTGGAGGCTGAGCCAGAATTGCGCCGAGTTGCCGAAATAGCGCGAGAGGCGGAGCGCGGTGTCGACGCTTATCGCCCGCTTGCCGCGCACGACGTCGTTGACTCTCGGCACCGGAACCCCGAGTTTCTTCGCCAGCGCGTGAGCCGTCATCCCGAGCGGGTCGAGATGCACCGGGGGTCTGACCCTCGGCTCCCGGCGCACCTCCTCGGATATTCTGTCTTCCATCTCCGTCCTTTCTTTAATCGTGGTAATCCACTATCTCGACATCGAAAGCGTCGCCGCCGTCGAAGCGGAAGCACATTCGAAACTGCCTGTCCATCCACACCGCCCACCTTCACGGTCGCCGCCGAGCTTGTGGAGCCGATTCCCCGGCGGCACCCTCGTTTCCTCGATGCCTTTGGCTGCATCGAGCGCCGCGAGCTTCGTCTCAGCCCGGTTGACGATCTTCTGCGGAAGCCGCTTCGGTTTGCGTCCCTCGAAGACCCTCTCCGTGTCCCTGTCGCCAAAGCTCTTTATCACGATCATAATAATACATGGCGTTATTAATAACGCGCAAAATTACTGATTGACAATCCGCCTTTTTATGCGCCTTTCTCGTCCGACGGCCTCCGGTCGAGGCCGACGTCCTCGAAGGAGGCGGGGTCTTCGGTCGGCTCGATGTGGATGAAGACGGTGCTTCCGGGCAATGTCTCACGGAGGTCTTTTTCTATGTCCTCGGCGAGATCGTGGCCGCGCTGCACACTCCACTCGCCCGGTACGAGGACGTGCATCGAGACGAAGCGCCTTTGCCCGGACTGCCTCGTGCGGAGGGCGTGGAAGTGGACGTTCCCATTCTCGTATTCGGCGAGGGTTTTCGCTATTTTCGCCTGGTCATCGTTCGGCAACGCTTCGTCGAGGAGGCCGCCCGCCGTGTCCCGGAGGAGGCGTATTCCGGTCCACACGATGTTCGCGGCGACGAGGAGCGCGATGAGCGGGTCGAGGACGAGCCACCCCGTTATTTGCGCCGCCGCCACCCCGACGACGACCCCGAATGATGTCCACACGTCGGTGAGGAGGTGCTTCGCGTCGGCTTCGAGGGTGATGGACCGGAGCCGTTTTCCGGCTCGTAAAATTACGACTGCGACTCCGCCGTTGATCGCGGCGGCCACGAGGATGAGCGAGAGTCCGAGCGGAACCTGTTCGAGGGGTTGCGGGTCGAGGAGGCGGCCGAAGGCGGTGAAGCCGATCCAAGCCGCCGCCACGATGATGAGCGCGCTCTCCAAACCGCTCGCGAAATATTCGGCCTTCCCATGCCCGTACGCATGCTCCTCATCCGCCGGACGCGCCGCCACGCTCAATGCCCAAACCGCCGCCCCCGCCGCGAACAAATTGACGACCGACTCCGCCGCGTCCGAGAAAAGACCGATCGAACCCGTGAGGAGATACGCCCCGAACTTGAGCGAGATCGTGACGAGCGCCGCCGCCACCGAAAGCAGCGCATAACTCCTCGCGTCCCACCCGGCCCCCTCCGACTTCACCCCACCCAACTTTTTCCAACCCGCCAAAACGCTCTCCACAACCGCCGACAACGAAGAATCCATACCACTTACCACAGCCAAAACCCCTTTCCCCCCAAACCTCGACCCATGGTCGAATGTCAAGGAAAGCCGCCTCTGAGGAAACACTCCGAGACTTCCCGAGAAATATTCCCGTTTTGCAGGAAATACATCGCACATTTCGACCCGGCTAATCGGACGATGAAGGGCTATGTCGAAGGAGGAATTGTCGCGCCTAAGCAAGGTTTGTGATTTGACGCGCGTGAAGGTTTCGCGTGGTCTCGCCGCCGTGGTGAATCCGGGTGGAAAGACCACGAACCGAGGGGCCGGGACCGAAGGGCGACGGTTCACGATCGGCGGCGGGGCGAAGCGACGCGCTTCCCGATTCCTCGATTTCATCCGATCCTCCCCGGCGGAGCGGCGCGTATGACGACGGGTGGCTCGTGCGGTAAACTTCGCGGCGGAGAGGTGGCAGAGTGGACGAATGCGGCGGTCTCGAAAACCGTTATGTCGGCAGCCCCGGCATCGGGGGTTCAAATCCCCCCCTCTCCGCTCCGAAGCGGTTTCGTCGTCGGCGAAACCGCGCACGCTCCGCTTTTCAGCACGCTCAGCTTTTCAACCCGATGTGCAAGTTTCTTTTGAGGACTTGAGTAGTTAGGAGGACCCCCTTGTTCTCGATGGTGTTCGAATCCTTCGAGGACAAAAGGAGGTCTTCATATGGATCTCAGCG
>Ga0136627_1000564_pt1 | contig 14094 bp, 13 predicted proteins | sample AntDrymUQ4892206_2_FD_104652 | JGI IMG/M metagenome (GOLD analysis project Ga0136627, IMG submission 104652) | Polar desert sand microbial communities from Dry Valleys, Antarctica - metaG UQ489 (22.06) | ecosystem: Environmental > Terrestrial > Soil > Desert | place: Antarctica: Dry Valley... | reverse complement strand
ATGAATGCCGTCACGCGAGTGGGAAAGAACAATGACGCAACGAACAGCGCAGTGATGACTCCCTTGCCCGGAATGCGGAGAAAGACGAGCGCAAAGCCGGCAAGCGTGGCGCAGACCGTCGTGATGATGACCGTCATGGTGGTGACAAAGATGCTGTTCCAGTAGTTCCCCCGAAGGGTCGGAATGCTGTTCCAGGCGTACGCGTAGTGACTGAAGTCGAACGTATTGGGCCAGATGTAATTCTGATAGGCGTCGGGCAACGATTTAATCGAAAGAAGAAGAACCCACAGAACAGGGAAGATCACGAGGGAACAGAACCCGATTAACACAGCATGGCGCACAATCGTCCATGTTGGCACACGGTGTTGCGGTCGAAAGCTTGCCGCGAGCTCTTCCTTGGTTCGCAGCCGAGTCGGGGCCTGCTCGTTGGTCTGCGTGACGGCACTCATACGCGTATCCTCCTAATCGCGCGAACGGAAGACATAGAACATGCCAACGACCACGATGAGCATCGCCAGCGCGCCGATCCATCCGATCGCGGCGGCATACCCTTGACGCCAGTCACCGGTAATGAATGCGGTCTCCCACATATAGACGGTCCATGTGTAGGTCGGTCTGTCACGGTTAAAGGCGCCCATGATCAGGTACTCATCTATGATCGCCATCGCCGTGCCAAACCGGACGACGACGAGCACCAGAATCACCGGCATCAGGCGCGGCACGATGATATTCCTCCAGAGCCGGAACTCGCTCGCGCCGTCTATGCGAGCCGCATCGGTGAGGTCTTTCGGGATCGCCGCCATTCCGGCCAGAAAGAACATGGTGTGAAAGCCGAGGCCCCACCACCACTCCATAAACGCAAGGGAGAAGAACACCAACTGTTCATCACCAAGCCACTGGGGCTGATTCCGCAGCGTGAAAATACCGAAGACATTGACGAGAAAATAGTTGATCGGGCCAATGTACAGGTCATACATCCACTTCCACAGCACAAAGATGAGTGGCCCTGGAATCATGGCGGGAACCAACAGGATCAATCGGTACGTGGTGGCGAGCCTGGTGTTGGTGACACGGTCGACCAGGGTCGCGATGACCATCGGAATCAGGATCATGCCGGGCACGAACAGTGCGGTGAACAACGTCGCGCGCCACAGCCCCATCCATACAAGGTCATCCTGAAGAGCTGCCCGGAAATTGTCCAGCCCTATGAACCCTGTGGGCAACCCCAGCACGGTCGTTGGTGCGTTGGGGTCAAGGAAGCGGAAGTCGGTGAAGCTGTACCAGGCAACCTGGATAATCGGCCAAACCTGCCAAAGCACAAAAAAAGCGACCGCCGGAATGAGAAAGAGCCAATTCCCCAATGATTCGACCGCAGTGCCGCGAGAACGCCGTCGCGGCAGCGTGGAACTCGCCATGAACTCGTTCCTATCAATCGTTGTACCGCACCGATAGCGCCACAGAGCTCATCGCTTCGTACCGGGCTCTGTGGCGAAGCGGCAAGAAGCGGTACGGGTGCTGGACCACAGGGGGTCCAGCACCCGTACCGTTCTGTCAGGACAGCGCCTCGAACTCCGCCATGACGGCATCCTGCGCATCGGACAGCGCCTGCCGGGCATCATCCGTCTCACCGCTCAGGTAGCTGGTGTAGAACGGAGCGGCGACATTGAACTGGGTGACGCTGAGCTCGGTCGGCACGATCGCGCTGGCGTTCGGCAGGCTCTCCCAGATCGACGTTGCCCACGGATTCGCCTCCAGCCATTCCGGCGGATTCGTGCTGTACTCGTCCCACAGGGATTCCAGGACCGGCAGATGTCCACTTGCCGTCACGCCGTTCTCCGGGTCGCCGGCGATCGACTCCTCCCAGACCCGAGAATCTGTGGCCAGTGCCTGAAGATAGTCAGCTGCGGGCTGCTTGTTGGCGCCGTGCGTAAAGAGCACCGCTCCGGTGTCCCAGAAGACGGTGCCGCCTGCACCACCTTCCTGCACTGGTAGTGCCGACATTCCGAGCCTGCTTGGATCAGGCCAAGTCGCCGCGAACCGCATTGGCGCATTTTGATACTTGATGTAGTACGCCGCCTGCCGTGACGCAAACGCCTGTTCATCCGGCGTCTGGTTGACGCCACCGTCGGTCGTCCCTTCGTTCAGTACATCAGGATTGGCCAGCGGCATCATCTCCTTCATGATCTCAAGCGCCTGCACCGCCGGGTCACTGTTCCACATGAAGAGCCCGTTCTCATCATAGACATCGGTGCTGATCGAGTGGGTGATCGGAATAAGCGACCGCCAGGCATGGAAGTCAAACGTCAGGCCGAACGGTGCGGCACCCGACTCCTGAACGGTCCGGGCGTTGGCGATAAACTCGTCCCAGTTCTGTGGCGCAACAGAGGGATCGAGCCCTGCCTGTTCGACCAGATCGCCATTCCACGATTGAAGCGTGATATCCAGCAAGAACGGCCAGACGTAGAAGCTGTCGTTATAGGTGCCCTCCGCCCGGATCGACTCCGGAATATTATCGAGAAATCCCTCTGGGAGATACGGATCCCAAGGTTCGATCGCGCCGGATTCGGCAAGCTGGATCATTTCGAGGAATGGGGTTGCGCCGATGTAGAGGTCCCACGTGGATGTCTCGTCGCGCGCTTCCTGGACAAACCTCTCGATGCCGAATCCCTGTGTGGGCGCCACCTGTGCGTCCAGAGGAAATGTTTCGTTGAAATCTTCGTCAACCAAGGTCACCGCTGGATGGAGGTTGATAATCCAATCATAGTAGGTGACGCTGAGTGTACCTTCGGTCTGGGCGGTGACGCTCGCGATATGGGCAACCTGTGCGAGAGAAGCGATAACCCCTGCAGAGAGCCCGAGCCCGGTGGCGCGCTTGATGACGTCGCGCCGGCTACAGCGACCCGCGAAGGCATCCTGAAATAGTTGGCGTGCGTGAACATTGTCTTGCATTGAGCGTCCTCCATATCCGATCAGAAACGATACGTACGATCAGGGACCCGCCTCAACTGGAGGTGTGTGACCCTACCATGGGTACCGAAAGTTGTCGATAGCGTGATCCCAATGTGATTGTTCACATCTCGGTAGAACGGGTGTATGGGATCACCGCCGCGCCATAGCCCCGGTTCCTGGCCGAAGGCTCGCCGATGAAGAGGTCGAGCCCGACCACGCATGCGTCTCGCAGCCGCAATCCGGGAATTCAACTTGCGATTCATTCCAATACATGTACGATAGGCAGCACAACGGCGTGTGATTGCATGGGACCGACCTGAAATCCTGGGTGTCCCGTATCAACGCATTCTGGCCGGTCTTTATAAACGTTGGAAGGACATGACCATGACGAAGACGACACCCTTGACTCACACCATGAGCTCCAACATCTCGCGCCGCAAGGTTCTCAAGGGCGCCGCTGGCGCAGCCGCAGGGGTGAGTGCGCTGACCGCCGCCACCAACCGCGCCGCCGGGAGCGATCCCGGATTCTACGTCAACCTCAATCAGGACGCTGGCGAGCTGGTGATCTACAACTGGTACCAGCCATGGATCGCCGAGGTCTACCCGATGTTCGAGGAGGAAACCGGCATCGCCGTAACCCAACTCGGCACCTACTCAAGCAATGATGAATGGTGGGCGCGTCTCAACGCTGGCGAAAGCTTCGACTTCTTCATCCCTACTACCGATTGGGTCCAGCGGGCGATGGCGGCAGACCTGTTGCACGAGATCGACCTGGAGCAGATCCCCAACAACGCCAACCTGCTGGAGGAGTTTCAGCAGAACGAGATCTACCAGGCGGAGGGCTCCACCTATGCCGTTCCGTTCTCGCGGGTCTACTACAGCCTGACCTACAACACCGACGAGTTCGCCGAAGCGCCGACCTCGTGGGAGGTCACCTGGGATGAGGCGTACGATGGCAGGATCACCATGCAGGATCAAGCCTATGCCCGCGTCGGCACCACCGCGCTCCTGCTCGGCGACGATCCGCTCAACCCGACGATGTGGGATGAAATCCGCGATCGTCTTCTTGCTCAGAAGGAGCTCGTGCCGAAATACTGGGAGGATTACCAGCTCGGCATGGAAATGTTCCTCAACGAGGAGGTCGTGGTTGGCCAGCTCACCGCCGGTCGCACCCGCATGGGCGCATCGCTCGGCGGCCCGATCGACTGGACGATCCCCGAGGAAGGCTGCCTGACCTTCATCGACACCTTCGCCATCCCCGCAACGTCTGAAAATCCGGAAAATGGTCACGCCTTCATCGACTTCCTCCATCGCCCGGACATCATGGCGCTGCAAATGGAGATGATGTATTACGACTCGCTCAACGAAGCCGCTCGCGAGGAGCTTTCGGAAGATGTCCGTGCGCAGTACGAGTTGCCGGAAGACGCCAACCTCGTGCTGGCCACGGACCTCGATCCACAAATTCGCAGCCGCATCGATGAGCTCTGGACCGAAGTCCAGCTTTCCTGATCCCGGCCCCAAGCAAGGCACGCCGAACATGCTAAAATGCTGATCTAACCATCAAATCAACAGGCAGGTTGCAGAACCTGTGGCGTATCCGCGCATCGATCAGGAGAGGGCACATGAGCACACCCCGGCTGTCTCGCAGCGACGCACCGATCTCCCGGCGAACGGTCCTCAGAGGCGTAACTGGAGCCGCCGCCAGCATCAGTGCCCTCGGCGCTTCGCTCGCGCAGGCATCGACCGGTACCCCCGGTTTCTACGTCAACCTCAATCAGGACAGGGGCGAGGTACTGGCCTACACCTGGTACGAGCCCTGGCTCGACGAAATCCTCCCCATGTTCGAGGAGGAGACCGGTATCAGGGTTAACCGCGTCGGCGCATTCTCGCGCAACGATGAGTGGTGGGCGCGCCTGCAGGCCGGCGAGCAGTTCGACTTCTTCATGCCGACCGCCGACTGGGCCGAGCGCGCGATGAAGGCCGATCTCCTGATGCCGCTCGACCTCGACCTGATCCCCAACACGGAGAATCTCCTCGAGGAGTTCCAGACCATCGAGTCGCTGACGCAGGACGGGGAGCAGTATGCTCAGGGGTTTGCGCGCGAAATCTACAGCCTTGCCTGGAACACCACCGCCATCACCGAGTCCCCTACCAGTTGGGAGATCACCTGGGACGAGCGGCACGCGGGCGAGATGACCCTCTATGACCAGGCTTCGGCCCGAGTCGGTACCACCGCGCTCTACCTCGGCGATGATCCGTTCAACCCGACCATGTGGGACGAGATCCGCGATGCGATGCTGGAGCAACACGAGCTGGTAGACAAATACTGGGAGGACTACCAGATCGGCATGGAGATGTTCATCAACGAAGAGGTGGTTCTCGGCCAGATCAGCGACGGTCGCGTCCGGATGGCCAACGGACTCGGCGCGGAGCTCGCCTACACTGTCCCCGTGGAGGGAGCGCTCATGGGCCTGGACACACTGGCCATTACCCACAACGCGAAGAATGTGGAGAACGCCCACGCGCTGATCGACTTCATGCAACGGCCAGAGATCAACGCCCTCCAGATGACCATCATGGGTTACGACTCCGTCAACCAGGCCGCCCACGAATCCCTCGATCCGGAGGTGGAGGAAGGCTTCTCCATTCCCGAGGGCGCGGAACTGCTCCTCCTGCGCGATCTTGACCCGCAAGTCCGCAGCCAGATGGATGAACTCTGGACCGAAGTGAAATTGTCGTAGCAACCGGAGACTCGTGGCAGTCAATGGCCGTGCCGGGCGGACACCCTGACGTGGTTCGCCCGGCTATCTGTCTGACGACACAGTGGATGCGGGAAGGAAACCAGCGCAATGCCCGAGCATGATGTCAACATCCGGAATGTCACCAAGCGTTTCGGATCGATGACCGCCGTCGACGCGGTCGATCTTGATGTGCCCCGTGGTCATTTCGTGACGTTTCTCGGGCCATCCGGGTGCGGCAAGACGACGACGCTGCGCATGATCGGCGGCTTCGAGTATCCCGACAGCGGCGAGATCGCGATCCGGGGCGAGGTCATGGGCAACCGACCGCCGCACCAGCGCGACACGTCAATGGTGTTCCAGAACTACGCGCTGTTTCCGCACATGAACGTCGCTGACAACATCGGCTTCGGGCTGCGGGAACGCAAGGTTCCGAAGGGGCAGATTCAGGAGCGCGTGACCGGGATGCTGAACCTGGTCGAACTGCCTACCCACGGATCCCGCAAACCTCGGGAGCTCTCCGGCGGTCAGCAACAGCGTGTTGCCCTCGCCCGCTCGCTGGTGGTTGAGCCAACTGTGCTGCTGCTCGACGAGCCGCTCGGCGCGCTCGACCTCAAGCTGCGCAAGCAAATGCAGATCGAGCTCAAGCATATCCAGCAGCGGGTGGGCATCACCTTCATCTATGTAACCCACGATCAGGAAGAAGCGCTCACGATGTCCGACACCATCGTGGTGATGAATGAAGGGCGGGTCGAGCAGGAGGGCAGCGCCGAGGAGATATTCGAGCGACCACGCACGCGCTTCGTGGCCGCGTTCATGGGCGCCGAGAACATCCTCGATGCCCGCGTCGTTGATCGTGACAGCGCCACCAGCCGGCTGAATATCGGACCTGGCGAGATCACCGTCAACACGGCGATGCCACCCGACGCGCACACGACCGTCGTCGTGATCCGCCCCGAGAAGGTACGGCTCGACGTAGCGGATGGCTGGCCGGCGACCGTGCGCGACCGCGTCTACAAGGGTTCGGTCGTCTCCTATATGCTCACGCTGGAGGATGGAACCGCCCTGACCGCGGATGTCTCCCATGACGATCCGGCCCACCGCCACAGCGTTGGCGACAAGATCTCTGTTGGATTCCGGGCTGAGGAGCTGGTCGTGATTCCTGATGGCGGGAAGGGAGCCTGAACCATGTCCAGCGCTTCCGCGACCGCGCCTTCTGGGCGCAGATGGTCGATCACGCCGTTCCTGACGCTGGGCCTTCCGATCCTGGTGCTGGTGGCGTTCGTCGTGTTGCCACTGGTTCTGATCGGCGTCTACAGCGTCTACTCGCTCAGTCCCGACACCGGATTGATGCAGGCCGATTTCACCTGGGCCAACTACGAGCGCGCCCTGACGAATCCCATCTATCGCAATGTCTTCCTGCGGACGCTCGAAATCGCCGGGCTGTCGACCATTATCGCCTTGTTGCTGGCGTACCCGGTCGGCTACTACATCGGCGCGGTGGCGAACCCGAAACACCAGGGCATCCTCCTGCTGATGATCTTGATCCCGTTCTGGACCAGCTTCATCGTTCGTACCTACGCCTGGATCGGCGTATTGCAGAGCAACGGCTTTCTCGACAGCACCATCGGCTGGATTCCCGGGCTCCAGACCAGCCTGCTCTATACCCGGTTCGCGGTGATCATCGGCTTCGTCCACGTTTTCCTGCCGATCATGATCCTGCCGATCTACGCCTCCGCCCGAAACCTGGACAAGCGCTACGTCGAGGCGGCCTACGATCTTGGCGCGACTCCGTTTCGCGCCTTCCTGCGCGTCGTGCTGCCGTTGACGATGCCGGGCATCATCGCTGGCATCGTGCTCTTCTTCATCCCGACCTTCGGGGCGTTCGTGACACCACAGCTGCTCGGTGGCACGAGCGACGTGATGATGGGCAACGTCATCGCCGACCAGTTCGGCCAGGCCTTCAACTGGCCGTTTGGCGCGGCGTTGTCGATCGTGATGACGGTGATCGTGATCGTCGCCATGACGTTCTTCTTCCGCTACGCGGATGTGGAGGAGATCTATGGCCGCTGAGGCAACGCGACCGTCGTCAGGCGGGAGCCCGCTGCTGCGGATCTACGCAGGACTGGTATATGTCTTCCTGTTCGCGCCGATCCTCGTGGTGGTGCTGACCTCGTTCAACCCGGAGGGTCGCGCCACCATTCCCAATGGCCTCACGACCCAGTGGTATGCCAGGTTGCTCGACGACGGCCAGATCCTGGACGCTCTCTGGACCTCGCTGCAGATCGCCATTGTGACCGCGCTGACAGCGTCGACCCTCGGCTTGCTGGCGGCCTACGGGCTGAGCCGCTACCGATTTCCCGGCCGTGGCGCGGTGCAGGGATTGTTCTACCTGCCGATGCTGGTGCCGGGGGTGGTCAGCGGCGTGGCGTTCATCATCTGGTTCAACCGGATCGGACTGGAGACCGGGTTCCTCACCATCCTGATCGCCCATGTCATCTTCGCGCTGCCGTTCACGCTGACGATCATCCTGACCAGCTTCGCCGGGTTCGACACGCGGCTGGAGGAGGCGGCGCAGGATCTGGGCGCGACGCCATGGCGGACGTTCTGGCGGATCACCTTCCCCATCGTGCTGCCGGGGGTGCTTGGTGGGGCACTGATCGCGTTCACGTTGTCGTTCGACGAGTTCGTGCTGACGTTCTTCGTCGCCGGTGGTGGCGTGCAGACGCTGCCAATCGTAATCTACAACCGGATCCGGTATTTGCTGTCGCCGGAGATCAACGCGATCGCGACGATCGTGATGGGCTTCTCGATCGGGCTGTTGCTGCTTGGGCAACTCGCCTCGGCAATCAAGGGGCGTCGGGAGAAGGCGTCGGAGTCGTAACGCGGCCACAGAATGAGTGGGCGGCACGCGATGTGCCACTCACTCGAACGAAGCTACCGGCCGAGGATGTTCCTGAGAATCTCGATCAGGACCGCGACGAGCTGCTCGACAAGTGATCCCGACTCAGGTTGATGCGGCACCGTGACGGTAATCGCACCCGTGCCTTCGGCCGGTACGGAGAAGAGCGTATTGGCCGCTGGAGCGAAGTCTGCGGGCAGAATGGTCTCGATTACGACATACTGTCCGGGCGAGATTCCTTGAAAGTAGATGACGCCATTTCCAGGATCGCCTTCAGGCGCGGCGCAGCTTCCTGTGATCACCCGACCTGGCTGGCCGCCTCCAGCATGCTCGAAAATGTCAACGCATGCATTGCCGACGGGCACACCATCTGGATTGACGGTTTCGACAAAGACAATGCGACCTCCGGATTGCGCCCGAATCGTGGCAGGACTCTCCAGCCCTGCGGAAACGGTCGCTGGTACCTGCGATCCGGCGAAAACATGCTTCGGAAGGCTCGGAACTGCGGGCGTCACATGAGGTGCCGCCCGGCTGAATCCGTCAGCCCAGAATCTCCCTGAGAATCCGCTTCAGCACCACGACCAGTTGCTCGGCGAGCGTCAGCGGCACGTTCTCGACGGTGAGCGTGACATCCGCGACACCATTAACGGAAAACAGCACGGGTTCGCTGGTGGCCTTGTACCCCGCCGGCGCCGCCTCCTCGATGAGGAGGTAGTCGCCAGCGGCTACGCCGGCGAAGGACGTGACACCGTTGTCGGAGCCGTCCGAGTCGTCGCAGCGACGTTCCAGCAAGGATGCGGGCGACACGGCTCCGGTGCCGTCATCGCGATGCACCGCGAAGCAGGCACCGGTGAGCGGAGCTCCGGTTTCGGGATCGATCGTGCGAATGGTGAGGTCGGAACCGCCCGGCGTGTTCGGGACGGTGACGGTCGTTGCTACCCCGGCGCTGATGGTCACCTGCCGTTGCCCGCCGATGAGATACCCGTCGGGTGCGCGGTCCTCGACGAGCACGTAGGCGCCAAGGGCGAGACCGGTAAACACCAGTTGCCCATCCTCCGCGTCACACTGCCGAGTCATCAGATCGCCGCGTTGCCCGCCACCGGCGTCCAGATGGACGGCGAAGCACGCTCCGGCCAGGGAGGCGCCATGGTCGTCAACCTTGTTGACGATGAGATCACCGGAGAGGATGAAGGCCGAGCTGACCACCGTCACGATGATGGGTCCCGTCCCATCGGCGGGAACGACGAACGGGGTCTCGTCAGCCAGCACATGCCCGATGGGCGCTTGCGTTTGGACGGCCAGGTAGCTGCCGGGCGCGATACCGGGGAAGGAGACGCTGCTGTCGTCCGGATCACCCGGCGCTGGTGCGCAGTTCGACGACACCAGCTCGCTGACCTTCCCAAACTCCACATCAGTGAAGATGCTGTAGCAGGCCTCGCTGACGGGCTGGTCGTTCTCATCGACCGTGGCGACGAACACCGCCCGCCCGCCTGGCTGCAGGTCGATCGTGACCTGTACGGTCAATCCCGCGCCAAGCGACAAGAAAACATTCGTGCCGGAGATGTACCCAATCGGTGCCCGTGCCACGACGAGGTTGTAGTCGTCGGGCGGAAGGGTGAAGCGCAGGATGCCGTCGGCCACGCCGTCCTCGCGGCCATCGCATTGGTAGCTCGATTCGCCAGCCTGTCCTTCCATTAATAGGCAGGCTCCCGGTACAGGATCCAGGTTGCCGTCCTGGATGGTGACATTAACAATGCCATCCGCCTGTTGAGCTTGGACGGACGACGCCTCTCGTTGTGTCGTTTGGATTGGCGTATCCGGGCTTGCGGTCGGCTCAGGCGTGGCTGTGACACCACTGACCGGTGTTGCCTGCTGCGCCGCCACGCCGATCACGCCCAAACCGAGCATGACAAGCCCAGCCAGCAGCGCGACCACCATCCGTCCAGACAACGCAAACACCTCGCGCATGTTCACGTTCTCCCTTTTCCCTTACCCATGGCAACAGGCCGAACCTCTACCGAACCGTAGAACGCCGAAACTTTCGTTCGCTCTTTGATTGTTGGCCCCAAGATGCCATGAGCGTACCATGAACGCTGGAAACGGGCGATACCTCCGGCAAACGAATTTCGATCACAACGACGAAGCCCCGAGCAACGCGCTCGGGGCTTGACACTGTTTCGCTCTCTGGACTTCCGCGCCTACCGGTCAATCAACGTGCCGACGATTTGCTGCACCGGCCGAAGCGTCTGTTCGGAGACTTCTCCTCGCCGACGGAGGAATTGCTCAATACTCTGTGACTTCTCCTGATCGCACATGATCACTGAGCGTTTGGTCAGGCCACCTTCCGGTGCGTCCACATTGACCTGAAAGGGCAGTCCTCGATCTGTGCCAGTGATCGGCACGACGATGTACAAGCCATTCCTCAACCTGTTGAAATAATCGTTGGAGATCACAAGAGCAGGCCGGATACCCGCCTGCTCCCTGCCAACCTGCGGGCTGAAATCGATGTCCCAGACCTCACCGGCTCTCGGTTCGCGCGTGCTCGGCACGGATCGCTTCCTCCTCTTCCGGACTGTAGTACGGCTCCTCGTCCTTGAGGCCGTCCATGGAGCTCCCCTCGAAGAGCGCTATCTCATCTTGATACTTCTTCCAGGCAACAGGATCGGCGCGGAGCCGTTCGACGGCATCGTGCGCCTCCCGCCAGAATTTATCTCGCTCGTAATGCTGGATCGCGTCCTCGATCACCTTCCCGATCGGTCGGTGCTCCGCCTCGGCAATGTCTCTTAACCTGGCATGGAGCTTATCCTCCACGCGAACCGTGCTGGCCATGCTTCGCTTCCTTTCTCCGGATCGTGACGCTCCATTGCAGTTCTCTTCATGGTATACGAAAGAGTATATGGATAAATATACGCATCAATATACGATATTCGGCGAGCGGGTTGGAAAGCCACGAAGTAAAGCAAATGATTGTCGTGCTACACTCGCGGGCATCGAAAGTGAAGCTATCGAGCTGGAAGCATTCTGGCGCCTGCTCTAGCACGACCGGACGACGACCATCGCCACGTCTGACCAATCCCTACCACCCGAAGAGACCATCCGTCACCTGCTCGACGGTCGCACCGGCGTCACCATCGCGACCGCCGAGTCCTGCACCGGCGGCCTCGTCGTCGCCCGGCTCACCAGCGTTCCGGGAAGCTCAGTTTATATGAAGGGCGGCATCGTCGCTTACGCCAACGACGCCAAGGAACGGCTGCTCGGGGTGCCAGCGAATATCCTCGCCAGCCCCGGCGCGGTCTCCCCGGAGTGCGCCATCGCCATGGCCGAGGGCGCCCGCGACCGGCTCGGCGCGACCTGGGCGATCTCGACGACGGGCATCGCCGGGCCGGACGGCGGCACGGATCGCAAGCCCGTTGGACTCGTTTACATCGGTCTGGCAGGTCCCGACGGGACGACGGTTGAGCGGCACGTCTTCCCCGGCGACCGGCAGGCCATCGTCACCGCCGCCTGTGACCGAGCATTGGCGATGCTGGTCGAGGCCGTTGCCGATGTCGACTCTACGTAGTTCACAATGTGGTCACAATCCTTCATTCCCGGTAGCATAGCTGTTAGTAAAGTTGTCACCGCCTCTGTTCGGCGGCTAGAGGAGTATTCCGTTTGATATCACGTTCCCAGGCGGCATGGGCCGCACGCTCGATGTCCGCCGTGGACACCGAAACACCGGTCGATCCGGATTCCACGATCATCCCCAGCGAGTCGTCGCCCTATCACAAGTCCACACTCGACAACGGCATTCGCATCGTCACCGGACCGATGTCCGGCGTGCGCTCGGCCAGCCTGATCTTCTATTTCAATGTCGGCTCCCGCTTTGAGCGGCCGGAGGTTGCCGGCGTCTCACACTTTCTCGAGCACATGATGTTCAAGGGAACCGAGCGCCGACCGGACCCGATCATGATCTCCGAGGAGATCGAGGAGGTCGGCGGCGGGCTCAACGCCGCCACCGGGCGCGAATCGACCAGCTACTGGTGCAAGGTTCCCAGCACGCACACGGCAATGGCGTTTGACGTGATGGCCGACATGCTGCGCGGCTCGGTGCTGAGCGAAATGGAGATGACCAAGGAGCGCAAGGTGATCTTCGAGGAGATCCGCTCGGTACAGGACATACCCGAGGAGTTGGTTCACGACCTCACAGATGAGCTGGTCTGGGGCGACGATCCGCTCGGACGCGAGATCGCTGGCTCTGAAGCGACCGTCGGCAGCATCAGTCGCGAGGCGATGCTCGATTTCTGGACCCGGAATTACGGTCCCGAACGCCTCGTGGTCGCCGCCGGTGGCGATGTCGACCACGGCGACATCGTCCGCCTGACCGAAAAGGCATTCGGCGACCTGGAGCGGCGCGAGGATTGTGCCGACCAGTACACGCCGGTGACGGTGGCGCAGGACGCCCCTCGCGTCTGGGTCGTCAATCGCCCCACCGAGCAGGCGCACCTCTGCCTGAGCCTCCCGGCGGTCTCCTACCGCGACGAACGCCGCTATGCCCAATCGACCATCGACTCGATCCTGTCGTCCGGCATGAGCTCGCGGCTGTTCCAGGAAATCCGGGAGAAGCGAGGGCTGGTCTACTCGGTGTTCGGCTACTTCCGAAGCTACGAGGATGTCGGGCAGGGGGTGGTTTACGCCGGCTGCGACCTCGACCGCGTCCACGAGGCAACCGAGGCGATTCTGGGAGAGTTGCGCAAGCTGCGCGATGTCCGGGTCAGCGACGAGGAGATCATCCGCAACCGGGAGCTGCGCAAGGGACGCTTGTTGATGGGGCTGGAGGACAGCCGTTCGGTGGCGTCGTGGGTCGGCGCGCAGGAGGCAACCTTCGGCGAGATCAAGACGCCGGAGGAGGTGATGGAGGAAATCGACGCGGTAAGCGCCGAGGACGTCCAGGCGCTGGCTCATGAGTTGTTCCGCGACGACCGGCTCAACCTCGTCGTGATCGGCCCCTATGAAGACCCCGCGCCGTTTGAGCAGAGCCTGACCTTCGATGCCGCCACTCAAAAGTAAATTGTCATTTCGAGCGCAGGTGAGAAATCTCATTCGCAATGGAAGACAACGTCGAGAGTCCCAGACTATTTGGAATGAGATTTCTCCGCTATGGCCTCCGGTCGAAATGACAATTTGTTGAAACGAGCAGGCGCGAACCATGAATGACAACCCCAACCCGCCCTCCGGAACACAAGCCAACCTCGATGTGCGGTTGATGGAGCCAACCGAACTCGATGCGGTGGCCGAGTTGCTCGCGGACGCCACCTCCGAGGGCACGGTCGAGGCGGCGCGCAACGCGCTTGAATCCCATCAGCAGGCACAGGGCGCCGCGATCTTCATCGTCACGCTGGCCGGCGATCTCACCGGCGCGTACATCATGGCGCCGGCACAGATGTCGGTCGAGGTGGTCCTGTTCGCCGTGCGCAAGGACATGCGTCGCCGGGGCCTTGGCAGGATCATGATGCAGGATGCTTT
>Ga0136627_1000562_pt1 | contig 14099 bp, 13 predicted proteins | sample AntDrymUQ4892206_2_FD_104652 | JGI IMG/M metagenome (GOLD analysis project Ga0136627, IMG submission 104652) | Polar desert sand microbial communities from Dry Valleys, Antarctica - metaG UQ489 (22.06) | ecosystem: Environmental > Terrestrial > Soil > Desert | place: Antarctica: Dry Valley... | reverse complement strand
CCAACGCTCAACAGCGACTCGTTGTCGAAGATGAGATGAGTGAGATTGCCCGGCGCGTAACGGGCGAGCGTTGTGAGCCCTCCCAAGTTCATCAACACCGAGCCGTCGCCGTCGATGACCACGACGCGGCGTTCCGGCTGAGACAGCGCGACGCCGAGCCCGATCGACGACGCCAAACCCATGGCGTGTTCGAGGTAGAAGAAGTTCGCCCTGTGGCCGAGCGAATACAGCTCGGCGGCGACTGCGCCCATGATGGTGACGACGGCACAGTCCTTGAGGTCGTCGTAGATGGCGTCGAGGCACTCGATGCGCTTCATGCCTGCCTCTTCACGAGTCCGTTTCCCACATGAGGTCGCGCGTCAACAGCAGCGCGACCGGCGATAGCGACGACTGCGCCAGCGTCATTGCCTGTGCGATCCCGTGCTCGACGCGCTCAGCATTGCTGAGCTCCGAGTACACGATGCGCAGCGCGTCCAGGAGATGGCGGGTGTAGCGCCCGCCCTCGGTCTGCCATGGGTCCGGCTCGCCGAGATGGCCCCGGTCGCTGATGAGCATCAGCAACGGGATCTTGTAAAGCAGCGCGCACGACACGAGACCATTGATCGATTGGAGAAAACCGTGGTTCTGCATCAGCAGCGCCGAACGCAGGCCCGCGAAATGAGCGCCGGTCGAAACCCCGATTCCCTCCTCTTCCTTCGCGAGGCGCACGAGCGTCATGTCGGGATCGTCTTGGGCCATGCGGATGAGGTGGACGAGCCACGTCTCGGGAAGGGCGGACACGAGGCGCACGTCGGCCGCCTTCAGAGCACCGTAGATGATCTTTGAGTTGACTTGCGATACCGGCAACCACGACCCCCTGATAGCTGTTGGCCAACGTGTTCTCCGACGAGGTGCAGTAAGTGGCTAGGTGCGCACAAGCGTGGCCGCTCGACCCGGTGCGCCTGTGAGGAGCGAGATGTTGTAGCCCGAATCTCCCGCGGCGACGTCGGCCACGATGCAGGTGACGTTGTCGTGACTGTCGTGTTGCAGCGCCAGGCGAATTAGCGCTTGAGTGCACTGTTGGGGATCGGGGGCGACCAAGGCTCGGTGGATCGCCTCTGCGGGCACATAGTCGGAGAGACCGTCGGAGCAGATCAAGTAGCGGTCGCCGGGCTTCGTGTCACGCAATTCCAGGAACGGCTCGACTTCGTGTCCGGTCAAGACCTTGACGACCATCGACCTGTGCGGGTGGCCCCACGCCTCCTCCGGAGTAAGCCGGCCGTCGTCGATGAGGGACTGAACGAACGTGTCGTCTTTCGTTAGCTGAGTCAAGGAGTCGTTGCGCAAGAGGTAGGCGCGCGAGTCACCGACGTGCACGAGACCATGCTTGTCGCCGGCGAACAGGATGGCGGTCAGGGTCGTACCCATCCCCTCGTGCTCAGGATGCACCTCCAGGTGACGAGCGATCGCCGCGTTGCCTCTGATGACAGCTTCTCTGAGGAGCGCAACGGGGTCGCCGACGGGCTGTTGGTCCAGTGGTGCGAGCTCCGCCATAGCGAGAGAGGAAGCGACGTCTCCCGCGGCATGGCCCCCCATCCCGTCTGCGAGAGCGAGCAGGCGGGGGCCTGCGAAAGCTGCGTCTTCGTTGTTCGAACGCACACCTCGCTCGCTTTGAACCGCGTAGCGCAGTGACACCACCATGTTCTCAGACTACCCGTGAGGTGCGCCAGGGGCTAGTCTCACTCTCGAGCCGAGGTTTCGAGGACAAGTGTCGAGGAAAGTGTCGAGGACAGGGAGGAATGACAGTGCCGCGCACAGATATCGTCAAGGTGGTCCTGGATGAGTCGGAGCTTCCCACCGCCTGGTACAACATCCTGCCGGATCTCCCCGGCGAGCCCATGCCACCTCTGCATCCGGGAACTCTCGAACCGGCCGGGCCGGCGGATCTGGCGCCGCTGTTCCCCGAAGCGCTCATCATGCAGGAGATGTCGCCCGAGCGCTGGATCGACATCCCCGGCGAGGTCCTCGACGTCTACAAGACCTGGCGGCCGTCACCGTTGTTCCGCGCGCACCGGCTCGAGAAGGCGCTCGGCCTCACACCCGGCAAGCAACGCATCTATTACAAGTGGGAGGGCGTCTCGCCCGGCGGTTCGCACAAACCGAACACCGCAGTGCCTCAGGCCTTCTACAACAAGCAGGCCGGCATCCGGAAGCTGACGACCGAGACCGGCGCGGGCCAATGGGGCTCGTCGCTCGCCTACGCCTGCGCGTTGTTCGACCTCGAATGTGCCGTCTACATGGTCAAGGTCTCTTACGAACAAAAGCCCTACCGGCGCATCCTCATGGAGACGTGGGGCGCGACCGTGCTCGCATCCCCGACGGATACGACCGAGTCTGGGCGCAAGATTCTGGCCGACCATCCCGACTCGACCGGATCACTCGGCATCGCAATCTCCGAGGCCGTCGAGATCGCTGCTCAAAACGACGACACGCACTATTCGCTGGGCAGCGTGCTGAACCACGTCTGCACACACCAGACGATCGTCGGTCTCGAGGCCCAGAAGCAAATGGCGGCCTTCGAGGACGTTCCCGACGTCGTGGTCGGCTGCGTGGGCGGCGGGTCGAACTTTGCGGGTCTGTCCTATCCCTTCGCGGCGAACGTACTGGGGGGAGCTGCGGGCACGCGCTTCGTGGCCGTCGAGCCGGACGCCTGTCCCACTCTGACGCGCGGCACCTATGCCTATGACTTCGGCGACACCGCCGGCATGACTCCGCTGATGCCGATGTACACGCTCGGTCACGACTTCGTCCCGGCCCCCGTCCACGCGGGCGGGCTGCGCTATCACGGCGATGCTCCAAGCCTCTGCGGTCTCGTCAAGGCGGGTCTCTACGAGGCGAAGGCGTACCCACAGGTCCCGGTGTTCGAGGCCGCAGTGGCCTTCGCTCGCACGGAGGGGTGGCTGCCCGGACCCGAGCCCGCCCACGCTCTCAAGGGAGCGATCGACGAGGCGCTGGCCGCGCAGCAGGCCGATGAGGAGCGGGTGGTGCTCTTCAACCTCTGCGGCCACGGTCACTTCGACATGAGCGCGTACGAGGCGTTTCTCGCCGGCAAGCTCGAGGACCTGACGCTCAGCGACGACGACCTCGAAGCCTCTCTGGCGACGCTGCCCCCGCAACCGGCCCCCGCCTGAGAAAGGCGGGCGGCGGCCCGGGCTCGAATATCATGCGGGCTCTATGCCCGAGCTCAAGCCATTTCGCGGACTGCGCTACGCCGACTCCGAGCGCCTGAAGGACCTCGTCTGTCCTCCCTACGACGTCATCTCGGGAGCGGACCAGAATCACCTCCACGAACGCCATCCCGCCAACGCCGTCCACCTCGAGCGGGCGCGCTCCCACACCGGAAGGGACGAGCGCAACAACGAGGTCGCCGCCGTCTGGTCCCGTTGGGTCTCAGACGGGGTTGTGGTGCGGGACGACGTGGAGTCGTTCTACATCTACCGTCAAGACTTCATCTCGGCCGAGGGCCGGCGCTGCCGGGTGGCGGGCGTCATCGGGGCGCTCGCACTAGGTCCCTACGGCGCCGAATCCGGCGTGCTCCCGCACGAGCGCACCATGCCGGGCCCGATCGAGGAGCGCCTCTCTTTGACGAAGGCGCTGCCGGTCAACATCTCGCCGATCTACTCGATCTATCGCGGCCGGGGCGAGCTCACCCCCTACCTCGACTCATTGCAGAACCGCCCGACGGCCGCTCGCTTCGCCGACGAGCACGGAATCCTGCACCGGCTCTGGATCATCTCGACCCCCGCGGAGTGCGCCATGATCACCGAGGCCCTGAGGCCCGGCCCCCTCGTCATCGCCGACGGGCACCATCGCTACGAGACCGCTCTCGCCTACGGCGAAGGGGTCGGCGGCGACGGAGAGCACCGCTCGGTTATGTCCTTCTGCGTGGACGCCGACGACGAGGATCTAGTCGTGCTGCCCTACCACCGGGCGCTCAAGACCAACGTCTCAGGGGCGGAGCTCGAGGGGCGAATGGCCGCGCGCTTCCCCTTCCGGCCGATCGACAACGGCACGGACGGCCCCGCCGCGCTCAAAGACTCGGGCGCCGACCATCCCTTCCTGCTTCGCATCCCCGGCAGCGAGGCTCTGGTCGAGGTCGGCGACGAGGTTGTCGTCGAACAGGTGGGTCACCGGGCGCAGGCGTGGCGCGACCTCGACGTCGTGGCGCTGCACGAGGCGATCCTGCCGCTGGTGCTGCCCGAGGGAGTGGACGATCTCCGCTTCTCGAAGGATGCCGAGGAGATCCTGAGGCTGGTCGAAAGCGAGGGTTGGACCGCCGGGATCCTGCTCAGGGCGCTGCATCCGGCCGACGTGGTAGAGGTCGCTCGCTCCGGAGAACGTATGCCTCAAAAGGCGAGCTACTTTTGGCCCAAGGCTCCGACGGGGATGGTCTTCAGGACTCTGGGGTAACGCCCGGCGCCACACCCTGACCCACGTCGGCGAGCCGCGCCGGGTTGGGTTCCTCCGACTAGTCACGCCGACTAAACCCGACGACCACAAATGCCCGCGGTCAGTGGGAAACTCGACGGAATTGCGCCCATTTCGTGTCTCGACGGGTGGAAAGGCCCGGTCACGGGGGGGTTGGCGGGTTGAGCTTCAACTCCTGCCACGCCGGCTCGTCGCCGAGGTCCAGCTCTAGCTTCGGGCTGCCGGCAAGGTCGTCGGCCGCGTCCACCGCCTCGGCCAGGCTATCGGGGGCCAGGACGCGCCGCTTGCCCCGGAGTCCCCGCCTGCTGGGGACAACCAGGCTGACGTAGTCGAGGCCGGAGTCCCCCACGATCCGCAGGATCTCGGGGTTCGGCTTGTCGGCGACCATAACGATGCGCATGTCGCGCGCCGCGAAGCCTCCGCCCACGACGACGGCAGCGATGAGCTCGGCCGGGTCCTGCTCGTGTCGCTCCCCGAGCACGATCGTCCGGACGTTCTGAGCCGCCCTCTCGATGAGGTCCTCGTCCCAGCGGGGGCCGGACGCGATGTGCGCGCCCAGAGCGCGCCAGCCGTCCGCCGCCTCATCGTCGTCCTCCAGGACCCGCACCTCGTCACCCTGGGCGATCAGCCTTGCGATCAGCGCCGGCATCAGGGCCTCGTCCAACCCGATCAACAGAAGGCTCATGCCCTTACCTTCAGGATGTCGGGCACGACTTCGAACTTGACGCTGTGGGCCGGCGGGAGCGGTTCGCCGTCGACGTGGCGGTGGAAGGGCTCCTCCGACACGAGCTCGAAACGATCTTGGTCGCTGGCGTAAAAGGCATCAGGGTGGTGCACGAGATCGCCTGAAACGGCGACGCGCCAGGCATAGAGCGGCAGCGATTCCACTCGCATCGAGCGCAGAGCAAAGACGTCGATCCCTCCTAAGAGCCCGACCTTCGGCGTGAGGTTGACGGGGCGGCTCGCGATGTAGGCGTACGGTCCCGCGTTGCAGACGACGGCCATGGCCACGGCGACCTCGCCGAAGTTGCCCCGCAGCGTCATGGTCGGCTTGCGATGTCTGTAGGTGCCGGCGAGAACCCGAAAGGCGCTCCAGTAGAAGAAGACCTCGCCGAAACGTCTCTTGGAGGGAACATAACGTTCGACGCGCTGGGCGGCCTCGGCGTCGAAGCCACACCCTGCGGAGAAGGTAAAGTAGCGACCGTCCATTTTTCCCAGCGGAACCTCCACGACATCGGCATCGAGCGCGCCCTCGAGATGATCCAGCGCCGTGAGGGGATCCAGCGGAATGCCCAGAGCTCGTGCGAAGACGTTCATAGTTCCTCCGGGAATGATCCCGAGGGCCGACGCGCTTCCCGCCAAGCCGTTGGCGACCTCGTTGACATGGCCGTCACCGCCGAACGCAATCACGAGGCGAGCGCCCGCATCGGCCGCCTCTGAAGCAATCGTGATCCCGCTATTGCGCGCAGTCGTCGAATAGCCCTCGATACGGAAACGGGCCCGGAGCGCGTCGATGACGTCGGCCCTCCTGCTCTCTCCGAGGCGTCCTGCATTTGGGTTTACGATCAGCACTGCTACGGGCTTTGTGTGACCCATCCGGTCGCAAACGCTACTCCCTCGACGGGCGCCGGTGGCACTCCTCGTCAGAAGGACCCAGGAAAGGAATTAATGGGACAGCCCGAGATCATCGACACCGAAATGCACGGCCATCCCGGAATCACGGGCGTCTTTCTGCTTCGAGGCCACCAGACGGCGCTCATCGAAACCGGACCGAAGTCAACGGTCGACAACGTCTTCGCCGCCCTCCAAGCTGCCGGCGTCGAGCACCTCGACTGGATCATCGTTACTCACATTCACCTCGACCACGCAGGCGCGGCCGGTACGCTTGCCGCCCACTTTCCTGAGGCACGCGTGGCCGTGCACGAAGTCGGTGCGCCTCACCTCGTCGACCCTTCCAAACTGTGGTCGAGCGCCTCGAGGATCTACGGCGACGCCATGGAGTCCATGTGGGGCGGCATCGACCCGCTTCCCGAGGAACGCATCGTCACCTTGAGCGACGGTGACAAGATCGAGCTCGGAGATCACACGCTTCAGGCGTTCGATACTCCGGGCCACGCCGGGCACCACCACACCTATCTCGACGTCTCGAGTGGGATCGCGTTCGTCGGCGACGCGCTCGGCGTGCGATTGCAGGACGTCGGTGTCATGCGACCTGCCACGCCACCACCGGAGTTCCACCTCGGCCAGGCCCTCTCCTCGATTGAGCGCATCCGGGAGCTGGATCCCGCCGAGGTCTACCTCACGCACTATGCCTCCCCCGCGCAAAGCGCGGCTCCGGTCACCGTCGACGAGGTCTGCGAGGAGGCCGCCGGAGCACTGCGCACATGGGCCGAGTGGGTGCGGGCGGAGCGCGAGCAAGCACAGGATCTCGACGAGGTCACGAGGCGCGTCACCGAGCACTCTCGTTCGGCCATGGGTCGGGCCGTCGCCGAGGACGCGATCGAGCGCATGGAACAAACGACCTCTTACCGAATGAACACCTCCGGTTACATGCGCTACTTCGACAAACACGCCGATTCTCGCTGAGCCTTGATCTCCGGCGCATCAACGCGTATAGTGCTCGATGCCGCGCAACGCACCGGGCGTCGCGCTCGCAACCACTAAGGAGGTGGGGATCCATGCCGCATAACACCACCGCATCCCGCCCTGCCTCCGTCATCTCCTAGCGTCTTTCGACGCAGCCAGGCTGGCGGAATCCGAGTTCTCGAAATCATCTTCGGCGCGCCGCGCGCGCCCATCCAAGGAGAAAAGGTTGTCCACACTTGTACATCTGCACGACATCGGTTGGGACGAGGACCGTGAGCGAGAGCTCGCGTCTCTCCCCCGCCATCTGATCCCCGGTCGCGTCGTCGCCGAGCATCGAGGGGCCAGCACCATACTGACGTCGAAGGGCGAGCTGTGGGCCGAGCCCACCGGCCGCTTGAGACACGAGGCGAAATCGCGAGCGGACCTACCCTCCATAGGTGATTGGGTCGCCCTCGATGAACGCGACCACGCGCAGGCGTCGATCCACTCCGTGTTGCCCCGTCGCGCTCACTTCTCTCGAAACATCGCCGGTAAGGCCACCGACGAACAGGTGCTCGCCGCCAACGTCGACGTGAGCTTTCTCGTAGCGTCACTCGAATTGGATGTCAACCTCAGACGTCTCGAGCGCTACCTAACCCTCGCGTGGTCGGGTGGCACCGATCCGGTGATCGTGCTGGCCAAGAGCGACCTGACCGGCGACCCTGAGGACCTCGTCTACGAGTTGCACCGGGTCGAATCCATCGCGTTGGGCGTGCCGTTGGTGCTCACCAGCAGCATCACGGGGGCCGGGGTCGATGACCTCCGCGATCACCTTGTGGGAAACAGGACCGGCGTCTTTCTGGGGTCCTCCGGCGTCGGCAAGTCGAGTCTCATCAACACGCTCTTAGGCCGGAACTCTCAGGAGGTCAAGTCGGTGCGCGCCGACGGCAAGGGCCGTCACACGACGACGTTCAGGGAGCTAATACCTCTGCCCGGCGGCGGAGCGATGATCGATACGCCGGGTCTGCGGGGTCTGAAGCTGTGGGGTGACGGAGAGGGCATCGAAGACGCCTTTGCCGATGTAGAGGAAGCCGCCGTCGGCTGCCGCTTCAGAGATTGCAGGCACGAACAAGAGCCCGGGTGCACCGTAGCCGCCGCCATCGAAGCGGGCGAGTTGAGCCGGGCGCGCCTCGATGACTTCGTCAAGCTGCGCCGGGAACTCGAGTGGCGACGCGCCCAGCAGGATCGAAAGCTCGCCGCCAAGAACAAGAAGCGGCGGCGCGCAGTGGAGAAACGCAACCGGACGATCTCGTGGTGAGCGCCGGTACCTTCACACTCGCGCGCTCAGCGGCCCCTTGAGTTTCCGGGTGTGCTCAGCGACCCTTGAGTTTCCGGGCACGCTCGGGCGCGTCCGTAGACTCGGCATCGGCGGCCGCGACTGACTCGAAGTAAGCGAGGGATTGCGTGAACCGGCCCCGTCGCTCGAGCAGGTCCGCGAGCACGTACCAAGCCCTCAAGTGGTGGCTTCCCGCGTTCACGGGTTCGAGATCCAGCGTCTCGATTCGCGTGATGGCGTCGTCCACGCGTCCCATGTCGGCGAGCGCGCCGGCCGCGACGATCGCGCCCTCGTACCGGACAGGTTCGGGTACGGAAGCATCCACCTCGTCGCACAGTTCCACCGCGCGCTCGGGCTTGCCCATCGCCCGATAGCAGTCCGCCAGCACGGGATTCTGCTCCGTCGAACCGGCGATTCTGCGGAACGCCGATAACTCGCGCGCCGCGTCTTTGAACTGACCGTTGCGGTAATAGGCAAGCCCTAGGAGCTCACGCACCGAAGACGACCTCAACGCGATGTGCTTAGCCTGCTCTCCGAGTCGTATGGCCTCGGCCAGGTTCTCCTGCTCGAAGGCCGTGGCCGCCTCGGCGAAGACTTGGACCAAGATTCCGCCCTTGCCCGGGCGAGCCGTTCCCTTGAGCTCGCCGACGACATCGTCGGGAAGGTGAACGAGCGTCTTCGTTGGACGCTTGTCCGGCGTACGCTCTCTGCTCTGCCGACCACTGTGTCCAGGCTTCCTGTGCGACTGGTGGGTCGGCCGGTGCGGTCTGCGGGGGCGGCCTCTGCTCGGATTGGATTCGGGTGGCATCAGCTCACTCTAAGGGAGCCAAGCACGCCTCAGGTTAGATACCGAGTCGCCCCACGGGGTTAATCGAGGCGCCGATCGGGTAAGTATCAAGAGGTGCGCTCAGCCGGAAAGGCGTGCGGCGCCTATTCCCAACCAGGAGGTTTCCATGAGGACATTCAAGCGAGTTTTTGCACTCGACCTACCCGAGAACGAGGCCGTCGCGTTGACGACCAAGTCGATGAGCGACAAGGGCTTCAAGGTCATCGGTCACGAGGCCGAGGTCGCCGAAGATTTCCTCGGCCAGAAGACTCGCATCGTGTCGGTGCAGGTCGAAGCGTAGGGAGCAGTGAACAAGTAGAGGGCACCAGCGGACCGAGCCGGGGCTTTGCAATGGTCTAGAGGACCGCCTCGAGGAAGCGTCTCGTTCGTTCATCCGACGGCGAGTTGATGACCCTCGACGGGGGGCCGTCCTCGATGAGTTCACCCTCGTGCATGAAGACCATGCGATTGGCGACCTCGCGCGCGAAGCCCATCTCGTGTGTCACTACGACCATGGTCATGCCGTCTTTGGCGAGGTCTCGCATCGCAGAGAGAACCTCACCGATCAGTTCAGGATCGAGCGCCGAGGTCGGCTCGTCGAAGAGCATGATGTCGGGCTGCATCGCAAGCGCACGCGCGATTGCGACGCGCTGCTTCTGTCCTCCGGAGAGCCGGATCGGGTATTCGTCGGCCTTTTCCTCCAACCCCACGCGGGCGAGCAACTCCCTCGCCCTATCCGAGGCCACTTTCCTAGACTCCCCTTTGACCGTGCAGGGGGCCTCGATGACATTCTCGAGGACGGATAGATGCGGGAACAGATTGAACTCCTGAAACACCATTCCGCAGCGTCGCCGGATCTGATTGATCTGCTCACGACGAGCTCGCAGGGCCGGGCCGACCTCCATGCGGACCCCACCGACATCGATGATGCCGGCCGTCGGCTCCTCGAGGAAGTTGATGCACCGCAGCAGCGTGCTCTTGCCCGACCCGGAGCGGCCGAACAGGACCACGACCTCTCCTTTGGTCACGCTCAGCGAGACATTGCGCAGCACCTCGAGAGCGCCGTAGCGCTTGTCGAGGTTCTCGACGCGGATGACCTCAGTGGCCATGACTCCTTTCCCGGACGTAGCCACGTCCCATCTTGCGCTCGAGACGTGTTTGAAAGAACGAGAAGACACTCGTCAGGAACCAGTAGACCGCCGCCGCGATCACCAGGGTCTCAAGAGCTCGAAAGTTCTGCTGTCCCACCTTCGAGGCCCGGAAGAAGAGGTCTGCGGCGCCTATGAAGCTCACCAGAGCCGAATCCTTGAGCATCGCGATGAACTCGTTGCCTACAGGTGGGATAACCACGCGCATCGCCTGTGGAAGAACGATGCGGCGCGTCGTCTGAGTTGCAGACATGGCGAGCGCGTGGGCGGCTTCGATCTGGCCGTGGCCCACTGATTGAATGCCGGCTCGGAAGATCTCCGTCATGTACGCTCCGTAGTTCACTCCCAGGGCCAGGATCGCGGCCGGAATTGCATCGAGCAGAAAGAAGCCGCTCATGTACTCGGGCGCGAAGCGCGCCAACTGCGGGAACGCCAAGTAGACGAAGAAGATCTGCACGATAAGAGGCGTGCCCCTGATGAACGACACATAGAACGAAGCCACGCCGTTGAACAGTGGATTCCCCGACAAGCGCCCAAGCGCCCCGAAGAGCGCAAGGGTCGTAGCCAGCACTATCGACGCTATGCAGACGAACAGCGTGATGCCTACGCCCCCGAGAATGTACGGAGCCCACTCGAGCATGAATTCCGTGTCGAACCCGTAGGACAGAAACCAGAGAGCCATCACGCCGAGGATCCCAAGCCATACGAGGCCCAGCTTGAGCCGGTAGGGGACGCGCTCGGAGCGCCGTTCGAACGCATCGCGCGCGCGCCTGGCTGAGGCGGGGAGGCTAGCCACGATTGTTCTCGTGCTCTCGCTCCCCGGCTACGCGTCCTTGGTCAAGTCCGTGCCGTACCACTTCATCGACAACTCGGTGAGCGTGCCGTCGGAGTGCATCTCCTCGATGATCTCGCCGATCGCCTCGGCCAGCGGCTCTGGGTCCTCCGGCGAGTTCTTGTCGATGGCGACCGCGAGCGGTTCCGCGTATATGGGGCCGCCGACCAACTTGATGGGCTTGCCCTTGTCGATCGCGCCCTCGAGGGTCGGCGTTGCCGAGATCACTGCGTCCAGACGAGTGCCGTCGCCGAGCTCGAGGTCTGCGATCGCCGACGAGTCGGTGTCATAGGCCTTGACGCTTGCATCGTCGATCGTGAAGTCGATGTCGTAGCCCGGGATGTCGAGTGACTGCTCGAGGTAGGCCTCGTAGGTGCACCCGCCGCAGACTCCGATCGTCTTATCGTCGAGGCCGCCCTCCGTGTCCGTGATCGAGGTGTTGTCCTCATGCACCGCCACAGACGCCGGCGTGAAGTAGTAGGCGGGAGTGAACTCGAGCACCTCGGCCCGCTCGGGCGTCACCGTCATTGAGCCCACGCTGACGTCCCAGCGCCCAGCCCAGTTGCCCGCCGTGATGACGTCCCAGGAAGGCGTCTCCCATTCGACCTCAACGCCCAGGCGCTCGGCAATCTCGGTGGCGACGTCGATGTCGAAGCCTTCGTAGTCGCCACTCTTGGTGACCGAGGATTGTGGTGGATAAGCGGGGTCGGTCGACACTCGGAGCACGCCGGCATCCTTGACCGCGGCGAGCATGCCCGAGTCCTCGGCCTCGCCGTTTCCGCCTCCGCCTCCGGACGTGCCGCCGGTGTCCTCATCTCCGGCCGTCCCGCAGGCCGCGATCACGAGAACCAGCAGCGAAATGACGGTTAGCAGGCGCAACTTCCGCATCGTCTCTCCCCCAACTTCAGGCTCCGACCACCTCATGGCGGAGCGATGGCCCTACTATGCGCGATAACGGCTCCTATTCCAAGGCACTTCGACCGCGCAGCGGGCGAAATGTTCCGCCTCCGTTGGCTTCCGACCCGCTCACCCTGCGGCGCCGCTACTTTCTCGGCACGCGCGGGAGTGTCTGAGGCGGAAAAGCGAAGAAGGGCCGCCCCGAAAATGGGCGACCCCTCTTTGAAGAAAAATCCGGCGACGACCTACTCTCCCACCCCGTCTCCAGGGCAGTACCATCGGCGCTGGAGGGCTTAACTTCTGGGTTCGGAATGGAACCAGGTGTGACCCCTCCGCTATGGTCACCGAAAACCTATTGAGTTGTCAGTTTGTTTATCGTTCAGATAGAACCCTGAACACTCCAGAGCGAGCGCGAGCGAGAACCAAGCCTACGGCCTATTAGTACCGGTCGGCTGAACACATTGCTGTGCTTACACCTCCGGCCTATCAACCTTGTCGTCTAGCAAGGAGCCTTTTCCGCTTAACGCGGCAAGAGATCTCATCTTGGAGTCGGCTTCGCACTTAGATGCTTTCAGCGCTTATCAGATCCGCACGTAGCTAAACAGCATGCCCTTGGCAAGACAACTGTCACACTAGAGGTGCGTCCGTCCCGGTCCTCTCGTACTAGGGACAGCTCTCCTCAAATCTCTTACGCCCGCGGAGGATAGGGACCGAACTGTCTCACGCGTGTTGTTCCCCTATTACTAGAGGCACTGACTATACCTTCACCCTCTTTCGAGGGGCCGGCGTGTTATGGATCTGCAGTTGTTGATGGATCCATCTCTTCGTTGAGTCGGACGAAGAAGTCGATACGGGGGCCAAGAAGCCCTTGCCACGTAGATGTTGCTCGACATCTACGGCGAATATCCGCTTCGTTTTCGAATGGTTTAGGGGTTGCGAACCGATCGTTCGTTTCTTGGCCTTCCCTCGGTATTGCCCACTTGCTCCACAAGCCTAGTTAGGGCCTGTGACAGTTGGGGGTTCACCGATATGAGCCGATGTGCACCTATCAATTACTCGATAGGGACGCCATAGATTGACGTTCTAAACCCAGCTCGCGTGCCGCTTTAATGGGCGAACAGCCCAACCCTTGGGACCTGCTCCAGCCCCAGGATGCGACGAGCCGACATCGCACGTTATCCACTATTTCTAGTGGCGCAGACTATGTCTTCTCCCTGCCTGACCAAAGGCGAGGGGTCGGCGTGTTGCGGTGTCCATAGATTTGACCCTTGTTTGCGAATCAGGTCATTGGATCACCGCCTGTTCTGGTCGGAATAGACCACAACAAGTCGTTACGGGGTCACGCACTGGCCGCTGCTACTGGTCTGCCGTTGTGCGGACTTCCCACGGCGTTGCCTTCTGCACATTCCTGGTCGTACTAGCGTGTGCAGGGAAGGTTTCGCCGTTATAAGCCGATGCTTTGAATAGCGTTTCCACTACTCACACCCCAAATTGAGGTGCCAAACCGTTCCGTCGATATGGACTCTTGGGAACGATTAGCCTGTTATCCCTAGGGTACCTTTTAGCCGATGAGCGACGGCCCTACCACGAGGAGCCGCCGGATCACTATCTCCTACTTTCGTACCTGCTCGACTTGTAGGTCTCGCAGTCAAGCTCCCTTGTGCGATTGCACTCAACTCCTGATGGCCAACCAGGATGAGGGAACCTTTGAACACCTCCGTTACATTTTAGGAGGTCACCGCCCCAGTGAAACTGCCCACCAGACACTGTTCCTGAACCGGATTACGGTCCGAGGTTAGAAGCCCAAAACATACAGGGCGGTATTTCAAGGTTGACTCCACCTGAACCAGAGTCCAGGTTTCAAAGTCTCCCGCCTATCCTACGCAATACGTTCCAAACTCCAATATCAAGCTGCAGTAAAGGTCCTAGGGTCTTTCCGTCCTTCCGCGGGTAACGAGCATCTTTACTCGTATTGCAATTTCGCCGAGTCCCTGGTTGAGACAGTGCCCAAGTCGTTACGCCATTCGT
>Ga0136627_1000561_pt1 | contig 14105 bp, 11 predicted proteins | sample AntDrymUQ4892206_2_FD_104652 | JGI IMG/M metagenome (GOLD analysis project Ga0136627, IMG submission 104652) | Polar desert sand microbial communities from Dry Valleys, Antarctica - metaG UQ489 (22.06) | ecosystem: Environmental > Terrestrial > Soil > Desert | place: Antarctica: Dry Valley... | reverse complement strand
GTCCATGATCTGCTCGGGGATGCGGTAGCCGACCGACAGCCCGACGATGCGCGGAGGGCGACGATCCGGCAGGTAGCGGGTGATGTCGTCCCACGAGTCGGGGGCGTGCGCACCGGTTGCCTGTGCGAGGTCGCCGACGACGGTCATCGAGCCGTTGAGCGAACGGCGCGTCGCCATCTTGAGATGCATCGGGCTGAGGTCTTGGACCTCGTCGATCACGATGTGACCGAACGTGCGGATCTCGTCGGACTCGTCGATCTTGCCGTGCCGATCGGGGATCGGACCGAGCGCGTCGCGGGCATCGTCGAGGAGCGCCACGTCGGCCGCGCTCCACCGAACATCGTCGACGTGCTCGGCGCGATCGCGCAACAGGGCGGCGACCGCATCGACGTCGGGGAAGGACGTGCCCACCGCGAGGCGCAGCATCGCCGGCGCGCCGAACAGGTCGTGCAGGAGCTGCGCCGGCGTCAACAGCGGCCACATCCGTTCGAGCGCTGCGCGCACGTCGCGATGCGAGCGCACGCCGGCACGGATCTTGCCCACCTCAGGTGATTCATCACCGCGCCAGCTCGCGGCCAGGCTCGTCCACAGCTCGTTCTCGACGAAGCGCCGGCCGGAGTTGTGCCGCCGGAACCGCCGCCGTGCTGCCTTCACGATGCGCACCGACTCGGCGACGGTCAGCCGCACGTACCCCGACCCGAACGGCACGACGAGGTCGTCGCGCAGCGGCCGCTGGCGATCTCGGATGGCACGGTCGATGACGTCGCTCATGCGGGCGTTCCCCTTCACACGCACCGTTTCGAGCGACTCGTCCGACTCGCCGGCGGTGGCGAACCTCACCCCCGGCACGAGGTGGGCGAGCACGACCTGGTCGATGCCGGCCTCTCCGAGCGAGGGCAGGACCTGGTCGATGTAGCGGAGGAAGACGGTGTTGGGCCCGATGACGAGCACACCCTGGTCCTCCAGCGGGAACCGGTGCGTGTACAGCAGGTATGCGGCACGGTGCAGCGCGACGACGGTCTTGCCGGTGCCGGGTCCGCCCTGCACGACCAGCACACCGGACTGTGGCGAGCGGATGATCTCGTCCTGCTCGCCCTGGATCGTGGCCACGATGTCGCCGAGCGTTCCCGTGCGGCCGCGCTCGAGCGCCGCCAGCAGCGTCGAGTAGCCACGCAGTCCCGTGCCGGGTGCCCGGTCGTCGGAGAGCCCGTCGTCCTGCCCGACGCCGAGGTGGCCGGCGCCGAAGAGTTCGTCTTCCAGGCCGAGCAGCGTCCGTCCCTCGACGGCGAAGTGCCGCCGCCGGGACAGACCCATCGGCTCACGTCCGGTGGCGCGGTAGAAGGGCTCGGCCACCGGCGCCCGCCAGTCGACGACGACCGGTTCGCGTTCCTCGTCGGACACTGCGAGGCGGCCGATGTGGTACGTCTCGTCGTCGGTGCGGTCGACGCGCCCGAACACGAGGGCAGCATCACCGAGATCGAGATCGACAAGGCGCTTGACCAGGGCTTCGTCGACGGCGTTGCGCTCGAACCGAGCCTGGAACGTGCCGCCGAGATCGGCTTCGTGCAGGGCTCGCGACCGCCAAGCGGACTCGCGAGTGGTTTCGAGACACGCGTATGCGTGGTCGATATGTGCCTGCTCCGATGCAATCTCTGGGTGATGCTGCGTCATCGTGGTGGAGGGGTTCCCCGCCTCTGCAAACGGGGTCGTCCTACTCTACCGGCGGTAGCGTCGGCCACACATGAGGAGCGGTGCGACGAACTTCCTCACAGCGACGGTCGGCGAGCGCCCCGACCGCACGCCGGTGTGGTACATGCGCCAGGCCGGACGGCACCTCCCCGAGTACCGTCGCCTCCGTGGTGACGGCTCGATCCTCGAGGCAATCGCCCGCCCGGAGGTCGCCGCCGAGATCACGCTGCAGCCGGTTCGCCGCTACGGCGTCGACGCCGCCGTCTTGTTCAGCGACATCGTCGTGCCTGCTCACGCCGTCGGCTTCGGCATCGACGTCCGCCCGGGGGTCGGACCCGTGGTCGAGGAGCCGTTGCGGAGTGCGGCGGACGTCGACCGTCTGCGCCCGCTGACGGCGGACGACGTCGCCCACGTCAGCGACACGGTCAAGCTCGTACGTGCCGAGCTCGACGACGACGTCGCCCTGCTCGGGTTCGCCGGTGCGCCGTTCACGGTCGCCAGCTACCTCGTCGAGGGGCGGCCGAGCAGGACGTACGAACACACGAAGGCGCTGATGCACACGGACGAGCGCACGTGGCACACCCTGATGGAGCGTCTCACGCAGTCGGCTGCCACGTTCCTCGCGCTCCAGATCGAGGCAGGTGCCGACGCCTTCCAGCTGTTCGACTCGTGGGCAGGAGCGCTCGCGCGGCCGGTGTACGAGCGGTTCGTCGCACCCCACACACGTTCGCTGTTCGAGGCGATGGAGCGTCGCTGCCCCGACTCGCCCGGCATCCACTTCGGCGTCGGGTGCGACCACCTGCTGGAGGCGTTCAAGGCGACCGGACCTCGCGTCATCGGCCTCGACTGGCGGACGTCGATCACCGACGCCCGCAACCGGCTCGGTGCCGACACGGTCGTGCAGGGCAACCTCGACCCGGCACTCGTACTCGCCGGCGCCGACGTCGCGCTCGGCGCCGCACAGGTGGTGCTCGACGACAACGGCGGCCATCCCGGTCACATCTTCAACCTCGGCCACGGCGTACTCCCCGAGACGGATCCCGGCGTGCTCGCCGCGGTGACCGAACTCGTGCACGAGACGGGTGGGAGGTGATGACAACTACCGATTCCACCGAGTCCACCTTGTCTGCCGGGGCCACGGTCGGTGTGCTCCTGATGGCCTACGGCACGCCGCGTCATCCGTCCGAGATCGAGACGTACTACACGGACATCCGTCGCGGACGCCCGCCGACGCCGGAGCAGCTCGCCGACCTCACGGCGCGGTACGAGGCGATCGGCGGCACGTCGCCGCTCGCCCGTCACACCGACGACCAGCGCGACGCGATCCAGCACGCCCTCGACGAGCTCGCCCCCGGGCGCTACGAGGTGGCGATCGGCTTGAAGCACGCCGAACCGAAGATCGAGACGACCATCGATGCGCTCGCGGCGGCCGGTCATCGTCGGGTGATCGCACTCGTCCTCGCACCGCACTACTCGGCGATGTCGATCGGTCAGTACCTCGGGCGCGCCCACACGGCGGCAGAACCGCACGGGATCGAGATCGAGGGTGTCGAGAGCTGGGCCACCGAGCCGGCCTACGTCGACTTCCTCGCCGCCGAGGTGTCGCAGATGGTTGCGACGCTCCCGTCGCCCGCCACTGTGGTGTTCACGGCGCACTCGCTGCCCCGCCGGGTCGTCGAGGTGGACGGCGACCCGTACCCCGACGAACTGCTCGCCACGGCGCAGCTGGTCGCCGACGCCGCCGACCTGACGACGGCGTCCGCCTGGACGACGGGATGGCAGAGCGCCGGGCGGACCGAGGAGCCGTGGCTCGGGCCTGACATCCTGGAGGTGATCGACTCCCTCGCCGCGGCTGACGCCAAGGGCGTCGGTGTCTGCTCGTGCGGGTTCGTGGCCGACCATCTCGAGGTGCTCTACGACCTCGACATCGAGGCTCGAGGTCGTGCCGACGACGCCGGTCTCGGGTTCGCCCGCACGGCGAGTGTGAACGCCCACCCGACGGTGATGGCGGCCCTCGCCGCGCGCATCCATGCCGCGGCAGGTTGACGTGACGGCGGCCGGGCACGTCACCGTCGTGGGCGCCGGCATCAGCGGGTTGGCCGCAGCGCACGCGCTGGCACAGGCAGGGTTGGCCGTCACGGTGCACGAGGCGAGCGGGCGAGTCGGCGGTCATCTGTGTACGACGCCGTTCGCCGGGCGGCGAGCAGTGGACGAATCTGCCGACGCGTTCCTCGCACGCGTGCCGGACGCCACGGCGCTCGCCCGCGCCGTCGGGCTCGGTGACGCGCTCGTCGCGCCGAGCTCGTCGAGCGCGTTCGTGTGGGTCGACGAGCTGCACGATCTCCCCCGCGGCACGGTGCTCGGCATCCCGGGTGACCTGCGCTCGCTGCTGCGCACACCCCTGCTGACGCCGCGAGGCAAAGCCCGTGCGCTCACGGAGCCGCTGCGCAGGCGACACGACCCGCACGACTCGCTTGGACGGCTCGTTCGGCATCGATTCGGGTTCGAAGTGCACGATCGTCTCGTCGACGCGCTCGTCGGCAGCATCTACGCCACCGACACGAACCGTCTCAGCCTTGCGATGGTGCCGCAGCTGGTAACGCTGTCTCGCTCGCGCAGCATGTTCGCGGCCGCACATCGCGCCACCGGCGCCGCCACGACCGGGCCCGTGTTCTTCAGCCCCGTCGACGGCATGGGCGCCCTCGCCGATGCCACGGCGGCGAGCGCGACCGCGCTCGGTGTGCGCATCACCACCGGACGCGCCGTCAGCGAGGTCGCACCGGACCGCACCGGCTGGCGGGTCGACGGCGAGCGCACCGATGCCGTGGTCCTCGCCTGCCCCGCTCGCGCCGGGGCGACGATGTTGCATGCCGGGGTGCCCGACCTCGCCCGGGAGCTCGCACAGGTCGACAGTGCCGACGTCGTCATGGTGACCGTTGCCGTCGACACCTCGACGTGGCCGAACCGGCTGCGTGGCCGCAGCGGGTACCTCGTGCCGAAGTCGGTTCAGGACGGCGTCACTGCGGTCTCGTTCGCGACGCAGAAGTGGGCGCACCTTGCCGATGGCAAGACAGAGCTGCTGCGGATCTCTCTCGGGCGCGACGGCGTCCCGCTGACGCGGTTCACCGACGACGAGCTCGTGTCGACGGCCGTCACCGAGGTGTCGCGCCATCTCGGCATCGACCTCGCGCCGCGTGAGGTGCGCATCTCTCGCTGGCCCGCCTCGTTCCCGCAGTACCGCCCAGGGCACGAGCACTGGCTGTCGCGCATCGAGCGCGCACGCCCCCGAGGCCTCACGCTCGCCGGTGCGAGCTACCGCGGTATCGGCGTGCCGGCGTGCATCGCGAGTGGCGAGCGAGCGGCCGCCGCACTTGCCCACGTCCGGGGCGTTGAGCGATGACCACCAACCCTCGACGATGGGCGCCGCTCGGCGTCGCGCTCGTCGCCGGACTCGCCGTCGCGTTCTCGCTCCCGCCGTGGGGATGGTGGCCGATGTCGATCGTCGGGTGCGCGCTGTACGTGGCCGCCCAGGACGGGCAGCAGCGCTTCCGAATTGGCTTCGTGTTCGGTGCTGCCTGGACGTACGTCGGGATGGCGTGGATGTGGCAGCTCACGATCCCCGGCTACCTCTTCGCCGGCGTGTTCTTCGGGGTCTTCCACGGTGCCGCGGCCCACATGGCGCCGACGGGTCACTGGCGATTCGCCGGGCTCCCGCTCGCGCACACGCTCGTGGAGGCGATTCGGTTCTCGTTCCCCTTCGGTGGCATCCCGCTCGCATCGCTCGGCATCGCCCAGGTCGCCGGACCACTCGCCCCCGTCGCCCGCGTGGGTGGTGTCATCGCCCTGACGTGGTTGACGCTGCAGCTCGGTTCGTTGCTCGCCGCCGCCGTCACCGTTGCCCGCGCGGGTGGGCGTCGGGACGTCACTCGCGTCACGACGGCCGTCGCAGCCGGCGTCTGCGTGCTGCTCGTCGTCGCTGGGTACGTGGGGCCACGCGGCAGCGACATGGGCGAGCGACTCGACGTCGCCGCCGTGCAGGGCGGCGGCGAGCAGGGCACCCGTGCGGCCGACACGTCCTCCGCGCTCGTCACCCAGGCACACGTCGACACGACGAAGACCATCGCGCCGGACGAGTCGCTCGACCTCGTGCTGTGGCCGGAGAACGTGATCGACACGGAGGACTTCGCTGCCAGCTGGCAGCTCACCGAGGTGGCTGCGCAGGCGCAGCGTCTCGGTGTGCCGTTCGCCGTCGGGGTCACAGAGGACGTGGCGGGTCAACCCGGCCGCATCACGAACGCACAAGTCGTCGTGTCACCCGAGGGCGACGTCACGAGCCGCTACGACAAGGTGCGGCGCGTGCCGTTCGGCGAGTACGTGCCGCTGCGAGGACTGCTCGAGTCGCTCGGCGCGCCCGTGGACCAGGTGGCGAGCGACGCGATCGCAGGCACGACACCCGCCGTGGTCGATCTCGCCGACGACCATCGCGCCGCAGTCGTGATCTCGTGGGAGGTGTTCTTCGCCGGTCGCGCCCGTGAGGGCGTGAAGGAGGGCGGCGAGCTGATCCTCAACCCGACGAACGGCTCCAGCTACACGGGCACCATCGTGCAGACGCAGCAGGTGGCGTCGAGCCGACTGCGGGCGATCGAGACGGGGCGTTGGGTGGTGCAGGCGGCACCGACGGGTTTCACCGCCGTCATCGACGCCGACGGCGACGTGCTGATGCGCAGCAGCGTCAGCGAGCGCACGGTGCTGCGAGCCGAGATCGAGCTGCGCGATGGGCGCACCTGGTACGTGCGGCTCGGTGAACGTCCGTGGATCGCCCTCGTCGCGCTCTGCCTCGTCGGGCTGCACGTGGTCGCCCACCGGCGCCCTCAGGTCACCGAACCGTCGACGACGTCATAACGTCCGCGCAGCCGGTCAGACGTCGACGATGATCGTGACGGGGCCGTCGTTGACGAGCGTCACCGTCATCTCCGTGCGGAACCGACCCGTCTCGACCCGCGCGCCGAGGGCCACGAGCTGCGCCACAACAGCGTCGACGAGCGGTTCAGCCACGTCGGGGTGGGCAGCGGCGATCCAACTCGGCCGGCGCCCCTTCGACGTGTCGCCGTAGAGCGTGAACTGGCTGACGACGAGCACGCCCGCGGCCTCGGAGCCGGAGAGATCGGCGAGCGAGCGGTTCATGACGCCGTCGTCGTCGTCGAAGATGCGCAGGTTCCAGAGCTTGGTCGCCAGCTTCGTCGACTTCGACGCGTCGTCGTCGTGGGTGACAGCGACGAGCACGACCATGCCGCGACCGATCGCGCCGACGACGTCACCGGCGACCTCGACCGACGCCGACGACACCCGCTGCACCACTGCTCGCACGCTCCCCATCCTGGCGCGACACGGGCACATCCCGACCTCTGGCCGCTGGCTACCCGGCGGTAACTCCGCGATGACCGACCGATATCCTGCAACAGCCATGTCCGGTCCGATCGCCACGCCCGCCTCGCCCACCGGCGACCGGCCGCTGCGCATCGCCTACCTGACCTATCGCGGCAAGCCGCACGTCGGCGGCCAGGGCATCTACACCCGTCACCTGACGAAGGCACTGGCCGATCTCGGCCACCACGTCGAGGTGTTCAGCGGCCAGCCGTACCCCGTGCTCGATCCGCGGGTGGCGCTCACGAAGCTGCCGAGCCTCGACATCTTCAACGATCACTTCCCCGGTCGGGCGCCGGGGTTCTGGGAGATCAAGAACCGCGAAGACCTGCTCGAAGTGCTGCAGTTCTCCGCCGGCACGTTCTCCGAGCCGCTTGCGTTCTCGGCGCGGGCCTTCCGTGAGCTCGGCCCGCGAGCCAGCGAGTTCGACCTCGTGCACGACAACCAGTGCCTCGGCTACGGGATCCTGCGCCTCGCCGGCAAGATCCCCACAATCGCCACCCTCCACCACCCGATCACGCGGGATCGAGCGCTCGAGATGGACCACGCCCCGACGCGCTGGAAGCGCTGGTCGGTCGGGCGGTGGTACTCGTTCGTCAAGATGCAGGGTCGCGTCGCGTCGCGCCTGCCGCGGATCCTCGTCGTCAGCCAGAACTCGATCGACGACATCCACAGGGACATGGGCGTCGAGCGCGACCGCATGCACCTCGTGCCCGTCGGCGTCGACCCGGAGCTGTTCCACCCACTGCCCCAGGTCGAGCGCATCCCCGGGCGACTCGTCACGACGGCGTCCGCGGACGTGGCGCTGAAGGGCCTCTCGTTCCTCATCGAGGCGTTCGCCAAGTTGCGCACCGAGCGCGACCTCAGCCTGACGATCATCTCCAAGCCGAAGCCGGGCAAGACCATGGACATGATCGAGCGCCTCGGGTTGAGCGAGCACATCGAGTTCGTGACCGGTGTCCCCGACGAGCGCATCGTCGAGCTCTACGCGCAGGCCGAGCTCGCCGTCGTGCCGAGCCTCTACGAGGGGTTCAGCCTTCCCGCCATCGAGGCGATGGCCACCGGGACGACGCTCGTCGCCACCGACGGCGGCGCGCTGGGCGAGGTCACCGGTGCCGACGGCGACACCGTGCTGCAGTGCCGGGCGGGCGACGCCGATGCGCTCGCAGCGACGATCGCCCGCGGTCTCGACGACCGCGTCCTGGCGTCGCGGGTCGCAGAGGCCGGACGACGGCGGGTGCTCGATCGCTGGACGTGGCGGCGCTGCGCCGAGCAGACCGTGAGCCACTACCGGGCCGTGCTGGCGATGCCAGAGAGCGTCGACATGCTGACACGCAACGGAAGGCTCGACGTCGAGTGCTGACGCTGCGCTTCGACCGGCTCGAACTCACGCCGGAGACGCTCGTGCTCGACGCGGGCGCCGGATTCGGTCGCCATGCCTTCGAGGTCGCCCGCCGCGGCGCGCGCGTGGTCGCCCTCGACCACGAGGCCGGTGAGGTGGCGAGCACACGCGACACGTTCGCGGCACTGGTGGAGGCGGGCGAGATCGCCCACGACAGAGTCGCCGGCGTGCTGCGCGGCGACGCCACCGCGCTCCCCTTCGACGACGCCACGTTCGACGTGGTGATCACGTCGGAGGTGCTCGAGCACATCCCCGATGACGTGAGCGCGATCACCGAGTTGACGCGGGTGCTGCGACCCGGCGGTCGACTCGTGGCGACGGTGCCCAGCTGGTTCCCCGAGGTCGTCAACTGGAAGCTCTCCGACGAGTACCACGCCCCGGCCGTGCCGGGCGGTCACGTCCGCATCTACGCCAGGACCGAGTTGGCGGCGAAGCTCCGCGCCGCTGGGCTCGACGTGGACGGCTCGCACCGGGCGCACGCACTGCACACGCCCTATTGGTGGCTGCGCTGCGCCGTCGGACCGCACGACGAGCAGCACCCGCTCGTCGCCAGGTACCGTCGCTTCCTCGAGTGGGACATCGTCTCCCAGCCGCGCACCACCCGTGTCGCCGAACGGGTGCTCGGCCCCCTGATGGGCAAGTCCACGGTGTTCTACGCAACGAAGCCAGGCACACCGTGCCACTCGGCAACCCAGGTGGTCTCCCCCACATGAACGACGTCCCCCACATCCCCGGCGTGTTGACGGCCGACGAGGTTCGCTGCAGCGGTGCGCACCTCGCCTCGCTGCAACTGCCCTCGGGGATGATTCCTTGGTTTCCCGGCGGACACTGCGACCCGTGGAACCATGTCGAGTCGGCCATGGCGCTCGACGTCGCGGGTCTGCACACCGAGGCGCTGGCTGCGTACCGCTGGCTGGCCGATACGCAACGCAGCGACGGCAGCTGGCACAACTACTACCTCCCCGACGGATCGATCGAGGACACGAAGCTCGACTCCAACGTCTGCGCCTACGTGGCGACCGGCGTGTTCCACCACTGGCTCACGACCGGGGATGACACGGTCGTTCGCGAGTTGTGGCCAACCGTCGTCGCTGCGCTCGAATGGGTGCTGAGCATGCGGCGCGCCGACGGGACGATCCTGTGGGCGAGAGAGGTCGACGCCGTGCCGTGGGACTACGCGCTCCTCACCGGCTCGTCGAGCATTCGGCACGCCCTGCACTGCGGCGCGGCGCTCGGCAGAGTCCTCGGCGACCCCCAGCCCTGCTGGCGCGCGGCCGCCGACCGGCTCGATGTCGTGATCCAGCAGCACCCCGAGTCGTTCGAGCCGAAGACGCGGTGGGCGATGGACTGGTACTACCCCGTGCTCGGCGGTGCCCTGCGCGGCGATGCAGCCAAGGCACGCCTCGCCGACAAGTGGGACGAGTTCGTGATGGAGCATCACGGTGTCCGTTGCGTGAGCGACGAGCCGTGGGTGACGGCGTCGGAGACCGCAGAATGTGCACTCGCCTTCGCCGCGATCGGCGACGCCGCCACGGCGACCGACCTGCTGGCCTGGATCGCCGGGCACCGCCTCGAGGACGGGTCGTACTACACGGGCATCGTCTACCCCGACGGTGTGCGGTTCCCGTTCGACGAGCGCACGTCCTACACGGCGGCTGCGGTGGTGCTCGCCGCCGACGGTATCGCCGCCGCGACACCGGCGTCGCGGCTTTTCGTCACGCCCGTGTGAGCACGCGCAGCGCGCCCGTCACCGATCGCTCCACGAAGCCCGCAGCCAACGCAGGGAGGTAGATCTCCTCGTACGGCGGGCGGCCGCCGTCGGCAGAGTCGGGAAAGACGTCGTGAATCGCCAGCGTGCCGCCGACAGCGACGACCGTTGACCATCCTGCGAAGTCGGCGCGCGCCGGTTCGACACCGTGGCCGCCGTCGATGAACACGAGCGACGCCGGCGTCGTCCAGTGGGCGGCGACGAGCGCCGAACGCCCGACCACCGGGATCGCCCAGTCCTCGACACCGGCGTCGAACAGCGCCCTGCGCAGGAACGGCAGCGTGTCCATCAGCCCGACCTCGTCGTCGACGACGTCGGGATCGTGATGCTCCCACCCACGCTGGTTCTCCTCCGAGCCGCGATGGTGATCGACGGCGAAGACGACACGACCTGCAATGCGTGCTGCAGCAGCGAGCCAGATGGTGGACCGCCCGCAGTACGAACCGACTTCTACGAACGGCAGGTCGGGCACCGCCGCTGCCGCCTCGAGCGCCGCTGCGTGGAGCGCGTCGCCCTCCTCCGCCGGCATGAAGCCCTTCGTCGCCAGCGCCACCGTGCGCCAGCTGCCGGGGAGTTCCACGTGCGCACGGTAGCGGTGGCAACATGGCGCCGTGCCAGGTGACGTGCTCGAGGAGCTGCTCACACTCCTCGACGTCGAACCGATCGAGGTCAACATGTTCCGCGGCCGCTCGACCGACGAGAGCATGCAGCGCGTGTTCGGTGGCCAGGTGGCCGGTCAGGCGCTCGTCGCCGCCGCCCGCACGGTCGACGAGCCGGACCGCAGCGTCCACTCGCTGCACGCCTACTTCCTGCGCCCCGGCGATCCGACCAACCCCATCCTGTACGACGTCGACCGCCTCCGCGACGGTCGCAGCTTCACCACACGGCGCGTGATGGCGATCCAGCACGGCAGGGCGATCTTCAACCTGCACGCCAGCTTCCACATCGGCGAGACCGGCCTCGACTTCCAGGAGTCGATGCCGCCGGACCTCCCCGATCCCGACGGGCTGGCCGACTGGAAGACGAGGATGGAACCGCACCGCGAGGCGCTGGGGCCGTCGTGGGACCGGCCACGCCCGATCGACGTCCGCTACATCCGAGACGACCCGATGTCGCGCGCCGGGGTCATTGCGTCCGGCCAACAGGTGTGGCTCCGCGCCGCCGGCTCGCTGCCCGACGACGACGTCGTGCATGCCTGTGTCGTCACGTATGCCAGCGACATGACGCTGCTCGACACGACGCTGCTGCCGTTCGGGCTCGGGTGGAACGACACCGGCATCCAGATGGCGAGCCTCGATCACGCGATGTGGTTCCACCGACCGTTCCGCGCCGACGAGTGGCTGCTGTACGACCAGCAGGCGATCTCCACGAGCGGCGCGAGAGGGCTCGCCCGCGGCGAGATCTACACGCGCGACGGCGCACTCGCAGTGAGTGTCATGCAAGAAGGATTGGTACGGGTACGACAATGACCATGCGACGACGACTGACGACGGTGGCGATCGTGGCGACGCTGGCGATCGCCGGGTGCGGAGGCGACGACGAGCCGGAGTCGCTCGACACGTTGCCAGACCTGACGGGCCAGCCCGGCACGGCGACATCGGGGTCGACCTCGCCCAACAGCACGAGCGAGGTCGGCGGGACGGCGCCAGCGACCGGTGCGACCGGCAGCACCACTGCGGCGCCGACGGGTCCGACGGGTCCGCTCGGCGATCCCGCGGTCACGTTCGCCGACGGGGTCGGTGGCGAAGGGCTCGTCAAGATCGTGCAGCGGCCGGGCGGCAGGAAGTACGTCGTCGCGCAGCGAGGTCAGGTGCTCGTCCTCGCCGACGACAACTCGACGTCGCCCGTGCTCGACCTGCAGGCCGAGGTGAGCACGGGCAACGAGCAGGGTCTGCTGGGGCTCGCCTTCCACCCCGACCTCCCGCTCGCGTACGTCAACTACACGGACACGTCGGGCGACACGGTGATCGCCGAGTACGCCGTGACGGCGACGGGATCGCTCGACCCGGCGTCGCAGCGTGAGGTGATGGCCGTCGACCAGCCCTACGACAACCACAACGGCGGCAATCTCGTCTTCGGGCCCGACAAGTACCTCTATATCGGGTTCGGCGACGGCGGATCGGCCGACGATCCGCAGCGCAACGCGCTGTCGCTGTCGACACCGCTCGGCAAGATGGTGCGCATCGATCCGGTCGTCGCCGACGGTCAGGACGGCTTCAACACCCCGGCGGACAACCCGTTCGTCGGCACGTCCGGTGCGCTCGCCGAGATCTGGTCGTCGGGTCTGCGCAACCCGTGGCGTTTCTCGTTCGACCAGGCGACGGGCGACCTGTGGATCGCCGACGTCGGTCAGGGACGCGTGGAGGAGATCGACGTCGCCGGCGCCACGGGCGGGTTCTCTGCGGGCAAGGCCGTCAACTTCGGGTGGAGCGCGTTCGAGGGCAACGAACGCTTCAACGAGGACCAGTCGGAGGCGGGCCACACGCCGCCGCGCTACACGTACACCCATGAGGAGGGGCGTTGCTCGGTGACGGGCGGTGTGGCGTACCGGGGATCGGCGATCCCCGAGCTGCGCGGCTACTACGTGTTCGCCGATTACTGCTCGGGCGAGGTGTGGGCGCTCGACTTCGAGGGTGAGGGTGACGGCGAGATCGTCGAGCTCGGCTCGGTCGCGTCCCCGGTCAGCATCGATCAGGTCAGCGACGACCTCTACGTCGTCAGCCAGGTGGACGGCGCCCAGCTCGTCGAACGAGCGTCCTGACGCCGCAGCGGTTCAGCCGACGCGTTCGAGGTGGACCAAGCGTGCAGCGACGTCGACCTCGCCGACGCGCACGGTGATCTGGTCGCCGGGGTCGACCTTGCGCGCCGTGAGACGTGCCAGGACCGCCGGTTCGGTGATCTGGATCTGAGCGTCCTTGCCGTCCTCGCTGATCACGACGGCGTCGAACTGCTCGCCTCCGCGGCCCGACAGCAACACGGCCTCTGCGAGGTCGACGGCGGCGCGCTCGACCCGCGACGCGAGCTCTTCTGCGGCATCCATGCGTGCGGGCAGGGCGGCGAACGCCTCGTCGGCCCACTCGGGCACGGGCTGGCCGTTGGCCACGGCATACGCGGCAGCGATGACGTGGCGGTCGGCGAGACGCCGGAGTGGCGCGGTGGCATGGACGTACGTCGCCTGCATCGCGCTGTGCCACGGGCGCTCGCCCTCACGGAACGGCTCATACGTGGCACCGCCCGCGGCGCGGCGGATCGCCATCAAGAACGCAGCCGCCTTCGGGTCGTCGTCGGCGAGTGAACGCTGGAAACCGGCGAGTGATGTGCCGTCGGGCCAGTCGAGCCCGACAGCACGGGCCACATGTCGCAGCCGTCCGACGTGAGATTCGTCGACCTCCGGCATCGTGCGGAACAGTCCGGTCTTCGCCGCAAACAGCGCATCGGCGACGGCGAGGTTGCACGCCAGCGACATGCCGGCGTTGCGATTCTCGCTGTCGAGCCGGGGGCGGAACGTCAACGACCAGGTGCCGGTGTCGTCACGCTCGAGCTCCTGCTCGGGCAGCTCGACGCGCGGTGCGCCTCGTGCGTCCTCGGCGGCGACGATGCGCCGTGACAGCTCGTCGAAACCGTCCGGCAGCTGCTCTGGCGTGACGGCGTCGTACGCCAGCTTCGCCCTGCTGCGGATCGCGGCCCGCTCGCAACCGGCGAGCGTGACGCCGCCGTCGGCGGCGATGCGCACTGTGAACACGTACGCCGGGCGCACCTCGTCCGGCAGCAGGCTCGCGGCGCCCTCCGACAGCACCTCGGGATAGAGCCGCGCGCGGCGAT
>Ga0136627_1000560_pt1 | contig 14105 bp, 10 predicted proteins | sample AntDrymUQ4892206_2_FD_104652 | JGI IMG/M metagenome (GOLD analysis project Ga0136627, IMG submission 104652) | Polar desert sand microbial communities from Dry Valleys, Antarctica - metaG UQ489 (22.06) | ecosystem: Environmental > Terrestrial > Soil > Desert | place: Antarctica: Dry Valley... | reverse complement strand
TCGTATTGCTTCGGAGGCCGCCCTTTCCGACGAGGACGCCTCGCTCGCGGCACGCTTCGAGGAACGCGGCGGCGGCCTTCGGGTTCGGGGAACCGTCGTCCTCGATCATCTCGATGCCGAGCATGAGTCCGCGACCCCGGATCTCCCCGACGATGGAGTGGCTTTCAGCCATTTTCGAGAGGCAGTCTTTCAAATATCCGCCCACCTCGTCGGCGTTTTTCTGGAGGTCGTTTTCGAGGATGAACTCGATGTTCGCGAGCGCGCCAGCCGAGGAGATGTGGTTCCCGCCGAAGGTCGAGATGTGGAGCTTCGGGGAGATCGAGTCAATTATTTCGGAGCGTCCCATCACCGCCCCGATCGCGAGTCCGTTCCCGAGACCCTTCGCCATCGTTATGAGATCCGGCTCGATGCCATGCGCCTCGATGCCCCAGAAATGCGAGCCCGTCCGTCCGAAGGCGGTTTGCACTTCGTCCGAGATAAAGAGGATTCCCGATTCGTCGAGGATTCCTTTCACCCGCTCGAAGTATCCCCTCGGGGGTTCGATGAAGCCGCCGACTCCTTGAATCGGCTCGGCGATGAACGCCGCGACGTGTCCGGTGGTCGTCGTCTCGATGACATCGCGCACATCCTCGGCGGCGGCCGTGGCGAGGTCGCCGCCACGGTTGAGCGGGCTATAACTCCGGTGCGGGTTCATCGCGTACGAGACATCGAGCGCGGAGCGGGATGTCGAACGCCACGACGACTGTCCCGTGACGCTCATCGTCCCGAACGAACCGCCATGATACGAACCCCGGAGGGCGAGGATCTCACTCGATCCCCGATAATTTGTCGCGCAAAGGAGAGAGGCCTCGTTCGCCTCCGACCCGCTCCCGACGAAGAACACTTTTTGATCGCCGGAGATCGGGGAGAGGGAAATCAATTTCTCCGCGAGCTTCACTTGGTTTTCGATCATATACAAAGTCGAGGAGTGGAAGATCTTCTCCGACTGCCTCTTCACCGCCTCGACTATCTCCGGCACGTTGTGTCCCGATATCGTCGTGACGATGCCGCCGAAGAGGTCGAGATATTCGTTTCCCTCGGAGTCCCATACTCGGAAACCCTCGCCCCGGACGAGTTCCATCGGGCGTTCGTAATTCAGGGAGACCCAGTCCGGGAGAACCGACTTTTGCCGCTCGCGTAATTCTTCGGGGTTCATGGAGTCATCCTCCTTAAATCGCCGGATGGTCGAAACTTCTCTCGACGAAACGCCCGGAGCCATGCTCGGCGATTATTTCTCCGTTCCGGTACGCGAGATTCCCCCGCACATACACCGACGACGGCCCGCCAGTGAAAGACATCCCCTCGTACGGCGTATAGTCAACGTTGCCATGGCGGTTCGCGACGGAGGCCGTGGTTTCCAGCGCGGGATCCCATAAAACGATGTCGGCGTCGGCTCCCGGCACGAGCGCGCCCTTCCTCGGGTACAGGCCATGCACCTTCGCCTGATTCGTCGAAAGGAGCGCGACGAATTGGTTTTCGGAAACCTTCCCTTTGGAAACACCGTGCGTCCACAAAGTCATCGCCCGTTCTTCGGCGCCGGGGCATCCGTTCGGGATCTTCGTGAAGTCGTCGAGACCGAGTTCCTTTTGCCCCTCGTAATTGAACGAGCAGTGATCGGAGCCGAAAATGTGGAGATCCCCGATTTGCAAACCTCGCCACAATGGCTCCCGATTCCACTTCTCGCGAAGCGGCGGCGAACACACATACTTCGCCCCCTCGAACCCGTCTCGGTCGAGATCGTCGAAGGAGAACACGAAATACTGCGGACACGTCTCGGCGTACACCGTTTGCCCGAGTTCGTGGGCGCGGTGGATCGGCTCGAGCGCGGCGGCGCACGAGACGTGGACGACGAGGAGGGGAGCTTGCGCGATCTCTGCGAGCTGTATCGCCCGATTCGTCGCCTCGGCCTCGACTTCCTCGGGGCGGGTCAAGGCATGGAACTTCGGGGAGGTGAAGCCCCGAACGAGGGCTTGTTCCTGCAACTTGGCGATGACGTCGCCGTTCTCGGCGTGAACCATGACGAGTATTCCGGCGCTCCTCGCTATTTGCATCGCCTCGAAGAGGTCGTCATCCTCGGTGTATAAAGGTGTCCCTTTGTACGCCATGAAGATTTTTATGGACGAGACGCCGAGCGCGGCGAGACTCGGGATCTCCGCTTTTATTTCCTCGGTGAGATTCGTGATGGCGACGTGGAAACCATAATCAATGAGTGCTTTTCCGTCGGCTTTTCCATGCCACGTTTCGATGGCTTCGGAAAGAGTTCCCTCGACGTCTTGCAAAGAGAAATCCACGATGGTTGTCGTGCCGCCCGCGAGTGCCGCCGCCGTCCCGGTCGCCCAGTCGTCGGCGGTCATGGTTCCCCCGAAGGGCATGTCCATGTGGGTGTGTCCGTCTATAAAGCCGGGCATGACGAGTTTGCCGGATGCGTCCACCATTTCGTCGGCTTCGTCGTGCGGGAGATCCCGCCCGACCGCGACGATCTTCTCTTCTTCGACCATCACATCGGCTTCGTAGCTTCCGTCGGCGGTCACGACCGTGCCTCCGGTGAAGATTTTCCTGTTCAAAGTTTCTCCCCTTTTCTTCGCTCCGCGCTATGGACTATGGAGTGGAATGGTCGGCTTCGCATCGGCCTCTCGGAGAGAAGTCCGAGACGTGGGACGCCCTCGTTTTGTCCATCGGGCATGAACGGACTCCCCGTTTCCATAGACGCTCCTCTCCGGCATTTCCTCCCTTTCCGCGAGTCAGTATAAAGCGTGGCAAAGTGGATTGTAAACACGGCGGCGAAACCGGACGGATCCCCCCGTAACGTGGCATAATCGCGTGATGGAATCGCGCCGCGCATACCTCGACACCGCCGACTCCCCCGCCGGAAAGGTCGTCTTCGCCATGGATGGAGGCGGGGCGTTCCTCCGCCTCCGATTCGAGGAGGGCGAGTACGAAACGAAGATGGAAGACGACCTCGAACGCGCCGGGTTCGTCATCGTGCGAAACCCGGACAAAACAAAGGCGGCGCGGACGGAGCTCCTCGAATACACTGAAGGCGTCCGCCGGAAGTTCGACACGCCGCTCGCGATGCCGGACGTTTCGGAGTGGCGGATGTCCGTATGGCGGTCGCTCGTCCGCATCCCGTTCGGGGAGACGCGGACGTATTCGGAGATCTCGGCAATGGCCGGGCGCGGAGCCTCGTCGGCGAGGGCGGTCGGGGGCGCGAACGCGGCGAACCGGCTTCCGCTCGTCGTGCCGTGCCACCGGGTCGTCGGCTCGGATGGATCTTTGACCGGATTCGACGGGGGCGTGCATATAAAAGAAAAGCTCCTCGCCCACGAGATGGATGTCGCCGGGGGCTTCTCCGCCGGAACGACTCGTGGCATGCGTCGCGTCGAGCGTGGCTTCTCATTCGCGCTTTGCGAGAAGCGGCCCGGCGACACGACTTCATCCCTCCACGCGGAGTCCTTCGCCCGGCCCCACCGGAAGGCCGATGATCGCCCATACGGCGAAGAGGATCGTCCATAAAAGAAGGAATATAACGGTATACGGAAGCATCATCGAGAAGAGGGTTCCGAAGCCCGCCCGGCGGTCGTATTGCTGAATGAACGCGAGAACGAGCGGGACGTATGGATTGAGCGGAGTGAGGACATTCGTCGAGGAGTCGGCGATGCGGTACGCGGCTTGAACGTACGCCGGATTATAGTCGAGGAGGAAGAAGAGCGGGATGAAGATCGGGGCGAGTATCGCCCACAACGCGCTCCCGCTGTATATCACGAAGCTCAAAATCGCCGTCACGAAGATGAAGCCGAAGAGGATCGGGAGTCCGGTGAGGTTTATCCCTTCGAGGAAACCCGCGCCACTCACCGCGATCCACGTCGAAAGATTCGAGTACTCGAAGTACGCGAGAAACTGCGCCGCCGCGAATATAAGCACGATGAACCCGGCCATCCCGGCAATCGTCTCCCCCATGAGACGGGGTATGTCCGCCGGAGTGTTTATCGCCCCGACCGTGATCCCATACGCGAGCGCGACGACGATGAAGAAGACGAATATGATCGGCACCACCCCGTCGAGGAGCGGCGACGGCACGAGCGCGCCGTCCTCCCCCCGGAACGGCGAGCCGGAGGGAAACACCGCGACGACGAGGAGCGCGACGTATACCACCATCGCGATGAGGGTGTTTCGGAGGCCGCGATTCTCGGTGGGGGAAAGCTCCTCCATCGTCTCGATCTCGGTTCCGTCGCCCGCCTCGGGATCATATGCTCCGAGGCGTGGCTCGACGATTCGCTCGGTTACGAAAACCCCGGCGAAAAGAAGCACCGGAACCGAGGCGATCATGAAAAACCAATTGCTCACCGGAGTCACGACGACATCCTCCGCCACCGACTGAACCACACTCGTCGAGATACCGGACAAAAGAGCGTCCGTCGAGGTGATGAAAAAGTTCGCCGAGAACCCCGCTCCGGCGGCGGCGAATCCGGCGGCGAGTCCGGCGAGCGGATGCCTCCCCACCCCGAGGAAGACGAGCGCGGCGAGCGGTGGAATCACGATGAAAGCCGCGTCCGAGGCGAGGTTCCCGAGGATGCCCGAAAGGACGACCGCATACGTTATGAGGGACGACGGGGCGTTCATGATCGTCTTCTTCATCACCGCCTCGATGAGGCCGACCCTTTGCGCGACCCCGATGCCGAGTATGATCGTCAAAACCGTCCCGAGCGGCGGAAACTCGACGAAGTTCGTGACCGTGGAAGTCAAAACATACTCGACCCCGGCTCCGGATACGAGGCTTTGAATTTGGAGTTCATCGCCCGTGGCCGGGTCTTCGAAGGAGACTCCGAAGAGGCTCACTATCCACGAGAGAAGCACGGTGATGAGGGCGAGGTATATGAAGATCATGAACGGGTGCGGGAGCCGATTCCCGGCCCGCTCCACGAAATCCAAAAACCTTTCGAGAAACCCCCGCCGCGCCGCGCCGCCGTTTTCCTCGGACATCTTCATCTCCCCCGTTAGCCTCGGAGTATTTTAGCCCGTCATCCCATCGGCTTCCCGCGCCGGATTTCACCCCGATCGAAGATGGCGCGAAGCATGTGTGGGGAATGAGTGTCGTCGCTTCGATCCCGCAAAGTATCCGGGTTATGCCGAGTCCGGTCAAAAATCCCACGTTCACCCGGACTCGACATCATCTTTTTGACCGGAAGGTTTTCGAGCGGAGACGGGATATTTCCACGAACGTCCCGGACACGGTCGTCGCGACCGAAATCCCGAAGACGACTCGCTACGAGAAGCGTCCCGGACGAAACGGCGCGAGAAGCGAATCCACTTTCCCATCGAGGATCTCATCGGCGAGAAGCCTCCCGACAATCGGCCCGAGCGTCACGCCGCTGTGCGTGACGGCCTCGTAATATCCCGGCACACTCGGAACCGCCCCGACGCACGAATACCCGTCGCCCGGCACGGGACGAAATCCGAAACGAGCTTCGACGACGGAGGCATTCTCGAGCGTCGGAACGAGTCGCGTCGCCCGTTCGAGAAGCTCGCGGCAAAGCGGATCTTCGACCCCCGCGAAGTCGTCGGTGAGGCGTTCGTCCACGGAGTCGTGGTGGAGGAGAATATATCCGTCGCCATCCGGCCGGAGGTTCACGGTCGGGGTATGGATGAGACGCCGGATGGAATTCTCCGGCGCGTCCACCCGCACGAGAAGGCCGAAGAAAACATCGAGCGGCAAACTCCTCCCGACCATATCCGCGACGACATCGGCCTTCGGCCCGGCGGCATTCACGACGATGTCGGCCTCGACATAATCGCCGCCGCTTTCGAGATGGACGGCGAATCGTCCTTCCTCGGTTTCGATGCTTTTCACGGCCTCGCCGAAGCGTGTCTCCGCCCCGTTTTTCCGAGCGGAATCCACGAGTTCGAGGGCGAGCCTCGGGGCGTCGGCCCACGTTTCGTCCGGGAAATGGGCGACCGGGGTTTCGGGGTTCGGGAACGAGATGTCGGGTTCGAGGTCGGCATTCGCTTCGGCGGCGGTTTTCATCTCGGCGGCGTATTCCCACGAGCGAAGGCGTTCGACGCGGCGTGAGAGTTCGTCGCCGTTCCCTTCCCCGGCGACGATGATGTTCCCCGTTTCGTGGAGCCACGCGCCGCCGCCGAACTCGTCGCGCAAACGGACATGCTCATTCATCCCGGCGACGTTCAAATCGAAGTATTCCTTCGGCGTTTTATTGTTCGCGTTCACCCACGCGAAGCTCGTGGAAGTCGTGCCGGAGGCGGGTTCGGAGGCGTCGAGAAGGACGACCGAAGCTCCCTTTTCGGAAAGAAAATACGCGACCGAGGCACCGACTATTCCGGCTCCGATGACCGTTGTTTTTGCCATTCCTTCCTCCGATCTCTTCGTGGCCCGACTCCGGTGTACCCGGAAACGCTTTGCATGATGCGGGAGCGGGGTTCTTCCCAAAGCGTTTATACTTCGAGCATGGAAGGGAGAGAGTCGTGAGCATGCATGAATTCGCGGCGTCTTCGAAGGTCGTCCTTTTGACCGGCGCCCTCGGAGGCGCCCGCCTCGCACCATGCCTCCGCGACGCTCTCGGCCCGGGCAATCTTACGGTCGTCGCGAACGTCGGCGACGACCTTTCGTGGTTACGGTCGTCGCGAACGTCGGCGACGACCTTTCGTGGCACGGACTTCGGGTATGCCCCGACCTCGACTCGGTGACGTATGCCCTCGCTGGGGTGTGGGACTCGGAGAGGGGATGGGGGCTTCGCGACGAGACGTTTTGTGTGCGCGATGAGATCGTGGCGCTCGGAGCCGCCGCGTGGTTCAACGTGGGCGACAAAGACCTCGCGCATCATCTCCTCCGAGGCGACCGTATGCGCGGAGGACGAAGCCTCACCGACGCGACGCTCGAACTCTCCCGCCGCCTCGGGGTCGAGGACGTGAAAATACTCCCGGCGAGCGACGAACCGAATGAAACGCACATGCTCCTCGAAGACGGGCGGCTCCTCCATTTTCAGGAATGGTACGTCGGAGAGAGGGCGAAGCCGGAGCTTCGGGAAGTCCGCCTCGCGGAAGGAGCGGCTTCCGGGGCGGCCATCGAGGCGATACGGAATGCCGACGCGGTCATCCTCGGGCCGAGCAATCCGGTCACGAGCATCGGCGCGATCATGTCCCTCGACGGCATCCGGGAGGCCGTGGGATCCGTGCCGCGCCGTGTATCCGTCTCTCCGGTCGTGGCCGGAGTCGAGTCGGGAGATCCCGGTGTGAACCACCACGCCCTCGCCCGAAGGAGGGTCCTCTCCACGGTGGGATGCGCCGATGAGCCGGGGGATGTCTCCGCGCTTCATACGGACTTGGCGGAGTTTTTCCTCCTCGACGCCGCCGACGCGGAGTACGAAGAAGAGGTTCGCCACGCCGGACTGAAACCCGTCCGGGCGAACCTCCTCGATGCGAAGTCGCTGACGAACACGCTCGCGACTCTTTCACTTCGATGATGAACCCCTCGAATTCTCTTCTCGCCGCGAACCATTATTTCGAGCCATCGCGGCCCGACCGCGAGGAGGCGCGAAGTCCTCGTCCCACTCCCCATGCGAGAGATGAGTTCCATTCAACTCGTCCCGAAGACCCCTCCATCCGGGCATGAACTCGTCCATGAACGACCGGAAACGCTCGTCGTGGCGGCGCTCGAGAATATGAACCATCTCATGAACCACGACGTATTCGAGGAGGCGCGGCGCTTTCTTCGCAAGCTCGAGATTTAGCCACACGCGGCGATCCCGCACATTGCAACTTCCCCACCGCGTCTTCATCTTCTTCACACCCCACTCCACAACCTCCACCCCGATGGCCGGCTCCCACTTTCGTATAAGCTCCGGCACGACTCCCTTCATGTGGCGGCGATACCATTCGTCGAGAACCTTCTCCCGCTTCTCGCGCCCCATGCCGGGCCTCACGCGGAGCGTCATCTCCCGGTTCCCTTTTATCTCCACCCGGTTCGGGGCGTCCTCCTCGACGACGCGGAGGAGGTATCTCCGCCCGAGGAAATAGTGGCTCTCGCCGGAGACCATCTCTCGGGGCGACTGGCGCGGTTGTTCGGCGAAGGCTTTTTGCTTGCGCCGGATCCACGTCAGTTTCGACGCCACCGCGAGCCGCACACTCTCCTCGCCGAAACGCTCCGGAGCGGAAACTTTGACTCGACCGTCCGGTGGATACACGCTTATGTGGAGGTTCTTTATCTTTTTGCGGACGACCTCCACCGGAATGCCGCCGACCTCGATTTCGCCCCGGCTAATATTCACTTTGGCTCTTCACGATCTCGAAGATCTCATCGGCCTGGGTTTTGTACTCGCCAAGCTCCTCCCGGATGGCGCCCCGAACCTTCCTCTCCTTGAAACGATGCCCCCGCCATTCGTCCTCGCGGGTGTGCCTCACGGCGGCGTCCACCCGGATCGAGAGTTCTTCATCCCGGTCGAGGTTGTCATACAATGCCCGCTTCGCCGAAGTGTTTATCTCGCCGGGATACTCGCCCGAGGGTTCGCGCACTTCCCTCGCAAGCTCCACGAGACGTTCGAGATATTCTTTGTATTCCACCGCCTCCTCCCTCCTCCGGCGGATGAGGGCGTCGAGAAGCTCGGACATCCTCTCGTAGTATTTCGGGCTCGTGGGACGCTTGTCGGCGATGACCTTCCGCACGTTGTTCTCGATGGTCTCGGAGACGGCCTCCCCGCTCCCCCGGATTCCCTCGGGGAGATCGCTCACCGCGTCCTTCCCCTTCTTCACGAGGAGATCGACGACGCCAAGCTCGTCGAAGGCGGAGACTTTCTCGCTCTCCTCCGCCCGTATGTACGTGTCGAGGAGATGGCGCATCGCGGGTTCGAGACTCTTCATGTCGAGATAGTCCGCGCTGTTTATCTTCACCTCCCGCCGAACGTTCTCGTAATGAAGCACCTCCCGCCGCGTCGCCTCGGCCTCCTCCTTCGTGTGTCCGGCGTCGGGCATTTCGTTCGCGAGGTTCGCGTACGAGCGGACGAAGGAGGAGACTGCCCGGTAGAACGCGACCCGCCTCCTCTCGTTGGCGGCTTTCGCCTCTTCGTCCGAAGCGTCCCCGACGAAGTACCGGAAATAGTCCATCGTGTTCCGGGGCTGGCGCACCGGCTCGCAGATCGCCCGCACTCTCTCGCGCGTCTCTTCGAGGCGTTCCTTCGCTTTTTCGAGACGGTTTTCGAGGAGGCCCGCGACATCGGCTTCGTCGTAATCCTCGAAGGCTTCCCCGGTATAGTCGGCGACGGCGCTCTCCAAACTGTTGAAAAGGTCTTTGTAATCTATGACGTAGCCGTATTCCTTGTCCTCGCCGTCGAGGCGGTTCACACGGCATATGGCCTGAAAAAGCCCGTGGTCGCGCATCTTCTTGTCAATGTATAAGTATGTCGCGGGCGGAGCGTCGAAGCCGGTGAGGAGCTTGTCCACCACGATGAGGAGCCGCATCCGGCCCGGCTCGTTTTTGAACGCTTCCTTCACCTTCGTCTCGAACTCTTCGGCGCGACCCGTCGCCGCGTCCTCGGAGGCGTCGAAATAGTCGGCGAGCATTTTGCGGTATATGGCGTACTTACGGAGTTTCTCGGTCTCGCCTTCGCCGGAGTCCTCGCTCCGGATGTCGCCGGGGTTCGGGGAATAGCTCGTGATTATGGCGCACTTTCCGGCGAGGTCGGTGCGTGAGAACATCTCGTAGAGTTTGCACGCCTGATAAATGCTCCCCGAGACGAGCATCGCGTTCCCCCGACGGCTCATGAGACGGTCGCGCGTCTCCATGTCGAGGAGGATGTCGTCCGCGATCTTCCCGAGACGATCCCGACTCGAGTGAACCTTCCGCATCGTCCCCCACTTCTTTTTCAACTCGACCTTCGCCGCGTCTGAAAGCCCCCGCGTCTTCGCCTCGAACCATTTGTCCACCCGCTCCGGCGACGTGAGATTTTGGTCAATGTCGCGCGCCTCGTACCGGAGGTCGAGAACCGCGCCGTCCCGAACGGCCTCGTCATATTTATACGTGTGGATGTACGAGCCGAAGACCTCGATGCTCTTTTGCTTGTCTTTTTTGAGGAGCGGCGTCCCCGTAAACCCGATGAACGTCGCCCCCGGCAATATTCCCTTCATCGCCTCATGCAATTTCCCGGCTTGCGTCCGGTGGCACTCGTCCACGAAGACGAATATCTCGCCCTTCGGACGGAAGCCCTCCGGCAAATTCTCCCGGAGTTCGCGGACATGTCCGTCGGTCTCGTCGCCGCTCCGACCGAACTTGTGGACGAGCGAGGAAAGGAGGGGCGGGTTCGCATCGTCGAGTTTGGCGACGAGGTCGGCTCCGCTTTCGGCCCGGTATGTGTTTTCGTCCACGCCTCTGAAAACTTGTTCGATCTGCTCGTCGAGTTCGGTTCGGTCGGTGACTATGAGGACTCGGGCGTTTTGGATGTTTTCATAGATCCACTTCGCCAGCCACACCATCGTGAGGCTCTTTCCCGAACCTTGCGTGTGCCATATTATTCCGCCCTCGCGACGACGGATTCTCTCGCGCGCAGCCCGCACTCCGAAAAACTGGTTGTGGCGGCACACTTTCTTCGTCCCGGCGTCGAAGACGGTGAAGTCGTGGATGATTTCGAGAAACCGCGCCGGGTCGCATACGCGAAGGAGATCCCGGTCAAGAAAGCTCCCTTCATCCTCCGAACCCTCCCCCTCCTCGCGCCACCGGAGATAATGTTTCTCGGGCGTCCCGATGGTTCCATACCGGAGTCCTTCGGTGTCGTTTGCGGCCATCACGAATTGCATGGTCGTGAAGAACGCGCCGATGGCCTCCCTCCTCTGGCTCGAATAATTTTGCCGGACGCCCTCCCCGACGGAGACGGTCGAGCGTTTCAGTTCGAGGACGCCGAGGGCGATGCCGTTCACGTAAAGGACGATGTCCGGGCGGCGTTTCGCTTTCCCGAGAACCGTCACCTCCTCGGCGATGGCGAAGTCGTTGTTCTCCGGGTGTTTCCAGTCAATGAGATGGATGGTCTCGTTTTGCTCGCCCGCCGCCTCGCGGACTTTCACGCCGTAGCGGAGGAGACCGTACACTTCGCGGTTCGCTTCGTAAAGGTCGCGTCCCTCTCCGATGGCGGCGGCTCGGGTGAGTTTGCGGAGGGCGCGAGTGATGAGGGAATCGGGGACGCCGCGCTTCTCGAGCCACGCCCGGAGGTCGCCCTCTTCGATGTTCCGGTTCGTCGGGCGATATTGACGATCTCCGAGGTATCGGTATCCGAGGCGGTCGCAAAGAAGTTTGACCACCCGGTTTTGCACGGGTCTTTCTTTTTGTCCGACATCGCTCATGCGTCCTCCTTGTGTGAACTCGCCCGCATGTATTTTGTACACGGGATGGACGGAAATTTCATGTGGGAAACTTTGGCGATGGAAAACACTGTGTCTTCCTTAAAATAGAGGGAGTGTTTATAGAGGGGAGGTGATTGCATGTCGAGCAAAGCCGGCCTCAAAGCAAAGGTGGATGTCCCGGCTCCGAAGGCGGTTTTTGTTCCCGTCTTTAATAAAGCCCCGGCTCGCGTCCACCATGAAAATACCCCGCCGATGAGCCGCGTTCTCCTTGTCGAGAACGACGACGCACGCCGGGATGCCCGTCCCATAAAAAAGGTTCGGCGGCAAACCGATGACCCCCTTTATGTACCCTTGCCGCACGATGTTCCGCCGGATGTTCGCCTCCGCATTCCCCCGGAAGAGAACGCCGTGCGGAAGGATGACCGCCCCCTTTCCCGTGCTTTTCAACGAGCGGAGGATGTGGAGGAGGAACGCATAATCGCCGTTCTTCGCGGGTGGCGCGCCCATCTCGAAACGTCCGAACTCGTCGTGGGCGGGGTCTCCGAGGCCGTTCGTCCAACTTTTCGCCGAGAACGGCGGGTTCGCCACCGCGAAGTCGAAGGTTTTCAGCCCGCCTTTCGGAGTGAACTTCGGGTTCGCGAGGGTGTTTCCGCGGCGGATGTCGTGTGTGTCGGCTCCGTGGAGGAACATATTCATCCGCGAGATGGCCCACGTCGCGTTGTCCATTTCCTGCCCGTAAATCGTGAGACCGCGAGGAGCCTCGTCGTCCACCTTCAAAAGAAGAGACCCCGAGCCACACGTCGGGTCATACACGGAACGGTCGAGTCCGGTTCCGGGCGGAATGCCGAGAACTTTCGCCATCACCCTCGAAACCTCGGCGGGCGTATAAAATTGCCCCTTCGATTTCCCCGACTCGGTGGCGAAATGCCGCATGAGGTACTCGTATGCGTCGCCGAGGAGGTCGTCGCCCTCGGCCCGGTTCGCCGAGAGGTCGAGGTTCGCGAAGATACCGACGAGGTTCGAGAGCCGTTTTTGCATTTCGAGTCCGCTCCCGAGCTTGTCCTCGTCGTTGAAATCCGCCACGTCAATGACCCCTTCGAGGCCGTTCGCCTCCGCGAGCTTGTGGATGATTTTGTTTATCTCTTCCCCGATGTTTTTGTCCCCCCGGAGCGCGACCATATCCGAAAATCCGCCTTTGTCGGGGATCTCGATCATGGGGTTCGGCTTCCCGGCATATTTGTCCGAAACGTACTTCACGAAAAGGAGTGTGAGGACATAATCCTTATATTGGCTCGCGTCCATCCCGCCACGAAGCTCGTCGCAACTGCTCCACAAAGAACGATAAAGCTCGGACTTCTTCACGGCCATCGGAGTCCCTCCCGGTTCATAAGCATGTCGTCATTCGCGCCCCTCGATTCGCGGACAAGTCTACTTCATCACCGGCCGAAACTTATAAAGAGTCCGGTCGAACGATTTTGGCGTCCGACCGGGTGGGGATCACATCCAGTCCGGGCGCTCGGGCGGGAGCCGATACCCGTTTGCGATGAAGAAGGCCCGGATGAAGTTGCTGTACGAAAGCTGAACGTGCTTCGGCGCGTCTATTTGCGCGGCGAATTCTTTGGCGTTGTCGGAATAAAAGCCGCGCTTCCGGTATTTTCTCGTCTCTTTATTGAAGATTTTCTCGACCATCTCGTCGGGGGTGTGGCCGACGTATTCCGAGAAGGCTTTTATGGTCGAAAGCCTTTCGGCACGCTCTTTCTCGGAGAGGTCGCCGTCGAGCGAGTTCGAGTACCGCTCGACGGTCTCGTATGCGAGAAATTCGGGTGGGAGGGTGTCTGGCATCTCCATCCTCGGGGGTCGGGAACGCCGGGCAAGCTCTTCGAGGAACGGGTCGGTCGGCGCGCCGCCCTTCATCGTCGAGAACCGTCCCGGCGTTCGCGGTTCACAGCGTTTATTCCGGGAGGCCGTACATCGCGGCGAGGGCGCGGATCTCGGCTGCCCGCCACGGAACCGGGGCTTGCTCCTGGAACATGCCCGCCTGACGCAAATTCTCGACCGCCATCGGGTCGCTCTGTATCGAGTTCCCCCATGTGTCGGCGAAATAAAGTTCTTCGAAGGGCGGCCTCGGCCTTTGTCCCCCGCCTTTCGGATCCTCCGCCGGATAGCCGACTATTTGTATTTGCACGGGCGTAACGTGTTCGGGCATGCCGAAAAACTCGCGCATTTGATCGCGGCGCCCCGTCAAAAGCTGCGTCCCGAGACCCTCGTCCACGGCGGCGAGGAGCGCGGAGCCGATGGCGAGTCCCATCTCGATGGCCGAGAGCCACTGCGCGAACACGTCATCGCCCGCGAGGACGTTGAAGTCCGGCGTTTTAAGAACGGTCTCGTCCACGAACTGCTCGCTCCAGCCGTAGCTCGAGGTGAGCGCCCTCGCCTCGATGAGGCCCATGAGATTGTCTTTCAGGCCCTCCCACCCCGACATGTCAATCGCCCACACGATATGAGTTCCTCGCGGATGGCATCGTCCGTCTCGCCCTTCGTGACGACGACGGCCTTTCGGATGAGTCCGGCGTTTCCATGCTGGCATTGGAGACGCGCGGCTTCGAAGATTGTCTGGATCTTCTCTCTCTCGACGGGCTGATACGGCTTGTAATACCGGATGGATCTCCGGTTCCCGACAGCTTGCTTGAACTCCACGTTGCTCCCTTCGGTCGCGCTTTTAGCAATTA